>Ga0307319_10000184_pt1 | contig 19660 bp, 20 predicted proteins | sample ER_DNA_368_FD_194491 | JGI IMG/M metagenome (GOLD analysis project Ga0307319, IMG submission 194491) | Bulk soil microbial communities from the East River watershed near Crested Butte, Colorado, United States - ER_DNA_368 | ecosystem: Environmental > Terrestrial > Soil > Floodplain | place...
GACCCCCGGTCCACGAGATCACGGGGACCGCGCTGCCGATGGCGCAGTAGCGCCTCGTTTCAGCCGGCCTGCTTGTAGTAGTCGGCGTTGACCTGGATGAAGCCCTGCCACTCGTCGGGCAGCTGGTCCTCGGCAAAGCAGGCGTCGACCGGGCAGGCTTCGACGCAGGCGTCGCAGTCGATGCACTCCTCGGGGTCGATGAAGAGCTGCTTGACGTTGTCGTAGTCGGGCTCGTCTGGCGTGGGGTGAATGCAGTCGACGGGACACACCTCGACGCAGGAGTTGTCCTTCTGGTCGATGCAGGGCTCGGCAATCACATAGGCCATGAGTGCCGGGATTCTAGGGACTCGCCCCCTTCTGCTGTCATAGCGGCTCATGCGCGAACCCGACCCCTACTTCGATTCCTTCACCGGCCTGGTGGCCGCGCGGGCGCTCACCACCGCAACCGTCCTCGGCGTCTTCGACGCTCTGGCCGGCGGGCCGGCGGCGCCCGGAGAGCTGGCCGAGCGCCTCGGGCTCGACCCCCTGGGCACGGAGACGCTGCTCACAGCGCTGCTCACCCTGGGCTACGTCGAGCCCGGGGCGGATGAGCGCCTGACCAACACCGAGGTCAGCCGCCGGCTCCTAGTCAGGTCCTCGCCCGAATCGATCGCAACCTTCGTCGGCGCGCAGGCCGACCTGCACTGGGAGGTGCTCGACAGGCTGCCCGAGGCCGTGCGCGACGGTTGGGCCTACTCGATGCACGAGGAGCGCCACGACGAGAAGGAACGGTGGGCCGCCTACATCCGCGGCCTGTTCGAGATCTCGCGCCCCGAGCACGAGGCCAACGCCGGGCTCGTGGCCGTCCAGAAGCCACGGCGGCTCGTGGACGTGGCGGGCGGGCACGGCGGCTTCTCGATGGCGATGTGCCGCCGCCACCCCGAGCTCGAGGCGACGGTGGTCGATCTCCCGCCGAGCGTGGCCGTCGGGCGCGAGATAGTCGAAGAGGAGGGTTTCGCCGACCGCGTCACGTTTCGGGAGGGCGACGTGTTCGAGGTCGGGCTCGGCGAGGACCTGGATGTGGTCTCGGTCTTCAATCTCGTCCACCACCTGCCCGAGGAGCGAGACCGCGAGCTCTGCCGAATGGCGCGCGCGGCGCTCGGTCGGGGCGGCTGCCTCGTGATCGGCGACTCCGCGCGGCCCGAGCCGGGCGAGGCAGCGTCCGAGCACGGCGCCATCTCCAGCCTGCTCTTCTACGCCTGGAGTCACTCGCGCAACTTCACGCCGGCCGAGATCCGTGGCTGGATGGAGGCGGCCGGCTTCGGACGCGTCGACGTCCATCGCAACGAGCGCTCGCCCTGGCGCGTGGTGGTGATCGGAAGCTGATCCTCCTCACCGGGGCAACGGGGACGGTGGGCTCCGCGCTGCTGCGGCGGCTCACCGCTGCCGGTGAGTCGGTGCGCTGTCTCGTACGCGATCCGCTCGGCCTGGGCGGCCAGCGCGTGCGCGTGCAGCTGGCGCTCGGCGACCTGGCCGAGCCTTCGTCGTTTCGCAACGCCCTGCGCGGTGTGGATACGGTCGTCCACCTGGCCGCGTCGATCCGCGACCAGCCGCGCGCCTCGATCGAGGAGCTGAATGCGATGGCCACGGTGAGGCTCATCTGGGCCGCGGAGCAAGCGGGCGCGCGCCGCTTCGTTTTCTTCTCCGCCATGGGCGCGGAGCACGGGTCCCGCACCCGCTTCTTTCGCGCCAAGGCGCTCGCCGAGGAGGCGGTGGTCCGCTCGTCGCTCGAGACCGCGGTCTTCCGGCCCTCAATCGTCTACACCCCCGGAGATCCCTGGCTCACCCTGCTCGAGCGTCTCTCTCACCTGCCCGTCCTCCCGGTGTCCGGTTCAGGCCGGGCGCTCTACCAGCCGATCTGGGCCGAGAACGTGGCCGAGTGCGTGGTGGGGGCGCTGATGGCCTCCGGACCGCGCCGGCGCAGTTTCGAGCTGGCGGGGCCGGACGTGCTCTCCTACGACGACATCGTTCGCCTGGCCATGCGACCCGGCGGCCGGCGGCGTCCGCTCCTGCACGTCCCGCTTCCGCTCGTGAGGATCGCGCTGAGGCTGCTGGGATTCGTTGCCGGCCAACGAGCGTTCGCCACCTGGGAGGAGGCCGAGCTCATGGAGGAGCCGATGATCACCGCCCGAGGAACCGCCGATGCCGAGGCGCTGGGCGTGCGGCCACTTCCCATGGCAGCGGTGCTCGGAACCTGAGCTCAGGCGTCGGGACGCGGCGGGTGGCGCGACAGGCCGGGCGTGGTCCCGACGTTCGCCATGATCCAGCGCGAGCGGCGTCCGAACACCGGCCCCCGGTAGAAGCGGTCCTCCTTGCGCACCAGCAGAAAGCAGATCAGCGCGCCGAGCAGCGCAATGCCCGTGGTGGTGACGAAGGTGAGACGGTAGGAGTCGACGTGGGCGAGGACGTTGTCGTGGATCGCGACCCGGACGACGTCCGAGTCGACCGGCACCTGGCGCCTGCCGACCTGCTCGGCCTGGAGGAGGTACTCCTTGAACACGTCGATCTGCTGGGCGGTGACGTCGACGCCGCGGTCGCCGAGCCTTTCTTCGGTGATGCGCTCGGCGGCGCCGACCTCGAGCCCGGTCAGCGCGGCGATTCCGATGGCGCCCCCCATCTGCTCGGTCGTGTTGATCGTCCCGGCGGCCTCGCCTGACGACTCGGGCGGGACGGCCCCCAGCCCGGTCGGATCGTTCACGGTCAACACCACGCCCAGGCCGAGTCCCTGCAGCAGTAGGCCGGGGATCAGCGCCGCCACGGACTGGTCGCCGGCGCCCGCGGCCAGGGCCAGGCCCGACGCGGCAAGCACCAGGAAGCCGGCCACGAGCGGAATCCGGCCTCCGTAGCGATCGAAGGCCCGCCCAGCCAGCGGCCCGGCGAGGATGATCGGGATCGTCGCGGGAATCAGCGCGATGCCGGCGGTGGCCGGGCCGATGCCGATCACGAGCAGCAGGAAGAAGGGCATGAGAAAGCCGAGTCCGAGCTCGATCGAGCCGGCGAGCAGCTGGCTGATGTTGGCCGCGAGGAAGTTCGCGTGGCGAAAGAGCCGGAACTCGAGCAGCGGGCTCTCCACGCGGAACTCGATCACGACGAAGGCCGCCAGCAGCAGGACTCCCGCTCCCATCGAGACCACCGTTTCTGCCGACCCCCAGCCCGAGTCCTGCACCTGGCTGAGCCCGTAGATGAAGGCCCCGATCCCGAGGCCGAACGTAACGGTGCCCGGATAGTCGATGCGGACGCGCTCGCCGCCGCGCGGCCGCAGCGGGGGCGTGGCGTAGAGGGTGAGTCCGATCGTGGCGAGGGCCAACGGAACGTTGATGAGGAACACGAGCCGCCAGTCGATGCTCGTCAGAAGGCCACCCAGCACCGGTCCGAGCGCCGCGAAGAACGCCGAGGCGCCGGCCAGGATCCCCAGGGCCCAGCCGCGCCTGTCGGCGGGAAACACGGCGCTCGTAATGGCGATCGCCGTGGGCATCATGAGCGCCGCTCCGGTGCCCTGAACCGCGCGCGCGGCGATCATCATCGGCATGTCCTGGGCCCCACCGGCCACGGCCGTCGCGCCCATGAAGATGACCGCCCCCGCAAGGAAGACCCGTCTCAACCCGAGCAGGTCGCCCAGCCGGCCACCGAACACCATGAGCGCGGCCAGCGGGAGGATGTTGGCGGTGAGGATCCACTGCCCCTCGGCCAGGGCCCCGCCCAGACCCGAGAGCACGTCGGGAGTGGCCAGCGGCACGGCCGTCTGATCCACGAGGATCATGCTGCTGGCGAGCGTCATGGCCGCCAGCGTCAGGTTCGCGCTGCTTGGCCGAGCGGTCCCGTGGGTCTGCGCAGCCACCCGGGCACCCTAAACGCCGGTGCAAGAAGGCCGAGGGCCCCGCCGAAGCGGGGCCCTCGAAGTTACTCCGGAAGCCTTCGGCTTCCTACATCATGCCGTCCATGCCGCCCATGCCGCCCGGCATCGCCCCGGCGGCTTCCTTCTCGGGCATCTCGGCGACGATCGCCTCGGTGGTGAGGATGTTCTTGGCGATCGAGGCCGCGTTCTGGAGCGCCGAGCGCGTGACCATGGCGGGGTCGATCACGCCGGCCTCGACGAGATCGACGATCTCACCGGTGTCGGCGTTGAGGCCCTGATTCTTGCCCTTGGCTTTGCGCACGTCGTTCACGACGACCGAGCCCTCGAGGCCCGAGTTGTCGGCGATCTGACGCAGCGGCTCCTCCAGCGAACGCCGGACGATGTTCGCGCCGGTGCGCTCGTCGTCCTCGTAGGCGTCGAGCTTGATCGCGTCCTGCGCGCGCAGAAGCGCGACGCCGCCGCCCGCGACGATGCCCTCCTCGAGGGCGGCCCGGGTGGCCTGCAGCGCGTCCTCGACGCGGTGCTTCTTCTCCTTCATCTCCGTCTCGGTGGCAGCGCCGACCTTGACCACCGCAACGCCACCGGCCAGCTTGGCCAGCCGCTCCTGCAGCTTCTCGCGATCGAAGTCCGAGTCGGTGTTCTCGATCTCGTTCTTGATCTGGTTGATGCGGCCCTTGATGGCGTCGGTGTCACCGGCGCCGTCCACGATCGTGGTCGTGTCCTTGGTCACCACCACGCGACGGGCACGGCCGAGCTGCGAGAGCTGGGTGTTCTCGAGCTTGAGGCCCATCTCCTCGGTGATGACCTCGCCGCCGGTGAGGATGGCGATGTCCTCGAGCATGCGCTTGCGGCGGTCGCCGAAGCCCGGCGCCTTGACCGCCACACCCGTGAAGGTGCCGCGCAGCTTGTTCACCACGAACGTGGCGAGCGACTCGCCCTCCACGTCCTCGGCGACCACGACGATCGGCTTGCCCGACTGGATCACCTGCTCCAGCACCGGCAGCACGTCGCGTACGGAGCCGATCTTCTGGTTGGCGATGAGGATGTAGGGATCCTCGAGGGTGGCCTCCATACGGTCCTGGTCGGTGACCATATAGGGCGAGATGTAGCCCTTGTCGAACTGCATGCCCTCGGTGAACTCGAGGTCCATGCCGAAGGTCTGGCCTTCCTCGACGTTGACCACGCCGTCCTTGCCGACCTTGTCGATCGCGTCGGCGATCACGTCGCCGATGTCGTCGTCGGCGGCGGAGATGGCCGCCACGCGGGCGATCTGCTCCTTGCCGGAGATCTCGGTCGACACCTTCTGGATCTGGTCGACGACCTGGTCTACGGCCTTCTCGATGCCCCGCTTGAGAGCAAGCGGGTTCGCGCCGGCGGCCACGTTCTTGAGGCCGTCGTGCACGATCTGCTGGGCCAGCACGGTGGCGGTGGTGGTGCCGTCGCCCGCGACGTCGTTGGTGGCCGTTGCCACCTCACGCACGAGCTGGGCGCCCTGGTTCGAGAACGGCTCCTCGAGCTCGATCTCCCGAGCGATCGAGACGCCGTCGTTGGTGATGGTGGGGGCGCCGAACTTCTTGTCGATCACCACATAACGGCCCTTGGGGCCGAGGGTGACCTTGACTGCGTTCGCGACGGCGTCCACGCCGTCTTCGAGCGCGCGCCGGGCCTCCACGTCGTACTTGAGCTCCTTGTGAGCCATGTTTTCAGTTCCTCCTAGCCCGCTACCTTGGCGAGCACGTCCGACTCACGAAGGACGAGCAGGTCATCGCCTTCGACCTGGACCTCGGTGCCGCCGTACTTGGAATAAAGGACCTCGTCCCCCTCGGACACGTCGAGCGGGATGCGCTTGTCGCCATCCTCGTCCCACTTGCCGTCCCCGACGGCCAGGACCTTGCCGCGCTGCGGCTTCTCCTTGGCGGTGTCGGGCAGGACGATGCCGCTTGCGGTCGTCTCTTCCTCTTCAATCGCCTGAACGATCAGGCGATCTCCCAGAGGCTTGAGATTCATGGGCATACCTCCATCGGGTGCAGTTTCTTGGCACTCACCACGCGCGAGTGCCAGCAGTTGGCACTCTAGCAGGGCGAGTGCCAAGGCGACCTGCAAAACACCGGCCAGGAATCAGCGGGGGGCCGGGGGCGTGAGCCCCCGGGCTGGCATTAGTTCTGCTGGGGCGCCGAGGGCCGCATCCGATCGCGGATCTCGGAGGGGCGCTCGGAGATCTGAGAGAAGCGCACGACCGTCACGGCGTCGTCCATCTCGACCTTGCGGCCGTAGATCTGCTCGAGGAAGTGAACCATCTCGTCGAGGCGCCGGAACTCGGGATTGTCGTGCTCGATGTCGCGTGGGGAGAGGTCGCTGACCCGCTTGACCTCGACCGAGTCGATCACCGCTTCGAAGATCTTCTCGCGCGGGGAGTGCTGGAAGCCCACCGTCACGAGCACCACCTCACCCTTGCGGTACTTGTTGCCCTTGTCGCCGAGCCGGATCGTTGCGGTCTTTCGGCCGCGCTTGAGCTGGTCGATGAAGATCGGCGAATAGAAGTTCAGGACGAACACGACGCGCGCCAGCCTAGCGGGGCGGCGCCAACCTTGACAAAGCGATAGCCGCCATATCCCGCTCGCCTCGGTAGGCGAGCCGAGCCGGCGCCTCCTCCAGCGGAATCCAGAGCGCCTCCTCGACCTCGTGGTCGTGGTCGGCGATCCTGCCCGCCCGGTAGCGAAACAGAAAGAACGAGACGATCTTCATGACGCGATCGCCGTCGCGCGCGTACCAGTAGCGAATGTCGTCGAGCTTCTCGACCAGGCTCGTCTCGAGCCCGGTCTCCTCGCGCACCTCGCGCTGCGCGGCCTCGGCGGACGACTCGCCCGGCTCGGGGTGCCCCTTGGGCAGGGCCAGCACGTCGTCGCGCACGCGCACCACGGCAATGAACGGCCGCCCACGCATCCGGCGCACGACGACGCCGCCGGCCGAGAACTCACGAATCACGGGCGTCGCTCACGAGCGGGACGAAGCGCACCGACGCCACCGATTCCTCCTGCCCGTCCCTCAGGCGGATCAGATGCTCGCGGCGGCCGCGGGAGACCGGGCAGACGAGCGCGGCGCCGGGCGCCAGCTGCTTCACGAGCTCGGGGGGCGGCTCCCCTTCGGCCGTGGCGGTGACCGAGATGCCCCCGAAGGGAGCGCGGTCGGGCGCCCCGCGGGAGCCGTCACCGACCCTCACCTCGATGTTGTCGTAGCCCAATTCGGCCAGGATGGCGTCGGCCCGGCGGGCGAGGCTCTCAAAGCGCTCGAGCGTGATCACCTCGGCGCACAGGCGCGAGAGGACGGCCGCGCCGTAGCCCGATCCCGTGCCCACCTCGAGGACGGTCTCGTCGCCCTTCAAGTCGAGCAGCTGGGCCATGCAGGCGACGATCCAGGGTTGGGAGATCGTCTGTCCCTCGCCGATCTGAAGCGCGCCGTCGCGGTAGGCGCGCCGGCGCAAACCCTCGGGAACGAAGCGGTGTCGCGGCACTTCGGCCATCGCGGCGAGAGTTCGCTCGTCGGTGATCCCCCGGCCGAGCAGCTGGCGTTCCACCATGCGTACGCGCTTCTCAGTGGATGTAGTTTCGGAGTCGTCCCGGGTCATGCACGGTCACCTTGCCCCTGCCGAGGGTGACCACCTCGGCTCGCTCCAGCGTGGCCAGGAAACGGCTCGCGCTCTCGCGGGAGGTGCCGGCCAGATTCGCGATCTCAGCCTGCGTCGCCCGGATGAGGACATCCTCGGCGGGGGCCCCCTCAGCCTGGCGCGAGACGGTCTGAGCGAGCAACGCTCCAGCCACGCGTCCCGCGACCGTCTGAAAGGACTGCTGGAGCAGCCGCTCGTTGGCGCGGCTGACGCGCTCGGCGAGCGCGGCCAGCAGCTTGAGAGCCAGACCCGGATTGCGGCGGATGAGGCGCTGCATGTCGCCGGCGAGGAGGGCGACCGCGCTGGTGGGCTCGGCCGCTTCCGCGGTCGCCGATCTGGTCTCTCCGCGGAACATCGCCAGCTCGCCGAAGAGCGATCCGGCGCGGAGCTCGGCCAGGGCCACCATGCGGCCGTCCTGGTGCTCTCGCGTGAGGACCACCGCCCCGGAGCGCAGCAGATAGCACGTGTCGCCGGTGTCGCCCTCGCGAAAGATCACCTGGCCGCGCTCCCAGCGGCGCGGGACGGCGACCTGGGCCACGGCGTCCAGCTCGCGCGGCTCGAGGTCGGCAAAGACCTCCGTACGTGCCAGCAGGCGGGCGGTCTCCTCCTCTCCGTTGCGCGCGGTCTCGCGCCGGGCGGCCATGAGCGCATAATGGTCTCATGCCGCAAAGCACGCGCGTTCTCTCCCAAGCCGTGAGCGCCGAGGACATCGAGCAGGCCGCGGACCGGCTTCGCGGCAAGGTGCGCGAGACGCCGATGCTGTCGGCGGGCGAGCTGTCCCGGCGCGTGGGTGCGCGGGTGCTGCTCAAGGCCGAGAACCTCCAGCTGACCGGCTCGTTCAAGGCGCGCGGGGCCACCAACTCGATCAGACAGCTCTCCGAGGAGGCGCTGGCTTGCGGGGTCGTGGCCGCCAGCGCCGGCAACCATGCGCAGGCGGTGGCGTGGGCGGCCCGCGACGCCGGCGCGCAGTCGCTGCTGGTGATGCCCGAGCAGGCGCCGCTGGCGAAGGTGGCGGCGGTGCGCCAGTACGGCGGCGAGGTGCGCTTCGTAAACGGCGGCTTCGACGAGGCCGGCGCCGAGGCCCGGCGGCTGGCCGAGGCCGAGGGCCTGACGATGGTGCACGCCTTCGACCAGCCGCACGTGGTGGCGGGGCAGGGAACCGCGGGCCTGGAGATTGCGCGGCAGGGACCCGACGTGAGGCTCGTGGTGGTCCCGCTGGGGGGCGGCGGGCTGATCGCGGGCATCGGGCTCGCGCTCGCCGCGTGGCTTCCCGACGCTCGGGTTGTCGGGGTGCAGGCCGAGGCGTGCGCTCCCTACATCGACTCGCTCGCAGCGCACAGGCCGGTCGGGGCGCGTTCGGCCAACACGATCTGCGACGGCATCGCGGTCAAGCGCCCGGGTGACTTCACGCTGCCGCTCGTCGAGGAGTACGTGGACGAGGTCGTGACCGTCTCCGACGACCAGGTGGCGGAGGCGATGGTGTTGCTTCTCGAGCGCAGCAAGCTCGTGGTCGAGGGCGCCGGTGCGGTGGCCGTGGCCGCGCTCATGCACGGCTGCGTGAAGGCGCCCCCCGAGGGCGACGTGTGCGCCGTGCTCTCGGGCGGGAACGTGGACGCGTCGCTGCTCTCGGAGGCCATCCGGCTGGGCGAGACCTTCGCCGGGCGCCGGCTGGTGGTGTCCACCGTTGTCCCCGACCGGCCCGGCGCCCTGGCCGGGCTGCTCGCGATCGTGGCCGAGCATGGCGGCAACGTCGTGGACGTCGAACACCTGCGAGACGGCATCGACCTGCACGTCCGCGAGACGGCCATCAAGCTCGTGCTCCAGACCGCCGGGCGCGAGTGCAACGAGGCGATCCTCGACGCGGCGCGCGCCGACGGCTTCTCCGTGCGGGTGGAGAAGGACGCCGTCTAACCCTTCCGCGTGGCGCGGCGCCTATCGATCATCGCCGTGGCGATCCTCGTCGCCCTGGCATGTGCCGCTCCGGCCGCGGGCGAGCCGGGCCTCGAGAAGGCCCTCTCCATGACCTCGATCGCCCACGGCGGCGACCCCGATGACCTCACCGCGTTCGGAAACCTGGACCTGGTCAAGCAGACCGGTGCCGGCTGGGTGCGCCTCTGGATCAGGTGGGACAAGGCTCAGCTGTACGCCCCGTCGCTGCTGCCGTGGTCGCTGGTCGACTCGCCCGCCAATGACGCGCCCTTCTGCGGCACGGGCTGTGGCTTTCGCTACATCGCGGCGATCGACGCGCAGGTCGCCGCCGCCCGCGCCGCGGGGCTGGACGTGATCCTCGTCACCTGGAACTTCCCTCGCTGGGCGAACGGAACACTGGGCAAGCCGCCCGAGTGGGCTAGAGAGGACCGCGGCACCGCCGCGACCCCCGCCGATCAGCTCAAGCCGATGGAGATGCGCATACCCATCGGCCAGCTGAGCCCCGAGGGCTACTACGGACGCTGGATCGACTGGCTCGTGGCTCGCTACGCGCCCTACGGACGTGCCTTCGCGCTGGAGGTCATGAACGAGCCCAATCTCCAGATGTGGCCCCAGCAGGGGCCCAGCCCGACCGGCGACCCATTCGCCCCCGGCCCGGTGGTCATCGGCTCGTACACGGCGCAGATGATGAACACCGCCCAGACCGTCGCGGCGCGGCGCGGAAACCCGATCCTGATGGCCGGTCCGGCTCTCAGCGACCACGTTCGCCCCGACAGCCGCCTCGAGACGAACTTCCTGACCGCGGTCCCGGCCACCCTGGCGGAGCTCGCGCCGGTGGGCTGGTCGGAGAACTTCGTATGGACCCATCACAACTACGCGGACGTGGAGCGCGCCGCCGAGGCGCCGACCCGGGCCGCTCTCGCCCGCTCCTACCTGGTGGGACGCTGGGGCGGTCGCGGCGGTCCCTCGGACCCCAAGGTCTGGCTGACCGAGGGAGGCGCCCGGCTCGGCTCGGGGGAGGCGAGCGACGAGACGCGGCAGGCCGAGCTGGTGCGCCGCAACTGGGAGCGCATGAGCGCCTCACCGGGAATAGAGATGTGGACGAACTACCTGCTCTTCTCGAGCCCCTACGCCGATTCGGGACTACGCGAGAACCGGCTCTCGGGCGGGGCACCGCGCCCGCTGTGGAACACGTTCACGCGCCTGCCGGCCACACGCCCGTAGGCTCAGCGGCCGATGCGAATCGCGCCCGAGGTCGCCGAAGCGCTCGCTCGTGGGCGTCCAGTGGTTGCTCTCGAGAGCACGTTGATCAGCCACGGGCTTCCCCGGCCGGAGAACCTGGAGGTCGCGCGTGAGGTGGAGGCCGCGGTGCGCGAGGGCGGAGCGCTGCCGGCCACCGTGGCGCTCGTGGCGGGCGAGGCGTGCGTCGGGCTCGACGAGCCGAGCCTGCGCGTGATCGCCGCCGGCGAGGACGTCGTCAAGTGCGGCGTGCGCGACCTCGCTCCGGCAGCGTCGCGAGGCCGCCACGGGGCCACCACCGTCGCGGCCACCGCGCATCTCGCCGCCCGCGCCGGCATCCGGCTGTTCGCCACGGGCGGACTCGGCGGGGTCCACCGCGGAGCGCGCGAGAGCTGGGACGAGTCGGCCGACCTCAACGAGCTGGCGCGAACTCGGATCGTCGTCGTGTGCTCGGGCGTCAAGTCGATTCTCGACGTGGGGGCGACCCTCGAGCGCCTCGAGAGCCTCGGCGTGAGCGTGCTCGGCTACGGGACGGACCGCTTTCCCGGCTTCTATCTGGTGGACTCGGGACACCCCGTGCTCTGGCGAGCGGACTCGCCGCGGGAGGTGGCGCGGATCCTGGCGGAGCAGGACGAGCTGGGAACCGGCGCGGCCGGGACCGTGGTCGCCAATCCGCTCCCGCCCTGCGAGGCGCTCGACCCCGCCCTGCACGACCGCGTCCTGTCCGCCGGGCTCGACAACGCCGAGCGCGAGGGGATCACGGGCAAGGATGTGACCCCGTACCTGCTCGACCACCTGCATCGCGAGACCGGCGGCGCGAGCCTGCGCGCCAACGTACGCCTCGTGGTGCGAAACGCGCGGTTGGCGGCCGAGATCGCCGCGGCGGTGTCGGCGAAGTGAGCCGGGTAGTGGTGTTGGGCGACGTGATGGTCGATGTCGTCGCCCGGCTCGGCTCGCCCATCGCCCGCGGGAGCGACGCTCCCGCGCAGATCTCCCTCGGCGGCGGCGGTTCGGCCGCGAACGTCGCCGCCTGGCTGGCCGCCGCCGGCGTGTCGCCCACCCTCGTCGGCCGCGTGGGCGACGACCAGCGCGGGCGCGAGGCGCGGGCGGCGCTCATCGCGGCTGGGGTGGACGCGCAGCTCACAACCGATCCCCGGCTGCCGACGGGTACGTGCATCGTGATCGTCGAGCCGGAGGGCGAGCGGACGATGCTTCCCGACGCGGGCGCCAACGACGCTCTCGCGGCCGCTGATCTGGATGGGGATCTCTTGGCCGCCGCCGGCCACCTGCACGTGGCCGGCTACGTGCTGCTGCGCGAGGGCTCGCGGCCCGCCGCGCTGTCCGCCGTCGCCTTGGCCCGCGACCACGGGATGGCCGTGTCGGTCGATCCCTCTTCCGCTGCGCTGCTCTCGCCCGCGTTCCTCGGCCGTGCCTCCGGGGCCGACCTGCTCCTGCCCAACGCCGAGGAGGCGCGAGCCCTGACCGGCGAAGATGACCCCGAGCTCGCCGCCCGCCGCCTCTCGGAGGTCTTCGCCGAGGTCGTAGTGAAGCTCGGCGAGGCGGGTGCGCTGTGGACCGATGGACGCTCGGTACGCCGCTCCCCGGCCGAGCCCGTTCAGGGTGTCACCGACACCACCGGCGCGGGCGACGCCTTCGACGCCGGCCTGATCGCGGCCCGCGTCCACGGCGCGCAGCCGGCGGAGGCGCTGGCCGCCGCCTGCCGGCTGGCGGCGCGGGCCGTGAGGACCCCCGGCGCGCGGCCGTGGGCGCTCTGACTCTCCACCCGCGGCAGCGAGAAAGCCCACGGCGCGCCGTTTGCGTCAGGCGAGCGCCGACTCGCGCCGGCGCCGCCGCGCGGCGCTCGTCACGAGCCAGCCCAACGCGACCATCAGGCCGAGTGGAAGCGCGACCGCGAGCACGCGAATCAGCACGCCGGCGAAGCCCACGAGCAGGTCGCCCGCATCCCCCAGGGCGTCGTCGAACGAGCCGCCGACGGCGCCCGAGCTCGAGTGGCCCTCCTCACCGACCAGGTCTACCGCCACGATCGCGTAGTCGGTGCGCAGGCGCAGGTCGCGCAGCTGGGAGCGCAGCCCGTTGATCTCGCCCGCCACAAGGTCGAGCCGGGCGCGCAGCGCCTCGGCCTGGGTGTTGTCCTGGGCCCGCTCGAGGCGGCGCAACAGACTGCGGCGCTCGGCCCGCGCGGCCTCGAGGCGGTCCGCGGCGGTCACGTAGTCACGGGTCACGTCCTGCCCGCTCTGGCTCTGGGAGCTGACCGTGCCCAGGCGCGCCAGCGCGCGCAGCGCGCTCTGCAGTCGGTTGGAGGGAATTCGCAGCTCGTACGAGCCGGTCGCACCGTCGTCGCCCGTGTCGAGCTCGGAGCTCAGCACGAAGCCGCCGTAGCGGGCCGCCACCCGGCTCACGCCCTCGGCCAGCGCGGGGATGTCGCGGTCGGGCGCCGTGAGGGTCATCGCGATGGAGCGCTCGATCCTCCGCTGGCTCTGCCGGGGAGCGAAGCCCGGCTGGTCGGGGGGCGGCGGAGTCAGTGCGCGCTCGGCCCCGCCGCCGGAGTCTCCCGCGCTGCCTTCGGGCGCCCGGGCGGACTCAGCGACGCCACCGCCGCCGGCCCCCGCGCCGTCATCGCCGCCGCCCTGCGGAGGGCCGCCCGCGGCGAACACGATCACGACGACCACCAGCAGCGACGCCAGGGCTCCCGCCACCGGCAGCAGGGTCACCCGAGGAAACCGAGCACGCCACCGGCGCGAGCCGCGTTCCCGCGGAAACCCGGCCTCGACCCGCGCGCCCAGCTCCCGGGTGAAGCTCGGGTCCGGCACGGGCGAGTCGTCCCTCAGCGCCAGCGCCAGCTCCTGCAGCTCGCGGGCCGCGGAGTCGGGGTGCGAGGCGCGGGCGTCGCTCAGCGCGGTGTCGACCGCGCACAGGTCGCGCTCGATGATTGCGGTGTCTTCAGGATGCGTCATCGCAGGCCTTTCGCAGCTTCGTCAGTGCGCGGTGGAGCCGGGTTCCGGCGTTGGTCTCGGACACGCCCAGCACGCGCGCGATCTCGGCGTTGGAGAGCCCGCCCGAGAACTTGAGAGCGATCAGGTCGCGCTCCTTGCCCTCGAGGGTGGTCATCGCGGCCCGCACCGCCTCCCGGCGCAGCGCCAGCTCCGCGTGATCGTCGAGCGAGGGCGCCGCTGTGTCCTCGGGATCGTTCTCGAGGCTCGCGCGCCGCCTTCGCCGGCGCAGCTCATCCAGGGCGGCGTTGCGGGCGATGCCGAATAGCCAAGCCTCCATGCTGCCGCGCCGAGCGCGGTAGCCGGAGCGCTTGCGGTAGGCGCGCTCGAAGGCCTGCGCGGTCACGTCCTCGGCCGCCGAGCGGTCCCGCAGCAGCGACGCCACGTAGGCATATACGCGTGGGAACGTCCGCTCGTATAGCGCGGTGAAGCTCTCGGTGTCAGTCCCTCGTGCGACCGGCATTCGCTGCGCCACAGCTTCGTTCACGCCCCCACTACGAACGTGCGTCCAGTTCATCACGCGCGGGGGAGGTGAAGTTCAAGCCGCGACCCGGGCGGCCCGATAGCAACACTGATTAGGCCAGCGGGTACACGAGCCGCTAGGCTGGAGCTTCAAGCGGCACGTGCCGCTCGGTGATGCGTACGCCCGTGCTTCGGAGGACCCTGACAGCGATTGCGATCTGCGTGGCGTCGGCCGGCGTGGGAGCGGGCATGGCGAACGCCCAGGGGGGCGATCAGATCGCCCAATCGTGGGCGCAGGTCAACATCTGCTCTCCCACCCAGCTCGGGGCGCGAGCCCAGCTGGCCGGCGATGGCTCGAAGTCGGCGATGTCGGTGCGCTTCACCGCCCAATGGCTGAGCCCGGACGGATGGGTTCCGCTGGGTGGCGCGGCCACCTCGCCCTGGCAGTCCGCCGGCTCGGCCGAGTACACGTGGGGCCAGGCCGGCTGGACCTTCGACGTCTCGGTGCCGGCCGGCTACTCCTACCAGCTGCGCGCCGTCGCCGAGCTGCAGTGGTCGGGCGGTCGCAGCCAGACACTCGTGACCGGCACGTGCTCGGTCGGCTAGCCCCCTAGATCGGACCCCCTCCGAACAGGCGCGGATCGTTGGTGATCACGCCGTCCACCCCAATGCGCTCCAGCGCGCCGATGCGGCGAGCGTCGTCCACGGTCCACACGTACACCCGGCCGCCCGCGTCGTGCACGGCTCGGACCAGGCGGCGACTGACCAGGATCCGGTGAGCCATGATCGCCTCGCAGCCGCCGGAGCGGATCCGGGCGGCGGCCTGACCCGGCAGGCGCGCCCGCATCACCCGGGCGACCGCGTAGGCCGGTAGGGCGAAGGGCGTGTTGGTCCAGTTGCGCTTCACGCGCGGCACCGACCAGCCGCGGCGAACGCCCGGAGCGAGCTCGCCGAGGCGGTCGAGGCTCTCGGTGAACATCGTCGAGATGAGCGAGCGCTCGGCGAGGCCGCGCTCCAGCAGGCCCTCGACCACCTCGCGCTCGTAGCCGGGCAGCTTGAGGTCGACGTCGAGCTCCACGCCCGCATAGGCCTCGCCGGCGAAGTGGTCGAGTCCCTGCTCGAGGCTGAGCGGCTCGCGTCCGGCGGCATCCTCTGCGTCGTGCGCGAGCACGAGCCGGCCGTCGCGCGTGCGCAGCACGTCGAACTCGATCATGTCCACTCCGTGCTCGAGCGCCGCCTCGAAGCTCTCGATCGTGTTGCCGGGTGCCACGTGGGCCGCACCCTTGTGCCCGACCCGAATGAGAGCTCCGCGCGCACCCGGCCGAGCCGGGTGCTTGCGCCCTACGTTTGACACTGCGGACACCAGTACGTCGTGCGGTTGTCGTCGCCCTGGCCGCGGGCCCGGATGAGCGTGCCGCAGCGCCGGCACGGCAGGCCGGTGCGCTCGAAGACCCACAGGGGAGAGTCCCCGCGCCGGCTCGGCTCGTAGGTCACGATGCGCCCGCCGCGCTCGACCGACATCTGCATGAGCGGGCGGATGGCCCGCACCATGCCGAGGACCTCGGAGTCCGAGACCTGCGCGGTACGCCGCCAGGGATCGAGGCCCGCCAAGAAGCAGCCCTCGGACTTCCAGACGTTCCCGAGCCCCGCCACGTTGCGCTGATCGAGGAGCGCGTCGCCGATCCCCCTGCCGGCGTCGTCTCCGCGCAGGCGCGCGAGAAAGCTCCGCTCGTCGAAGTCGTCGGCCAGCACGTCCGGGCCGAGCAGGGCGAGCCGGCGGTCGAAGCGCGTGCGCGACTCGGTCATGAGCTCGAGCACCGGGCCGTCGAACTCGACGACCTCGTGCTCGGCGGTTCGGATCACGAGCCAGGCCCGCCGCGGCGCGCGCCGCCAGCGCTCGCCACGGCGGTAGACACCCCACTTGCCGGTCATCCGCAGGTGCGAGTGCAGGGTGAGGTCGCCGTCGAAGCGGATGAAGAGGTGCTTTCCGTGCGCGTCCACGGCGCGCACCTCGCGTCCGGCGAGCCGCTCGGGCCAGCGATCCATGGCGTGGCGGCGCTGGGGAGTCTCGATCTCCGTGATCTCGTGACCCACGAGGGCCGCGCCCACGCGGCGCGCCGCGCCGTGAATCGTGTCGCCCTCGGGCATAACGCCAAGCGTACGGACGGCCGCGTGCGCGGGACTCACGCGGACAGGTGGGAGACCGCCAACCAGCGCTCGAGGTCGAATGCGGGGGCGACCTCGCGGATCGCGCCCAGCACGTCGGCCTTCGTGACCACGCCGTAGCGGTTTCGGCTCTGCAGGAGCCGAAGCACGGCGGTCATCCGGCTGCGGCCGATACCGCGCTCAAGCGTCTGCAGCGCGCACGAGCCCGCGAGGTAGATGACGTCTCCCACCGCGGCGGGAGCGTGGCGCTCGAACAGCCCCATGCTCGAATCGAGGGCGATGCGCCGCCACCGCCGGGCGACCAGCCGGTAGGGCCGGCCCGGGCGGCAGAAGTTGGTGCTTGGATGCAGGCGCTCGTGCGAGTACTGGGCGAAGCTCTCGTCGAGCCAGGGTTCCTCGAACTGGTTGTTGCCCACCAGGCCGTACCACCATTGGTGGGCCACCTCGTGACTCACCACCTCCCCGAGTGGAAGGGAGAAGACGAGCTCGGGGTATTCCATTCCCGCGAGCAGGCCGGCGCCGAGGTCCTCGCGAAACAGGACGACGTCCAGCTCACCGAAGCCAAGGGGGCCGAGACGCCGGCTCAGGGCGCGCACGGCTCGACGAGCCGTTCGCAGGCTGCTCCGAGCTCCGCCGACGCGCGGGCCGAAATGCACCCGGATCTTCACGCCGGCGACCTCGGTGATTCGCCGGCGCAGGCGGCCGACCGCGAGGGCGAAGTCCCGGGCCTGGGCGCTGCGCACTCTCAGCGTGCGCTCCTTGCCGGAGACGCTCTCCGAGACCACCGCGCCGGTGGTGGCCGCGCGCAGCCGGGCGGGCAGCCGCAGGGTGGCATCCCAGCGGGCGGACAGCGAGTAGAAGCTCTCGCCCAGTGCCGTGTAGGAGTCCAGGTGAAGCCCGCCGGCATCCTCGACCGCGAGCACAGGAATGACGTTGCCGAGCAGGGTGGTGCCGCCGATGCGTCCGAAGCGGTCGGCGCGGCGGCGTCCGTGGACTCGAAAACGAAGCGAGATGGCGCCGCGCGCTCCCGCGGCGACCGGGGCCGCGAGGCGGACCTCGAGCGCCGAGCAGCGCACCCGCTCGCTCCCCGCCACCGCCGGCGGGTCCACCTCGACCTCGATGCGCCGCGGCCGGCAGCGGTCGGGCCCATTGGCCCAGAGCCGCAGCCAGACCCGCTCGAGCGGAGCGAGGCCACGGTTGACGAACTCGATCCGCTCGCGGCCCGCGAGGACTCCGGCGCCGCGGGCGTCGTAGCGCAGGTCGAGGGCGTAGGACTCGGGATCGGCGCCCCTGATCGTCACCGACTGCGCATGCGCCGCCGCCGCGCCCGCGACGAGCATCAGAAGGGCAAGCGCGAGCGCGCGGATCACGCGCTGAGCGTCAGGCGGCGCGGGCCCTGGCGGAAGCCCAGCTCGATCAGCAGCGCGCCCACCTCACTGCCGACCACCGGCTCGCCGTCGAAGCGCTCGATGCCCAGCCGCGGCACCCGCCCCCGCCTGACGGCCTCGGCCAGCGCCTCGAGTGCAGTCCGCAGCCAGTCCTCATCGAGTTCGCGCAGGGCCAGCAGTCCCTTGCCGCCTCGTTCGACGTAGAGGACTGGGTCCGCGTCGAGTGAGATCACGTAGGCGCCGGCCACGCGAGCGGGACGCCGGCCCGCGCCCTCGTCACGCCTGGGCCAGGGAAGTGTTGCGCCCCACGGGCTGGCCGGATCGGTGGCCGCCAGCACCAGCGGGCCGCCGGGCTCGTCCGAGCGCAACCCGCGCAGCCGCTCGATGGCCGCGCCCAGGGCGAACTGGGCCGCGCCCAGCCCCTCCACGAAGTAGCCCCGCCGCGCGGTACCGAGTGTCTCGAGATTGGCCAGCTCGCCGTAGAGGGCCGCGAACCCGCCGGGCACGCCCTCGGCCAGCACGGTCTCACGCGTGACGATCCCGTAGCGCTCCAGCAGCAGCTCCGACAGCGCCCGCAGGCGCGGACCGTGGGCCGGAGCGTCCGCGAACAGAAGAGCCGTCAGCGACCAGCGGCCCTGCACCTGAGGCGCCCCCGGGCGCCGGCGCCGGGCAAAGCGGCGCCCGTTGTCGCGGCTTGCCTTGGCCAGCGAGAGGCGCGGCGCCCGCAACGGGGCGAAGGCGTCGTTGGTCACCTCGCCCGCCCAGGCGAGATCCCAGAGCGCCTCCTGGAGCTCCGCGGGCTCGACCTCCCCGAGGTCGGCCAGCAGGTCCGACCAGAAGGCGGCGCCCGCGGCGAGCCGCTCGCGCAGCCGGTCATGGAGCTCCCCGGAGGGGGCCTCTCCCTTGAACGGCGGCGGGCCGAGCCAACGGGCATCGTCTCGAAAGAACAGAGCCACGCGGCCGGAGCGCCGACCCAGCGCGCCGGCGCCCACCCAGACCAGCTCGCCGCCGGCGCACAGCTGATCCATCCAGGCGGGCGAGTACGCCCCCACCCGCCGTGGGAGAACGTCGCGCTCCCACACCTCGGGGGCGAGGGCCAGGCCCTGGAGGGGAACGAGCAGCTCGCGCAGGCGATCGACGCCGGCTCCGCCGGGCGGGGCGGCGTCGACACCCTGCCAGGCGGGGAGAAATCGGGCCAGCGCGCGTTGCTCGGCCGGCTCGACCTCCTTGCGCAACGTGGCGAGCGACGCACGCCGTATGCGGCGCAGCACGTGCGGGTCGCACCACTCGCGTTCGCTGCCCCCGGGACGCAGCTCGCCGCGCACCAGGTCTCCGGCGCCCTCGAGCTCGCGCAGCACCGGGCCGAAGTCGAGGCCGTAACGCTCCGACAAGTTCCGGGTGGTGAAGGGTCCATGCGTCCGCGCCCAGCGGCGCGCCAGGCGCAGAAGCGGCTCCTCGACCTCGTCGAGGAAGACCGCGGGAAGGCCGCCGGGCGGCACGGCCCCGAGGGCGTCGCGGTAGAGGCCGGCGTCCTCCGAGGCGATCCAGCGCTCCTCGCCGCCGATGCGCATGCGCACCGCCCGCCTCTGCTTCTCGAGCTCGGACAGCATCCGCTTGGCCGACACCGCGGCCAGGCAGCGCACCTGAACCTCGTCGGCGGTCAGATCCCCGACTGCGCGCAGGACATCGTGCAGGGCGTCTGAGTTGGGGGCCTGCGTGCGCTCGCTCACGCGCTGCAGGTCCTCCTCCACCTCGGCCAACGCATGCGGATCGATCAGCTCACGCAGCTCCTCCTGGCCGAGCAGCTCGCGCAGCAGGTCGCGGTCGAGCGAGAGGGCGGCCGCCCGCCGCTCCGCGTTTGGGGTGTCCCCCTCGTACATGTACGTAGCGACGTAGTCGAACAGCA
>Ga0307319_10000186_pt1 | contig 19252 bp, 19 predicted proteins | sample ER_DNA_368_FD_194491 | JGI IMG/M metagenome (GOLD analysis project Ga0307319, IMG submission 194491) | Bulk soil microbial communities from the East River watershed near Crested Butte, Colorado, United States - ER_DNA_368 | ecosystem: Environmental > Terrestrial > Soil > Floodplain | place...
GCGGAGCCCGCCCGCGTGGATTCCGGCCGGGACGAAGTCGTGGCCGAGGGTGTGCATGGGGACGAGCGGCGTGAGCTGGCCCGTGTCCCCGAAGTCGTAGGCGAAGGGCCCGCGCGTGAGCGTCGGACAGGCGGCCGGCTCGCAGGCGAGGACGTCGATCTCCTTGCCGCCGATCTTCTCCCGGATGAAGGGAAATGCGAGGCCGGCGAAGTTCGAGCCCCCGCCGACGCACCCGATCACGACATCGGGGAACGCGCCCGCGAGCTCCATCTGGGCCAGCGCCTCCTGGCCGATGACCGTCTGGTGCAGGAGGACGTGGTTGAGCACGCTTCCGAGCGCGTAGGCCGTGTCCTCTCGCCCCGCACCGTCCTCGACCGCTTCAGAGATGGCGATGCCCAGGCTCCCGGGCGAGTCGGGGTCGGCCTCGAGAATCGTGCGGCCTGCCTGGGTCTCCTCTGACGGGCTCGCGACGACACTCGCGCCCCAGGTCTCCATCATCGAGCGCCGGTAGGGCTTCTGGTGGTACGAGACCTTGACCATGTAGACCTTGCACTCGAGGCCCAGGAGCCTGCAGGCGAGCGCCAGGGCGCTTCCCCACTGCCCCGCCCCCGTCTCGGTGGCCAGCCGCTCGCGGCCTTCCTGCTTCGAGTAGTACGCCTGCGCGACAGCCGTGTTCGGCTTGTGGCTCCCTGCCGGTGAGACCCCCTCGTACTTGTAGAAGATCCGAGACGTCGTCCCGAGCGCCTGCTCGAGGCGATGGGCGCGGAAGAGGGGCGTCGGGCGCCAGAGACGGAGGATCTCCCGCACGGGCTCGGGAATCGGGATCTCGGGAGCCTCGGAGACCTCCTGGAGAATGAGCTCCATCGGGAAGAGCGGCGCGAGGTCGTCCGGGGCGACGGGCTGCCCCGTTCCCGGGTGCAGAATCGGCTGCGGCCGGTTCGGCATGTCGGCCGCGATGTTGTACCAGCGCTCGGGGAGCGCGGACTCCGGTAGGAGCACCTTCGTCTCCGCCATAGCGGGCGAGGATAGTCCCGTTCCGGGGCGAAAGAAAGCTGTCCATGGCTTTCAGAGCAGGCATTGCGCTGCTCGCGCTCGTCGGGCTGCTCGCGCTTGTCTCCGATGCGCGTGCCGGCCGGACCGCCAACGTCGCTGCCCTTCAGGTCGGATTGCAAGCGCGCGGGCTCTACGGAGGCACGATCGATGGGATCATGGGCCCGGGGACGCGGCGCGGCGTGCGCGCGCTGCAGCGCCGCGCCGGAATCTCCGTCGACGGGGTCGCGGGGCCGCAGACCAGGCGGGCGCTCGGCCGCTACGCGAGACACCGCCTCGGCGACCGGATGGTGCACAGCGGAAACCGCGGCTGGGACGTCGCCGCGCTCCAGTTCAAGGTCGCTTGGCACGGTTTTCCCTCCGGGATCTTCGACGGCGTCCTTGGCCCGCACATGGATGAGGCACTGCGCCGTTTTCAGCGGTGGGCCGGGCTCGGCGCCGACGGGCTCGCCGGCCCAGCGACCATTCGTGCGCTCCGCCGCGGACGGGCCCATGTCCCCTACCGGCTCCTCCGCCCGGTGAGAGCGCCGGTCGGCGACCGCTTCGGCCCGCGCGGGAACCGGTTTCACGCCGGCCTCGACCTCCCCGCGCCTTACGGAGCCCGCGTGCGGGCATCGAAACGAGGCCGCGTCGTCAAGGCGGGCTGGGACACCGGCGGCTACGGCTACCTCATCGTCATTCGCCACCGCCGCCACGTGCGCACGATGTACGCACACCTGTCGCGGATCGGCGTCCACCGCGGGGAGCGGGTCGTCACCGGTCAGCGAATCGGCCGCGTCGGCGCCTCCGGAGAGGCGACGGGGCCGCACCTGCACTTCGAGGTCCGCCGGCGCGGGGCCGCCGTCGACCCGTTACCCGCCCTCCGCTAGCTCCTGCGAGCGCCTCATCGCGGCCTGAATGGCGTTCAGGAACGCCGCCCGGACCCCGGCCTGCTCGAGCTCGCGAATCGCGGCGATGGTCGTCCCCCCAGGAGACGTGACCATCTCGCGGAGCTCGACCGGGTGCATGTGCTCATCGCGGAGGAGCTTCGCCGTCCCGAGCATGGTCTGGACGACGAGCTCGGTGGAGACTTCGCGCGAGAGACCGAGGAGGATCCCCGCCTCGATCATCGACTCCGCCAGGAGGGCGAAATACGCGGGCCCGGAGCCCGAGACCGCGGTGATCGCGTCCATGTAGCCCTCGTCCACCCGCACGGAGCGACCGACGGAGCCGAGCACGTCCTCAGCTGTTTTCAGATGCTCCTCTGCCGCGTGCGTGCCCGCCGCGATGCCCGCCATGCCCTCGTGCACGGTCACGGGTGCGTTGGGCATCGCGCGGACGACCGGGACCCCGTCACCGAGCCGGCCCTCGATGAGGCTCGTGGGGATCGCGGCGGCGATCGTGATGACCGTTTGCTCCTTTGTGAGCGTGCTCCCCACGTCCGCCAAGAGCGACTCGATGTCCTGCGGCTTGACGGCAATGACGACGATGCCTGCGCCCGCGGCGGCGTCGACGTTCGAGAGGGTCGTCTCGATGCCGTGCCGCTCGGAGAGATCGGCGAGCCGCTCCTCATGGCGCGCGGTCGCCGCGATCTCGGACGGCTTGCGCCAGCCCGAGGAAAGAAGCCCTGCGATGAGGGCCTCGCCGGCCTTCCCGGCTCCGAGAACGGCAATCTTCCGGCTCGCCATGCGTGAAACGCTATCCCAGCTGGTGGTTGAGGTTCACCGCAGCGCTGATGAGGGCGAGGTGGGTGAAGGCCTGCGGGAAGTTTCCGAGCTGCTCTCCCGTGGGCCCGATCTCCTCCGAGAAAAGCCCGAGGTGGTTCGCGTACGTGAGCATCTTCTCGAAGGCGAGTCGCGCCTCTTCGAGCCTCCCCGCACGCGCAAGCGCCTCCACGTACCAGAAGGAGCAGATCGAGAACGTGCCCTCCTCCCCCTCGATCCCGTCCGGGGCGGCCCGCGCGTTGTAGCGGTAGACGAGGCTGTCGGAGACGAGCTCGTTCGTGATCGCATCGAGGGTCGAGAGCCAGCGCGGATCGGTCGGTGCGACGAACTTCACGAGCGGCATGAGGAGGAGCGACGCGTCGAGGACGTCGGTGTCGAAGTGCTGGACGAAGGCCTGGCGCTTCTCGTTCCAGCCCCTGCTCATGATCTGGTGGTAGATGGCGTCCCGGGCCGCGCGCCACGTGTCGATGTCGGCGGGAAGACCGCGGGAGCCGGCGATTCGGATCGCGCGCTCGATCGCAACCCAGCACATCAGCCGGGAGTACGTGAAGTCGTGGCGGCCCCCGCGCACCTCCCAGATCCCCTCGTCGGGCTGGTCCCAGTTCTCGCAGAGCCAGTCGGTCAGCGCCGAGAGCTCCACCCAGCCGTCGTGCGCGATCGGCCGGCCGTACTTGTTGAACAGGTAGACGGAGTCCATCAGCTCGCCGTAGATGTCGAGCTGGAGCTGGTTGTAGGCGCCGTTTCCGATGCGTACCGGCCTCGAGCCCCGATAGCCCTCGAAGTGGTCGAGCGTCTCCTCGGTCAGCTCGCTCCGCCCGTCGATCGCGTACATGATCTGGAGCGGGCCCGACACCGCATCGGTGTGGGCGACGACCCGGTCGCGGAGCCAGTCGGTGAAGGCCTCCGCCTCGTCGGTGAACCCCAGGCGAAGCAAGGCGTAGAGCGAGAACGCCGCGTCCCGGATCCACGTGTAGCGGTAGTCCCAGTTGCGACCGCCCCCGATCACCTCGGGGAGGCTTGTCGTGGGCGCGGCCACGATCGCGCCGGTCGGGCGGTAGGTCAGGAGCTTCAGGGTGAGCGCCGAACGGTTGACCATCTCGCGCCAGCGGCCCTTGTAGTGCGAGCGCGAGAGCCAGCTCCGCCAGAACGCGATCGTCTGCTCGTAGGCCGCGCGCGTCTCCGCCTCCGAGTACTCGCGCGGCACGTAGTCGGGCTCGACCCGCTCGAGGACGAAGGTGACCGAGGAGCCCGCGCGCACGGTGAACTCACAGTGGATGCCGGTCTCGTCGCACGCCACGGGCGTCGTGGCCTGGAGCGCGAGGCAGAGGTTCGGCGAGCGGAACACGACACCGTGCTCGTACTGCTCGATCTCGTGCTCGTCGCGGCCGTAGTTGAAGCGCGGCTGCATTTCGACCCGGAAGCGCATCTCGCCGCGGACTCCCTCGACGCGGCGGATGAGCCGATGGCGATGGATGTCCTCCTTCGACTCCGCGATCGGCATGAAGCCCTGGATCTCCCCCACGCCCTCCTCGGTGAGGAAGCGTGTGATGAGCACGTTCGTATCCGGGAAGTAGAGCTGCTTCGGCGTCCAGTCCTCCGCCACGGGGGCGATGCGGTAGTGGCCGCCCTTGTCCTTGTCGAGGATCGAGGCGAAGACGCTCGGCGAATCGAACGACGGGCAGCAGTACCAGTCGATGTTTCCGTCGGTGCCGGTCAGCGCGACCGTGTGCAGGTCGCCCATGATCCCGTGCTCGGCGATCGGCAGGTATCCGGGCATGCGCTATTCAGCGCCCAGCCGACACCGCACGTCAAGTGGGAAGCTCAGCCGCCGTGCGCGATGAGCGGCAGAGCGGCCATCAGAATCGCAGTCGCGAAGGCCGCGAGGCCGACTGCAAGGAAGCGAACGCTCATACCAAGCCAAAGGAAAGGCCGAAACCGGCGGCAGGCCTCCCCCCGAAAGGGGGGTTTGTTCATGAGTGGGCCGGTTCGATACTGATTTCATGGGGCTTAGTGAGGGGCTTCGACATTCACTCGAGTCGTACCTGAAGAAGAGTGCCGCAGATCTCGATGAGCGCGGCGCCGAGATCACGTTCCGTGAGAACGAGGTCGAGTTCGAGATCAAGCGGCTCGAAACGCTCGAGACCGAGCTCAGCGAACGCACCGCTCGCGTCGAGGAGCTCCGGCCGCAGCAGGAGCGGGCCGACGAAGCTCTTCGCCGCGCTCTCGGCACCGTCGAAGAGCGAGCCCTGAGCTTGGCCGAAAAGGCCGGCGAGCTACGCGAGCGCACGACCAAGATCGTCGAGGCCGAGGCGGAGCTCACGGAACGCGAGCGCCTCGCCTCTTACCGCCGCGACCGGCTTCGCTCCGAGCAGAAGCTCCTCGCCGAGCGCGAGCGGGAGATCGTCGAAGCCGACGGCGACCTCCTCAGTGCAGAGACGGCGACGCAGGCCACTCGCTGGATCGAGCACCGCGAGAAGCGGCTGAACGACAACGAGACGCTCATCCAGGAGCGGATCGAGGACGTTGGACGGCGCGAGAAGGAGCTCGAATCCCGCGAGGTACGCATCAACGTCGACTTGCAGGTGCGCCAGGACGAGCTCGACCGGCGCGAGCGCGAGCTGGCCGAGCTCGAGGAGAAGCTCGCCCGCAAGGAGCGCGAGCTCCGCGTGTACGTCGCGCAGATCCAGGGCGGCCTCCCTGTTCCGACGCTCGTCCGTCCCGAGGCCTAGTCCCGTGCCTCGCCACCGGGCCGGCCAAATGGAAGGAGGCCGGTGCCCGGTAGAAGACCTTCGGCGAGCACCGGCCTCCGACCTAGGGAGAGGTGGGCTGCGGACCCACGACCGGGACAGGCGGCTCTTGTGGCCGCCGCGTCGAACCTAGAGCATCCGTCGTACGACACGCCAGAGGCGGTTTGCGGAAATTGCGGGAAAAGGCGCGCACACTTCCACAAAGCTCACAGGCGTCCACAGGGGTGTGGAAATCTCGGAGGGAAGAAACCGGAGCGCGCGGCCGTCTCGAGAGCATGCTCAGACTCGCCGTGGCCCTCGTCCTCATCGTAGCCCTCGTCGGCGCGACCGCGGATCTTGCGCGCGGCCGCAGGCCGGTTCTCTTTGCCTAGCTAGAACCCACCGCCAGCGCCGCCGCCGCCGAACGGGTTCGACGGCACCTTGCTCTGCTGGCGCGAGCGCTCGGAGTCCTGCTCGGCCAGGCGCGCCTCTTCGGCGGCGCGAAGCCTGCTCTCCTCCTCTTCGCGCAACTCCTCGTCGCTCAGCTTCCGGCGGCGAAACCACTTCGAGATGTTCATGCGCGGCAGGATACGTGAGAGCATGGTCGGGCTCCCATGGCCGACCAGCCGCAGATCACTGCGGGCGCGTACCTGCGCCTCGTCGCACTCGGCGCCCTGGTTGGCATTCCGGCTGCGCTGGCCGCAGCGATCTTCCTCGCCCTCGTGCACGACATCGAGCGCTGGCTCTGGCACGACCTTCCTGACGCGCTCGGTCATTCGGGTCCGCCCTGGTACCTGGTCATCGGGCTGCCGGCAGTCGGCGGCGTGATTGTCGCGGTCGTCCGGCTCCTTCTGCCCGGGGACGGAGGCCACCGCCCGCTCGACGGGCTCGCGATGGGAGCCACGCCGCTGGCCTACGGGCCAGGCATCGCCTTCGCGGGCCTCGGCACGCTGTCATTCGGCGCTGTGCTGGGCCCTGAGGGGCCGCTCATCGCGCTCGGATCCGTCGTCGGGATGTCGATGACCCTCTTCTACCGCGCGAACCAGCGGGAGGAGACGGTGCTTGCGACGGCCGGTTCGTTCTCCGCGATCTCGGCGCTCTTCGGCGGCCCGCTCGTCGGCGGCCTGCTCATGGTGGAGGGCGGGCTGGCCATGGGCACGGCGCTGCTTCCCGTGATCCTGCCGGGGTTCGTCGCGTCCGCGGTCGGCTACCTGATCTTCATCGGGTTCGGCGACTGGGGCGGCCTCGAGGCGCAGGGCCTCGTCGTCCCCAATCTGCCCCCGTACGACGGGACGCATCTTGGCGACCTGCTCGTCGCCATCGCGGTGGGGATCCTCGGCGCTCTTATCGTCGTGGCGGCCCGCCGTCTCGCCGGCCCCCTCGACGCCCTCGCACGCCGGCGAGCCGACCTCCCCATCGTCCTGGTCGGTGGAGGGCTCGCGGTCGGACTGCTCGCCCAGACCGCCGACTGGCTCGGCGCGGATTCGCAGGACGTTCTCTTCTCCGGCCAGGCGTCCGTGCCCGACCTCGTGGCATCGGATTCGACGAAGATCGTCCTCATTCTCTTCGTCGCCAAGGCGATCGCGTACGCCGTCAGCCTCGGGTGCGGCTTTCGCGGCGGCCCAGTCTTCCCAGCCATCTTCCTGGGGATCGCTCTGGCAACGTTTACGAGCGTGTGGTTCGACGTCTCCCCCACCCTCGCCGTCGCCGTGGGCACGGCGGCGGGGACGGCAGCCGTCACCCGGCTCCTCGTCACGTCGTCCCTCTTCGCCACGCTGCTCGTGGGGCCGCAGGGGACGGACGCGGTGCCCGCAGCCGTGCTCGCAGCCTGCGCGGCCTGGCTCGTGATTCAGGCGGTCGACCGACGCAAGGCGGCATCGGGCGTCGGCGTCGTCAGCTGAGCCGGCGCTCGAGACCGTCGATCGCGGCTCGGATCTCGCCGAGAGTCTCGATCAGACGCTGAAGGTCCTGTATCTCCTGCGCGCGCTCCTCCTCGTGCCGCTTGTCCTGCGAGCGTTGGATGACCGCACTCGTCACACCCGCTGTGAGGAACGAGATGAACGAGACCCCGAGCACCATCTCGATGCCGCCGATGACTTTCCCGGTGGCACTGGCTGGGACGACGTCTCCGTAGCCGACGGTCGTCACGGTCTGGAGCGCCCACCAGACGGCCTGGCCGAAGGACGGGAAGCTCTTCTCGTCGAGGAGGCGGATTGCGACCGCTCCCGCGAAGGCAAGCCCTACGAACGTCGTCGCCAGGGCAAGTGTGATCGAGCGCGCATTGGCGATCTTCCTGATACGCCGCTCGATGAGCGCGGGGCTTTCGGTGCGGTGTTTGGGCGAGCCTTGGGTCATCCGGAGCACAATTCGACGGTCAGGCCCCGTCCCCTGGCTGGCGGAAGGCGTTTCTCGCGGTTCGAGAAAGGCCCTCTTGGCAGAGCCTTTCCTTCGATCGGGGCGCCGAGATTTGAACTCGGGACCTCTAGTCCCCCAGACTGTTCCGGCCATTTGGCGGGCGAAGGCGCGACCTGTCGGGACGTGACTTCAGAGCAGCACTTCCCCCGTGCGCGGGGAAAGTTTCCCGCATTGCCCCGTGAGGCCGCTGTCATCGGCGCGACTCTTCGCTATCACTACTCGGCGTGAGCCAGCATGCAGGCGCTGCCCTGGCCTCGGCTGAGGCGGAGGTCGCGGCCGTCCGCGACGATCCTGTGGCGCGTCTTGCATTGATGGACCGCCTGTTCCACGGGCCGACCGGCCGGGCCCCGCGGCACTTGCCGTTCCGAAGGGCGGCGCTGTCATTCATGCGCTGGCAGGCGCACCGCGGTGTTCTCAATCCGCTCGCCGCCTCGCCGCCCGGAAGCGTCTGGTGGCGGGCGATAAACGAGCGGCTGCTGCGGGATGGATGCGAAGCGGTAGGGCTGCTGGGTGGGTTGGCCGGCGAGGCGTCGTCGCTGGCCGTGCGGCTGTGGCTGGAGTTCAGTGCGAGACCGACGGGGCGGAACTGGTACCGAGCGCACAACGCGAGCATCGTGGGCGGCTACCTGGAGCACCGCGACCTCGCCGAAGCAGAGAACCGGCCGGAGCGTTTCTTCATGAATGTCGCGCTGGTTCGCGTGCTCTACGCACACGCACTCGTCGGGGCACCCCGCCTTGCGCTGGGACGGTTTGCTCCGGTCGGACGCCTCGGCGACCCCCGGCTCGGAATGGCCGGTGCCTTTCTCTCACTTCGCCGCGTGCTCCCAAACCGCTATCCGCTCGCGCTCGACGTGGATAGCTATATCGCCGACGAGCAGCGTCTTGGCCGGCTGTTCGACTACGCGGTGATCGTGCCGCGGTTGCAAAGCATGTACGAGTGGTCCGCCGTCGAGCTCCGCGAGCCACGCTTGCTCGAGCTGGTTCGCGACGGCAACCCGATCTACGTGTGGCCCTTCGAAGAGCGACACGTGTGGCGTTCCCCGTACATGCCACGGGTTGGGCGGGCTCTCGAACGCGCCACCAGGGCCCGATGAGACCAGGCTCGCGTTCTCGGAAGCTTGCGTTGTCGGGCGACGGCATGAGTCACGGCCATGCCTTGCTTCTCGGAGGGCCTTTCTGTCATCCGGGGCAGCTGAGCCACTTTGTCCCGCTGGGCGCGGGAGCATGGAACTTCCGCTATCCCCTCGGCGTTCAAAAGGCCGCCGCTTGCCGTGCAGGTTCCTACGTGCCGTCGTCGCTCGGCTGCTCGGGCGGAAGGCCTACGCGCAGGCGAACGCGAGGGTGCGCTTGGCCCGAGCGCGAAGAGGCGCGGACCGAGGCGATCACCGAGGCGACGAGGCTTGGCTTCGCGCCGGCCGTGGTGATGTGGGTAAGGCTCAGACCCCGACGCACTGTCCGGTCTTCTGACCGGTGACAACGTTCGGGCTCCCTTCTGAATCGCCCTGCTGCGGCGCCGGATCGTTGCCGGAGCAGTTCAGGTTTCCGTGGATCGTGTTCGTCTGCACCTCGTTTCCGTCCGGGTCGACCAACGTGTTGTTGTTGTAGTTGACCGAGCCGTTGACGGTGTTGCGGAAGAAGCCCTGCCAGAAGCCGTTGTAGTTCGTGATCCAGACCGAGCCGTTGATGCGGCTGTCCTCGATCGTGTTCCAGGTCACTTCAAACGGTCCGCCGAAGGGGCCGGAACCCCCGTTGATGTACACGCCACCGCTGATCGTGCTGAAGTGGATCTGCACGGACATGGCATTTACGGCGTGGACGCCACCGCGAATCGTGCCAGTGTGGACAGGATTCTCCTCGCTGCCGAGAACGAAGGTCGCGCCCGCCCTGACGTAGAGACCGCCCTTGATCGTCACCGGACCTGCTTCAGTCCCACACAGGGCTCCCTCGGGAACGATGAGCTTGTGGTAGGTGCCTGGTGCTAGCTCACCTGTACAGATCGTGCTCGCGCTCGCAGGTGGTACGGCCGCGATCAACGCGGTTGTGAGCACGACGAGGCCCGCAATCCATTTCCGCATAATGGACTCCCTTGGGTCGATGGAGAGTCGATTCTGTCACACGACGAGTCGAGACCGGACATCAAGCAAGAGGCCCGCACGTCAGGTTCCGCTAACGCTCGCCGCGCAAGCTCCTCCGCGCCGTCGTCGCTCGGCTGCTCGGGCGGAAGCTCCTTCTAGAGCGGGCATCTGACGCCCTTTCTCGAGGCCCAGGGCGGCGGCCAAAGAGGAAGCCCGGCCGCGCCCCCAACGCAGCCGGGCTGCCGCAGACCTCTAGTGGTGGTTCGACGTCACCTGGTAGCAGGCGATGTCGTATTGGGAGACCGGATGGGAGCTCCCGTGCGCAAGCGATGGCGTGCCGTCACTTCCCGCGTAGACGGTCTCCGCATGTGCAAAGCCGGCAGTGAGAAAGCCAGCAGGCTCCATCGTCGCTCCCTCCTCACCGCACTCAGCTCCAGGCTGTCCGGTGCCAGCCGGATTCGACGCTGCGAGCCCGGCCGCGGGGGCCAGGGCTAGCTGGCCGCCGGCGAGTAGTGCGACCAGAGTCTTTTTCATGGATTCCCTCCTCGCCTGCCGTCGACTAGGGACCTTTACGCGCAGATCCTTGCCACGGATTCCTCGGCCCGGGCCTTGCTCGATAACTCGCCGCGCAAACTCCTACGCGCCGTCGTCGCTCGGCTACTCGGGCGGAAGCCCTAGAGCTCAGCCGATCCGGAAGGCAAGCCCGACCAGCACGAGGCCAAGCAGGCCGAGCGCCAGATCCTCCCTCACGCTGCCTCTTTCACCTCGCGCGCGATGAGGCGACGGTCGAGACCATGGTTCGGTTTCGCCGCTGTGACCTCGGAGACGAGCCAATCCCGCTCGTGCATGTTGATCGTCTCGCCGGGGTGAACCTCTCGGTCGAGCTCGACCCGGACGTCCTGCGAGCGAAGAACGCCGTCTACCTCCAGCATCATGTCGTACCGCAACATTTTCTCCATGCCGCGAAGTCTTCCCTTTCTGACACCGGATTCACAGTCCAGCTGGTGAAGATCCGGCGTCGGTCCGGTAACGGTTAGCGAGCGTATCGGTGCGTCGCTTGACGCACGCGGCTGCCGCAACCTAAGTTCGGTTGCCCTCACCACGGGAGAGCCGCCTCGGCCCGAGGGGCGGCTCTCCCTCTGCGGAGCTTTGAGGGGGCCGGGCACGCAAGCTCCTCCACGCCGTCGTCGCTCGGCTACTCAGGCGGAAGCCCTAAACGAGACGACCGGCGAGAGCCTCCGCCCGCCTGGGAGTAAGGCGCCCTGTGCCCATCTCAGGAGAACGCACGGGCGCCTGCAGCCACGATCTCATCGTGAGGCACGTCGCGCAGATGTTGGCTCACGTTCCAGCGGTGCCCGAAAGGATCGTCGAGCTGGCCATGCAGGTCGCCCCAGAACACCTCCTGCAACGGCTGACGCACCGTCGCGCCCGCCGCCACTGCCCGGGTGAACACCGCCTCGGCGTCGGGAACGTCGAGAGCCAGCACGACCGGCGTGCCACCGATCGACGGCGGTGCGAGGACACCCAACTCCGGGAACTCGTCCGCCAAATGCAGCAGCCCGTCGCCGATGCGCAGCTGCACCGACATCAGCCGCGCGTCGGGGGTTGGGATCCGGCTAAGCTCCTCGGCGGCGAAGGCCTCCCGATAGAAGGCGACGGCCCGCTCGGCGTCGCGAACCACGATGTGCGGTGTGATCGCCATGGGGCGACAGTAGTGAACGCGGCCGTCGCCGCGCAAGCTCGTACGCGCCGTCGTGGCACGGCTGCTCGGGCGGAACCTATAACAGGGCGCGCGTCCTGCCGATCGAACCCCGCGCAGTCGACCGCGCGACGTCGGCAGCGCGATAGGGGATAACGGTGATTCGGCCCCGCTACGATCGGCGAACGGCTCGAGGGCGCCCCGCCCTCGGGCGGGGCGCCCCAGCCGAGAAGCTGCATTCAACGAAGGCCCGCCGCAGTGGGCGGGCCTTCGGAGAGTAAGGGGCTGAGTTAGCCTCGGCTGGCTAACAACATCCAGCAATCGTGTGGTTACGGCCTAGGCCCCCAGTCGGATGCGCTTTCCCACTTGCCGGGTGTCTGCGTGACGTTGTGCATGTGGGTGCCATCCAGCCACATGGTCCAGACGTCAGTCCCCGGTTGCTGTTCACCGCCCACGATGGGGGTGCGGCCGGCCTGGATCTTCTTGCCGTCGGGAGAAAACGAAGCGGACTGCCACTTCGCCGTACCGGCGGGGTCATGTGTGACTTTGTGTCGCTGAAGCCCCTTGCGAGCAATCAGCACGAGGTTTCCCGAGGTGTCTGACGACTCATGGGTGCGTACGAGGATCCAATGGCCGTTCGGTGAGTAGTCAGGCTGGGACGCCCCAAGCCACCAGGGAGTGATCCGCTTCAAGGACGTCCCGTCTCGGTGCATCGTGAACACGGCTTGGCGGTCTCGTTCGCGGTCGAACCGTTCAAACGCCAGCTGACGTCCATTCGGTGACCATGCTGGTGCGTGGTCTTCCCATCGCGAGTCAACGTTTACCGAAGCACCCTTCTGCGTCACTCGGTGTAGGTGAGTGCCGTCTCTTTGCATGACGTAGATCGCGACCAACTTCTCGTGATGCACCTTCGGCCCAAGCCCGCGCTGGAAAGCGATTCGCCCGCCCGAGGGCGACCACGCCGGGAACCCGTCCTCGAGGCAGGGACCGCTACAGACCCACGCGAGACTGCTCCGGTGCGTACCGTTGCGACCGATGATCGCCATACGCGAGCGCCCTTCATCGTTCTGCGGGTAGATCGTGAAGACGATCTTCCGCCCGTTAGGCGACCAATCTGGCTCAGTCGTCGCTCGTTCACCACGCGGATGCGTCAGTTGGTCAATGGCCCCTGATGCCTGGATCGTGAACAGCGCGGCACGCGTGTGCTCCTCGTTGAGGTAGCGGCGGACGACGATCCGGCCGTTCTCTCCGGGGAAGGTGGCGTCTGCAACCGAAGGGCCAACCAACGTTGCGGCCACTGCAATCGCAGCGATCGAAGCGCCGCCGATGGAACGTTTCATACGTCCTCCCTCGTTTCGCGGTGGATGACGAGCATCGCATGCCCAGCCACCGTCTCCCCCGCCAGTTGACGAAGACCGCTCCTCGTTGGAAGGGTCGGCCGCCAGGCCTGGCAAACCCTGCCACCCCGCGCTCCGAAGTCAATGGTCCAGATGAACTATCCCTGGACTTCCCGCGATTCGGACCCGGGGTTGCGGAAGGGCAGCGGGGAGTTACGGTGACGCCTTCGCCCAGCGAGTGTCTGGGTTTTAATTCGCGGGAGGCTGCCGAGGTGGCCGCTCTCTTCGTTCTGACCTGACCCTCCCCCGCCTGCCAATCGGGGAGGGAAACGCTGACTTGCGGGGTCACGACGGCCTCGGGCCGTCGACCCCTCCTGCCCCTCGCGTCGTGGACCGAACTCGCGTTGGTGTCCTTTGAAGCGAACGAGGGTAAGCGAAAGCCACAGTGCTAACGCTCAGCGTGCTCATCCTGCTGATCATCGGTGTACTCATCTGCGGAATGTGCGAGGCCGCAGCGAATGCCGACTCGCAAGCGGAACGCGATTACGCGCTCCTTGTGAGGCTCACGCGGAACCCTAAGACGTAACTCCCCTCCGCCCATCCGCAGCCTTCCGCCTGCCCTTTCCCCCTCGCGGGTTGTCGAGCGCGCCGACCTCGATAGGGCGCGCGGCCTCGTCCGCGTCCGCCGCGTCTTCACGGACGGGAAGGTGAAGAACTACGGGAAGCAGGACGGGTCCCTCCGAGCGGTTCCCTTGCCGCTGAGAGCCTCTCAGAGCCTCGAGGAACTCCCGCCCCGAATCGACACGCCTCTCCTCTTCCCCGGCAAGCGTGGCGGACACCTGAACCTGAACGGCTGGAGGCGCAACGAGTGGACGCCGGCCCTCAGAGCGGCAGGGCCCGAGCATCGTCCTCCCTACGCTCTCCGTCACTCGTTCGCGGCCTGGTCCATCGCCGCTGGTATCGGCCTGTTCGAGCTCGCGCGGATGATGGGCACGTTCGTGCAGCAGATCGATCGCACGTATGGCCACCTGCTGCCCGACTCGATCGACCGCGCCAGGACGGCGCTCGAGGCGTTTGGGCACGGTGCTGCCACTGAGGCGGAAGTTGGAGGCGAGCGCCTGTGACGAGAAAACCCCGCCTGAGCGGGGCTTTCCGACCGATCGGGGCGCCGAGATTTGAACTCGGGACCTCTAGTCCCCCAGACTTCTCAGACGGCTGGCGGTGGTTGGCGGGTCGTGGCGGGAAGTGGCTTAGCTCCAGGGGTTACGCCACATTGACCGCATGATCAAGCCAAGCGGTTTCGGACGTTTGGGCCACGTTTGGGCCACGCCGCGCCGACCTGGTGCATACCTCGGGATGGGCTCCCCGCCGTGCGCGTCTACGCCGTCGTAAGCGAGCAGATGAGCGACAAGGCGCTCGACCTCGTCAGGGATCGAGCGACTCGAGCGCAGCCTCGACGTCGTAGCCGAGCGCAAGCGCCACCTTCGGCGCCGACGAGACCACCTGGGCGGCCCCGGTCACCGGTGTCACCGCCCCGAGGGTGGCGACAATCTCGCCGCTGGTCACGCCAGCGGCGAGGGCCAGCGCTACGGCGTGCTGGATCGAGGGGGCCGCCCCGTCGACGGCGATGGTCGCAGCGAACCGTGCGAGCGCGGCGGTTCTTGCGTCGAGGGCGCAGCCGCCCGGCTCATTCTCGTCGCCGAGGAGCACGCCGACAAACACCTCGTCATGAACAGCGAGACGGCGGAGGTGCTGCTTGTAGTTGTCCATCGCGACCCTGACATTCGAACCTGCCGAGGCTGCGCGTGCCTCATCCTTTGTGGATGAGATTTGTGACTGGAGGCAAGATCGAGCTCTCCAGGAGCCCCACCTCGATAGCGCGCTCGATCGCCTCGCTGCGCGAGGACGCGCTTAGCTTGCGGTAGATCGAGACAGCTTCGGTCTTGACGGTGTTGCGCGAGATGAACAGGCGGGTTGCGATCTCCGGGAACGTGAGGTGGGTTGCGAGGTACGGGAGCAACCGCAGCTCCGCGCCCGTCAGGCTCATCGCCCAGGCGCCCGTCGGCCCTGAGCTCGCCTCGACGTGGTCGCCGAGCTCTCTGAGTTCCACGACGAGGGTGCCGAGGTCGGGGCGGAGCTCCATCACGCGTTCGGTCTCGGCGAGCACGGTGCGGGCGGCGGCGGCCTCACCGAGCGCGAGGTGAGCGCGAACCAGCTCGATCCCGATCTCGACGGTCAGCCAGGGAAGGCCGTGATCGAGAAGCGGACGCAGCCGGTGGGCGCGTACGAGCGCCGCGCGGGCGTCCTCCGGTCTTCCCTCATGGAGGGCAACACGCGCGCTCACTACGTTGGCAAGCGCGCTCGTCGAGTACTCGCCGAGAGCATGCGTTTCGACGAGATCCTGCGCCGCTTGCGCGTGCTGGCCGGCCTCGCTCCAGGCACCCCGCCGGGCTGCGAGGAGCGCGAGGTGGGCTTGGGCGACGAAGACGTCTTCGAAGGCGCCGCCGACGAGCCCGGTCTCGATCGTGGCTTCGAAGTCCTCGGCTGCGCGCTCCGTTTCGCCGAGCAACGCATTCGCCATGCCCCGAGCACCCAGCGCTACCGGGATCCAGGGACTCTCGGCTGCGAGCTCATCGAGCGCGAGGTTCGCATCCGCTAGAGCGCGGTCGACGCCGTTTCCCATCATGTGCGCTCGCAGCGTGGCGACCCACGGCGCGATCGTCGCGCTGCCGTCCGACAGCGGAATCGCCGAGGTTGCTCCGTCGGCGAGTGCGAGCCACCTCTCGGCTTCCTCGGGCCGCCCGGTCAGCGCGCGGAACCAGGCCCCGTAGACGGCGAGCGCCGGATAGTCCGCGAATTCGTCTTCGCCGAACCACGAGAGCCACTCTTCTGCGGTTTCCATTCGACCGTCGTAGTAGGCAGCCAGGAGGAGAGCGTCGACCAGGCCGGCGACGGCCCGCGTGTCGCCGGCAGCGTGTGCGTACACGAGCGCCTGCTCGGGCAGCTCGTTTGCGAGGCACCAGGCCATCGCGCGCGCGTTGAGAGCGGGCACGATGTCGGGCTCGCTGTGCTCGAACTCGGTCCGCAACAGCTGGCCGAACAGGTGGTGGTAGCGGTACCACTCACCGCGCCCGTCGAGGCCCACGATGAAGCCGTTCGCGCGCTCGAACGTCTGGAGCGTGTGAGCCGACCCTGTCGTTTCGAGCACGGCGTCGCAAAGTTCGCCGCACATGCGCTCGAGGATGGAGGTGTGGGTGAGGAACTGCGCGTCGGCCGCCGGAAGACGCGAAAGGAGCTCGAACCGGAAGTAGTCGGAGACGAAGCGATCATCGCCCGAGAAGCTGCCGACGCTCGCCGCGCCCGTCCCCCCTGCCTGGATCGAAAGAGCGGCGAGGTAGAGGCCTGCGGGCCAGCCCTCCGTCCGCTCGCTCAGCTCGGAGAGCTCGCCGGCTTCGAGTTCGACTCCTGCAGCCCTCAGCAGCTGGTCGGCCTCCTGCTCGTCCAGGCGGAGGTCAGCCACTCCGATCTCGTGCACCCGGCCCTGCATCCGCCAGCGCGCTATCGGCAGTGCTGGCTCCTCTCGGCTCGTGACCGCAATCAACGAGCCGGCCGGAACATACGTGACGAGCTCGGCGAGCACTTCCAGGCAGGACGGCCTGGTCACGGTGTGCAGGTCGTCGAGCACGAGCACCAGCGGCCTGTCGACGGCGGCCAACGCGGCCCCGACACGCATCACGCGCGTTGCTTGTCCGGTTCGGCCCGGGCCCGAGAGCGCGTCGAACACCGCCGACGGGAGTGTCTCGACCCGGTGGATCGCGGCGGCGATATAGCGCAGAAAGACGAGTGCGTCTTCGTCTCGCCCGTCGAGTGCGACCCACGCGAACGGACGGGAGTCAGCCTCGGCCCACCGCGCCAGCAGCGTGGTCTTCCCGTACCCGGCGGGTGCGACCACGGTTGCAACCGGGACGGGCGTCGCGCGGAGCTGCGCGATGACGTCCGTTTTCGCGACGGTGCCGGGCCGTGACAACGGCGCAGCCAGCTTGACCTCTGAAAGGTCGAAAGGGACGTGCGTGATCGACAACGGGAGTCCAGAGTCGCACAAAAGTGCCTCATGACACCTCCCTCGTGCACCTTTTCACCCAGGTGGCGACAAATGACATAGTCGTTCACGTCATTTCGTCCCGTGATAGCGACGAAACGATCCGACCCGTGAGCCGGGGCGCAACAGTCCTTTCTGCGCGCCTTCTACACAGGCCGCCTCAGTCGAGCAGGTGGATAGTGAACGCCACCGCGAACCCGAGCGTCGTCACGACTCCGACCAGCTTCCCGCCGTGCTCGAACGCTTCGGGCATCATCGTGTTCGCGAGCATGGTGAGGATCGCTCCGGCCGCGAACGTGAGCACGAAGGCGATCACCCCCGGCGACGAGTCCTGGAACAGGCCGTAGCCGGCGAGCGATGCGAAGGCGGAGACCACCGTGATCCCGATCCACATCCAGAGGATTCGGGACTTCACCCAACCGCTGGTGAGCAGGCCGGACGTGGATGAGATCGATTCGGGCAGGTTGGAGATGAAGACCGCAGCCAGATAGGCGGCGCCGACGGCCCCGCCTTCGAAGATCGTCAAGCCGATCACGAGCGACTCGGGGATCCCGTCGAGCACGGTCCCGAGCACGATCGAGAGCGGGTTGCTGCCGCCCTTCTCCTCGGCGCCGGTCGGGTCCTTGCGGTCGCCGCCGCCGAGGTTGTCGATCAGCCGGTCGCCGCCGAAGTACACGAGGCAGCCGGCGAAAAGACCCGCGATCAGCGCTCCATTTCCGGTCGACTTCCCGGCCGCCTCCTCGACGAGGTCGAACGCGACCGCGCTGATCAGCACCCCTGCGCCGAACCCCATGATCAGCCCGATCACGCGCACGGAAATGCTGATCCGAAGCGCGATGAGGGAGCCGATCACGAGCGAGGATGCCGAGAGCAGCCCCCAGCCGAAAGCAGCACCCATCTAGCGCCTCGGCTCCGGGGCGTGCAAGACGGTGATCGAGCGTTGCTTCATTGGGCGAGCGTGGACGAACAACGGATGCCCGGCCTCGTCCAATCGGGGTGATTTCGCCGTGTCGCGTCCTGCTCGCGGCGTTTCATCCCAAGCGGGTGATGGGCGAACGGCCTGAGGCACATACGGTCGTCGCGTCAACAGCGCCACAGGGAGGACGTGCCATGACGACGGTGGAACATCCAAACGCAACGGTGCCGGACAGGGCAGGAGCACGACCGCTTCTACATGGCCATGCTCAGACCGCTCGGCATCGAGAAGGGTCAGCCGTTCGAGCCTGACGCTCGGCAGCAGGCCTTCCCGGGCACGCAATGGGACTGGGTCTTCTACGTGAAGCCGCGCGCCAGGAGAGGGAGAACTACAGCGAGCTCGACGAGCGGCTGATTACACCTATGGCGCGATCTACCTGTCGCCCGCGCTCGGGGTGATGAAAGCCGGTCCCGGTTGGAACTACATGCAGGCCTTCAGGGACAAGGACGGCAACCACTTCGACGGCGGCAAGTCCTACCGCCTTCGCATTCCCGCGGACCCGCCGGCGGCAGCCTTTTGGTCCCTGACCGCGTACGACAGCGCGACGCGCTCCATGGTCCAGAACGCAACGAACGACGCGGCTCACGCGTCCTACGACGAGCTCGAGACGAACGCCGATGGCTCGTTCGACATGTACTTCGGGCCCACCGCGCCCGCAGGCCAGGAGAGCAACTGGGTCGAGACGGTGCCCGGCAGGGGCTTCTACGTGATGTGCAGCATCTACAGCCCCACCGAGCCGCTGTTCGACGGTACCTGGGCACTGCCAGACGTCGAGCTGACCTGACGTTGATCGTTGGGCGTCGGCCGAGAGTTCCGGTCGTTGCGTGCGACTGAGCGGCATTTCATGCCATCTGGATGACGCGGCAGGCGCGCCCGCCATGGACACTCGGCGCAGATATCACCGCATCCGACTTCGTGCGCCATGAAAGCGGCGCAGAACGTAACCACCTGGAGGTGACCCAGATGTCCGTTTCCAGCGAAACACTTCATTCGGTCGCAACGCCGGACCGGCTCGAGACCAGGCTCGGAACGCTCGAGCTCGTCGACGGCGTTCCGACGCGCGAGACGACCGAGACCGTGTACGACCACCTCGACTTTACGCACGCCCTGAACGCGTATCTCAACGGCTTTCCTGGAGCGTCGACACAGGCGCTGCTCGATGGCTTCCACGA
>Ga0307319_10000191_pt1 | contig 19149 bp, 15 predicted proteins | sample ER_DNA_368_FD_194491 | JGI IMG/M metagenome (GOLD analysis project Ga0307319, IMG submission 194491) | Bulk soil microbial communities from the East River watershed near Crested Butte, Colorado, United States - ER_DNA_368 | ecosystem: Environmental > Terrestrial > Soil > Floodplain | place...
AGATAGGAGGACTTGACGAAACGACGGCTGTGCCGCCGGAACGCGCTGCACGCCCCGATGCTGCGTCCTCAGTCGCACCCGTAGCCTCCGGCTACGAGCACTCCCTGCGTCCTCGGAACGAGCATCGCGCCCCGGCGACGAGCGACGTTCCGCCAATCCCTCCTGGCTACTCGGCGAGCGCGAAGTAGCGCCGGACGGCCCAGATCGTCATCAGCATGATCTTGACGTCGAGCCAGAGAGACCAGTTCTCGATGTAGTAGTTGTCCCACTCGACCCGATCGCTGAGCGAGGTCTTGCCGCGGAGGCCGTGCACCTGCGCCCAGCCGGTGATCCCGGACTTGACGCGGTGGCGGTCGCCGTACCGGTAGACGTTTCGCTCGAAGAGCCGCGCGAAGTCAGGCCGCTCGGGGCGCGGGCCGACCAGGCTCATGTCCCCCTTGAGGACGTTCAGCAGCTGCGGCAGCTCGTCGAGCGACGTGCGGCGCAGGAAGGTGCCGAGGCGGGTGCGGCGGTCGTCGCCCTCGACCCCGCCGGGAGCCGTGTCGGGCGGGAGGTCCAGCACTCGCGCCGGCTCGGAGGACGCGCGCATGGAGCGGAACTTGAGCATCTCGAACTCGCGGCCGTCACGACCGTAGCGGGGCTGCCGGAAGAAGATCGGCCGGCCAACGGAGACCAGCGTCCCGAGCGCGAGGAGGAGGAAGACCGGGAGCGTCAGGAACAGCAGGATTGCCGCGACGAGCCGGTCGACCGCGTACTTGAGCGCAAACTGCCGGCCCTTTGGGTCGACGCGCCGAGTCGAGAGCAGCGGCAGGCCGCCGATGTGCTCGACGGAGAGCCGCTCGGTGACGCGCTCGAACAGGCGCGGCACGAGCGACACGGAGACGCCGAGCTGCTCGCAGCGCTCCATCTCGCGGAGCAGCACCTCGCTCGGCGCAGTGGAGAAGGTGACGACGACGTGCTCCACCCCATGCTGCTCGATCAGCCGCTCGAGGTCCCAGCTCGCGCCGAGGACCGGCACCGGCAGGCCCGGCTCGTCCAGCGGCTCCTTGTCGATGAAGCCGACCGGCGCGAGGCCGAGCTCGGGGTGCTCGAGCAGGCGGCCGGCCGTAAGGCGGCCGATCCGGCCGGCGCCGACGATCAGCGTCGGCTTTGCAAGCTCGCCGTGGCGCCGGGCGTTGACCTGCGCCCAGTCGAGGGCGAGGCGGCCGGCCGCGAGGTAGACGGCGCTGAACGCGAGGAGCCTCAGCGACTGCGCCGCAAGGTCGTCGACGGCCCCGGGAAGGAGGATCCGGAGGCTGAGGACGCTCATCGAGGCCAGCGCGGTGGCGGTCAGGATTCCGCGGACGTCGTCCAGCGCCGAGAGCCTGAGGCGCCAGGCGTACATGCCACGGAGGTGGAGCAACAGCAGGACGAGGCCGCCGTACACGAACAGCCAGACGAGCGCCATCCGGACGATGCCGGCGCTGCTCGCGCCGAGCTGGGTCGCCGCGCCTGCGGCCGCGAGCATGACGACGTCGAGGAGCAGGGCTCCCCGCGCCCACGAGCGTGCGCGCAGCCTGTGCTGCGCCCCCTCCTCGAGCCGCTGCAGCTCGAGCGGTTCGAGGGCAGGAAGCACCTGGGCGTTCGTCAACGGTCGCGTCGCCATCGCGCGGTCCGATCCGGGCTAGCCGCAGCCGCCGTGCCTAGCTTCTGTTCCTGCCGAGCTTGCGAAGCCCGGTGCCAGCCACGAGCAGCAGCGCGCCGCCGGCCCCCAGCAATGCCAGATCGAGACCGGTGAACGGGAGCCCGCCGTTGGTCTTGACGGCCTGAGCGCCGAGAGCCTGCTCGACGGCACCCTGAACGCCCACGTGCGGGTATCCCTGAAGTGCGGCATCCCGCTGCGCGCGCAGCAGGTCAGCCTGCGAGTATCTGTGGTCAAGCCGACCGTTGTCGGCGTAGTCCCGGTAGATCTGTTGAGGAGTCGCACCCATTGCGGAACCGGCGCCGAACGCCAATGCCGCGCAGGCAACTACCCCCCAGAGTGCAAATCGCCGCCGCATCGTGCTCTCCCTCCTCCTCGGTGACCCCCGGTCACCTATGGACTTTCCCACTCCGAGCCTTGCGCGGAGCAGAAATCCGCGTCTCCCCTGACATGACTTTCGTACCACCGTGGGGATACCTCCAAACGTAGATGCAGCCCGTCTGATCCGCAAGGGGCAACTTTTTAGGATTTTGTGCACGTTCCCACCGAAGTGCCTCGGTTGAGTAACCAGGTGGAGACAGCAGCCCGCATTCTCCCCACCTGCGCCCTCGCGGCTGCTGCCTGGGCGCTCGCGTGGCTCGCGACTGGCAGCATCGACTCGGCCGACTGGCTCCCCTACGCCTCGATCGCCGGCCTGTTGCTGCTCGTGCTGCTCCTGACCGCCGTCGCCCAGCGGCCTCGGCGCGCCGAGGTGGCCGCGCTCGGCGCGCTCGCCGCGCTCGCGGCCTGGGAGGCGCTGTCGCTCACGTGGTCGGCCGTTCCCTCTCTCGCTCGAGACGAGGCGTTGCTGACCCTCTTCTACGCGATCGCGCTGCTCACCCCGCTGCTCACGCTCCGCGGCGGCGCGGACCGCCTCCTCGCCACAGGCACGGTCGCCGCGGAGGCTGCGCTGCTCGCGGTCGCGACCGCCCTCGAGCTGCGCTTCGGCGGGAATCAGTCCGACCACTTCTACGCCGGCCGGCTTTCGTTCCCGATCTCGTACCCGAACGCCCAGGCGGCCGTCTTCCTGATCGGCTTCTGGCCCGCCATCGTCTGCGCGGCGCACCGCCGAGCGCCGCTGTTGCTGCGGGCGCTCGCCATGGGTGGCGCGACGGCCATCGCGGCCGGCTGGCTGACGGCGCAGAGCAAGGGCGGCGCGCTCGCGATCGCCGTGTCGGCCGTCGTCCTCTTCGCAGTCTCGCCGCTGCGGCTGCGGCTGCTGCCGCCGGCCCTCGTGGCCGCCGGCCTGACCGCCGCGGCGTACCGCCCGCTCACCGCGCCGTTCCGCTCGGGCGAGGAGAGCGCGCTCGCCGCCGACGTACGGCATACCGGAGCGACGATCCTCGTGCTCACTGCGATCGCTCTCGCCGTCGGAACGCTGTACGCGCTCGCCGACCGCCGCCTCGAGCTCGGGCGGCGCGAGACGCGACTCGCCGGAGCGGCCGTGGCAGCGCTCACCGCGGTAGCGGTCGTGGCAGGCGCCGCAATCGTGCTCTCGCGCGTGGACCTGGGCGCGCAGTGGCGCACGTTCAAGAACGCGCCGACGAACTCCGCCTCCAGCCACCTGCTCCAGCTGGGCTCCTACCGGTACGACATCTGGCGGGTCGCGCTGAAGGAGTTCGAGCACCACCCGCTCGCAGGGATCGGCTCCCGCGGCTTCGGCCCTGCGTACCTCGAGCTGCGCAACAGCCCCGACACGCCCGTGCGGGCGCATTCCTTCGAGCTCGACGCCCTGAGCGAGGTCGGCATCGTCGGTTTCGCCCTGGTGGCAACTGCGCTCGTCCTGCTGCTGTTCCCGATCGTGTCGAGGACGCGTGCGCGGGACCCCGGGGCGACCGCCGCGTTCGGCGGCGCGGCCTACTGGCTCGCACACGCCTCGGTCGACTGGCTCTGGACGGTGCCGGCCTGCGGGCTGCCGTTCTTCCTCTTGCTCGGGGCGGGGAACGCGGGAGGCACCCGGGCGCTGCTGTCACGCCGTGCCGCGGTTGCCTCGGCCGCGGTGGTCGCGACGATCGTGGTCGTGCTGTTCGTGCCACCCTGGCTCTCGGCACGCCTGAGCGTGCGCGGCCAGATCGCGTGGGCGAAGCGCCTGGACCCGCTCGCAGTCGACCCCTACGTGTCGGCGTCCGCCCGTGCACCCACGCCCCGCGCCGCGATCCCGCCGCTGCAAGCCGCCGTGCGGAAGGAACCGCGCGTCGTCGAGCTGCGGTTCGCACTGGCGAAGGCCTACTAGCGCGCCGGCGAGCTTCGGGCCGCCCGCCGCGAGCTGCTTGAGGCGAAGCGCCTCGACCCGCTCGAGCCGCGGATCGACGAAGCGCTCCGCGCCCTTCGGCGCGGTTGACGCGCCGGTCCGCGCGATACGCTCTTCTGCACCGTGCCCAGGGCTCTCGTGACAGGCGGGGCGGGCTTCATCGGCTCGCACCTCTCGGAGCTGCTCCTCGCCGACGGCTGGGAGGTGTTCGCCCTGGACGACGTCTCGACCGGTTCGCTCGAGAACGTCGTGCACCTGCGCGACCGGTCCGACTACCACCTCGTCGTCGACTCGGTCCTCGCACCCGCGATCGTCAACGAGCTCGTGAACAAGTGCGACGTCGTCTACCACCTCGCCGCCGCCGTGGGCGTTCGCCTGATCGTCGAGCAGCCGGTGCTCACGATGGTCACGAACGTCCAGGGCACCGAGACGGTCCTCGACTGCTGCAGCCGCTTCGGCAAGCGCGTGCTCGTGGCCTCGAGCTCCGAGGTCTACGGCGACCACCGCACGGAGCGCCCGCTGGCGGAGGACGACCGCCGCGTCTACGGCCCGACCACCGAGAAGCGCTGGCTCTACGCGGACTCCAAGGCGATGGACGAGTTCCTCGCCTTCGGCTACCACCAGGAGCGCGACCTCGACTGCGTGATCGCGCGGCTCTTCAACACGGTCGGTCCCCGGCAGAGCGGCCGCTACGGAATGGTGATTCCCCGCTTCGTCGAGCGGGCGCTGGCCGGCGAGCCGCTCGAGATCCACGGGGACGGCAGCCAGACCCGCGCCTTCTGCCACGTGCAGGACACGATCCGCGCGCTCAAGGGCCTGGCGGAAGGCGACGGGCTCTCGGGCCAGGTCTTCAACGTCGGCTCGACCGAGCGGATCAGCATCTCCGGCCTCGCACAGCGGGTGCTCGAGCTGACCGGCTCGAGCTCCGAGCTCACGTACGTTCCGTATGACGAGGTCTACGGCCTCGGCATCGAGGACACGCTCCACCGGGAACCCTCGATCGAGAAGATCGGCGCCGCGATCGGCTGGCGTCCGGAGAAGCGCCTCGACGAGATCCTCGACGACGTGATCGAGCGGGCGCGTCTACCCTCAGGCGCATGAGCGTCGCTCCCCTACGGGTCGCTCCCGCGGGGGAAACCATGTTTCCCCCGCGCGCCCCCTTCTTAGACCCCGACGTGGTGGAACCTCCCGGTTCCCCGACAGCCCCTCCCCACGCTCATGAGCCGGGAGTCGACCCATGAGCGTCATCCAGCCGGTCGTCGTCAGGACCACGCCGGGCCCGGCGCTTCGCGCTGCCCGGACTGTGGGGTGGCTGGTTCCGCTGGTCCTGCTCGGAGCGCTCCTCGCCTTCGTCCTCGTGGGCCACCCGCCGCCCTCGGTGAACCTGATCGTCGCCGGTGGAATCGCGCTCCTGGGTGTGCTCGGCCTGGCGATCACCCGCTTCGACTCGGCCGTCTTCCTCGGCTTCCTGCTGATGAGCATCGTGTGGGTGCAACCCGGCCCGCCCGATTTCGTCTTCGCCGTGATCTTCGCCGTCGCGATCGCGAGCGGCCGGATGCGGCTGCGGCGGCTGCCGTTGAGCGTCGGAATCCTCGTCGCGGGGTTCGTCTTCCTGAACATCCTCTCCGCGACCTTCGTGATCGACCCGCCGGTCGCCGAGCGGTACTTCGGGATCACGCTCTACCTGGCCGTCTTCAGCGTCTGGCTCGCCGGCTACGTGGACTCTCCGCAGCGTGCCCGGCGGGTCGTCGTGGGACTGCTCGTGACCGGCGTGCTCACCTCGGCCGCCGCCTGCCTCGCGCTCTTCGTCCACGGGGTGCCGCTCGCAAACCGGCTGACCGGGGCTCAGCGCGCCCAGGGGCTCTTTCACGACCCGAACATCTTCGGGCCGTTCGTGGCGGTGCTCGCGTTCTTCGTGCTCGAGGAGCTGTTCCAACCGCGCCTGCTGCGGGTTCACAAGCTCTACAAGTTCGCGATGCTGATCGTGCTCGGCTCGGGAGTGCTGTTCTCGTTCTCGCGGGCGGCGTGGCTGAACGCGGCGGTCGGAGCCTTTGCGATGCTGGTCGTCTTCGCGCTGCGCCACGGCGGCGGGAAGCGGGCGATGACGGTCCTCCTGACGCTGCTGGCCGCGCTCGCCGCGCTGGCCGTCTTCGTCTCCGTCAGCGGCTCGGCCACCTTCCTCAGCGAGCGAGCGCGGCTCCAGAGCTACGACACCTCGCGCTTCAGCGCCCAGGAGAGCGGCCTCCAGCTCGTGGCGGCCTACCCCTTCGGAGTCGGACCGGGCCAGTTCGAGTCCTACATCACGATCTCGGCGCACAGCACCTACGTGCGGGCACTTGCCGAGCAGGGTGTGCTCGGGCTCGTCACGATCCTGGCGCTGATCGTGACGACGCTGATCTTCGCCGCCCGGAACGCCGTCATCGGGCGCGACACGTACGGGATCGGCTCGGCGGCGCTGCTGGGGGCGTGGTGCGGCCTCGTCGCCAACAGCGCGTTCGTGGACACACTCCACTGGCGCCACCTGTGGCTCGTCGCGGCTCTGATCTGGGCCGGAACTATGAGACCGGCAGAGCCTAGCTAGGAGGGATTGGCGGAACGTCGCTCGTCGCCGGGGCGCGATGCTCGTTCCGAGGCAAGGACGCAGGGAGCGCTCGTAGCCGGAGGCTACGGGTGCGACTGAGGACGCAGCATCGGGGCGTGCAGCGCGTTCCGGCGGCACAGCCGTCGTTTCGCCAAGCCCTCCGGATCAGGCAGAGACGCGGCCGCGCGGGAGGTCTTCGCGCGCATAGGCCGCACCGGCGTAGGCGTATGCGATCGAGCGGCGGGCGCCGACCACGACCACGCCCAGCGCGTGCACCTCGAGGCGCTCGATCATGTCGCGCATCTCGGTCAGGTCCTCGAGCGTCGCCCGGTCGAGCCGCGAGATGACGATCACGCTGTCGACCCTCCTGGCGAGCGCGTGGCTGTCGGCGATCCCGAGCAGCGGCGGCCCGTCGACGACGACGTACTGGTAGTCCCGCTGCTCGAGCGCGCCGAAGAACGTCGGCAGCGCGTCGCTGAAGAGCAGCTTGGCGGGGTCGGCGACGCGTGTCCCGCTCGGGATCACGTGGAGGTTGTCGCTGACGCCGCCGAAGACCGTCTGGAGGCTCTCGTCGATCGCGGCGGCGACCGTCCCCGGCACGGCGCCGTTGTTCGACGCCGCGACGAGGATGTCGGAGAGGCCCGGAGCAAGCGGCGTCTCGAAGAGCTCGTGCAGCGTCGGGAAGCGCAGGTCGCCGGAGATCAGGAGCGTCTTCTGGCCGACGCGCGCGAGCGAGCGCGCAAGGCCGGCGGCGACGCTCGTCTTGCCCTCGCCCTCGACCGAGCTCGTCACGAGGATGACCTGCTGCTTCGTCGCGGGCAGGTGGAACCGAACCGTCGCTTGGAGCGTCTGGTAGGCCTCGTTCGCCACCGCGCGCAGCAGCTTCGGGCGGCGGCCGAACCGCCTCCGCACGAACGGGACGCCCACGAGCAGCGGCAGGCCCAGCAAACGGCTCACCTCACGCGGGTTGCTCACGCGCGGGACGAGCCGGTCGCGGGCCAGCGCGGCGATCACGCCGAGGAAGAGCGCGGCGAAGAACGCGAGCAGGCCGTTGCGAACCGGCCGCGGCGTGTACGGCCCGTCCGGCTTGGTGGCCCTGACGAGCGACAGATCGGAGCCCGCGTTGGCCAGCTCGATGGCCAGGTTCGCCTGCTGCTGCCGGATCGCGTCCAGCTCCTGCGGGCTCGCGCCTCGCGCCCGGGCGTCGCGCAACTGGGCCTGGAGCGCCACCTGCGCCGCCTTGAGTTGCTTCTGTGCGTCCTCCTTGTGCTTGGTGACGAAGGCGGTCGAGACCGAGTTCGCGATCAGCGCCGCGCGCTCCGGCTTCGAGGCGAGAGCGGCAACGCTGATGATGTTCGACGTCTGGTCGACGGAGGCGGAGATGTTGTTGCCGATCGTGTCCCCGGTCTCCCCGGGGACGTGTGCCGCCGCCCTCGAGAGCACGTCGCGCGTGTCCAGCAGCCGCTGGAAGGTCTCGAGGTTCCGCTGCACAGTGGTGGGATCCTGGCTGGCGAACACCGAGGTCGCCGGTTGGTAGACGATCTTCGCAACGGCCCGGTAGTTCTTCGGCAGGTAGAGCGAGACGGCGACGACCACAGCGGTCGTGGCGACCACGACCAGGAAGATCACGCCCTTGGCCCGGCGAAGCGCGTCCAGGCTTCGCCGAATCTCGATCGGCTGGTCCGCTTGGAGCTGGAACGAGCTGGGCGAGCGGAGACCTGGGGGAGTTACCTCTCCGCGTTCCGACATTTCGCCGGACCATAGCCGAATAGTCGGTCAGATCCAGCCCGCTCGGATGATCACTCGCACGAGTGAAGTGCCTTATGGCAGCGCCGCCGATGCGAGGCAGGATGAAGCGCCGCCGCCTACGCAGAATCCTCGTCTTCGCGTCCGCCAGTTTCGCCCTCGCAGCGCTGCTTCCCGCTCAGGGAAACGCGGCCCGGCTGAGGGTGCGGGCGGTCGCGAACGGCGTCGTCGTCCACCTTGTCGGCGCGAAGCCGCGCGCGGTTCGCTACATGCTCGGCCGACGGACCATCGCCCGGGCGCGCCGGGCGCCTTTCAACGTCGTCCTCCACGGCTACCGGCCGGCACGCGGCACGGCCACGGCACGGGTGACGCTCGTCGCGCGCAACGGTCGCAGCGGGCGCCGCCTGGCGGTCGTCGTCCTGACGCGAGCCGGGAAGCGCGCGAAGCCTGCGAACACGCCGAAACCCTCCGTCTCGTTCACGAGTGTTCCGCCGTCCCCGACCACCGCTACGAACGCGACGCTCGCCTTCACCACCAGGCGCGCGACCTCCACCCGCTGCAGCCTCGACGGCGCTGCGTTCGTATCCTGTTCGAGCCCGGTGTCCTTCAGCGGTCTCGCCCTCGGCACGCACGCCCTGACCGTGCTCGTTGCCAACGCCGCCGGCGTCGCGACGGCCGTCGCGAGCTGGGCCGTCCTCGCCCCGCCGCCCGCGCCTCCGCCGCCGCCGGGGAACATGCCGGCTCCCGTCGTGGCTCCGTCCCCGTACGTGCCACCGGCGACCGCCGTCACCGTCTACAGCTCGGCGCAGCTCAACCAGGCGCTCGCGTCCCCGGCGGCCGACATCGTCGTCGCGGACGGCGTCTACGACAACTCCGGCCCCTTCCTCAACCCGAACGGCGACCGCATCTACGCGCAGCACCTCGGCGGCGCGATCTTCAGGGCCGGCTTCGGGATGGGCGGCAACTGGGGCCCGGGCCACGGGTTGCTGCGGGGGCTCGCCTTCGACGTCAGCAACCCGAGCAAGGTCCTCGCGGGCTCGATCGTCCACGTCTGGGGCACGGGCACCGGGACGCAGGTGCTCGACACGACCTTCGAGGGCAACCGCGTGATCTCGTCCGGCCTGATGGCGCGACAGGTCGAGGGGCTCGTCGTGCGCCGCGTCGTCGCGCGCGACTTCCTCGACTGGGGCGTGATCGTCGACCCCAACCAGTCGGGCTACACCCCCGCGGCGGCGCCGCTGCTCGAGGACGTCGACGCGGCGAACGTGACTTGGCCGACGCCGCGCGCCTCGAACGGCACCTCGGAGGCCTGCGTCTGGGTCGGCGTCAAGTCCGTCGTCCACCGGCTCAAAGCCCGCAACTGCGCCTGGGAGGGGCTCTGGGTCGGCAGCGGAACGCGCGACAGCGTCTTCGAGGACCTCGACCTGAACGACACCGGAGTCGGCATCTACGTCGAGCACTTCGCGACCCACTCGACCTTCAGGCGCGTCCACGCGGGCCCGAACGTCGACCGCGGCGCGACGTGCGAGTGGGCCGACCCGGCCTGGGGAGGGGTGCCGGCCTGCACCGACGATGTCTTCGAGAACTCGACGTTCGACACGCGCGTGCTCGGCGTCTACCTCGACCAGGGGACGACCAGGACGACGGTGCGCAACTCGGTCTTCCTCCACCAGAGCTGCGGCGCGATCGGCAACTACCAGGGCGTCGGCAACCTCTGGGATACAAGCGGGAACAACTACGCCGGGATCCTCCCGAGCGCCGTCCCGATCTACACGCGCCACCTCTACAGCTGCTAGCGGCGTGCATAGTTAGGCCGCCGTCGTGACCACGATCACGCCCGCGATCCTGCACGTCTCGCAGCCCGTCGAGGGCGGCGTCGGCCGCTGCGTGCGGGAGCTCGTGGCCGACCAGCTCGCTCGCGGCTGGGAGGTCACGGTCGCGAGCCCGGCCGGCGACCTCGCGGAGGCGGTGAGTGGGCTCGGCGCCAGGCACCTGGTGTGGCCCGCCGGCCGGAACCCGGGGCCGGCGACGGCCGTGGAGACGGTGCGGCTGCGGCAGTTCTTCGCGCAGCACGCCTTCGGGCTCGCTCACCTGCACTCGTCCAAGGCGGGGGTCGCCGGAAGGCTCGCGCTGCGCGGGCGGCTGCCGACGGTCTTCCAGCCGCACGGCTGGTCGTTCTACCCCCTCTCGGGCCCCCTGCGGCGGGCGGCGATCGCGTGGGAGCGGGCCGCCGCGCGGTGGGCCCACGCGGTCCTGTGCGTGAGCGAGACCGAGCGGCGACGGGGCGAGGAGATCGGAATCGCCGCCAACTGGGAGGTCGTCCCGAACGGGATCGACCCGCGCGCGCTCTCACCCGCCTCGGACGAGGACCGTGCGGCGGCACGCGCACGGCTCGGGCTCGACGCGGGCCCGCTCGTCGTCTGCGTCGGGCGGATCTGCCGCGCGAAGGGCCAGGACGTCCTGCTCGACGCGTGGCCGCGGGTGGTCGGGAGAGTGCCGGAGGCGAGGCTGGTGCTCGTCGGCGGCGGCCCGGATGCCGAGAGCCTCCGGAAGCGCCCCGCCGAGCGCGTCACCTTCGCCGGCGAGCGTCCGGACGCCCCCGAATGGTTGGCCGCAGCCGACGTCGTCGCCGCTCCCTCCCGCTGGGAGGGCATGTCCTTTGCGATGCTGGAGACGATGGCCTCCGCACGGAGCCTCGTCATCACCGACATCCCGGGCGCGCGTGACGCGCTCGGCGACGGTGCGGCCGGGATCGTGCCGCTCGGCGACAACCGCGCCCTGGCCGCGGCGATCATCGAGCGGCTGCTCGACCCGGCCCTCGCCGCGAACGAGGGAGCAGCGGCGCGAGCCCGCGTCGAGCGGCGGCACGACATCCGCGACTCCACGCGCGGCGTCGCGCGGCTCTACGCGCGTGTGCTCGGCTCACCGCTCGCGGGGCTCGAGGACCCGGAGTTCGCGGCATCGGGATGAGGATCGACTACCTGATCCGCGCCCACACCGCGCCCGATCAGCTCGCGCGGCTCGTCGGGCGCCTGGACAAGGGCGACGTCCGCTTCTACGTCCACGTCAACCGCCTCACCGACGACAAGACCCTCGCGGCGATGCAGGCGGGCCTCGCCGGCAGGGAGAACGTCGTCTGGCTACCGCGTGTCGCGTGCTACTGGGGCGGCTTCAGCCTCCTCCGGGCGACGCTCGTGGGCATCGAGGCGATCCTCGCGAGCGGCGAGGCGCCCGACCACGCGATCCTGCTCTCCGGGCAGGACTACCCGCTGAGGCCGCCCGCCGAGATCGAGAGCTACTTCGCCGAGCACAACGGCCGGAACCTGCTCAACCACTTCAGCCTCCCGGCTCCCGAGTGGGCGGGCGAGGGAGGTGGGCTGAACCGCCTGCGCTACCCCCACTTCGAGCGCGTCCGCTACAGGACGCGGCTGCTGCGCCTGCCGATCCCGCGCCGCCTGCCCGACGGGCTCGAGCCCCACGGCGGCATGGCGTTCTGGGCGCTGACCGGTGAGACGCTGGCCTGGCTGATGCGCTTCGTCGGCGAGCGGCCCGAGGTGCTGCGCTTCTTCCGGCGCACGAAGATGCCTGACGAGCTGTTCTTCCAGACCGTGCTGCTGAGCTCGCCGCTCGCCGGGACCGTGGACAACGAGCTCCTGCACTACCTCGACTGGAGCGCCGGAAGCGCGCATCCGGCGACGCTCACCGCGGCCGACCTACCGAAGCTGCGGGCGTCGGGAAAGCTCTTCGCGCGCAAGTTCGACGCGGCCGCGGACTCCGAGATCCTCGACCTGCTCGACGCCGAGCTCGTCGGTGCCTCTTAGAACCGTCATCCTGGCCGACGGCTACGGCGAGGAGCGGTGGGCCGACGGAAGCCCGCAGTGGAAGACCTGGTAGCCGCGCCGGCCTGCCGCTCCTGCGGCGCGCCTCTCGAGCACGTCTTCGCAGACCTCGGCAGCTCGCCGCTGGCCAACTCGTACCTGCGCGCAGAGGACCTCGCGCGGCCTGAGCCGTTCTACCCGCTGACCGTCTACGTCTGCGGGGGCTGCTACCTCGTCCAGCTTCCGGAGTCTGTCTCCCCGGAGGAGATCTTCGGCGACTACGCCTACTTCTCGTCCATCTCCGAGAGCTGGCTGCGACACGCGCGGGCCTACGTCGAGTCGATCTCCGAGCGGCTTGGCCTCGGCGGCGAGAGCCGGGTGGTCGAGATCGCCAGCAACGACGGCTACCTGCTCCAGTACTTCCTCGAGCGCGGCGTGCCTGCGCTCGGGGTCGAGCCGGCCGCGAACGTGGCGGCGGCGGCTGTCGAGCGCGGGATCCCGACCCGGGTCGCCTTCTTCGGCACGGAGACGGCGCGGGCCTTGGTCGCGGAAGGGCTCGCGGCCGACCTCGTGCTCGGGAACAACGTGCTCGCCCACGTGCCGGACCTGAACGACTTCGTCGAGGGCGTCCGCGTCCTGCTGAAGCCGGACGGGACGGCGACCTTCGAGTTTCCGCACCTCCTGCGGCTGGTCGAAGAGACCGAGTTCGACACGATCTACCACGAGCACTTCTCGTACTTCTCCCTGCTGGCGGTGCGGCGGGTCTTCGCCGCGCACGGGCTCGAGGTGGTCGACGTCGAGGAGCTGCCGACGCACGGCGGCTCGCTGCGCCTCTACGTGCGACACGAGGATGCCCAGGAGGCGGGCGGGCGGGTCGAGGAGCTGCTGGCCCGGGAGCGCGCGTCCGGCCTCGACGGGCTCGAGCGGTACGCCGCGTTCGAGCAGCAGGTGCGCGCGGTGAAGCGCGACCTGCTCGAGTTCCTGATCGGCGCCCGCCGCGACGGCGCTCACGTCGCAGCGTACGGCGCGGCCGCCAAGGGCAACACGCTGCTCAACTACTGCGGGATCCGCGCCGACCTGCTCGACTACGTCGTCGACCTAAGCCCGCACAAGCAAGGGCTCTTCCTCCCCGGCACGCGGCTCCCGATCCATGCCCCCGAGCGCGTCGCCGAGACCAGGCCCGACTTCTTGCTCATCCTCGCCTGGAACCTGCGAGACGAGATCGTGCGGCAGATGGAGCACGTGCGCGACTGGGGCTGCCGGTTCGTGACGCCGATCCCGACGGTGGAGGTGCTCGCGTGAGCCTCGACCGGACGCGGCTGCCCCGCGCCGCGGAGGCGGGTGAGGAGATGCACGGCCTGATGCAGGAGCTCTACCCGCTCTGCCGCAGCCTCACGGGCGACGGCGTCCGGAAGACCTTCGAGCTGATCGAGCGGGAGGTGCCGCTCGAGCGCACGGAGGTGGCGAGCGGCACGAAGGTCTACGACTGGACGCTCCCGCGCGAGTGGAACATCCGCGGCGCGCGGCTGACCGGCCCCGGCGGCGAGGTGATCGCCGACTTCGCCGACTCGAACCTGCACGTCCTCGGCTACAGCGTCCCGGTGACGGGCAGCTTCTCGCTCGAGCAATTGCGCCCCCGCCTCTTCACCGACCCCGCGCGGCCCACTGTGATCCCGTACCGCACCTCCTACCACGACGAGAACTGGGGCTTCTGCCTCCCGCACGCTTTCTACGAGCAGCTTCGCGAGGGCGAGTACGAGGTCGAGATCGACTCGACGCTGGACGACGGGCAGGTCGTCTACGCCGAGCGTTTCCTCCCCGGCGAGAGCGAGGACGAGGTGCTGATCTCGACCTACGTCTGCCATCCGTCGCTGTGCAACGACAACCTCTCCGGGGTCGTCCTGGCGGCGGCGCTCGCGCGGCACCTCGACGGGCTGAGCCTGCGACGCTCGTACCGGTTTCTCTTCGCCCCCGCGACGATCGGCCCGCTGACGTGGCTCTCCCGCAACGAGGAGCGGCTGCCCCGGATCACGGCCGGCCTCGTGGCGACATGCGTAGGCGACCCGGGGCCGTTCACGTACAAGCGCAGCCGCCGCGGGGACGCCGAGATCGACCGCGCGGCCGCGGCCGTGCTCGGCGGCGAGCGCCTCGAGGACTTCAGCCCGCTCGGAACGGACGAGCGGCAGTTCTGCTCGCCCGGCTTCGACCTGCCGGTGGGCGTTCTCTCGCGGACACCACCCGACCGCTTCGCCGAGTACCACTGCTCGGCAGACGACCTCGACTTCGTGCGTCCGGCGGCGCTCGGCGAGTCCTTCGAGCGCTACCTCGACGTGATCGAGATCCTCGAGCGCAACCGCGCCTACCGGAACCTCAGCCCCAAGGGCGAGCCGCAGCTGGGCAAGCGAGGGCTCTACCGCTCGGTCGGCGGAGGCTCGCTCACCGAGGCGCCGCTGCTCTGGGTTCTGAACCTCTCGGACGGCTCGAACGACCTGCTCGCCGTCGCGGAGCGCTCGGGCCTGCCCTTCGGCGAGATCGCGGCCGCGGCCGAGGCGCTGCTCGAGGCCGGCCTGCTCTCACCCGTCGAGGCGGCGCGTCCGGGCGCGTCCGCGATCGTGTAGTACGTTGGCTCGGTGGGCACGGCCCCGCAGCCTACGGATGAGGTAGCGGCCGAGGTGGAGGGCGCCGTCAGGGCCTCGGGCACCTCGCGCATCCTCCCGAACACCGTCTACCGCGCGGCCGCGGACGTCGGCTCGAAGCTGATCTCGATCGGCTTCTTCGTCGTGATGGCGCGGATGCTCGGCGACGATGCTTTCGGGGCCTTCACCTTCGGCCTCTCGTTCGCGGCCCTCGTGACGGTGCTCGCCGGGTTCGGCCAGGACGCAATCCTCACGCGAGAGGTCGCGCGCGACCGCCGCCGCGTGCACGACTACTTCGCCAACACGCTCGCGATCAAGCTCGCGCTCGCGCTGCCGGTGATCGCCGTAGCGGTCGTCGGGCTCTCGCTCGTCCACATGGCCGGCACCACTCGCGTCGTGGCGATCCTGATCACGGTCGCGGTCCTTGCGGAGCTGCTGGCGAACACGTGCTACGCCGTCTTCCAGGCCTTCGAGCGGCTCGGCTTCCTGCCGGTCGTGATCATCGCGCAGCGTCTGTTCACGACCGTGGTCGGGATCGCCGCGATGGCTGCGGGAGCAGGGATCGAGGCGGTCGCGGCGATCTACCTCGGCGGCTCGGTCCTGGCTCTGGTGATCGCGGCCTGGCTGCTCTTCCGCCGCGTCGTACGCCCTCGGCTCACGATCGACACGGCGCGCTGGTGGCCGCTGATGCGAGTCGCGCTCCCGGTGGGAGTGGCGCTCGTCTTCCAGACGACGCTCTTCCGGGTCGACGCCTCGATCCTGCAGATCTTCGAGCCGGAGCGCGTGGTCGGCCACTACGGGGCCGCCTACCGGCTGTTCGAGTCTCCGCTCTTCATCAGCTGGGCCGTCGCCTCGGCCGTCTACCCGGTGCTCTCGCGGCTCACGGAGATGCAGGACCTGCGCACCGTCGCCGAGCGGTCGCTGAAGCTTGCGATCGCCCTGACGGTCCCGGTAGCGCTGGGCGCGGCGATCCTCTCCGAACCGCTCGTGAAGCTGCTCTACGGCTCGGACTTCGATTCCTCGGCGGGCGTGCTCACGCTGCTGGCGCCGACGATCGTCCTCTTCTCGTTCAGCCACGTCGCCGGCATCCTCGTGCTCGCGCGAAACAGGCAGCGGTGGCTCGTGTGGGTCTACGGGGCGATGGCGATCGAGAACATCGCGGCGAACTTCGCCACGATCCCGTCCTACGGCATGACCGCGGCCGCGGTCAACACGACCGTGACGGAGGTGCTGCTCTTCCTCGCGATGGCGGCGCTCGCCCGGGAACTGGTCGGCGGGCTCGACTGGCTGAGGCTGCTCAGCGGGACGCTCCTCGCGGGCGCGGTCGCGGCGGGGCTGATGCTGGCGCTGCGCGGCTCGTTCGCGGCGGCGGTGGTAGCCGGCCTGGTCGGCTACCTCGTCGTGCTGGCGGGGTTCGAACGGCTCGCCTACCCGCAGGACGTGCAAGCGGTGGCGCGGTTCCTGCGCCGGAAGGTGGCTCCGGCTGCCTGACCTCTCCGGGCGTCGTGCCCTCGTCACCGGCGGCAGCCGCGGAGTCGGCCTCGCGATCGCGCGCGGGCTAGCGGACTCCGGCGCGCGGGTCGCGATCCTGGCCCGCTCGCACGAGGAGCTGGAGCGCGCGGCCGAGGAGACCGGAGCTCTTCCGCTCGTCGCGGACGTGCGCAACCACGCGGCGGTCGAATCCGCTCTCGAGCGCGCGCAGGCGGAGCTCGGGCCGCTCGACGTCCTGGTGAACAACGCGGGAACGCTCGCGGCGATCGGGCCGCTCGCAGAGGTCGACCCCGCCGACTGGTGGCTGGACGTCGAGACCAGCCTGCGCGGGGCGCTGCTCTGCACCCACGCCCTCCTGCCCGGGATGCTCGAGCGGCGCCGCGGGACGATCGTGAACGTCTCGAGCTATGCGGGAACACGCCCGAACCCGTTCCAGAGCGGCTACGCGGCGGGCAAGGCGGCGCTCCTGAGCCTGACCGAGAGCCTCGCCGCCGAGACCGCTGGTCGCGGCGTCGCGGTCTTCGCGATCAGCCCCGGCTACGTGCGCACCGCGATGACCGACCGGCTGCGCGAGTCCGGCTGGGCGCCGAACGCGGGGTCTGGCGGCGAGGTCGACGCCGCGCGCGCGGGCGAGCTCGTCGTGTTCCTCGCCTCGGGCGCGGCGGACGCGCTCAGCGGGCGCTTCCTGCACGCGCTGGACGACTGCGAGGCCCTCGCGCGCCGAGCGGACGAGCTCGAGCGCGACGACCTCTACGTCATGCGCCTGCGGAAGCCGGACTGAAGTCCGGCCACGTGCGGTCGCGCTCGTTGATCGTCCGCTCGGCGACCTCGGGCCAATCGATCCCGAAGGCGGGATCGTCCCAGCGGACGCCGCGGCCGGCCGAGGGCTCGTAGAACTGCGACATCAGGTACGACGTCTCCGTCGCGTCCTCGAGGGTCTGGTATCCGTGCGCGAAGCCCTCCGGCACGTAGAGCATCGCGCCGTTCTCGGCCGTGAGCTCGACCGATACCCAGCGCGTGAAGGCCGGCGAGTCCCGGCGTAGGTCGACGATCACGTCGTAGACGGCGCCGCGGGTGCAGCGGACGAGCTTCGCCTCCTCGTGCGGAGCGGCCTGGTAGTGCATCCCGCGCAGGGTGCCCTTCCGGCGGTTGAAGGCCGTGTTCGCCTGGGCGATCTCCGTCGCCAGGCCGTGCTCGGCGAACTCGCGGCGGCCGAAGGTCCGCGCGAAGAAGCCGCGCTCGTCCTCGATCCGGTCGAGCTCGATCAGGTACGCGCCGGGAAGCCCGAGCTCGCGGAACCTCACGCCGCCCACCGGAGGTCGTCGCCGAGCGCGCCCTCCTCGCGCAGCTGCTGCAGGCGCTTCAGGCGCGTGAAACGCGATCCCTCGAACTCCTCGAACGTCAGGTCCGCCGCGCGGTACGCGGCGTAAAGCTCCTCGGCGCCGGCGCGCGCATTCCACTCGAGCCGCAGCTCCGGCAACGCGCCGGCGAGCTTGCCGAAGTCGACGCGGTAGCTGCGCTGGTCGGGATCGCTGCTGCCGCCGTACTCGGTCTCCGAGCCGGGAACGGTCTCGCGGACGATCTCGGCGAGGTCGCGCACCTGGTAGTTCTCGGCCTGGGCACCGACGTTGAAGGGCTCGCCGTGGACGGCCTCGCGCGGCGCCTCCAGCAATGCGGCGGCGACGCGCCCGATGTCCTCGACGTGGACGATCGGCCGCCACGGGGTGCCGTCGCTCAGGATCCGCACCTTCCCGGTCGTGAGCGCCCAGCCGACGAGGTTGTTCAGCACGACGTCGAGGCGCAGGCGCGGCGAGGCGCCGTAGGCCGTCGCGCAACGGAGGAAGAGCGGCGAGAAGCCGTCGGCGGCGAGCTCCGCGATCCCCTCCTCCGCTCGCACCTTCGACTCCGCGTAGGGCGTCACGGGCCGCAGCGGCGCCTCCTCGGTGACGAGCTCCTCGCCCGAGACGCCGTACATCGAGCACGAAGAGGCGAACAGGAAGCGCGCGACCCCGGCCTCACGCGCGGCTCTGGCCAGGCGGATGCTCGCGCGCTCGTTGATCTCGAAGGTCAGCTCAGGGTCGAGGTCGCCGAGCGGATCGTTCGAGAGCCCGGCGAGATGGAGGACCGCGTCGTAGCCGCGCAGGTCGTCCTCGGCGAGGTCGCGCACGTCGCGCTGAAGGCTCTCGACCTCCTTGCCCGGACGCAGGTCGCAGCCACGGTAGAAGAACGTGTCGACACCGGTCACCTCGTGTCCCTGCGCTGCCAGGAACGGCGCGACGACGGAGCCGATGTAGCCGTGGTGGCCGGTGACCAGGACCTTCATCGCACGGCCGCCAGCGCCTCGCGGTACCGGGACTCCATCGCCTCGATCATTGCGGAAAGCGAGAAGCGCTCGCGCGCGCGGCGGCGGCCGCACTGCGCGAGCCGCTCTCGCAGGTCCCCGTCCTCGAGCAGGCGCAGGAGCGCATCGCCGAGCGCCTCGCGGTCGCCGGGTGGCACGAGCAGCCCGCAGTCGCCGAGAACCTCGGGCGGGCCGCCGTGGTCGTAGGCGACGACGGGCGTCCCGACCCCCATCCCCTCCAGCGCGACGAGCGAGAAGCCCTCCTTGCCCAGCCCGCCGCGGCTCGTCACGCTCGGGATCACGAGCGCGTCGCATCCGGCGATCAGCTCGACGGCGTCCCCGCGGAAGCCCGGCAGCGCGACCGCGCCCTCGAGCCCGGCGGCGGCGATCTCCGCGGCGAGCTGCTCGCGATAGCCCGGGTGCGCGGGATCGTCGGCGCCGACGAAGACCGCGCGCACGTCGTGCCGCTCGCGCAGCCGCGGCAGCACCGCCAGCACCTCGCGGTGGCCTTTGTGCGGGTCGAGCCGGCCGACGAGCCCGAGCACCGGCCCCGAACCGTCCCCCA
>Ga0307319_10000196_pt1 | contig 18906 bp, 23 predicted proteins | sample ER_DNA_368_FD_194491 | JGI IMG/M metagenome (GOLD analysis project Ga0307319, IMG submission 194491) | Bulk soil microbial communities from the East River watershed near Crested Butte, Colorado, United States - ER_DNA_368 | ecosystem: Environmental > Terrestrial > Soil > Floodplain | place...
CGCCTCGACGACGGGCCGGACTTCGTAGCCGCTGTGGACGTACAGGTGCTGCAGAGCGCGCCTCGTCCCCGCCCTGGGCGGCACCGGGATGAAGTAGCCCCACAGCTTCGTGACGAAGAACGACGGGTGGAGCCGGTGGTGGACGCAGAGCCGGCACGAGTCGCGCCAGTCGAAGCGCCCGCGCTTGCCGAAGATCCGTTTCGAGCCCCCGTCGTGACGGCGCTTGTCGTAGCGGAAGCGCACCGGGCCGAGGTCGTCGTGCCAGGAGTTGCGCCAGCCGGTGAGCGCGCGCGCCTGCTCGCGCACGTCGCGCTCGGTGTAGGCGCCGCGGTCGGCGCCGAGCGTGAAGAGCTCCATCAGCTCGCGCGCGTAGTTCTCGTTCGGCGAGTCCTTCGTGTTGTCGACGCCCGAGAGCCAGAGCAGCATGGCCGGGTCGCGCGTCACCTCGGCGAGGAGCGTGTGGAACGAGCCGAGCCCGCGGCGCCGGAAGAGCCGGTTCTGGTTCAGCATCAGCCGCGCGGGCCCGACGCCGTCCCGTGACGTCGCGAACCAGTCGTGCCAGACGAGCGTCATCCGCTCGTGCAGCGGCCTCGTCGTCCGCACCATGCGGTCGAGCCACCAGAGCTGGTCGTGGCCCCAGCGGTCGAGCGGCGCGAGCGAGCGACCGTGGTCGTCGTGCGGCCGCGGGCCCTTCAACCGGTCGCGCCCGGGCCTCGTGAGCGAGTGCACCGCGCCCTCGAGCCCGAGCCTGGCCAGCCTCTCGGCCTCGCCGTGGCGCGGGCCGAAGCCGGCGCGCCACAGAAGGCGCTCGGCCTGCGGCTTGCCGAACGGTCCGCGATAAACGGGCGGCATCGTGTTAGCCCTTTCGGCACCTTGTGGGGGCGACCTTTACGCCCTTTTGGGCTTACGCGAGCTTTACCGGAGCTCGCGGGAGAGAACCGATGCGACCGCGTTCAGGGCGAGACGGGTCTCGTCGACCGAAGGCTCGCGGGTGGTGACGCGCTGGAGGGCGAGCCCCGGGAGCAGGAAGACGCGCGCGAATCGGGAGCTCGAGGTCTGCACGATCTGCCACAGCTCCATCGAGAGGGCCAGCGAGAGCAGGGTGACGGCGAAGGGCGTGTAGAGCGCCGCGGGAAGCGGCCACAGCCGGTCGAACGCGACCGAGACGGGCACCACGAGCGCCGCGAAGTTCGTCCCGCACCGGGGCGCGAAACGCGACGGCTTGGCCTCGCCGGCCCAGGTGGCGACGAGCCGCCGCTCCTCGGCGGCCGCGATCGCCCGGTGCTCGGCACCGTGCAGGAAGAGCGTGCGTCCGCGCAGCAGCCACGCAAGCAGGACGATCGCCGTCCCGACTCCGAGCGGGAGCGAGGCCCACTGCGGCAGCACGATCAGCGAAAGCGGCGCGAGCAGGGCGACGATGAGCAGCAGCCGCTCCGCGCGCCCGGCGACACCCGCGCCGCGGAAGAGCGGTGCCAGCGCCGACCAGAGACGCACCAGCCCGCGCAGCAGGGGCACGCGGCGCACCGCCCTCGGCGGCGACGGCATCGAGCCCTCCCGCACGCTCCCGTCACGCGCGGCGAACGCCCAGAAGCGCTCGCTCGCGATCACGACGCCGTCGGCGCGGGCCATCCCGCCGAGGCGAGGAAGCCCGGCCGCGCCGTCGGCAGCGGCGAGCAGCTCGAAGGTGCTGCTCCGATCCCGGTCCACCTAACCAGGATCGCAGAACGAGGCCGCCCGGCAAGTGCCGGGCGGCCTAATCGCGAGTCAGCCGGGACCTACCAGCGGCCGCGCGAGAAGAACCCGAGCAGCAGGAGCACCAGCACGATGATGAGGATGATCCACAGAATCGACACGGAAGAGCCCTCCTTCGTTCGTTGGTGTCCCCAGAGAAACGTGACTCGCCCTTGGACGGTTACGGACGCGCCGCTGAACACACGCGCAACGTCGGCACAAAAGCAGCTGCTGAGCGACGAAGGTTTGCGTTAGCCGAGCCGGCTTTGGCGGCTGCTTTTAGCAATCCGTTACAGGCTCGTTTTGGGTCTTCACTAGGGCCGGGTGGGCTTCTCCTGCGGCTGGGCAGCTTCTGCCACCACCCAGGGGAGAGGGAGAAACCACCCGGCTCCCCCATTGTTGCGAGAGCGCAGGCCCTGGCGGCGGGGGTCTGTTCCGAACTTGCCTAGCTCTTGGGTTTTCGGCCGCGCCGAGCCACGGCACGTCCCCCAAGCCTCTCGGCTTCGGCATCCGTCAAGTCGAGCTCCCGAACGCCCTTCCTCGCATCCGCGTACGTGATCCGGACCGTCGCGCCCTTCCCTTCCGGGATTTCGGCGCCCGACTGGTCGCTCACTCGTATGGTCTTCCGGGCCATTCCGATGTCCTTTCTCTGAGGCTAGATCGCGTGAGCATAACCCGATCATCTGCACACAGGAATGAGCTCTGGGCAGCGGCGGCGCGCAGTCAAAGCCCGCCGCGGACGCATCCCTTAACGCACGCTTAACGCTCCGTAACCGGAGTTGAACACGGCCCGGCTATAACGCGGTCCGTGGCTGGACGCTTGCGCCTGCTCTATGCCGCCGGGCTCGTGACCGCCGCCGTCCTCGGTAGCGCGCTCGCGCTCGGCGGCGCGGCGCTGCTCGGCGGGTTCGACGGGGACACGACCACGACCGTCCGCGAAGTGCAGCCGTTTTCCGGCGCTGCCCCGTCATTCCCCGTCAACGAAGCTCGCGGCAAGGCGCTCACCGTGAACGAGATCTACCGGCGCGCCGCTCCCGGCGTCGTCCAGGTGACGGCCACGCAGGTGGTGACGAGCCCGCGAGTCGACCCGTTCTTCGGCTACCCGTTTCCGAGCCAGCAGCAGGCCGAGGCCCTCGGCTCCGGCTTCGTGATCGACAAGGCCGGCCACATCGTCACGAACTACCACGTCGTGAAGGGCGCGCGTTCCGTCGACGTGAGCTTCTCGAACAACGAGAGCATGAAGGCGAAGATCGTCGGGACCGACCCGTCGACCGACGTCGCCGTCCTTCAGGTCGACGCCCACTCGCGCGCGCTGACCCCGCTCTCGCTCGGCAACTCGGACCTCGTCCACGTCGGGGACTCGGTGGTGGCGATCGGCAACCCGTTCGGCTACGACCGGACGGTGACCGCCGGGATCGTGAGCGCCCTGCAGCGTGTGATCCAGGCGCCGAACAGCTACTCGATCGACCACGTGATCCAGACCGACGCCGCGCTGAACAAGGGCAACTCCGGCGGCCCGCTGCTGAACGCGAACGGAAACGTGATCGGGGTCAACTCCCAGATCTCGACCGGCAACTCGGGCTCGAGCGGAAACGTCGGCGTCGGCTTCGCGGTGCCGATCAACACGGTCACGACGGTCGCGGCGCAGATCATCAAGAGCGGCCGCGTCGAGCACGCGTTCCTGGGCATCGCCGCGCAGCCGGTGACCGGAAGCGCGGCGAAGCTCTTCCGCCTGCCCGTCTCGCACGGACTGCTCGTCGCCCGCGTGCAGCCTGGCAGCCGGGCGGCGAAGGCCGGCCTCCGCGCCGGAACGCAGAACGCGACTCTCGCCGGCGAGACCTATCCGCTCGGCGGCGACCTTCTCGCAAGCATCGACGGGGCCCAGCTGTACTCGGTCGACCAGCTGCGCGACGTGATCGGCAGCAAGAAGCCCGGCGACGACGTCAAGCTCCGCGTCTACCGAGGAGACCGGCAACGGACCGTGACAGTCACATTGGGACGGCAGCCATCGACCGGTAGCTGACCGTCCGAGCTGGCCCCACCCCCTGGGGCCCGGTTCCCGGCCGCGCCGTTCGCCAGCACGGCGCGCCGGGATCGACAGAAGGAGGCCCGAAGCCTGCCCGGGCCTCCTTCTTCTTTCCGATGCCGGTCAATCTCGCATGCGAGGGCTCTGAAGAGCCTGCTCGGCGGCCGCCTTCACGCCTTCGCCGAAGGTCGGGAAGACGTGGTGCATGGCCGCGAGCTCCTCCACCGTGGCACCGAGTTTCAGGCCCAGCGCCAGGCCCTGGACGACGTCGCCGGCGTTGCGCGAGACGACGTGCAGGCCGAGCACCTTCCGGCTGGCGCGGTCGAAGACGACCTTGAACAGGCCGTGCTTCGCCCCGATGTACGAGAAGCGGCGCACATACTCGTTGCGGCCGACGCCGACGTCGTGCCCCTCCTCGCGCGCCTGCTCCTCGGTGAGGCCGACGCCGCCGAGCTCGGGGTCGGTGAAGATCGACGTCGGCAGCACGGAGTAGTCCGCCGGGGATGGTTCCTCGCCGAACATGTCCGCAACGGCCAGTCGCGCCTGGTATTGCGCGACCGGCGTGAACTGGGCGACGGCGTTCACGTCGCCCGCGGCCCAGATCCCGTCGACGGAGGTGCGGAGACGGCCGTCGACGGCGATCCCGGCCTTCGTCGTCTCGACGCCTGCCGCCTCGAGGTTCAGGCCGTCGATGTTGGGCACGCGCCCAGAGGCGAGCATGATCGTCTCCGCCCGGACCTCGTAGGCATCCGATCCGTCGCGCGGCGCGATCGCGGCGACGATCTCGGCGCCCTCCCGGCGCGCGCTCTTCACGAACACCGAGGTCGCGATCTCGATCCCTTCGTCCCGCAGCGCCGGCAGGAGCGTCTCCGACGCCTCCGCGTCGGCGGCCGGCGCGATGCGCTCGAGCGCGTCCACGATCGTCACCCGCGAACCGAAGCGGCTGAAGATCTGCCCGAACTCGAGCCCGACCGCGCCGGCGCCGATCACGAGCAGCGACTCCGGCAGCTCCGTCAGCTCGAGCGCCGAGATGTGGTCGATCCAGCCGACCTCGTCGATCCCCTCGATCGGCGGGACCGCAGTGCGCGAGCCGGTTGCGATCAGGATCCGTTCGGCCTCGAGCACGAGGCCGCCGACCCGCACCCTGTGCGCGTCGAGGAAGGACGCCTCGGCCGTGTAGACCGCGAACCCCTGCCCCATGAGGTCGGACACCCACTGGTCCTGCGGTTTCTTGAGCGTCTCCTTCCAGGCGCGGACGCTGGCTAGATCGACCCGGGCCGGCCCCGTCTCCACGCCGAGCGTGGGCGCGAGCGCGTTCACGTCGTGAGCGAGCTCGGCCGCGACGAGGTACGCCTTGGTCGGGTTGCAGGCGACGTTCGGGCAGCTTCCGCCCCAGCGCTCCTTCTCGACGAGCGCCACGTTCGCGCCGTGCTTCCGCGCGGCCGTGTTCGCGGCGTCGCGGGCCGCGGAACCGCCGCCCAGCACGATCAGGTCGAACTGCTCGCTCATAGGAAACCTTCCTTCTCGCCCCTCATTGCGGTCATCGACTCCTGCGGGAGGTCGTCTCGAGGACGTTCGTGCCCGGGAGGCCGGAGTGGCAGTCCGAGAGCAGGGCGTAGTCCGCGATCGGCGGGTAGATCTGCAGGCTCATGCGGCTCCGCCGACCGCCTGCCCGGGGGTGACCGCGATCGCCTTCACGCGGCGATTGTCTCGCCTCAGCTCCCTCCGTTACAGTCGCTGCGATGGCGCAGGCCGCCGCAGCCGAGGCTCAGCTCCTCGACCGGCTGCGCGCCGGCGACGAGAGCGCCTTCCGAGCGCTCGTGCGCGAGTACAACCCGTCACTCGTCCGCGTCGCGAGGATCTACGTCTCGACCCAGGCCGCCGCGGAGGAGGTCGCGCAGGAGACCTGGCTCGGAGTCCTGAACGGCCTCTCGCGCTTCGAAGGCCGCTCGTCGCTTCGCACCTGGATCTTCCGGATCCTGACCAACATCGCGAAGACGCGGGCCGTGCGCGACGGGCGCACGCTTCCCTTCTCTGCGCTCTCGGATCCGGGCCGTGTGCCGGAGGCGGCCGTCGATGCCGACCGCTTCCTCGACCCCGAGCACCCGCGCTGGCCGGGCCACTGGGCGCTGAAGCCAGAGGCGTGGCCGGAGGACGCCCTGATCGCTGCCGAGACCCGCGAGCGCCTCGCGGAAGCGATCGAGGCGCTCCCTGCGGCCCAGCGGGCGGTGATCTCGCTGCGCGACATCGAGGGCTGGAGCAGCGAGGAGGTCCGTAACGCTCTCGACCTCAGCGAGACGAATCAGCGCGTATTGCTGCATCGCGCCCGCTCGAAGGTTCGGGCCGCGCTGGAGTCGTACCTGGATCAACCATGACCGTCGACGTCGAACAGCTCAGCTGCCAGGAGCTCGTGGAGCTCGTGACGGACTACCTCGAGGGCGCGCTCTCGCCGGCCGACACGGCCCGCTTCGAGGATCACATCGGGCGCTGCGGGGGCTGCACGATCTACCTCGAGCAGATGCGGAGGACGATCGAGGTCGTCGGGCAGCTCTCCGTCGACGCGCTAACGCCCGACGCCGAGCGTGACCTGCTCGAGGCCTTCCGGGGCTGGCGCCCGGCCTGAGGGCAGCAGCGCGGCCAGGGGGAACAGCAGCACCGAGAGCTCCTCCGACGTCGTTCCAGGCCGTATCCAAAGCTCGGCGTCCTCCGTTCTCGATGTGGGAGGAGACGTATGCGGCGATGGATCTTGCTCGCGCTGACGGGCGCCGCCGGACTGGTGGCCTCGATCGCGCTGACCGGCCCGGCGCACGGGAACCTGCTGCCGACGCTGCCGACGCTCACGATCCCGACGCTCCCGCCTCCGCCTCCACCGCCGCCGCTTCCGCCCCCTCCGCCTCTGCCGCCGCCCCCGCCGCTTCCGCCCCCGCCGCTTCCGCCCCCGCCGCTTCCGCCCCCTCCGCCGCTCCCGCCGCCGCCACCACTTCCGCCGCCGCCCCCGCCGCCGGTGCTGCCGCCGCCACCACCGCTGCTGCCACCGCCACCGCCGCTTCCGCCTCCGCCACCGTCGCTGCTGCCGCCGCCACCGCCGGTACCGGGGCTTCCCCCGGCTCCGCCGGCTCCCGGCTCGGTTCCGGGCCAGCCGGTGGGTGGACTCCCGGGAACGGGGACCGGAACGGGAGCGGGGACGCAGTCGCCGTCGTCTCCGAGTGGCGCCACCACCTTCACCACCTCGTCACAGGCCTACGCACTGGCGCGCCGTGTGCGCGCGACGCGCACGCGCTTCTCCAGCCGAGGACCGGCGGCGAAGCGCGGCACGGTGCTCAGGTTCCGCCTCCGCAAGCCCGGGACGATCGAGATCGTCGTCCGCAGCGCGAACTGCTCCGTCCTCGGGCGAAAGCGTGTTCACGCGCACAGAGGCCTCAATCGCGTCCGGTTTACCGGGCGCCTCCACGGGCGGCCTCTTGCGCCCGGCCGGTACAGCCTCGGCTTCGTCGTCATCCGCGGCTCTTCGCGGAAGTTGCTCGGAGCGATCGGGGTCGAAGTCGTGCCACCGGGCCTCCACCTGACGAAGGCGCAACGCTCCGCTCCACTGGGCACCGCGTGCTACGCGTCGCTGACCGTGTTTCCGCTGCCGGTCCCGGTCGTCTCGACCGCCGCCCCGGCCGTGGCAGCGGGCTCTTCCAAGGACTCTTCCAAGCCGGCGGACGCAGTGGCCGTGAAGGCGAAGTCGCCGCGAACGGGAGTGCTCGGCGTCAGCCTGAAGCCGCCGCGCCTGCTCGTGACCCCCGGCGGGGCGCCCGAGTGGCTCGGCGTGCTGCTCATCGTGGTCTTCGGGCTCGCCCTGGTCGCGCTCGTCGTCTACGCGACGCGCTTCATTCGCGGCTCCGTGCACCTGTAGCAGGCGGCCGGGCGCACCCCGGCTAGCGTACGCCGTCGTGATCGAGCAGTCCTTCGGCCGCAGCGCGCCCTGGTCGCTCGGGATCGAGGAGGAAGTGCTGATCCTCGACACGGGTTCACTCGCGCTCGCGCCCGGGGTCGAGGCGCTCGTGGCCGCCGTGGAGGGCAGGCAGCTCCCGGGCGTGCTGAAGATGGAGCTGCTCGCGTCGATGGTCGAGCTGGCGACCGACGTCTGCGACACCCCGCAGGATGCGCTCGCGGCGCTGCGGAAGCTTCGCGCGGCCGCCGACGAAGCGGCGATGGCGAACGGCCTGCGGATCGCGGCCGCCGGAACGCACCCCTTCAGCCTCCCCCAAGCACAGGACATCGCGCCCGACCCTCGGTACCGCGAGTTCGTCGAGTACGCGGGTGTCTCGGCGCGGCGACAGGCGGTCTGCGGCCTCCACGTCCACGTCGGGATGCCCGGCCCGGAAGAGTGCATGCACGCGCTGGAGGGCGTGCTGCCGTGGCTCCCGCTGCTGCTCGCCCTCTCGGCGAACTCGCCCTACCTCGCGGGGGAGGAGACGGGCCTGGCCTCCGCGCGGGCGGAGGTGCTGGCACTGCTGCCGCGGGCCGCGGCGCCACCGGTCTTCGCCTCGTACGGAGAATGGGAGGCGTTCGTCGAGCGCTTCGTCAGGATCGGTCTCGCCGACGGCTACACGCGCTTCTGGTGGGACATCAGGCCGCACCCGCGCTTCGGCACGCTCGAGATCCGCAGCCCCGACCAGCCAACCGCGGTCGAGCTCACCGCCGCCTTCGCGGCGCTGCTGCAGGCGGTGTGCGTCACCGTCCTTGACGGCGAGGCGCCCGGGCCCGCGAACCGCGGCGACTACGCGCAGAACCGCTGGGCCGCCTTGCGCTTCGGGCCGCGCGCGGAGCTGATCCACCCTGACGGCGAGCGGCTCGTCCCGGTCCCGGAGCTGACCGGGGAGCTGCTGGCTCTCGTCGAGCCCGCGGTGGAAAAGCTCGGCACCGACGAGCTGCTACGGACGCTCGATCCGCAGAGCTGCGAAGGCGACCGCCAGCTCGAGGTCGGCCGGGAGAGCGGCCTCGAGGCCGTCGCCGCGGACGTCTCCAGCCGGACGGTACGATCGGTCTAGATGTCGACCCGCTCCGAGACGATCCAGGTCAGCGGCATCCGCTGCGAGCGCTGCGTCGGGCGACTGGCCGGTGCGCTCCGCGGTCACGACGGCCTCGAGTACGCCAATGCGAACCTGATGGGGCAGGTGCAGCTCGAGTGGGACGACGAGCGCACCGACCGGGAGGCGATCCTCGCCGCCATGGCGCGCGCCGGCTTCCGCCTGCTCGAGCCGGTCTAGTCGAGGCGCTACGGGCCTTCGTGCGGGTCGGGCGGGATGATCGGCCGCCCGTGCGGGCCGGCCTCGCTCTCGCCCTCGCGGATCCTCGCGCGCCGCTGCGGCGCCGGCTCCACTCCTGACCGTCGCTGCTCGTACTCGGCGCTCCACGCGGGATCGTCGGGCCTGAGCTCGCCGTAGCCTGCAGTCTCCGGCGCGACGTCCCCTTCGGCGAGACCGTAGTGCGCGGCGACTGCGCGGCGGTCGAGCTCGCCGTCTTCCACGGACGGCGAATCTGCGACGAGCTCTTTCGAAATCGTCAGCCGGACGACGCGCTCGCCCTCCTCGGCGTGCGCGAACGTCCTCGGCACCGCGTGGTGCGACTTGCGCAGCAGACCGCTCTCGACGATCAGAAAGTCACCTTCGACCTTCGCGACTTCGCCGACCTTCGCGCCGTCGCTCCCGAACACCTCGTAGCCTTCCACGCGCTCCGCGTACCCGCTGCGGTCGGGCCGAAACGGGAATGGCCGTCCGCCGGCGAGCGTTCCAAGATGCGAAGAGAGACGATTGCTAGGGTGGCCGCGATGGGCGAGACCACTCCAGAAGCAGAGCCGCGGAAGCTGGCCGAGGAGGCCCGGGACCGCGTCCGCTTCGAGGAGGAGGCGCTCGAGCTCGCAGACCAGGTCTACCGGGTCGCGCGACGGTTCGTGTCCACCCGCGAAGAGGCGGAGGACCTGATGCAGGAGACCTATGCGCGCGCGTTCCGGGCCTGGCGCTCCTACCAGCCGGGCACGAACCTGCGCGCGTGGCTGCTGCGAATCCTGACGAACCTGAACATCGACCGCGGCCGGCGCCAGCAGCGAACGCCGGACCTGCAGCCGCTTGAGGAAGGCGACTACTACCTCTACAACCGGCTCGAGGAGAGCGGTCGCGAGCCGAACGTCGACCAGGAGCGCGTCGACGAGCGACTGTCACAGGACGACGTCGTCGCGGCGCTCTCGGCGGTACCCCACGACTTTCGCGACGTGATCGTGCTGGTCGACATCGGCGATTTCAGCTACGCCGACGCGGCGCAGATCCTCGAGATCCCCATCGGCACCGTCATGTCGCGCTTGCATCGCGGGCGCCGGATCCTGAAGCGAGAGATGGCCGAGCAGGCCGTGGGGAGCGCGTCATGAGCTCTGGCGCCGCGGTCGATCCATGCGAGAAGTGCGAGGAGATGCTCCAGCCGTACCTCGACCGCGAGCTCACCGACGCGGAGCGCGCGGAGGCCGAGAGGCACCTCGACGGGTGCAGCTACTGCCGCAAGCGCTACCGCTTCGAGGAGGCGCTGCGGCGGTTCGTGCGGCAGGCCACGGTCGAGGAGATGCCGCCCGCCCTGAAGCAGAAGCTCGCCGACCTGCGCACGCCGCTCTTCTGAGCCGTCCGGTAGCTGAGCGGGTTCACCGCCACGCCTTGATGGCGTAGCTCGAAATGCAGGTGGGTGCCGGTGCACCAGCCGGTGCAGCCCGCCGTGCCGATCCGCTGGCCTGCCGCGACCTCGTCGCCGAGGCGGACCCGCCAGTCCGCGAGGTGCGCGTAGAGCGCGACGTAGCCGTCGCCGAGCCTGATCTCGACCAGGTTGCCGTATCCCTCGAAGCCCTGCGGTGTGCCGACCGCGATCACGCGCCCGGGCTGCGCCGCCCGGACGGCGAGCGAGCGGAGGATCCCGATGTCGATCCCCGGATGCTGCCGGCCGGCGTCGTACCCGAACGGCGAGGTGATCGCGCCGGTCGCAGGCCACACGGACCAGGCGGGGCCGGCGGGAGCGGGCGGCGGGACAGGCGCGCGCGTAAGCGCAAAGGCGACCAGGAGGGCCAGCACGGCCGGAAAAGGCTACAGGCCCGGCTCAGCCGGTGGCGTGAGCCGGGCCTACGATCACCACGAGCCTACGCGGGTTGCTCCCGGCCGGAAGCGGCCTCGTCTGGACGCCGCCGATCTGCGCGGCGAGCCGTTGGGCGAGGGGGGCGCCACCCGGCTCGAAGTAGACCGAGGTCTCGCGGTAGTCGAACCGGCTCGCCTTCGTCACGTGCTGGATCCGGTACCCGTAGGAGCCGACGCGGCTCGCGACCCGGCGCGTGTAGTTGATGTCGCCGCTGCCGTTGAGCACGTCGACCGAGACCTTCCAGGGCGGCGGCAGCGTCGGTGCGTGCCGCTTGGCCGACGCCGTGTTCCCGCCGATCCCGACCAGGAACGTGAGCGTCACCGCGACGACGAGCGAGGTCGCGGCGCCGGCGGCGATCCAGCGGGCAACCGGACGGCGGGTCGGCGGCTCGACCGGCATGCCCGAGAGGCTGCGGGCCTGGCGGTGGTCGATCCCGAGTGCGGTCGCGTAGCGCAACAGCGCCATCACCGCCGCCTCATTGCCCGGGAACCGGTAGAGGCGGCCCTCCTCGAGCCACTCGACCTGCTCGGGCCAGAGGGCGGCGCGCTTCGCGGCCTCCTCGATCGTGAACTTGCGCTGCAGGCGCAGGGTCGTCAGCGGGGACGTCCGCTCGGCGGGTTCGGCGGCTAGGGGTCGGGCGAGCTCCATGGCTTCAGGCGATCGGGTACGTCATCGGCGGAATCGACGTCTCCTGGAGGACCTAGATCGTCGCAGGCTACGAGGACGGCGTCGAGTCTCCTCCCGCCGTCGTCGGGGACGAGCGGCCACGCCTCCCGGTCGATCAGCACCGGATGGAGCCTGATCCCGGCGTAGGTGGCGGCGATCACCGGCGCCGGCTTGCGGCGCCAGAGCTCGATCAGGCGGTCGATCGCCTCGGGGGCGAGGTCGGGACCGTCGCCGAGGACGACGACCGCGGCTCGCGCTTCTGGCGGGAGCGCGGCGAGCCCGCAACGGAGCGACGCGCCGGGCCCGCGTCTCCACTCGGGGCACTGCACGGCGCGCGCGCAGGTCTCGAGCTCGTGGGCGCCGAGCACGACGACCAGGTCGTCCACGCGGCTCCGCCGGACGCGCTCGAGCACCGGCTCGAGCAGGAGCCGCTGCTTCGGCGACCCGAACCGGCTCGACGCCCCGGCCGCGAGCACGACCGCCCAAACCCCGGTGTCAGGCACCGTGACGGGACGTCACGCGACGGCTTCGAGAGCCCGGCGGATCAGCGGGCGCGCGAGATCGACCTTGTACGCCGTTCCCGGCAACGGGGTCGCGCGATCGAGGTCGTCGGGCGACTCGAGCCGCCACGGGATGGGTGCGACACCCGCCAGGGCGAGCCGCACCTCCTCGCCTGAGGCGTCGCTTGCGATGCCGCTTGGAGGATGCGCGGGCTTTGCTCGTGCATCCGTTTTGAAGCGCGCCGCGGCGACCCCCACCAGCGCGAACGAGAACCGAGTCCGGTCCATCGCCTTCAGGTAGACGCTCGCTTCGGGCCGCGGAACCTCGAGCTCCAGCAGCAACTCGCCAGCGTCCAGCGAGGTTACGTCGCGATCGTCCTCGGTCGGGAGCCGGTAGAGCGCCTCCACCGGCAGCTCGCGCCGGTCGGTCCGCAACGTCGCCCCCAGCGCGACGAGCGCGGCGGCCGGGTCCGACGGATGCGCCGACGCGCAGCACTCGTTCCCGAAGATCGCGTGCTCCCGGTGCGCGCCTTCGCGAGCGTGGCAGCGGTCGCCGCCGTGCAGGAAGCACGGGAACTTCAGCCGCCAGTACCAGCAGCGCGTCGCCTGCAGCAGGTTGCCGCCGATCGTGCCCATCGAGCGCAGCTGCGGCGAGGCTGCCAGCGCGCATGCCTTTCGCAGCGCCTCGGGGATCTCCGGATCGACCTCGAGCTCCGCGAGGGTCGTGCCGGCGCCGATCCGTGTCCCCTCGATCCCTCGGGGCACCACATCGCGCAGCTCGACCAGCGTCTCCGCGGACACGATCCCGTCCCGCAGGAGCGGCACGAGGTCGGTCCCTCCGCCGAGGGCGACGGACCCGTTGCCGAGCGCCGCCGCCGCGGCTTCGACCGAGTCAGGCCTGACCAGCTGCAATCTTCTCGCGCTCCCGCGCGTCCGCCAGGGCGCGCAGCATCTCTTCCCGCGTCAGCGGCAGCAAGCGGACATCGGCGCCGGTCGCGTCGCGAATCGCGTTCACGATTGCCGCGGCGGTAGGGACGATCGGCGGCTCGCCCAGACCCTTCGAGCCGAGGTTCGTCAGGTGCTCGTCCGGGATGTCGAGCAGCTCGACGACGATCTCCGGCACGTCCGCGATCGTCGGCACCTTGTACGCGTCGAGCGTCTGCGTCAGCACCCGCCCGGTCGCCGGGTCGACCAGCCGCTCCTCGGAGAGCGTGTGCCCGACCCCCTGGATGATCCCGCCCTCGACCTGGCTGCGGGCTCCGAGCGGGTTGATCACGCGCCCGACGTCGTGGATGGCGGCGATCCGGTCGACTCGCACCTCCCCGGTCTCGACGTCGACGGCGACCTCCGCGACCTGGATGCCGAAGGTGAGCACGCGCATCCCGGTCGGGTTCGGCCCGCGCGAGCCCTTGCCGAGGATCTGAGCGTCGCCGAGCAGGCCGGTGACCTCCTCCAGAGGCCACGAGCCGCCGTCGGCGGAGACGACGCGCCCGTCGCGCAGCGAGAGCACGCGCTCCTCGAGGTGGTAGCGCTGCGCCGCGATCTCGAGGATCTGCCGCGCCGCGTCGGCCGCCGCCGCGCGCACGGCCGGCCCCATCGAGGGCGTCGTCGACGAGCCGGCGGAGATCGAGGCGTAGGGCCCGCGGGCGGAGTCTCCGAGCTCGACCCGCACGCGCTCGAGCGGGAGCCCGAGCTCCTCGGCCGTGATCTGCGCCATCACCGTGCGCGTGCCGGTGCCGATGTCCTGCATCGCCGTGATCACCGTCGCGCGGCCGTCGGATCCGACGCGCACCCACGCGTAGGAGGGCGGCCCGCCGCCGCCGTACCAGATCTGGCTCGCCAGCCCGACGCCGCGTCGGACCGGCCCTTCGGAGCGCGCCCGCACCTCGTCGCGCCGCGCCCAGTGCGGCTCCGCGCGCCGATAGCACTCGAGCAGGTTCTTCGACGAGAACGGCCGGCCGTCGACGAGATCGTTGTCCGCGTGGTTGCGCCTTCGCAGATCGAGCGGGTCGAGCTCGAGACGCGCGGCCAACTCGTCGAGCACGCACTCGAGGCCGAACGTCCCCTCGACGAACCCGGGCGCGCGGAAGGCAGCGTTGGGCGGCAGGTTGAGCTTGGCGCCATGCGTCACCGTCCGGACGTTCTCGCAGGCGTAGAGCATCTCCATCGGCCCGTAGGTCGGCCCCGAGAATCCCTTCCAGCCGACCGCGTTCACGAACTCGCCCTCGAGCGCGACGATCGTGCCGTCCGAGCGCGCGCCCGCGCGCAACCGCTGGATCGTCGCGTTGCGGTTCCCGGTCGCGAGGTTCTCCTCGCGCCGCGTGAGCGCGCAGCGCACCGGCCGGCCGGTCTTCTCCGCGAGCGCGATCGCGATGTAGGTGTAGTCGCCGGGGCTGTTCTTGGCGCCGAAGCCGCCGCCCATGAAGTTGCAGACGACGCGGACGCGGTCGGGCGGTAGGCCGAGCTGCTCGGAGACCGAGTCCCGGATTCCCCAGATGTACTGCGTCGAGATGTAGATCTCGAGCGTGTCGCCCTCCCAGCGGCAGACGGACTGGTGCGTCTCCATCGCGTTGTGGAGGACGGTCTGCGTCCGGTACTCGGCCTCGACGATCACGTCCGCCTCGCCGAAGGCCGCGTCGGGGTCGCCGCGCTCGTAGCGCCTCGCCTCGTCGAGCAGCGAGCCTCGCCGCACCGCCTCTTCGGGGTCGACCAGCGGCTTGAGCTCCTCCCATTCCGCCTCGACGAGCGCGAGCGCCTCGCGGGCACGCGCAAAGCTCTCGGCCGCCACCGCGGCGACCGGCGCTCCGTGGAAGCTCGGCTCCTCTTCGAGCACGTGGCACTCGCCCGGCCCGACCGCGCCGAGAACCCCCGGCAGCGCGAGCGCCCGAGTCAGGTCGAGCTTCGTCACACGCGCATGGGCGTGCGGCGAGCGTAGAACGGCGGCGTGCAGCATCCCCGGCAGCGCGAGGTCGGCTGTGTAGATCGCCTGCCCGCGCGCCCGCGCGTGACCGTCCAGCCGTGGCGCCTCGCGGCCGACGACCTCGCGCGGCCCCTGCGGCCACTGGTCGAGCGCCTCGTCGTCGCCCTCGACCACCACCCACTGCTCGGTGTACTCGCCCTCGACTTCCTTCTCGGTCCGGATCAGTCTCGCCACGTAAGAACTGCCTCCTCGATTCGGGGGTACGCACCGCAGCGGCAGAGGTTGCCGGCCATTGCGTGCCGCACCCGCTCGGGTGCCGGATCGGGTTCCGCCTCGACCAGCGCCGCGGCCGAGACGATCTGGCCCGGCGTGCAGAAGCCGCACTGGAGCGCGTCGGCGCGCACGAACGCGTCGATCAGCGGATGGTCGCGGAGGCCCTCGATCGTCGTCACCTCTCGCTCGCCCACGGTGTGCACGAGCGTGATGCACGAGAGCACCGGCACGCCGTCGAGCTGCACGGTGCAGGCGCCGCAGTGGCCCTCGCCGCAGGAGATCTTCGTGCCGGTCAGGCCGAGGTCGTCGCGCAGCGTCTCGGCGAGCGTCCGCCCGACCGGCGGGTCGACCTCGCGAACTACGGCGTTGACTCGAAGCTCAAGCATCAGCACCCGACGTTACGGCAAGGATGTCCGCCAGGTGAACCAGCCGAAACGTCGTGCGGCTGACGACGCGCTGGTCGCCCTCGTCGTCCAGTTCCGGGATCGACCGCCAGAGGTCGCGCGCGGCCTCGAGCAGCTCGCGGATCCGGTCGCGCTCCTCCTCGTACCCGTCTCGATCGGCGCAGGCGTTGAGCGCGAGCCCGAGCACGCCGATCGTGTCCGCCTGTCGCGTCCAGAGCAACGGCGTCGCCATCGAGAGGTACTGGTGGATCCGCGCGAGCGCCAGAGGCTGCGCGAACGTCTGGCTACCGCGCGGCGCCGTCGGCTCGAGCGGCGGTTCGCCGGCGGCGATCCGGTTCGCGTTCCCCGCGAGCATCCCCCGCAGGTGCGCGTCGTCGAACCCGGCGACGCGGGCGGTGCGAACGCCGATCAGCAGCGAGCTCGGCTGCTGCCCGTAGGGGTAGTCGGAGGCGTAGACGACCTGCTCCGGGGAGACGAGGTGGAAGAGGCTGAGCAGGTCGATCGGGCTCCAGACGGAGGTGTCGAAGAAGACGCCGGCCTTGCCCGAGAACCGCTCTGCCAGCGCCGCCAGGTCGGCAATGCCCGCGTGCGCGATGATCAGCTGCGCAGCCGGATAGCGGTCGACGAGCCTGCTGAGGTGGCCGGCGATCGGCGGTAGCCCGCGACCGCCATGGATCAGGATCGGCACGCCGCGCTCGGCGGCGAGCGCGAAGACGGGCGCCAGCCGCTCGTCGTTGAGCAGGAACCGCTGGGCGCGTGGATGCAGCTTGATTCCGCGCGCGCCGAGGTCGAGGCAGCGCGTCGCCTCCTCGATCGGACCCTCGGCGAGGTCGAGCCGTACGAAGGGGATCAACCGCCCCTGCGAGCGGTCCGCAAACGCGAGCGTGCGGTCGTTGGGCGCCCGGAACGCGGGGTGCCGGTCGGGCTCGTCCATGCAGAACATGAAGCAGCGCGAGATGCCGTAGCGGTCGGCGATCCGCTCCAGGTCTTCATAGGCGCCGCTGAAGCCGTCGATGTCGTTGCCGAGGTGCACGTGGGCGTCGAAGATCTCCGCGCCCTCAGGCAGGTCGCGCCGAAGCTCTTCGTCGTACCCGGCGATCAGAGCCGTGGCCCGTGCGAGCACGCCTTCCACTTCCGGCGAGTCTAGAGGTACGATCCGGGCCGCCGTGGCAGACGTCCTCATTTTCGCCGACTCGCTGCGCTCGCCCGAGATGCGGCACGAGGTGCCGCTGGCGATCCCGGACCCGTTCCTGTACGCCGAGCGGGACGGTGAGCGGCACGTGGTCGCCAGTTCGTTCGAGCTCGGCCGCATCGCCGAGGTCGCCCCGGAGCTGAAGGTGATGCCGCTGGAGGACTTCGGGATCGACGAGCTCTACGCGCAGGGCCTTGCCCGCGAGGAGATCGAGCTCGAGGTGATCCTGCGTGCGACGCGGCGCTTCGGGATCGAGCAGGCCGCCGTGCCGGGAACCTTCCCGCTCGAGGTCGCCGACCACCTGCGGGCGAACGGGATCGAGGTCAAGGCCGACCGCGAGCAGTTCGTGCGTCGCCGCCGCGTGAAGAACGACGCCGAGCTCGCCGGGATCCGCCGGGCCCAGCGCGCGGCAGAGGCTGCAATGGACGCGGCGCGCGAGCTCCTGCGCTCGGCCGAGCGCCAGAACGGGAGCCTCGTGGCCGACGGCGAGCCGCTCACCTGCGAGCGGCTGAAGCTCGCAGTCGAGCAGGCGTTCACCGCGAACGGCGCCTTCGCAGACGAGTTCATCGTCTCGCACGGCGCCCAGACCGCAGTGGGCCATGACATGGGCTCCGGCCAGATCGAGTCGAACGAGCCGGTATGCCTCGACCTCTTTCCGCGCGACCGCGAGTCCGGCTGCTTCACGGACATGACCCGCGTGTTCGTCGTCGGCACGCCATCGGACGAGCTGCGGGAGTACCACCGGCTCTGCCGCGAGGCGCTCGACCGCTCGGTGGAGGCGGTCAAGCCGGGCGTCGCCGGCAGCGAGCTGCACGGCATCACCTGCGACGTCTTCGAGGAGCACGGGTACCCGACGCTGCGGTCGAAGAAGCCGGGCGAGGTGCTCCAGGACGGCTTCTACCACTCGCTCGGCCACGGGGTGGGGCTCGAGGTGCACGAGGAGCCGTCGCTGGGTCGCGCTCCGGGCGAGCTCGTCGCCGGAGACGTGATCGCGATGGAGCCGGGCCTCTACCGCAACGGCTACGGCGGCTGCCGGCTGGAGGACCTCGTGCTCGTGACAGAGAACGGCCCCGAGGTGCTCACGCAGTACCCGTACGACCTCGAGCCCTGAGGCGTAACCGGGCGGCTCGCCGAGGCCGCGGCGCGCTTAGGATGACCTCGATGACGACCGGGCCCGCGATCGAGACGATCCTCCTCGAGGAGCGGCGGTACCCCCCGCCGTCGGAGTTCGCCGCTCGGGCCAACGCGCAGCTGGACATCTACGAGCAGAGCTTCGAGGAGTTCTGGGAGGCCGAGGCCCGTGCGCGGGTGTCGTGGTTCGAGGGCTTCGACGAGTTGTACGAATGGGAGCTGCCGTACGCGAAGTGGTACATCGGCGGCAAGCTCAACGTCACCTACAACTGCGTCGACCGGCACGTCGAGGCCGGGAACGGTGACAAGGTCGCCTACTACTGGGAGGGTGAGCCGGAGGACGAACGGCGGACGATCACGTTCGCTGACCTCCAGCGTGAGGTCGTCCGCTTCGCGAACGGCCTGAAGAAGCTCGGCGTGAAGAAGGGGACGCCGGTCGGGATCTACATGGGAATGATCCCCGAGCTGCCGATCGCGATGCTCGCGTGCGCCCGGATCGGGGCCCCGCACACCGTCGTCTTCGGCGGCTTCTCGGCCGACTCGCTCTCGGGCCGGCTCAACGACATGGGCTGCGAGGTCCTGATCACGCAGGACCAGGGCCTGCGAAACGGCGCACCGGTGCCGCTGAAGCAGAACGCCGACGCGGCGCTTGCCGACTCGCCGACCGTGAAGCAGTCGATCGTCTACCGCCGGACCGGCGGTGAGGTCGAGATGCACGAGGGCCGCGATCGCTGGTGGCACGAGGTCGTCGAGGGCGAAAGCGACGAGGCCGACTCGTGCCCGTGCGAGCCGATGGACTCGGAGGACCTGCTGTACCTGCTCTACACGAGCGGGACGACGGCGAAGCCGAAGGGCATCGTGCACACCACGGCCGGCTACCTCGTCGGCAGCGCGGCGACGCACCACTA
>Ga0307319_10000198_pt1 | contig 18747 bp, 18 predicted proteins | sample ER_DNA_368_FD_194491 | JGI IMG/M metagenome (GOLD analysis project Ga0307319, IMG submission 194491) | Bulk soil microbial communities from the East River watershed near Crested Butte, Colorado, United States - ER_DNA_368 | ecosystem: Environmental > Terrestrial > Soil > Floodplain | place...
GGTCTGGGCACTCCTCATCGCGCTCCCCGTCGCCGGGCTCTGGGTCTTGCTCGCAGCGCCGTGGCTCGACCTCCTCTGGGAGAACCACCCAGGTCACTTCTGGCTCGTGGTCGCGGCCGCCGCGATCAACGGCGTTCTCGCCTACGCAACCGGCGAAGCCGCTCAGCGCCGAGGGGACTCGCGCCTCTTCGTGATCTCCCTCGCCTTCCTCACGAGCGCCGGGTTCCTCGGCATGCACGCACTCGCGACGCCCGGTGTCCTCCTGGACGGGAAGAACGCCGGCTTCGTGATCGCCACACCGATCGGCCTCCTTGCCGCGGGGGCCCTCGCCGCGCTTTCCGCCCGCGCCGGCGGAACGGACATACGCCGACTCCGGCCCCTGCGGAGCCTAATTCTCGTCTGCCTCGTCGTCTGGGCGGTCTGGTCCCTGACGTCGCTGCCGCCACTCGACCGCGAGCTTCCGGCCGAGGTCGGGAGCCCACCGCTGATCGCACTCGCCTCGGTTGGTGTCCTCCTCTACGGCTACGCGGCGGCCCGCTATGCGGAGGTGTGGCGCGCGCGCCGCCGTCTACTGCCCGCCGCCGTCGTCACCGCCTTCGCCCTGCTCGCCGAGGCGATGCTCGCAATCGCCTTTTCGCGGAACTGGCACGCAACCTGGTGGGAATGGCACCTGCTGATGCTGGTCGCCTTCGGGCTCGTGGGCTACGCAGCCCGGCGTCAATGGCACGAGGAGCGCTTCAGCGACCTCTACCTCGACGAGATTCGCGGCTCGATCCGCGAGATAAGTGTCCTCTTTGCAGATCTTCAGGGCTTCACGACATTCTCCGAGCAGGTTGGCGCGGACGAGGTGCAGCGGATGCTGAACGAGTACTTCGAGACCGCAGTCCCGCTCGTCGCGGGCAAGCACGGAGGCGAAGTGGACAAACTGATCGGAGACGCGATCATGGTCACGTTCAACACGCGTGGCGACCAGCCGGACCATCCCGAGCGCGCTGCCCTCGCAGGCCTCGCGCTTCAGCGGGAGACCGGACGGATCCGCGACCGCCATCCGGACTGGCCCCCCTTCCGCGTCGGGATCAACACCGGCGAAGCGAGCGTCGGCCTCCTCGGAGCCGAGGGCGGTCGCGGCTTCACGGTCGTCGGGGACACGGTGAACCTCGCGTCGCGCCTCGAAGGGCAGGCCCGGGCGGGAGAAGTAGTGATCGGCGCCGGCACCCGGGAGCGCCTTCCGCGCGCGATCGAGGTGGAGCAAATCGGTGACCTGGAGGTGAAGGGCAAGGAGCGGCCGATAGCCGCCTTCGTCCTGCGCCGTCTACTCGCGGAGGGGTCTGGCGGCCAGAGCGACGAGCGCCTGGCAGAGCAGCACCAGGAAGGCGAGCGCTAGGGCACCGCTGCCGACCGCCGGGATGCCCTCCGCGGTCATGGGCGCGCGCGCCGCCGCGCCGACGATGAAAAGGGCAAGGAGGATCCCTGCCAGCGCGGACTGAAGTGTGCCGAGCGGATCCCGATCGGCCTCCACGCGACGCGCGAGGCACACGAGCCCTGCCGTGGCGCACACGGGCACGCCGACGAGCAAGAGCAGGAACGAGACCGATGCAAACCCGAGCGCGTCCGAGACCGCGGTGGCGAAGAGGAGGCCGGCAGTCAGCTCGACAGCCATCGCGCTCGCTGCGCTACCCCTTTCCATCGCGTTCGGTTTCGGCGCCCGGGGGAGAGTTCCTTCGTTACCCTCATCCCGTTTCCGCGACCAAGGAGGATGGATGCCGGACGTGCCCGTGACCTGGCTCGGCCACGCAAGCTTTCGCATCGACACGCCGGGGGGCAAGCGAATCTACATTGACCCGTGGCTCAGCAACCCGAAGTGCCCGGAGGGGGAGCACGATCCGGAGCGCGTCGACGTGATCGCGCTTACGCACGGCCACGACGACCATGTGGGCGAGACCGTCGAGCTCGCCAAGAGGTTCGCGCCCCGGGTGATCGCGATGGTCGAGCTCCGCGGCTGGCTGACCGGTCAGGGGGTCGACGAAGATATGAGCAGTGCCATGAACAAGGGCGGCTCGGTCGACGCTGACGGCACCAGATTCACGATGACGGATGCCAGGCACTCCTCGAGCTGCCAGGACGGCAGCTACGTCGGCGAGGCCGCCGGCTATGTGGTCACGTTCGAGAACGGGACGACGATCTATGTCGCTGGCGACACCTGCGTCTTCGGCGACATGCAGCTGATCGGGCGGATCTACCGTCCGGATGTGGCCATCCTTCCGATCGGCGGGCACTACACCATGGATCCACCCGAAGCCGCGGTCGCGCTCGAGCTGCTCCATGCCCAGACGTGCATCCCGTGCCACTACGGCACGTTTGGGCTCCTGACGGGGACCCCGGACGAGCTGCGGGAGAACCTGCGTCAGGCGGGCGTCGACGCCGAGGTGCTCTCGCCGGAGCCCGGGGAGACGGTGACGGTCTAGTGCGCACCCGCTGGCTGGGTGCGACAGGTGTCCGCGTGCCCGAGATTGCAATCGAAGGAGAGGACGTCGAGACGCTCGACGACCACCACATCCGGATCGGCGAAAGCGACATCGAGGCCCTCATCCTCGAAGAGATCGGAGACCTGGAGGCGCTCCACGAGGCGCACCTGCGCGGAACGCCGGTCGTCATTCGGGCTGCCGGCGCCCAAGAGGTGGCAGCAGCCCTCGAGCACCCTGAAGTGGCATGCGTGCTCGTCCCGCCCGGACGCGACGACCTGAAGGAGCTAGATCTGCGGCGCCTGAAGTATGGGTAGCGACGCGCCTCTCGTTTCGACGTACTCGATCGCTGCATGCGACCTCGAACGAGGAGAGTGGGGCGTCGGCGTGCAGTCGAAGTTCCTCGCCGCCGGGTCGATCGTTCCCTGGGCCGAGCCGGGTGTCGGCGCGGTCGCGACCCAGGCGCTCGCCAACCCGCGCTACGGCCCCAACGGCCTCGCGCACCTTCGCGACGGGCTCTCCGCCGACGAGACGCTCGTGGCACTCGTCGAGGCCGACGAGGGGCGGGACGACCGCCAGGTCGGCATCGTGGACGCCCAGGGCCGAGCCGCGACGTACACGGGGAAGGCCTGCCTCGACTGGGCGGGAGGAAAGTCCGGTCCGGGTTACGCGGCCCAGGGAAACATCCTGGTGTCGGAGGAGACCGTGGCCGGCCTCGTGCACGGCTTCGAGGCGAACGCTGGTCGCCCTCTCGCCGAAAGGATCGTCGAGGCGCTCGCTGCGGCCCAGCTCGCCGGCGGCGACCGGCGTGGCCAGCAAGCGGCGGGGCTCCTCGTCGTCCAGAAGGACGGCGGCTACGGAGGCATGGACGACGTCCTCGTCGACCTGCGGGTCGACGATCACGCCGAGCCCGTGGCAGAGCTCGAGCGCCTTTACGGCATGCACCAGCTCCTGTTCGGAAAGACGCCGGCCGGCGAATGGCTCCCGGTGGACGAAGCGCTGGCCGAGGAGCTCCGAGGCCGCCTGGCCGCCCTAGGCTACGCCGACGCGAGCCTGGAGAAAGCGTTCACCGAATGGACGGGCACGGAGAACCTCGAGGATCGCGTTAACGGCATCGAGCGGATCGACCCCGTCGTCCTCGCCGAGCTCCGCAAGCGCTAGTCGCCAGGAAGCCGGATACGGCCCGCACGCTTGCGAAGCGCCGGGACCGGATCGGCCTCGGGTCGGGCGACAACGAGCACCGCGCCATGCCCTTCGCCCACCAGCGCGTCGACGAAGAGCTGCAGCCCGACCGCGAGCGCGAACGCCTTGTGCGCCTGCTGCCCGCCGAAGGGCACGAGCTCCGCGGGCGTCGCGTTCCCGGCCAGCACGTCGCCGTGGGTGACCTTCCCCATCGAGACGTCGGCCACCAGAGGCCGTCCGTCGGAGCTCGGGACCGCGATCGAGAGGGGGTTCGTCCCGGCGAGGGGAGGGCCGCCGTCCGGGGAGGCGAGACGGGCCGGCGACGTGGCGGTAAGAGCCGCTGCGAGTCCTGCCTCCGCAAGCTGCCGCGTCCAGTACCCGAGAACACCGGTCGGGAAGCAGTGCGAAGCCACAATGACGCGCGACCGCTCGGGCGGCGTCTCGAGCTGGCTGCGAACGATCGCGTCGAGCGTCAGGTACCCGAGCGCGCCGTTGCCCTCCCAGCGCTCGTAGCCGGGCTCTGCGAGCAGCCGCTTTGGCTCCGCCTCCGGGTGCAGTCCGGGCAGCGTCGACAGCCAGTCCACCCGTGTGAGGCCGTGTCCCGTGCGCCCTCGCGCCTCCGCGTCCAGGAAATGGCCGGCGAGAACCTCGGTCGCATCTTCGCCGAAGCCGAGCCCGCGAATCCTCTTGCGAACGTCGTCCTCCACGGCCGACTACCCTAGCCAGCAATGGCTCTCGCGTTCGCCGCCCGCGGCCTGGCCAAGCGATACGGGACGATCGAGGCACTCAGCGGAGTCGACCTCGAGATCCGTGAGGGCGAGCTCGTCGGTCTGCTCGGACCGAATGGCGCGGGCAAGTCGACGCTCGTCAAGATCGCCTGCGGGCTGGTTCGACCCTCATCAGGCTCGGCTGAGATCTGCGGTGCGCCGGCGGGCTCCCGGGCCGCGCGAGCCTCGCTCGGCTATCTCGCCGAGCTCTTCCGGTTCCCCGGCTGGGCGAGCGCCAACGAAGTGCTCCAGCTCCACCAGCGCCTGGCGGGGTCCGAGGGTGGCGCCGAAGAGCGCGCCGACCTCCTCGAGCTCGTCGCGCTGACGGACGCCGGCGAGCGGAACGTCGACGCCATGTCGAAGGGGATGCAGCAGCGCCTCGGAATCGCCCAGGCCCTGGTCGGATCGCCGCGCCTCCTCCTCCTCGACGAGCCGACGAGCGCACTCGATCCGGTCGGCAGGCGCACGGTGCGCGGGCTGCTCGAGGAGCTGCGCCGTCGCGGCGTGTCCGTCCTTCTGAACTCGCATCTGCTGAGTGAGATCGAGCTCGTGTGCGACCGGGTCGTGATCCTGCGCCGGGGAGCCGTGGTCGCGGCGGGACGGCCCGCGGACCTGGCCGAGCCGGGCGTGATCGAGATCGAGACAGCGAAAGGAGTGCGGCGCTTTCCGGGCGCGGGCCGCGAGGAGGCTCCCCGCCTGGTTGCCGAGCTCGTGGCAGCCGGCGAGCAGATCTACGGCGTCCGCGTGGTCACCGCGTCGCTCGAGGAGACCTACATCGAGGCGATCGAGGGGGCGGGCGGATGAGCGCAGTCGCGACAATAGTCGGGTACACACTGCGCGAAAGCCTTAGACGCCGCGTATTCCTCGTCGTCCTCATCCTGACGATGGCGTTTCTCGGCCTCTATGCGCTGGGCACACGGCAGGCCTTCAAGGACGTGGAGGACTTTGCGGGCGGCGTCACGGCCGGGCTCGACGCGACCACCCTCGCCGGGGCCACGCTCTTCGGGCTCTCGATGTTCGGCACACTCTTTCTCGGCGCCGTCCTCGCGATCTTCCTGACGCTCGGCGTGGTCCGGGGCGACGCCGAGCGAGGTCTCCTCCAGCCCCTCGTCGTCCGCCCGGTCGGCCGGGCCACCTTCCTCCTTTCGCGGCTTCTGGCCGCGAGCGTCGTTTGTGCCGTCTACGTGTGCCTCGTGTACACCGCGACCCTCCTGATCACCCACTGGATCGGGGGCTGGTGGCCTGACCGTGTCGTCACCCCCGCGCTTGCGCTCGCAGGCGGCGTGGTGATCGTCGCAGCACTCTCGCTCCTCGGCTCGGTCTTCCTGTCGGCGACCGCAAACGGGATTGCGATCTTTATGACGTTCGGGGCGGGGCTCGTCGCAGGGCTCCTCGGACAGATCGGCGAGGCGCTCAACTCGCACACGCTCGAGCGCGTCGCCACCATCTCGTCCTGGCTCCTCCCTTTCGAGGCGCTCTACCAGGACGGGCTGAATGCGATCAGCGCCGACAGCTTCGGCCTGACCAAGGTCGCACTCCAACTGGGCCCCTTCGGGGGCGCCCAGGCAGGCGGGGCCTTGCTCTGGCCGTATGCGTTCGCCTACCTGGCCGCCCTCGTCGGCCTCGCGCTACTTGGTTTCGCGAGGCGCGATCTCTAGTAGCCCTCCTAGCAGGTCCCCCGTCTGACCCAGCTCAGGGTCCCGAGCGCCACGAGCCCGCTCGCCAGGTGCTTCGTGCGCGTCACGAAGTCATAGCGCCCGGGCTTCCAGCGCCCGTCGGGGCACGCCAAGCCGACCGACGCCGCAGTCCGGCTGAAGCCGAGGTTCGGACCGCCCTCGGCACAGTTCATGACGGCGGACTGCCGAGTTCTGATCCGGTGCTGCCCGGTTCCTACCGGCCGCGTGCGGAAGATCTCGGCCGTTACCCGGAGGGCACGGAATGCGGTGCACGGCTTGCTCTCGTCCGTCCAGCCGCCTCTCTGGTCGACGGCTTTCGACGTGACAAAGATGCTGCTCGTCACGTCGAGGGTGCCCTTGCGCGCGGTCGCGAAGGTGCCTGGCTCGGCTGAGGCGAGCGCGGGAACGGTCGCGCCGACAAGTGCGGCAAGGGCGATGCACGTCATGAGCTTTCGCATCGCTCCTCCTTCTCGGATTACGAGGAGGGTAGACCCTGAGCGAACGGATGCCTAGAGCCGGTTCCCGCTTGCACGGGGAGGGGTTTGTTGGAGAGGGTCGCATCGTGACCACGAACGGAGCACCCGATCTCGTCCTCACGCGCGGACGCGTCTACACGATGGACGCCGCCCGGAGCTGGGCCGAGGCGGTCGCCGTTCGCGCGGGGCGCATCATCGCGGTCGGGTCGAGCACTGAGATCGAGGCGTTGCACAGGCCCGAGACGCACGTGGTCGACCTGCACGATCGCATGCTTCTGCCCGGCTTCCAGGATGCGCATCTGCATCCAACGAGTGGCGGCCTCATGCAAATCCGATGCGACCTGCACGGGACGTCGACCCGGCAGCAGAGTCTCGAGCGTGTCGCCCGCTACGCGGACGCGCACCCGGAGCACGTCTGGATCCTCGGCGGCGGCTGGGGGATGGACGCGTTCCCCGGCGGGACTCCGTCGAAGACCGACCTGGACGCGATCGTTCCCGACCGCCCGGTCCTCCTCACGAACCGGGATGGGCACGGGGCCTGGGTGAACTCGAAGGCGCTCGAGCTGGCAGGAATCTCACGCGAGACCGGCGACCCGAGGGATGGCAGGATCGAGCGAGACGAGACCGGTGAGCCTTCCGGGACCCTCCAGGAGGGCGCGATGGGCCTCGTCGAGCGCCTCGTCCCGGAGACATCCTCCGAGGAGTGGCAGCGAGCGATCAAGCTCGCCCAGGCGTATCTGCACACCCTTGGGATCACCGCGATTCAGGATGCGATGGTCGTGCCGGAGACCCTCGACGCCTACCGAGCGCTGGCGGATCGGGGCGAGCTGACCGCCCGGGTCGAGGGCAACCTTCTCTGGACGCGGGACAAGGGAGACGAGCAGGTGGCCGATCTCGTCGAGCTTCGGAGCAAGGGCACGGCCGGCCGGCTTCGAATCCGCGGCGCGAAGATCTTCCAGGATGGCGTCATGGAGAACTTCACGGCGGCCCTCCTCGAGCCCTACCTGGACGGAAAGGGCGGCTCCACCCAGGGAAAGGGGCTCGGAATGCACGAGCCCGAGGAGCTCGCCCACATGGTCACTCTCCTGGACGCCGAGGGCTTTCAGGTGCACATCCACACGATCGGGGATCGTGCCGTGCGGGAGTCACTCGACGCCTTCGAGGCAGCCCGACTGGCGAACGGTACGCGCGACTCACGACACCACCTCGCGCACATCCAGCTCATCCATCCCGACGATGTGCCTCGCTTCCGCGAGCTGGGCGTGGTCGCGAACGCACAGCCTCTCTGGGCGACCCTTTCGGGCTACGTCGAGGATCTGACGCTTCCCTTCATCAGCGAACAGACGGCCCGGACGATGTACCCGTTCGGAAGCCTCCACCGTGCGGGCGCCACGATTGCAATGGGAAGCGACTGGACGGTCTCGACCGCGAACCCGCTGCCACAGATTCAGGTCGCAGTGAACCGCGCCGATCCTGATGAAGGCGACTCGGAGCCGTTCCTCCCGGACGAGCGGCTCGAGCTTCCGACCGCGCTCGCAGCCTTCACGATCGGCTCGGCCTTCGTCAACGGGCTCGAGCGCGAGACGGGCTCGATCGAGGCAGGCAAGCTTGCCGACCTCGCGCTCCTCGACCGGGACCTGTTCGCGGGAGACACGAAAGAGCTTGGCCGCGCCCGCGTGCTGCTCACCCTGGTCGAGGGCGAGCCCGTCTTCAACCACGACGAGAGCGGCTGGTAGGGGCCGGAACTGCCGGCCCCTACTCCACCGTCAGCTAGCTAGGAGACGAATCCACGAGCCGCAAAGGCGTCGTGGACGGCCTTCTCTGCTTGGTTTCCGTAGAGCTGCTTCGCGGTCGCGATCGTCGTCAATGCTGCAGCCTTGAACGACGTGTCGGGGGCGTACGAGAACTGCGCCTCGAGGATGATCGTGTCGGCCTTCGTGTGGCCGAGCGCCTGCCGGATGTCCCACAGAGCGCGAGACCAGATCCGCCCGTCCGCGTGCACCTCGCCCCGCACGTCCTCGGGGTAGTGCAGGTTCAGATCGACCCGCCGCAGGCAGTGCGGCACGGTCGTGGTGTACGAGACCGAGTCCCAGTCAGCGACGCAGGGTGCGTCGGGAGTCGGCGCAACCACGTTCGAGACCGTGACGGCGAGGTAGTCGCCCCACGCCTCTCCGATCGATCCAGCTTCGAGGGTCGAGCCGAAGCCGGGCACCTGCGCGTCGTGGACCGCATGGCCGTACTCGTGGAGGATCACCTCAGCGTCCTCGGCGTCGTCGACGCCGCCCTTGCCGAAGCGAAGGTAGTCGTGCTTGTCCCACGAGAACGAGTTGTCGACGCCGTAGGTATTGATCCGAAGGTCCTGCGACTCCTTGTTCACCGGGCGGTACTTGCCCGACCCGAAGCCGAGGCTCTGGATGTAGAGCTGGGCCTGCGTGACCCAGTAGTACGCCATGACCTGCTCGAAACGATCGTCGTTACGCCGGTAGATGAACGTGTTCGTCGACGAGAATGCCGGATCCCCCGTCTCGCTGAGGACGTTGGCGTAGTCCCCGACGAGGAAGCCACTGCCATCGAGATTCGTGAGCGTGACCGTGCGGTACGCAGGTGCAAGCGCCGCATAGTCCGCGTCCTTCTGGTCGGTCAGGTTCTGATTCTGGAGCTGAGCGACCGGGTTCGGGAAGAACACCTGTCCCGATCCAGTCGAGCTGTTGCTAGGCGGGCCGTTGACCGCATCCGCCACGCCAACTGCCACCGTGCACACGGCAGCGCCGACCAGCACCGCAAGAGCTTTTCGCACTGGGCTACCTCCCCTTTGAGACCCCTATCCCGGAATTGACCGCTTGACGGTAGCACCCTCGGGGCTCGCTTCCAACCCCTGCTCGACTCGGCCGTTTGCCATCCTTACAACCTCGTCGACGTAGCCGGATACCTCCTCATTGTGCGTCGCGACGAGGCACGCGGTGCCGTCGGCAGCGGCTGCCCGCAGACAGCCAAAGACGCCTCGCGCCCACATGGCGTCCTGGTGGCCGCTCGGCTCATCGGCGAGGAGAAGACGAGGACGGAGCACGAGCGCGCGCGCGAGCGCCGTCCGCTGCTGCTGCCCAACCGACGTCTCGCTCGGCGCCCGACGCTCGAGCTCCTCCAGTCCGAGGGCGCCTAGAAGCTCTTCAATCCGCTTCCGCGCGGATTCCAGGGAGCCGTGCAAGCGGGCGGGATACTCGATGTTCTCCCTGACGGTCAGCTCTTCGATGAGCCCGAACTTCTGCGGGAGAACGGCGATCTCGTGCCAGCGGCGCTCGGGGAGCCGGGCCTCGAGATCGCCGAGCCAGAAGATCGACCCGGCATCGGCACGCTCCCAGCCCGCGAGCACGTTCAAAAGCGTGGTCTTTCCGGAGCCCGAGCGGCCCATCAGCCCGACCATGCGGCCCGGCGCGAGACGGAGCGAGACCTCGTCGAGGGCGTGGACCTCCTCGGGCCCGCGCCTGTACGTCTTCGTCAAGCCGGAGACCTCCGCGACCGAATCGCCGCCGGCGCCCGGCCCGGGCTCGGGAGCCTTAATCATGATGCCCTGCTGCGATCCGAGCGAGTCGCGCTTCACGCGGCCATGGTCGAGCTCGACAACGTCGTCGGCCATCCGCGTCACGCCAGGATCGTGGGTCGCGATCACGAAGGCGACGCCATGCTCCGAGAGGCCCCGGATGACGGCGAGCAGATCTTCCGCCGACCGGCTGTCGAGCTCCGCCGTCGGCTCGTCGGCGACGATGATTGCCGGTCCGGCCGTCAGCGCTTGCGCGAACGCGGCCCGCTGCTGCTCGCCTCCCGACAGCTCCTCTGGCAGATGGTCCCGGCGGTGTGCGATTCCGAGAGCATCGAGGAGCTCGTCGGCTCCGGGGCCGTCGACGCGCTTCGTTGCCCGCGCAGCCAAGCGCATGTGCTCGTCGACTGTCAGGTAGGGGACGAAGTTGTCCGAGGGCCGCTGGAAGACGAATCCGACGGTCGAGCTTCGCACCGCGCGGAGGCGCCTGGGCGACATGGCCGCAAGGTTCAGCCCGTTCACGAGCACCTTGCCGCTCGTCGGCAGATCGAGCCCTGCGAGGAGGCGGAGGAGCGAGGACTTCCCGCTTCCCGAGGCGCCGACGACAGCGGCCAGCGCGCCGCGGCGAAATGACAGGTCGACCCCTCGCAACGCCTGGACCTGCTCGCTTGCGGTCGCATACGTCTTCACAAGCGCCTGGCAGGCGGCGACGGGGCGTTCAGTCGGCAAGGCGCATCACCTCCGCGAAGTTCGCCCGCTCGGCGGCTCTGTTGGCCAGGAGGCCACCCACGAGCGCGATCCCTGCAAGGGCCGCCGCCGCGGCGAAGATGAGGGCGACGGGCGCGACGAAGAGCGGTGCCGGCGGGATGTTCTCGAGCGGATCGACGTCGCCAAGCACGAGCTGGGCAGCTGCGATCGCAAGCACTGCGCCGATCGCGAGCGCTGCGAGCAGCATCGTGCCGAGCTCGAGTGCGAGGGAGAGGCGATGGCTCCCGTTCGCAAGGCCCATCCGCCGCGAAAGTGCATAGGAGACGATCCGGCTACGCTGGCGCGCCTGCAGATAAAGCACGAGGCCGACCACGGCGAGGAGGCCGGCCCCGAAGCCGAGAGACTTCAGGAACCCGAAAGTCCGCGTCACCGCCGTGATCGATGGGTTATCCCGCACTTCCTCGGCGGTGACGATCGGGAACGGGTGCGTATCCGAGGCGGCGAACGCCGACGCCACCGCCGCGGTGGGGCCCTTCGCCCAGAGCTCGGTGTCGTTCCCCGCGGCGGCGAGCGGGTTCGAGACGCCGGCTCTGTCGGCAAAGCGCTCGACTAGAGCCGCATCGGCCACAACCAGTGGGCGCCCGAGCGACATCGCGGGCGCGGCGGTCGTGGTCTCGACGACCCGAATCGGGATTCTCGCGCCGCCGAGCTCGAGCTCGTCGGTCGCCAGTGCTCCCTCGCCCGCCACGAGGACGGGGAGCGTCTGGCCGGAGGCCGACCGGAGCTCGCGCATGAGCTCGTCGACGGAGCGCGACGCCCAGCTCGCGTCCCAGTAGGCAGCGCCGGCGAACGAGCCGGTGTCGATCGCCAGGAAGTCCACCTGCTGCCCGTCAAGGTAGCCGCCGCGGAGAACCTTCGTCGTCTTTGTGACCGGGTAGGGGAACCCGCTGGGCGCCTCCTGCTGGTCGTTGATGACTCCGTGGACGTCGCTCCCGACGAAAAGGAGGGACTTGGCCACGACCGTCTTCTCGAGTGACGAGACCACAGTCTGCGCGTACACGAAGGTGCCGAGAGCGAGGGCACAAGCCGTAACGAGGAGGATCGCGAGGCGCCGCGCGCCGGCGAGGCGGTGCACCGCGAGGTAGGTGGCCGACGGAAGGGAGTCGGCACGCGCACGGAGGGCGTTCAGCGGCCGCTGCAGGAGGCGTGCAGCGAGCCCCGCAAAGCCGGCGATGAAGAAGATCGGAAAGAGGAGCAGCCAGACGCTCGGCTGGGAGACTCCCTCGTCGCCCTCTCGGACGAACGCGCCGTGTGAGCTCAGGCGCTGAAAAGCGATCGCGGCGAGGACGAGCGGCAGGATCTCCCAGGGCACACGGTTCAGGCGCCCGAATCGCGCAGTGGCGCGCTCGGAGCGTCGCAGAAAGACGACGGCAGCGACGAGCCCGAGCAGGAAGACGGCTACGGGAAGCCGCAGTGACACGGCCTTCGCCGCCTCTCGGAGAGCCTCCGTGTCCGCCGCCCCGCCGGGTCCGAGGAACCGGACGAGAGCCACGGCTGCAGCGAGACCGAGAGCGGTTCCGACGACGACGGGGAGCAGGGATTCGAGTGCGGTCTTCAGGCCGATGCTGAACGGGCTCATGCCACGCGCATAGAGGAGCGTCGCCTCGACGCGGCGTCGCGCCATCGCGAAAGCCGCGGCGGCGGCGATCACGGCGATCGCCACCAGCGACCCGGCCGAGGAGAGCAGCTCGACCGGCGCCTGGATCCCCGAGACGGTCTGCTTCGCGCTCGAGACGACCGTCGACATGGACGAGTCGTAGGCGATGCGGCGATACATGCGCTGCGGGAAGAGGGCGTGGCCGAGCTTCGAGTCCGGGTTCGAGATCTCGGTCTGGAACTGGTCTAGGCGCTGCTCGAGCGCTTCGGCCTCGGGCATGGTCAGCCCCTCGCCTTCGACGGGGAACTCCCACCGGTACTGCGCTTGGTCCTGGCCGAGGCCGCGTGTCAGGCGCTTGAACAGACTTTCGCTCGCGACCAGGAACGTGGGCGGGGGCGGAACATCGACAATACGCGGATAGATCTGACCGTAGAGCGAGCGCCAGTAGGGAGTCGCCTCCGGAGACTTCCAGAGAGCCGCGTAGATCCCGTCGACCGCAACCTCGACGCGGCGCGGACGGTTGGGGAGGGTCACGCGGATCGTGTCTCCGGGTTCGAGGCCCAGCCGGCCGGCGACAGTATCCGCGACCCAGACCCCGTCCCCCCGCCCGCCCCGGACCCGCTCGACATTCGAAAGGACGCCCGTGCGGAAGAGAAGGCGAGCCTGGTCGGGCTGCTCGGACTCCGAGCCGGTCTTTTCGACGCCGACCGTCGCTCCTAGCAGGGTCAGGATCCGGTTGCCGAGATTCGGGACGTCCCCGAGGGTCTGTCGCAGGATCTGGTCCTGCTTTTGGTAGCCGATCGCCTGAGTATTCGGCCCGAATCCCGGACGGCCCTCGAAGGGGCCCGCCTGGCCGATCGTGGCTCCGGCCCCGAAGACCGTCGTCTCCTCCAAGTCGCTTGCGAGTGCGGAGCGCGCGGCCGAAGAGGTGAAGAGCGGCGAGGAGGCTCCGGCGAGCGCGAGGAGCAGCGATCCCGCAAGCACCGAGAGCAGAAGTCCCGGAAAGCGCAGGAGTAAAAGGGGCGATTTCGCCCAGAGAGGGTTCACCACATGCTCATCCGGGCGATTCTCACCGTCGTCTAGTAGACGCAGCGGGTGCGCTGCGGGTTAGCCGTAGTACCTGGCCGGGGCCGGTTCGGTTCCAGGGTTCGATTCGGTGCGACGAGGAAGGCTGGACGAACATGCTGAACCGGAAGCTGCTCGGCATCTACCTGAATGACCATCTCGGAGGCTCTGCGGCCGGGCTCGCGCTCGCGCGCAGATGCCTGCGGGCCAACCGGGGCACCGAGCTAGGCAGCTTCCTCGAGACTCTCACGCGTGAGATCGAAGAAGATAGGCACACCCTCGTACTCCTGATGGTGCGCCTGAACCTTAAGCGGAGCGCGGCGAAGCAAGTGGCGGGGCTCGTCGCCGAGCGACTCGGGCGGCTGAAGCTGAACGGCCAGCTGACCGGCTACTCGGACCTGAGCCGCCTACTCGAGCTGGAAGGGCTGACGATCGGGGTGCGCGGCAAACACGCTCTCTGGCAGAACCTCCGCTCGGCGGGGATCCAGGAACACGTCCCGGACATCGCGCTTGACCGGCTCATCGAGCGCGCCGAGGCGCAGCTCTCTGGCCTTGAACGCCATCGTCTGGCTGCCGCGGCGACCGCCCTCAGGAACTAGATGATTGATCGACAAGTACCGCACCCTCGGATGGCGGCCCAGACACGGCGTCTGGCCCGTCCCCGCCGGCGCGCCAATTTACCGACCAACCATCTAGGATCGCTGCCGTGGACGCGTCAAGAGCACAAGAGCTCCTCGCAGCCGAGCGGACGCGCATCGAGCGAGAGCTCGAGGCGCTTGGAATCGGAGCGGACAGCGAGCTCTCCCACCAGGATCAGCACCCGGCGGACGAGGCGTCCGAGCTCTTCGAGGAGGAGCGCGATCAGGGCCTCCGCGAGAGGCTCCAGCGGGAGCTCGAGGCGGTGGCGAGAGCGGAGAAACGACTTGCCGAAGGAACCTACGGGCTCTCGGTCGAAAGCGGCGAGCCGATTCCAGACGATCGACTCGAGGCGTATCCGACCGCGGAGCGGACCGTCGAAGAACAGCGGCGCCTGGAACGCTAACTCGTCACCGGACCTGCGACCGGCAGGTCGACATGGAAGGTCGAGCCCTTGCCGGGCTCGGACTCGACCGAGATGCTGCCTTGCATCCGTTCGACCAGCTCTCGCGAGATGTAGAGCCCGAGCCCGGTCCCCCCGACGCCCCGGGCAAGTCGGGGATCGAGCCGGTAGAACTTCTCGAAGACCCGCTCCTGCTCGTTTTGCGGGATGCCGAGCCCCTCGTCGGCGACGGAAAAGCGGACGCGCCCATCGTGCTCGTGGAGGGCGATCTCGACGCGCCCTCCTCCCGGCGAATACTTGATCGCGTTCTCGACCAGGTTCATGAGCACCTGCCTCAGGCGCTCCTGGTCGCAGGCGACCTCGGGCGTCTCCTCGTCCGCGACCACAGCCAGCTCGAACTCGGCGGTGACCGCTTCACGCTCGAGTGCAACGATCTCCTCCACGAGCCGGCGCCCATCGCAGTGGCCGATTGAGAGCTTCATCGTCCCGGTGTCGAGCCTCGTCGCGACCAGCAAGTCGTCGAGGATCCCGGCCAGCCGCTCGGACTCGCGCGCGATCATCTCGAGCAGGACGTCGCCCTGGCTGACCTCGAGATGGTGCTTCCGGAGGGTTTGAGCCGCACCGTAAACCGCCGCGAGAGGCGTGCGCAGCTCGTGTGAAGCCGTTGCGAGGAAGTCGCGGCGCGCCTCTTCGAGTGCGTGCGACTCCGTCACATCGCGAAACGCGTAGACCGTCGACTCACCCGCCGAGACCCCGGAGATGGCAAGCCAGTGCTCCCGCCCGTCCACTTCGAGCGGGAGCGCCTCTCGGCGCCCCTCGGCGATCGGCTCGAGTGCGATCTCGATGCGGGGCGCAACCTGCTCCCAGGTCGTCCAGAGCTCGGTCAGGTGCTTGCCCAGCGCCTGCTCCGCCGATACCCCGGTGATGTTCTGGGCGGCGCGGTTCCAGGTGGTAATCCGCCCCTCCTGATCCACCTGGAAGACCCCGTCGCCCACGTGCTCGAGGACGCGCGCGGCACGGGCGCGATCCTCTCGCTCGTCGTAGAGCCGAGCTCGTTCGAGAGCCTGGCCGCACTGCCCTGCCATGGTCGCGAGGAGGCCGCGGTCGCCCGAGTCGAACGACCGCCGCGCCTCGAAGTTCAGGGCCAGAATGCCCACGGCCCGCCCCCCGGCCATGAGCGGCACGATCGCCATCGCCTCGAACCCCGTTCGCCGGTAGTCCTGATCCAGGTCGGGGTAGGAAGCGGCGACTTCGTCCGCCGACGCGAGCCACACCGCGCGCGCATGGCGCACCGCATCGACGGTCGGATTCACGAGCGACATCGGCAGGGTGCTATAGGCCTCTGCAAGCTCGGGTTCGTACCCGACGGAGGCAACCATCTCGAGCGCACTCTCGTCCTCGGTGAGCAGGGCTATCCACCCGGCCTGCGCGCCCAAAGCGGCCGCGCCCTCGTGGACGACGGCACCGGCTACCTCAGTCTGGGTCGATGAGCGCGCGAGGCGGGCGGTGACTGCTTGAAGGCGTGCCATGCGATCAGAGGCCTGCCGCCGCTCGTGGACGTCGATACACGTCCCGATATAGCCCGAGAACGCTCCCCCACGGTAGAGCGGCACCGCCCGGTCGATCAGCCAGCGGTACTCACCGTCTGCGCGGCGCAGGCGATACTCCGTGTCGAAAGGATGGCGCTGCTCGAAGGCGCCTAGGTAGACCGCCAGGAAGCGGTCGCGGTCATCTGGATGGACGCCCTCCACCCAGCCGTTCCCGAGCTCCTCGGCCATGGTCCGGCCGGTGAACTCGAGCCAGCCGCGGTTGAAGAAGGTGCAGAGTGTGTCGGGGGCCGCCATCCAGATGAGAACCGGCGCGCTGTCCGCCATCTCGCGGAACCGCTGCTCGCTCTCACCGAGCGCCGCAAGCGCATCCTCGAGCTCCCGCCTGTCCCCCGGCACGGGAGGCTAGAGCCCGCAGACGGCCGGCAGCGGGGGACACCGGCCGATGAACACCATGATGATTTTCCCGCGCGGCCGAATCGTCGTCGCTGAGAACGAGGTAAAGACCCGACGGCCGTCGACGACGCCTCGCAGGAGGTAGACCTGCTCGCCGGTTTCCAGCCGGACGAGCTTCAGCCGCGTCCCCCACTGGTTCTTGAGTTTGCGGACGCCGTCGGCCGCGAACATGCAGATTCCGGAGGCGGTGCAAAAGTTCGGACCGGAGACACCGAGCATCCGAACCCGGCGCGCACGGTTCAGGTACAGATCGAAGATGTTGTTCTCCGAGTACTGCATGTATCCATTCCCGTTTTGGAAGATGGGCGGGCCGAGCTTGGACACGACCGTCGTCCGCGTCATCCCAAGGTGAACCCCGGCCGCACTGCGGTTGACCTGGATCGTGCCTGCGTTCACAACCGCTCCCGCGGACGTCGGGAGGGCCAGCGCGAAGAGAGCGGCGACAAGCGAGGCACGGACGCGCACGCCGCTGATTATGCCTCGCTGACTCAAACACACAAGCCCCCCGCTCCCACGACTGATCTGAAAAGCTCTAGCCGATGCCGGTCGTTGTGCTCGCCGGAACGAAAAAGGGGCTCTTTCTCCTCCGAAGCGACGAGCTGCGGCAGGGGTGGATACTCGATGGGCCCCACCTGGTGGGGTGGTCCGTCTATCACGCGATTCTGGATCCGCGTGACGGTGTCCTCCACGCCTGCACGAACCACGAAGTGTATGGAGCGACCGTTCATCGCTCCCGCGACCTGGGGAAGACCTGGGAGCACGCGGAGAATCTGGGCTTGCCGGACGACTCGAAGCTCAAGCTCGAGCGCACATGGCACGTCGAGCCCGGCCATGCGGACCAGCCGGGACGCCTCTGGCTCGGGGCCGCCCCTGGCGTACTCTTCCGTTCGAACGACGGAGGGGCGACCTGGCAGACAATCGAAGGGCTACTCGCCCACCCGACCCGGGAGCGGTGGTTCCCCGGCGCCGGAGGCATGTGCTGCCACTCGATTCAGCTTGACCCGGCGGACGCGAACCATCTCCACGTCGGAATCTCGGCCGCAGGCGTCTTCCGAACCCATGACGGCGGCGAGCAATGGACGCCCGTCAACTCGGGGACGGCGGCGGACTTCCTCCCGGATCCGTATCCAGAGGTCGGTCAGTGCGTGCACAAGCTACTGCGCTGCGCGGAGTCCTCACGCCTCTGGCAGCAGAACCATTGCGGCGTGTATCGCTCGGACGACGGAGGCGACTCGTGGCAGCGGCTCGACGGGAACGGCCTTCCGAGCGGCTTTGGCTTCGCCCTCGCCCTACACCCACGCGACGCCGACACGGCCTTCGTCGTCCCGATCGAAGGAGCGGAGAACAGGGTGACGTCCGGCGGGCGCCTCGGCGTCTACAGAACGAGCGACGCCGGCGCGAGCTGGGATCTGTCGATGGAGGGCCTGCCGGAGCACGCGTGGACAGGCGTGCTACGGGAGGGGATGGCGTTCGACGCGCTCGACCCGTTCGGGCTCTACCTCGGCGCACAGAGCGGCTCCGTGTTCGCGTCCGCGGACGAGGGACAGACGTGGACCGAGATCGCCAGTCAGCTCCCTCCCGTTCTCTCGGTCGAGGTGGGCGCGTGGTCGTAGTCGTCCTGCCGCCCATCCTCGCCGCCGAGGCAGGAGGGCAGAGCCGCTTCGAAGTCGAGGCGTCCACGGTCCAAGAGGCGCTCGGTGCTCTTCCCGTCGTCGATCGCCTATTCGACGAGCACGCCTCGCTCCGATCGCTCGTCAACGTCTATGTAGACGGCGTCGACCTGCGCGAGCGCGGAGGGCTCAGCGCCAAGCTTTCCGGCACCGAGACGATCCGCTTGGTTGGGGCGATCGCGGGCGGCTAGCCCCGTACCGGACGCGATCCCGGAAACGCGATCTGCGGCGGCGCTGCCGTAGCCGCGCCGCCGCAGTCCCGTTCGGGGAGAGAGAGGTAAGAGAGTGTCCGCAGCCGTTTTGGCGGGAGTGCGTTTGGCTTCAGGCAGGCGGGTTGCGTCTGTCGAACGGGAATTCCGGCCCGTCGAGGCGCACGAGCCGGCCGAGGATACCACGGCGCTCCCACCGGGCGACGGCGGCAGCCGTTTCCGCCGACGTGGGTGGCACACCGCTCACGAATTCGGCGACGGCCGCGGTGGTGGACAGCTTGTTGCGGTGCATGACGTT
>Ga0307319_10000204_pt1 | contig 18526 bp, 16 predicted proteins | sample ER_DNA_368_FD_194491 | JGI IMG/M metagenome (GOLD analysis project Ga0307319, IMG submission 194491) | Bulk soil microbial communities from the East River watershed near Crested Butte, Colorado, United States - ER_DNA_368 | ecosystem: Environmental > Terrestrial > Soil > Floodplain | place...
AGATCGAGGTGGCTAAGTACCAGTTCGGTATCTACGGCGTAATCATCGTGCTGATGATGATGTTCCGCCCGCAGGGCCTGATCCCGGAGGCGCGGCGCAAGCGCGAGATCGAGGAGGCCGACCTGGCGGGCCCGCTCGACGAGCCGCTCTACGAGATGCGCGGCGCGGACGAGCCCGGGGCGGGCGAGCGCGGGTCGGGCGGAAGGGTGCCGCGAGGATGAGCGAGCGCTCCAGCGACGGCGACCTCCTCGTCGCGGATGACGTGCGCAAGGAGTTCGGGGGCTTGATCGCCGTCAACGACCTGACGTTCACGATCCCGACACGCGGGATCGTCAGCCTGATCGGCCCCAACGGTGCCGGCAAGACGACGTTCTTCAACACGCTGACCGGCCTCTACCAGGTCACGTCGGGAGGGATCCTCTTCGACGGCCACGACGTCACCAACAAGCCGCCGCACGCGATCACGAAGCTCGGCGTGGGGCGGACCTTCCAGAACATCCGCCTCTTCCCGCAGATGACCGCGATCGAGAACGTGCTCGTCGGCATGCACTCGCGACTCAAGGGCGGCATCCTCGGCTCGATCTTCGGGACGCCGCGGGTGCGCCGAGAGGAGCGCGAGGCGCGCGAGAAGGCGCGGGAGCTGCTGCGCTATTCCGGGCTGCGAGGCGTCGACGAGGAGCTCGCGGAAAGTCTCTCGTACGGCGATCAGCGCCGGCTGGAAGTGGCACGCGCCCTGGCGACCGAGCCGAAGCTGCTGCTCCTCGACGAGCCGACGGCAGGGATGAACCCGCAGGAGACCGTCACGTTCATGGAGTTCGTCTCGAAGCTCCGCGAGGAGCGGCCGGTGGCGATCCTGCTGATCGAGCACGACATGAAGGTCGTGATGGGGATCTCGGATCGCGTGACCGTGCTCGACTACGGCGAGAAGATCGCCGAGGGCTCGCCGCAGGAGATCCAGAAGGACGAGCGTGTGATCGAGGCCTACCTCGGGAAGGCCGCAACCAAGTGAGCGAGCGGACAAACGGCGAGGTCGTTCTGCGCGTCGACGACATCCACACGTACTACGGCACGATCGAGGCGCTGAAGGGGATCTCGATCGAGGTCCGGGAGGGCGAGATCGTGACCCTGATCGGCGCGAACGGCGCCGGGAAGTCGACCACGCTGCGCTCGATCAACGGGCTCAACCAACCGCGGGAGGGCACGATCTCGTTCCGCGGGAAGAACATCACGCGCCGCCCGCCGCACGACATCGTCGGGATGGGCATCTCGCAGTCGCCTGAGGGCCGCCGGCTCTTCCCGCACATGTCCGTGCTGGAGAACCTCGAGATGGGCGCCTTTCAGCGGAGCGACCGGAGGGGGATCCGCGAGGATCTCGATCGCGTCTACGGGCTCTTCCCGCGCCTCGCCGAGCGGAAGCACCAGAAGGCGGGGACGCTGTCCGGAGGCGAGCAGCAGATGTGCGCGATCGGCCGCGCGCTGATGGCCCGGCCGCAGCTGCTGATGCTCGACGAGCCCTCGATGGGGCTCGCGCCGATCTTCGTCGAGAAGATCTTCGAGATCATCCACGAGATCAACGAGCAGGGGACGACGATCCTCCTCGTCGAGCAGAACGCCCTGATGGCGCTCGATTCGGCCGACCGCGGCTACGTGCTCGAGACCGGCCGCGTCGCGCTGTCCGACGATGCGAAAAGCCTGCGCCAGAACGAGCAGGTACGCAAGGCGTACCTGGGCGAGACGTAGCTTCGCACGCGCGTCCGTCTGAAATGACCGGTCGACCCTACTGGGTCACACGCAAGGGGAAATACGGCGGCGAGAGCAGGTACCCCACGCGCGCATTGCCGCCGGCTCGGCCCTGCGCCATCTCCAGTGCCGCACCGAGCCCGCGCGCGGGCACGAACCCGAGCTGGCGCGCGGCGACGGCATCCCGGCACCCGGCGATGATGACCGAGCCGAGCCGGTCGAGCGCGGGAGCGCAGCCGGCCCAGTCGGCGAACGGGAGGAGAGGGTGGCAGCTGCGGCCTTCCCGGTACGCGGCGAGGGCGCGCTCGTCGGCGACGACCTCCCGCTCGACGGCGGCGAGCTCCTCAGGTTCGCGCGGCCCGGTCCGGAGCGCACCGAAGATCGTGCGGTACGGCTGCTGGGTCGGGTGGGCGAAGTGGCGGTGGAAACGGTGCAGCAGGATCGCGGTGCCGCCCTCGACGAGCGGGAATGCCTCGCGCCACAGCCGCAGCGCAAGCCCGAGTGCCAGGTAGGCGGCAAGAAGCGGGTTCGGGCGCTCGCGCGGAAGGTGCGGGGTCGTCCGCGGGATCCCGATTACGATCGCGTCGAGCCGGCCCTCGAGGGTCGCGGAGCGCGCCTCGACTGCCCGCAGCAGCGCCTCGGCATGCGCGACCGACGGAGGTCCGGCGAAGGCGGCGGTCGCGCTCAGGTCGCGACGGATCGACCGGATCACGCGGCTGCGCGCGTAGCCGGGCAGCAGCGTGAAGCCGCGGCGCAAGGGCGAGCGCGCGATCCGTTCTCCTGCCTCCGCGTCGTACGGGTAGCCGCGGGCGACCCCCCCGAAGCGCGGCTGGTCGAGCACCAGCGACGCGCCTATCACGGGGACGTGGCCGGAGAGCCGGCGCTCCAGCTCGACCGCCAGCCGCCAGCCGTGCGAGGCGCCGGTCTCGAGCAGCGAGTAGGCCGTCGCCGACCGCAGCGCCTGGGCGCCGCCGCACTGCAACAGCAGTGCGGGACCGCCGTCGAGCACGGTCTCGGCACCGCTCACGGTCAGCACGAGGTCGGTCTCGAGCAGCGCCCGGTGGATGCTGAGCGGCGTGTTCCCGGCCGGCTCGAGCGCGACGAGCGCCGGGTCCTCGGCATCGTGGATCGCAACCGTGCCGCGGAAGCGGCGTGCGAAGCCGGGCGAGACGACGCCGAGCCCTTCCAGCTCCCTGCGGTGCGGCCGGCGCGTGAGGCCGGTCGCGACGAGCAGCGTCTGCCGCTCGGCCGGCACCCCTGCGCGCTCGAGCTCGGCCGAGGCAGCCGCGAGCGCTTCTTGCCGGGGGTCGTGCAGCGCGCCCGGAAGCGGCAGCGCAGGTGGCTCGACGACGATCGTCGCCCGGCCGCCGCGCGTCACGAGCGCCTCGAGCGGGTTGCCGGCGAGCGGGAACCTGAGCGCGTCCCGGATCGCCGCCCGCACATCGGCCACCGGCTCGCCCGGCGGCGGCGGCCGTAGCACGACCGCGTCGTCGGGCACGTCCGCGATCGTCAGCCGCGTGCCGAACAGCAGCGGGACCCGTTGCACCGGATCAGGGAATCGAGCGGTAGAGCCGCAGGAAGTCGGTCCGGAAGCCGCGCCTCGGCCAGAACCTCGACGCGAGCAGGTTCGTGACGCGCCAGTCCGTGATCATCGTCGGGTAGCCCTCCTCCGCAGCCCACGCGAGCGAGGCCTTCGTGAGCGCGACGCCGATGCCGCTCCCGCGCGACTCCGGCAGCGTCGCCGCGAAGCCGAGGTGGCACGCGTGGTCGGGCAGGAGCAGGCCGCGGTGCTCCCTCGACTGCTCGGCGGGGACGAGCGCCCAGCAGGCGACGGGGCGGCCGCCGGTGGCTCCGAGCAGGATCGTCTCCACGCCTCCCGCAAATGTCTTCACCCACTCCTCCCGCGAGTCGTCGCGCGACCATGAGCCCGCGCTCCCGAAGACCGGCGCGAGCCGCTGGTGCTCCGGCAGGGCGAGGTCGACGTCGATCAGCTGCTCGATCTCGTCCTCCCGCGGCCCGCGGATCTCGTAGCCGTCGGGGACCGTGACGTCGGTACGCGGCGGGACCTCCTGGATTCCGTGCGCCTGCTGCTGCCCGAAGCTCAGCCGCCACCAGGCGTCGAGAAGCGCGCCGTCGTGAGCCGGCGCGATCACCGCGTGCCGAGGGCGCCCCTCGTCGACCCAGCGTGCGGACGCGGCGGCGTACAGGTCACGTACGTCCTCGGCCTCGTCGACCGCGTGCCCGGGTGCCTCGACGAAGACGTTGTCGCCCCAGACCGACTCGTTCCGCGGCGCGCCGACGAGGTAGCCGGTGAGGCGGCCGTCGCGCAGCCCCGCGAACCCCGAGGCGCCCTCGCCGTGCCACACGCGATCGAGCTCCTCACGGGCCGCCTCCGGCTGCTCGTAGCGTTGCGAGAGCAGCGGCTCGGCCGCCCGGTGCCGTGCGTGCCGGGCCGCGAGCAGCGCCGCGGCCGCGTCCAAATGCTCGTCGGAAAAGGGGACGATCTCGAGGCGGGCCATGCGACGTAGACTCGCAGAGATGTCTCCGAAGACGCTGACGGGAGCGGAGCTGCAGCTCGACGACGGTCCCGCGCGCGATTCCGAGCTCTTCCTCGTCGACGGCAACAACCTCGCCTACCGCGCCTTCTACGCGCTTCCCGAGGAGCTGGCGACGAGCGAGGGCTTCTCCACCAACGCGCTGCTCGGCTTCGCGAACATGCTCTTCAAGCTGCTCGCCGACTACCGGCCGAAGGGTGTCGCGGTGGCCTGGGACACGCGTCCGGTGCACCGGACCGAGCTGCTCGAGACGTACAAGATCGAGCGCAAGCCGATGCCGGACCTGCTGCGGGAGCAGTTCCCGTACTTCCGCCCGATCGTCGAGGCCTTCGGCTACCGGAACCTCGAGTTCGACGGCTGGGAGGCGGACGACGTGATCGCGACGCTCGCGCACCGCGCCGACGAGGCGGGGATCAAGACGACGGTCGTCTCGACCGATCGCGACGCGTTCCAGCTCGTCAGCGACAACGTCGCGCTGATGATGACCCCGCGCGGGGTCTCCGACGTGCACGTCTACACGCCCGAGCGCGTCGAGCTGCGCCTGGGCATCCGGCCGGAGCAGGTGCCGGACTTCATCGGGCTCAAGGGCGATCCGTCCGACAACATCCCCGGCGTCCCGGGGATCGGCGACAAGACGGCGGGGCAGCTGATCGCGCAGTACGGGTCGCTGGAGGAGGTGCTCGCTCACGTCGACGACCTGACGCCGGCGCGCTCGAAGGCAATCGCAGCGCATACCGAGCAGGCGCTCGGGGCGAAGCAGCTGGCGACGATGCGCCGCGACCTCGAGCTCGACTGCGACCCGGCCGAGCTCGTGCTCTCGCCGCCGGACCGCTCGCAGCTGAAGGAGATGTTCCGCCGCTTCGAGTTCCGCAACCTGCTCAACCGGGTCGACGAGCTCGACGAGGCGCTTCCGGCGGCGTCGCTGAAGCCGACCGGCGTCGAGGTCCCGTGGCGCGAGGAAGCAAGCAACAGCCTGTTGCTCGGTCACGGTCCGGTCGCGCTCTCGGGCGAGAACGGGCGCATCGCGGCGGCGGCCGGGGAGGAGGTCGTCGTCTCGCCGCGGCCCGCTCGGCTCGAGGGCGAGCTCGTCGTCCACGACGCGAAGTCGCTCCGGGCCGAGGCCGTCGACGACACGATGATCCTCGCCTATCTGATCGACCCGGGCCGGGCCGGCTACGAGCTCGACGACCTCGCCGCCGAGTACGGGGTCGAGCTCGTGCCGGTGCCCGAGGCCGAGGAGGAGACGGCGGCGCTCGTCCGCCACGCCGCCGCAACGCTGCGCCTGCGCGACCCGCTGCTGGAGCGCGTCCGCGAACGCGGGGAAGAGCCGCTCTACCGCGAGATCGAGCTCCCCCTGACCGAGGTGCTCGCGGCGATGGAGGCCGCGGGAGTCAAGGTCGACACCTACCGGATGGGCGAGATCACCGCCCGCCTGGCCGACAGGGTGGAGGAGCTCGAGGCGCGCTCGTACGAGCTCGCCGGCGAGGAGTTCATGCTCGGCTCGACCCAGCAGGTCGCGCGGATCCTGTTCGAGAAGCTCGGGCTTACACCCGGGCGCAAGGGCAAGACCGGCTACTCGACCGACACGCGCGTCCTGCGCTCGATCCGCGGCGAGCACGAGCTGGTCGGCGTGATCGAGGAGTGGCGCGAGTACTCGAAGCTGCTCAACACCTACCTCGGGCCGCTGCCCTCGATGATCGGCGAGGACGGCCGCCTGCACACGACCTTCAACCAGACAGTCGCCGCGACCGGGCGCCTCTCGACCACGAGCCCGAACGTCCAGGCGATCCCGATCCGCACCGAGCTCGGCCGCGAGATCCGCTCGGCCTTCATCGCCGAGCCCGGCCACAAGCTGCTCTCGGCCGACTACTCGCAGGTCGAGCTGCGCATCCTCGCCCACGTCTCGGGCGAGCCGAAGCTGCGCGAGGCGTTCGAGGCCGGGGAGGACATCCACGCGGCCACCGCCGCCGAGGTGCTCGGCAAGGAGCGCGCGACCCTGACGAAGGACGAGCGCAACGTCGCCAAGATGGTCAACTTCGGGATCATCTACGGCATCTCCTCATTCGGGCTCTCGGAGAACCTCGAGATCTCGCGCGAGGAGGCGCAGGCCTACATCGACGCCTACCTCGCGCGCTTCCCGCACGTGCAGGACTTCATCCAGCGCACGATCGAGCAGGCGGCGCGCGACGGCTTCGTGACGACGCTGCTCGGGCGGCGGCGGCCGGTGCCGGAGATCCGCGCCTCGAACCGCCAGACGCGCTCGCTCGGCGAGCGGCTCGCCGTCAACTCCGTCATGCAGGGCACGGCCGCCGACGTGATCAAGAGGGCGATGGTCTCGATCCACCGCCGCCTGCGCGAGGAGGGCCGTGCCGCGCGCCTCGTGCTGCAGGTCCACGACGAGCTGCTGCTCGAGGTCCCGGAGGCCGAGGTCTCGGCCGTGAAGAGCCTCGTGCGCGAGGAGATGTGCGCCGCCTACCCGCTCGACCCGCCGCTCGAGGTCGATATCGGCTTGGGCGAAGACTGGAACGACGCTAAACGCTGAAAGTCCGGCCGGCTTCGCCGGCCATGACGACTTTCACCGTGAGTAGTGTCGCTCCACGCCGTAGCGGCTGCGGCGGGCGGAGCCGCCGGAGCGGCCCCTGCTACGCACGGCTGGTTCCGAAGTATGCAGCCACGCCACAGATAGGGGTTCCGATGAGCGTGGCCGCCAGCGATTGAAGAGCCGCGCCGAAGCGCTAGCTACTTCCGAGCTTCGGCCGTCTCCACGGAAGAGGGCGGCCTGAGCGCGACGACGGTCGCTACTGCGTCACGCCGCTCGAGCGCGCGGAGGAGCGCCTGGACGCAGTCGGGGTCGAACTGCGCGCCCGCGCCCTGCTCGAGCTCGTTTCGCGCCTCGGTCTCGTCGAGCGCGGCGCGGTACGGACGGTCTTCCGTCATCGCACGGTAGGCGTCGCAGACGGCGACGATCCGCGCGCCGAGGGGGATCGCGCTTCCGGCAAGCCTGTCCGGGTACCCGGTCCCGTCCCAGCGTTCGTGGTGGTGGCGAACGATCGGGAGGATCGACTGCAGCGACTGGATCGGCCGCAGGATCTGCTCTCCGACCTCCGGGTGGGTGCGCATGACCTCCCACTCCTCCTCGGTGAGAGCCCCCGGCTTGTTCAGGATCGCCTCCGGGACGCGGACCTTGCCGATGTCGTGCAGGACCGCGCCCAGCTCGACGCTCTGGACGCCGTCGAGATCGATGCCGAGCTCCGCTGCGACCGCGACGGCCAGCCGGACGACCTCCTCCGTGTGCTGGCTCGTGACGGCATCCTTGGCCTCGAGCGCGTTCGAGAGCGATGCGAGCGTCTCGCGGTAGAGCCGTTGCGCGCGCTCCTCGTGCTCGAAGGCGGCGAGCAGGCCTCCGATCTGGGCCGCCGCGAGCTCGGCGAGGTGCCGCTCGGGCGCGGGGAAGGCACGGATCCGGGAGTCGTAGACTTCGATCAGGCCCCACGTCCGCTTCTCGACGACGAGCGGGACGAGCAGCACCGCTTGCATCTCCATCTCTCGGAGCACGAAGATTTCCGCCGGGTCGGCGCCCGCGTCGTCCGTCGAGATCGAGCACGGCACGCGGGATTCGAGCACCGCTTCCGTCGCCGGGTAGTCCCCGAGGTAGTAGCTCAGGCCCCGCGCCACCTGCCGGTCGGTACGGGCGTAGTCGGCGATCTCGCGCAGGAGGCCGTCCTCGAGCTGCGAGACGAGACAGGCCTCCGCGTTCAGGAGCAGCGTCAGCTCGCGGCTGGCCACGCGGAGCATGCGCTGCGACACCTGCTCGGCAGCGATCGCGCGCGAGAGGGAGACGAGCCGCGAGAGCGGCTCGGCGCTCGTGGCGAGCCCTATCGGCCGCCGCTGTGCCTGGGTCTGGACGGCCTCGGCCGTCACGCCGCCTCCTCCGCCTCCGTCGGGGCAACCTCCCGGCTCCCCCCTGCGCCCTCCACGCGGCGTTTCAAGCCGCGACCTCGATTCGTGTGCCGGAGCGCTTCGCCTGGTACATGGCCTCGTCGGCGATTCGGAGCAGCTCGTGCGGTTCCTCCCGAGTCTTGCTCGTCGCGACGCCGAAGCTCGCGTTGAGCGTCCGGACCAGTGGATCGATGTTCGCCTCGACCGCGTCGATGATCCGCGCGACGACCTCGCGCGCGTCCTCCTCCGTCGCTCCGCACAGCAGCAGCGCGAACTCGTCACCGCCCACGCGGAAGGCGTGGTCTTCGCTGCGCACGAGCTCCGCGAGCAGCGTCGCGAAGCGGACGAGGACGCGGTCGCCCGTCGCGTGCCCGTGGACGTCGTTGATCTCCTTGAAGTTGTCCACGTCGAGAAACACGAGCGCGAGCGGCCTCAGCTCGCACTCCTCGGCGGCAGCGCCGAGCTCGTGCAGGAGGGCTCGCCGGTTCAGCAGGCGCGTCAGCGGATCGTGGTCCGCCAGGAAGCGTGTCTCCTCGAGCTGCGTGGCGACGGCGAGCGCCTCCATCGCATGGTTCGCGAAGACCCGCAGCGCCTGGAGGACCTGCTCGTTCGGAAGCAGGCGCGTGCGCGGCTCGTCAGCCCAGAGGACGCCGAGAACCGCGCCGTCGGTGTCGAGGAGCGGCACGACGAGCCAGTGGTGGTCCCATGCGTGCGGACCTCGTCCGTTCATCACCGATCGATACACGAGCTGCGTCGGGCCCACGCGCGGCTCGGCCTCGGCGCGGGGAACGAGGTAGCACCCGGCGACCTCGAACTGCGGCTCGAACAGCCGCGAGATCAGGTCCAGCTCGAGAACCGCGGTCGCGGCCGCGTCGTCGTCGCCCCAGCCCGCGGAGGCGGCCGGCTTCAGCAGGCCAGTCTTCTCGTCGAGCAGCTGGATCAGGACCCTGTCGAACTCGAGCGCCTCGGCGACGCCCTCGCAGACCGACGTCAGCATCGCCTCGGTCGACATCGTCTGGGGCAGTTGCGAGGACACGCGCAGCAGCTGTTGGAGCCCGGTCTGGTGCCGCTGGAAGCGCGCCCGCTCCTGGGCCGCCTCGAGCGCGATCGCGGCATGTGACGCGAGCGCCACCGCGACGGCGAGCTGCTCGTCGTCGGGGCGCCGACCGTCGACAGGGTCCCCGAACGACATGATCCCGACGATGTTTCCGTCCGAGCGTTCGAGTGGAACGAAGAGCTCATCGTTCGGGTGCCAGCCGTCGGCGCCGTCGATCGTCGGCCCCCCGTCCGGGACGAAGCGGCTTCCGGTGTGCCCCGACCAGTCGAAGGCGTCGTTCGGAATGAAGTAGGCACCTGCCCGGAGAAATCTCGGATCGAGCAACGGTGTCCAGCTGGCCCAGTCGTAGACGGAGCCGAGCAACGCCTCTCGCACGGCGTCGCTCCCGTGGACGTTCGCGACGTGAAAGTCGTCCCACTCGGGGCGGTAGACGTTCAGGACGACCGTCCCGAATCCGAGCGTCTCGGCCACGACCCTTGCGATCGCGTCCAAAACCGAGCCGACGTCGGCGCCGCCGCGGACTGCTCGCGTGATCTCGAGCAGGGAGTGAAGTGACGAGGCGAAGGCACGCGCTGCGACGCCCGCGGTGGGCGTGCGCGCGTCGTCTCCTATGAGGGCATTCGTCTCGGTCATGGCCGCAGATGCTGCCGACGAGGCTAAGAATCGGTTTTGCCGGGGCCGCTCGCATCACTCGCATGGGGGACAGCGGCGCGCGACCCCTGGCTACGACACGGATTCGGCCGGCGTAGTTACTGCAGGCACGCGGCTATACTGACCGACTTCTTCGATGGCGAGCGAGACCGTGAACAGAGAGGGCACGCAGCTCGACGACGCCTCCGTCTGGACGACGACGGAGGACGGCGAGCGCGTCCCCAACTACGACGCCACCTTCCCCACGATCAACGAGGGCGAGGTCGTCCACGGCACCGTGGTCCGGGTCGACAAGGACGAGGTGCTGGTGGACATCGGCTACAAGTCCGAAGGCGTCATCCCGGTCGTGGAGCTGTCGATCCGACGCTCCGTCAACCCCGCGGACGAGGTCAGCATCGGCGACGAGATCGACGCGCTCGTGCTCACGAAGGAGGACGCCGAGGGCCGGCTGATCCTCTCGAAGAAGCGCGCCCGCTTCGAGATGGCCTGGAAGGCGATCGAGCAGGCGGCCGAGTCCGGCGATCCCGTCGACGGCCGGGTGATCGAGGTCGTGAAGGGCGGCTTGATCCTCGACCTCGGCGTGCGCGGGTTCCTGCCCGCCTCGCTGGTCGACATCCGCCGCGTGCAGGACCTCGACGAGTTCCTCGGCCAGGAGCTACGCGCGAAGGTGATCGAGCTCAACCGCTCACGCAACAACGTCGTCCTCTCGCGCCGCGCCGTCCTGGAGGACGAGCGCAAGGAGATGCGCCAGGCGATCCTCGACCGGCTCAACCCCGGCGATGTCGTCGACGGCCAGATCTCGAACATCGTCGACTTCGGCGCCTTCGTCGACCTCGACGGGATGGACGGCCTGATCCACATCTCGGAGCTCTCGTGGAGTCACGTCAACCATCCGTCCGAGGTGCTCGAGATCGGCCAGGACGTGAAGGTGAAGGTGCTCGACATCGACCGCGAGCGGCAGCGGATCTCGCTCGGCCTCAAGCAGACCCAGTCCGATCCCTGGCAGCAGGTGCTCGAGACCTACCACGAGGGCGACGAGGTCGAGGGCAAGGTCACGAAGGTCGTCACCTTCGGCGCCTTCGTCGAGATCATGCCGGGCGTCGAGGGGCTCGTGCACATCTCGGAGCTCGCGCAGCACCACGTCGAGAATCCGCGCGAGGTGGTCTCGCAGGGCGACCTCGTGCGCGCGAAGATTATCGAGGTCGACGCCGACCGCCGGCGGCTCTCGCTCTCGCTGAAGCGGGTCGAGGGCGGCGGAGTGCAGCAGCGCGCGGACGACTCCGAAGTGGTCGAGGGAACGCCGAACCTCGATCTCTCCGAGGAGGTCTTCCCCGAGCGGTCCGCGCCGGTGGACGAAACCGAGGTTGCGGCCGACGCGGAACCCGTGGCGGCGCCCGAGGAGCCCGCGGCCGAAGCCGTAGCGGCGCCCGAGGAGCCCGCGGCCGAGGAGCCCGTTGCCGAGGCGACCGCCGAGGAGCCGGAGGCGGAGGAGCCCGCCGAGGAGGCCGCTGCCGAGGAGCCAGAGGTAGCGCCGGCCGTCGAGGCCGAGCCTCCCGCCGAAGAGCCCGAGTAGCCTTGGCTCGACCGATCGCCGTCGCCATCACGGGCGGCATCGGAGCCGGCAAGAGCGAAGCCCTCGCCGCCTTCGCGCGCCACGGCGCAGCCGTGATCTCGAGCGACGAGATCGTCCACCGCCTGCTGCGGGAGGACGAGCACGTGCGGCGGGCGCTGCTCGAGCGATTCGGCGAGCGAATCCTCGACGAGAACAGGCAGGTCGATCGCTCCGCGATCGCCGACGTCGTCTTCGCCGATCGCGACGCGCTCGACTGGCTCGAGGCCCTGCTGCACCCGCTCGTGGTGAAGGAGTACCTGGACTGGCGCGAGCAGCTCGGCCGTCAGGCGGAGCCGCCGGCGGTCTGCGTGACCGAGGTCCCGCTCCTCTACGAGGTCGGCGGGGAAGACCGCTTCGACGCGGTCGTCGTGGTGACCGCATCCCCGAAGCTGCGCGCCGAGCGCACCGAGATCGCGACGGACGATCGTGAGTCGCGCCTGCTGCCGGACTCGGTCAAGGTGGCGCAGGCCGACTTCTCGTACGTGAACGACGGCTCGCTCGACCAGCTCGACGACTTCGTCGCTGCGGTGATGCGGGAGCTCACCCGGTGAGGAAGGCCCTCGCGTTGCTGCTCGCGAGCGCCGCGCTCGCGGGCGCTGCGGCCTACGTCTTCAGAACCGAGCCGGGTTGGTACGTGCGGATCCGCTACCCGCTCCGCTACCAGGCGATCGTTCGCGGCCACGCCCGCAACTACCGCCTCGACCCAGCGCTGCTCGCGGGTGTCATCTACCAGGAGAGCAAGTTCCAGGTGCACGCGCGCTCTCGCTCGGGCGCGATCGGCCTGATGCAGCTGCTCCCCGACACCGCAAAGGGAATCGCCGTCCACACAGGCGGCTCCCGCTTCCGTGTGGAAGACCTTGACGATGCGGAGATCAACGTGCGCTACGGCTCGTGGTACCTCCGGCACCTGCTCGACAAGTACGGGGACGAGCGGACCGCTCTCGCCGCCTACAACGCGGGGCAGGACAACGTCGACACCTGGCGGCGGGAGGGCAAGGGCATCGCATTTGCCGAGACGCGCCATTACGTCAACCGGGTCGAGCACCTGAAAACCCTCTATCGGCGGGGGTATCGCACGCAGTTGTACGGCAAGTCATCGTGATGTTTGACAGACGCCGCGAGTGATGTCATTATGATGTCATCATGCAGCTACAACGATTCGTCGATGCGCTCAAAGCCGACCTGACGGCGGTCGCAGAGCTGGGCGACGAGACAACGGCCGACGCGGCTGGACGGCTCGTCGTCACGCTCCAGGCCTCTGTCGGCCTGCGCCTGCTCGATGCGCTCTCGGAAGCGGCGCTCGAGCTGAACGAGAAGCTTCCTTCCGGCCACGTCGAGGTGCGACTGGCCGGGCCGGACCCCGAGCTCGTCTACGTCAGCGACGAGCCGGAGGCGCCTGTGGGCGCGGCCGACGAGGCCTACACCGCCCGCATCACGTTGCGCCTTCCGGACGCCCTCAAGGCCGCCGTCGAGCTGGCGGCCGGACGAGAGGGCGTCTCCGTCAACGCCTGGATCGTCCGCGCACTGTCGCGCACCAGCACGGCCGCCCCGGCGGCGCAGTCAGGCAACCGGCTCACGGGTTACGCCCGGGGCTGAGAGGAGGGAACGATGGCGACCACCTTCTACCCGATCCCATTCGGACACGTGGAAGTCCGCATCGACCGCCGCCCGCAGCGGCCGCCGGTCAAGCCGGCCGAGAGGCGGCCGCGGTGAGGACAGAGACCTTCCAGACGCCCGGGAAGGTCCGGCTGGACATCCGACTCGGCGCCGGGGAGGTCCGGCTCGAGACCGCGGACGTCCAGGAGACGACGGTCGTGCTCGAGCCGCTCCGCGACAACGACGCGAGCGCGGCCGCCGTCGCAAACGGGCGCGTCGAGCTGCGCGATCGCGGCGACGGCCACGAGGTCGTGATCGACGTCCGTGACCGCGGCAAGGGCCTCGGCCTCTTTCGCGGCGCCGAGGTGCTCGTCAGCGTCACGTGCCCGGACGGCGCGGACGTCGAGTCCAAGACCGGCTCCGCAGACGTCACGGGAGGCGGGCGCTTCGGGTCGGTCGAGGTCGAGAGCGGCTCCGGCGACGTCGAGTTCGGCGAGATCGCCGGAGAGGCGCGGGTCAGCGCCGCGAGCGGCGACGTCCAGCTCGCCACGGTGGGCCGCGACGCCCGGATCAATACCGCCTCCGGCGACGTGCAGATCCGTTCGGTCGGGGCCGACGCCAAGGTCAACTCGGCCTCGGGCGACGTGATCATTCGCGAGGTCGGGGGCGAGCTCTCGGTCAACACCGCCTCCGGCGACGTCCTCGTCCGCGAGGCCGGATCGTCGGTGAGCGTCAACACCGCCTCCGGTGACCAGGAGATCGGCAGCGTCGCCAAGGGCAGCGTGACCCTCAAGTCCGCTTCCGGCGACCTGAAGGTCGGGATCCGCGAGGGGACGAATCTCTGGGTCGACGCGCGCTCCCGCAGCGGCGAGGTCCGCTCCGAGCTGCCGGTCTCCGACCTTCCGCCCGAGGGCGATGCCCCGGTTGTCGAGCTCCGTGCCAACACGATGAGCGGCGACATCACAGTCGCGCGCGCGTGAACCCGAATCATCCCACCGGCGGCGCTTCCGTAGCGTCGGCTCCGCAACGCCTCGGGCGGCTTCCAGCGGCCCTGCGGGAGCGGGAGTTCCGCCGCTTCTGGCTCGGAGAGACAGTCTCGCTCTTCGGCGACCAGATCACGCAGATCGCCCTGCCGCTCGTCGGCGTGCTCGCCCTCGACGCGAGCGCCGCGGAGATGGGCTACCTGGGCGCGGCACTGCTCTTCCCGGCCCTGCTCTTCTCGCTCCACGCGGGCGCCTGGGTCGACCGCCGGGGCCGGCGCCGCCAAACGATGATCTTCACCGCGCTCGGGCGGGCCGCCCTGCTCGCGACGATCCCGGTCGCCTACGCCTTCGACGCGCTGACGATGACCCACCTCTACGTCGCCAGCTTCCTGATCGGGACGCTGAGCGTCGTTTTCTTCGTCGCGTACACCACGCTGTTCGTCTCGCTCGTGCCCCGCGAGCGCTACCTCGAGGCGAACCAACTGCTGAACGGCAGCCGCGCCCTCTCCTACGTCGGCGGGCCGAGCGTGGGCGGCATCCTGGTGCAAGTGCTCTCAGCGCCCGGGGCGCTCGTCGCCGACGCGATCTCCTTCCTGGGCTCGGCCTTCGCTATGAGCTCGATCTCGCCGGCCGAGCCGCCGACCGAGCAGGCCGAGCGCGGGCACATCAAGGCAGGCATGCGCTACATGTGGGGATCGCCGATCATCCGCGCCTCGCTGCTCGCGACCTCGACGATCAACTTCTTCAACTTCGTCTTCTGGGCGCTGTTCATCCTCTACGCGACGCGCAGCCTGGACGTGAGCCCGGGCGTGCTCGGGCTCGTGCTCGGCGCTGGCTCCGTGGGCGGCGTGCTCGGCTCGCTCGTGACGGGCCGGATCAGCCGCCGGATCGGGATCGGCCCGGCCTTCGTGCTCGGCTGCGTGCTCTTCCCGGCGCCGCTCGTGCTCGTGCCGCTCGCAGGGGGCGGGGACTGGACGATCCTCGCCTGCCTCTTCTTCGCCGAGGGCCTCTCTGGCTTCGGCGTGATGATCCTCGACATCGCCGGCGGCACGATCAAGGCCGCGCTCGTGCCGGATCGCCTGCGCGCCCGCGTCTCCGGCGCGTACATGGTCGTGAACTACGGCGTGCGGCCGCTCGGGGCGCTCGTCGGCGGCGCGCTCGGGACGTGGATCGGGCTCCGGCCCACGCTCTGGATCGCGACCGTGGGGGCGATCCTCGGCGTGCTGTGGCTGTTGCCCTCGCCGCTGGTGCGGCTGCGCGAGCTCCCGGAGGCCGACGCTTGAGCCGGGCCGATCTCCTGCGCGAGCGCGGGCTGGTCGCTCTGCTCGCCGCCGAGGTGATCTCGACGAGCGGCGCGCAGATGACGTGGGTCGCGCTGCCCTGGTTCGTGCTCGTCACGAGCGGCTCGGCGACGCGCACGACCTTCGTCGTCGCCGCAGAGGTGATCGGTCTCGCCCTGCTCGGCCTTCCGGGCGGGAAACTCCTCGGCCGGTTCGGCTCGCGCCGCACGATGATGGCCTGCGACGCCGCCCGCGCGCCGCTGATGACGGTGATCCCGATCCTGCACTGGACCGGCGGGTTGTCTTTCCCGGTCCTCCTCTCGGTCGCGTTCGGGCTCGGGGCCTTTGCCGCGCCGAACTTCGCCGCGCAGAAGGTGATCGTCCCGGAGCTGCTGGGTGAGGACGAGGAGCAGGTCACCGAGGCGAACGCGCTCTTCCAGGCCGCCACGCGGACGACGTTGCTCGCCGGCCCGGCGCTGGCCGGGGTCCTGATCGGGTTGGTGGGCGCGACCTCGGTCCTCCTCATCGATGCGGCGACCTACCTCGTCTCGTTCGCGCTCGTGGGCGCCTTCGTGCCGCACCGGCCGCCGCTGCAGCAGGAAGAGGAGCACCGCAGCCTTCGGGCGGGCTTCCGCTTCGTCGCACGCGACAAGCTGCTCCGCGTCTGGTGGCCCGCCTTCGCGCTCGGAGACGCGGCCTGGACGGCATTCTTCGTCGCGGTTCCGGTGCTGGTGCTGACGCGGTTCGGCCACCACCCGGGGATCGTGGGCTGGCTGATCGCTTCGTTCGGCGTGGGCGCGCTCGTCGGCAACGCAATCTCGTTCCGCTTCCTCACGCGGCGCTTCGAAGGCCTGGCCGTCATCGCCGCCTGCGCGATGGGCCAGGCCGCGCCGCTCTGGCTGCTCTGGCTGCCGCTCCCGGCCGTGGCGCTCTCCGCGCTGATCTTCGCCTCCGGGATCGCCAACGGGCTCGTGAACCCGAGCCTCCACGCGATCACGACCCTGCGGGTGCCGCCGCCGCTCCGGCCGAACGTCTTCGCGACCTCGATGGTCGGCTGGGCGCTCGTGAACCCGCTCGGGCTCTTCATCACCGGGCCGGTGCTCGACGCCTTCGGGACGACGCCGGTCCTGATCGGCTTCGCGGCGGTGCAGACGGCCATGATGGCCGTCGTCGCGACCGCCTCGGCCCGCGAGCTGGGGCGGCGCCGGCTCGAGCCGGCGCTCAGCTAAGCTCGTTCGCCTTCCCGGTCAGCGCCGCGAATCCGGCCTGCAAGAAGTCGTTCGCGGCGGCCGCGCCGAGCGACCACGTCAGCAGGCGGCCGAAGCGCGGAGCGACAATCTGCGTCGAGGCGAGCGCCGCCGCGACCCACGTGCCGATGCAACGCGTGCAGGTCACGAGCTCGCCCATCGCCTGCTCCATCCCTCCTTCGACGGGCTCCTCGCCGTCGCCGCTGTGGGCGTGCCCACGGACGAACGGTTGCCGGATGAAGCTCGTCACCTCGTCGTGCGAGAGCGTGTGCGCGGCCTTGAACGAGGCTGCGGCCAGGACTCCGAAGTCGAGCGCCGTCTGGCACTGGGGGTCGCGATCGAGCAGTCGGCTTAGCGCGCCGGCGGTCGCCAGGAGGCCGGCGAAAGCGCCCATGATCGCGGCGTAGGAGCGGTACGGAGGCCGTGCGTCGAACGCAGACATCGCCGCTAGCCTTAGCGCGATGACCGAGTTCAAAACCTCCGACGCGTACACACCAACGGGCGACCAGGGGCCTGCCATTGCACAGCTCTCCGCCGGGCTCGGCGAAGGCCAGCGCTACCAGACGCTGCTCGGGGCGACCGGCACCGGCAAGACGGCGACTATGGCCTGGATCGTCGAGCAGGTCCAGCGCCCGACGCTGCTGATCGCGCACAACAAGACGCTTGCGGCGCAGCTCTGCAACGAGCTGCGCGAGTTCTTCCCGGACAACGCGGTGGAGTACTTCGTCTCCTACTACGACTACTACCAACCCGAGGCGTACGTGCCGCAGGCCGACCTCTACATCGAGAAGGACTCCTCGCGCAACGACGACATCGACCGCCTCCGGCACTCCGCAACGGCCGCGCTGCTCTCGCGTCGAGACGTGATCATCGTCGCCTCCGTCTCCTGCATCTACGGCCTCGGCTCGCCCGAGGAGTACGAGAAGCGCGTCGTCCTGCTCACCGTCGGCGAGGAGCACGACCGCGACCTCGCGCTGCGGAAGCTGGTCGACATCCAGTATTCCCGCAACGACACGCTGCTCGGCCGCGGGCGCTTCCGCGTCAAGGGCGACGTGGTCGAGGTGCAGCCGGCGCACATGGAGTCGGCGTACCGGATCTCGTTCTTCGGCGACGAGGTCGAGCAGATCACGCACTTCGACCCGCTCACCGGCGAGGTCTACGCCAAGCTCGACCATCTCGCGCTCTTCCCGGCGACGCAGTACGTGACATCGAAGCCGACCGTCGAGCGCGCCTCCGAGCAGATCCGGCACGAGCTCGCGGAGCAGGTCAAGCTCTTCGAGTCGCAGGGGAAGATGCTCGAGGCGCACCGCATCCGCCAGCGCACCGAGTACGACCTGGAGATGATGCAGGAGCTCGGCTTCTGCAACGGGATCGAGAACTACTCGCGGCACCTCGACGGCCGACCGCCCGGCTCGGCGCCACACACGCTGCTCGACTTCTTCCCGTCGGACTTCGTCGTCTTCGTGGACGAGTCGCACCAGACCGTGCCGCAGCTCGGCGGGATGTACGAGGGCGACCGCTCGCGCAAGGAGACCCTGGTCGAGCACGGCTTCCGGCTGCCCTCCGCCCTGGACAACCGGCCGCTGCGCTTCGACGAGTTCCTGGCGAAGGTGCCGCAGCTCGTGTTCGTGTCGGCCACGCCCGGGCCCTTCGAGCTGCGTCACTCGGCGCGCATCGCGGAGCAGCTGATCCGCCCGACCGGGATCGTCGACCCCGACGTCGAGCTGCGCGCCACGAAGAACCAGATCGACGACCTGCTCAACGAGATCCGACGCCGCGAAGAGGCCGGCGAGCGCGTGCTGGTCACCACGCTGACGAAGAAGATGGCGGAGGACCTCACCGACTACCTGCTCGAGTCGGGCGTGA
>Ga0307319_10000209_pt1 | contig 18284 bp, 16 predicted proteins | sample ER_DNA_368_FD_194491 | JGI IMG/M metagenome (GOLD analysis project Ga0307319, IMG submission 194491) | Bulk soil microbial communities from the East River watershed near Crested Butte, Colorado, United States - ER_DNA_368 | ecosystem: Environmental > Terrestrial > Soil > Floodplain | place...
CAGTTCGACCAGGCCGCCCTCGACGTCATCGCAGCCGAGCTCAACGGCCGCCCTCGACAGACCCTTGGTTTTCAGACACCATCACAGGCACTCGCGGAGGCGTTGCCCTGACCCCCTGAGACCGCCAGCGTTTTCGGGTACTCCTCGGCCTTCTGTGGGTCGGCTGGCACGCTGAGCCGGCGTGGTTGGCTTGAGCGGTCAGTGATCCTGGGCTGCATGGGGCCTGGTGTGCAGGACGCGCACGCGCCGTCCTTCGTAGGTTTCGGGGCTGCCCAGCCAACCGAAGCCACGTTGGAGGAGCGGACGCGTGCGCGCCACTACTGCATTCAACAAGATGCTGGCCATCCCCGGCGCCGACGTGACCGGGGTCCAGTTCGAGCCCAGCGGGATCGTGGTGGTTCTGCGCCGCCGAGATCGCCGGCTGCACTGCCCGTGCGGCTGGTCCACCCGACCGGGAAGCGCTGCGGGTGCTGGCGGTCCGCCAGGGCGCGTGCGCGGCTAAGGTCAGCGCCACCAACCAGCTCAAGGCGCTGATCGTTGGGGCGCCCGAGGAGCTGCGGGCCGAGCTTCGCGTGCTGGCCACCAAACGCCAGATCGCACGTTGCGCGAGGCTCCGGGACCGGCCTTCCAGGTCGCTGGAGCACCGCATGACCGTGCGGGCGCTGCGCTCGACCGCCCAGCGCATCCAACTGTTGGCCGCCGAGGCCGCCGAGCTGCGGGCCGAGCTGGAGCGGCTGGTGGCCGCGGTCGCGCCGTGGCTGCTGGAGCTGCCCGGTGTCGGGCCGATCAGTGCCGCCCAGGTGCTGGTCAGCTGGTCGTAACGCCGGCCGGCTACGGTCGGAGGCCGCGTTCGCTGCTGTGGCCGGGGCCAACCCGATCCCGGCGTCTTCAGGGCAGGTCACTCGCCACCAGCCTTGCAGGCCGCCTACGCCAGCGGCGGCCGACCCCAACCCGACCAACCCCCGGCAGGGGGCGGGCGTTGGAGTGGATCGAGCAGCTCTACCAACAGCCTGAGGTCAGCCGCGGCCAGCCGTTGGACCCGGTCGTGGTGGCACGGAAGATCGGGGTGAGCGAGCACTACGTGCGCGGCACCCTGCTCGCGCTAAGGTGTCCTATCCCCGAGATGTAGCGACACTGGGGCACATCCCCCACTGACGCTGAACGGCGACGCATCCTTCGTCCTGACCACCAAGTCAAGGAACGGGGCGGCGTCGCCGTGACGCAGGATGACCTGCTGTACCGGTTTCGTCTACGGGTGTTTGCGATGGCGGCCGAGCTGGGCAACGTGCGGGCGGCCTGCCGGGCGATGGGGATCCACCCCTCGACCTATTACCGCTGGAAGCGGCAGCTGGACCGGCATGGTCCGGAGATCCTGCGGCCACGGGAGCGACGGGTGCCGCGCATGGCGAATGCCACCAGCCCACTCATCGAGCAGCGGGTGGTCGCCTTCGCGCTTGGCCATCCCGGCTTTGAGCCGGCCCGCATCGCCGCCGAGCTCGCCAGACCCACGTGGGGCGGGATCAGCTGGTCACCCAACGGCGTGTGGCGGGTGCTGCGCCGCCACGGCCTGTCCACCCGCGCCAGACGCTACGGCCTGGTCGCCGGCTACGCGGCGCCACCGGCCCCTGAGCGGTTCCAGCCGCCCCCCGAGCGGCACCTGGACGTGGAGCACCCTGGGCAGCTGGTCCAGCTGGACTGCTTTGCATCGGGCGCTTGAGCGGCACCAAAGGCACGGTGTGGCAGTACACCGCCATCGACGTCGCCAGCGCCTACACCTGGGCGACCCTGTAGGTGACCAGCCGCAACCCCTCGGCGCAGTGGACCAGCCAGCTCGCCCGGCAGGTCGCCGCCGACCTCGCCGAGCGCGGTTGGAAGCTGGAGCGGGTGATGAGCGACAACGCGAGCGAGTTCCGCTCGGCGACCTTCCAAGCCACTATTGCCAACCTCGGCGCCCGCCACAGCTTCATCCGGGCCGGTCGACCGCAGACAAACGGCTGTGTGGAGCGGGTGCAGCAGACCATCCTGGACGAGTGCTGGAAGCCCGCCTTCGCCCGGTATCTGATCCCCAAGCAGACCGGCCTCCGCCTCGACCTGGAACGGTACCTGCGCTACTACAACACCGAGCGGGCCCACACCGGCAGGTGGACCAGGGGCCGAACACCTGAAGAGGTCCTGGGAAAGGCCAAGTTGTGGCAGAAGAAGCGCTGATGCGTCGCCACAACTCGGGGACAGGACACGCTAAGGGGCGGCACCCTGACCAGCGCCCAGCAGATTGAGCAGCTCTGGCGGCTGTGGGAGGCCGAGGGTGACCAGCGGCTGGCCTTCGCTGATGTCGCCCGGCTGGTGGAGTCCGGGAGGGCGGGTGCGGCAGGTGCTGGGGCCGCTGCGCACCGCCCACCGCAACACCACCGCCACCACCGATCGGGAAGAGCGGCCGCTGGTGGTCGAGGACGACGGTCGGCAGGCGTGGCTGGACCGGGCCGCCTGCCGCGACCTCCTGACGATCCTCGACCCGCCCTGCCCCTGAGGGGAATGCTCGGTCAGCACGCCGGGCGGCCCGCCCGAGGCCGTCAGCAGCAGACCCGGCAGTGCCCATGCCCGCAGCGGCACCCAAGGTGGTCGTGGCCGCCGCCGTCGCCGTCTTCGGGGCAGGGCAGCACGACGGCGCCGACGCCCGGGATCGCCTGGGTCCGTGCCTTGCCGAGCACCTTCCTGGCCGCTTCGCGGCCGTTTTCGCCCGTCCGGGACATGCGAGCGGCGATGAAGCCTGCGACGAGTGGGGTCGAGAAGGATGTGCCGCTCCAGCGGGCCATGCCCCTGGGAAATTGGCGTTGTTCACCACGGTGTGGCGGCTCCTGGCACTCATAGGTGCCCGTCGCGTAGGCGTTGACGAGTCCTTCACCCGGGGCGTAGACGTCGACCCAGCCGCCGTGGTTGCTGAACTGGGCGCGGCTGCGCCAGTTGGCCGCCAGCGCACCGACCGACACGGTCCACGGGAACGCTGCCGGCCAGAATGGGCCACGGTTGCCGTCGTTGCCTGCCGCGGCCACCAGCACGATTCCTTTGTAGTCGCGAAGCCGGCGCCAGAAGGCCTCGAAGCTGAGCAGGGGAAGGTTACTGCGGGTCGTTGTTCCAGCCGAGAGGCTGATGATGTCGGGGGTTCGGTTCAGCGCTTCGTAGAGCTGCAGGACGACGTCCGACTCCAGCAACCCGCCCGCCTGTTCGAACACGCGTTCGACGTACAGCTCCGAGCCTGGCGCCATACAGCGCACCACGCCTGCGATGAAGGTTCCGTGCCCGGTGTAAGGCGGGATCACCGAACCGGCGGTGAACGGGTCGTCCTCGCCGTCGACCCCGGTCAGCCAGGCATGATCGGTCGATGCGCCCTGCAGCAGCCCGGTGTCCACCACGGAGACGAGCACGCCGGTGCCGGCCTGTCGACCGGGACAGACGTCCGGGTCGGGGTCGGTGGCGGGTGTCTCTTCTGGTTCCGTGGCCGGGCAATGGCTTGCCGGCGTGGGGGTGGCCTGGGTGATGGATAGGACGTGGTTCGGGGTCGCGACGCCGACGCCGAACTGTCCGTCGATCGCGTCCAAGGCCACGAGGGCCTCAACCAGTCGTGCCCCCGACAGCGACAGCACCGTCAGCCCGTTGATGCGGTTGTTGATCGGTGTCCCGCCCTCCAGAAACTCCTGGATCCTCGCGACGTACTCGTCGCGAACCAGGATGGCGTCCGACTGGTACAGGTAGCCCTCCGGCGCTTCACCGATGGCTATCGGGTGCTCAAGGTCATGGAACGCCTGCTTCAGCAGGTTGGCCTGGGCCTCTTGGGTGGTCTCTGGGGATCCGGACGACACGTCCTGTGTGCCCATGATCTGTCCTCCGCTCGGCTAGTTACGGATTACCAGAATGCCTAGTATCTAACCATGGCCGGGAACCAGCGCGACGTCGCCGAGCGCACGCCACTCGACCTCTTGCCCCTTGCCTTGTCCCGTCCGCCGGAGGCACTGGCGCGGGCCCGCGGGGTGCTGGCGGCAGCTCCCAGCCCCTACGATGCCTCGGTCGCCCGCCAAGTCGTTGGAATCGTCCTGCGGGACGCGGGGGAGGTCGGCTCGGCCATCGGAGAGCTGCGCATCGCCGTGCGGCTGGCCCGCACGTCGGGGTCGCGGGACCGCGAGGCGGATGTGCGGGCCACGCTTGGGATCACATTGATCCTCGCCGGTCGCACCAGGGCCGGCCTCACCGCATTGCACACCGCCGCCCGCCAGGCCGGCGGGGTCCTGGCCGCGCGAGTCCGGATGCGGCGCGCCGACGCTCTCATGGTGCTCGGACGACATCGTCAGGCGCTCGACGACCTGCGCCCCGCTGTCACCGTGCTGCGCCGTGCCGGTGACACCGTCTGGGAGGCGCGGGCGCTCACGATCCGCGCCCTCTGCCACCTCGCGCTGGGCTCCATACAGCGCGCAGAGCTGGACGTCCGCCGCGCCGAGCGATTGTTCGCTGCCGCTGGCCAGGACTTCGAGTCCGCCATCGCGCGGCACAACCGCGCACTGATCGCCTTCCGTTCTGGCGACCTGCCCGCCGCGCTCGCCCATCTGGACGAGGCGGCCCAGCGCTACCAGTCCCTGGGCACAACCATGCCCGATCTCAGCATCGACCGCTGTGCCGTGCTGCTGGCCGCGAGCCTGCCACGTGACGCGCTCCACGAGGCGGACCGGGCCATCCGCGTCCTGGGGCAGGCCGGCGGCCAGGCCACGAAGGAGGCTGAACTGCTGCTCATCGCGGCCAGCGCCGCACTCGCCGCCGCCGATACAGAGGTGGCCATGGAACGGGCGGAGGCGGCCTCCCGCCTGTTCAGCTCCCAGCAGCGGACCTGGTGGCGTGCGCATGCTGCTTTGGTGCTCCTGCAGGCGCGTTATGCGGCCGGCGTGCTGTCCGGCCGCCTGCTGCACGAGGTCGAGCGCACGGCCGCCCGCCTCGACGCCGTCGGCTCCGACGAGGCTCCAAGGGCGCACCTGCTTGCGGGTCGGATCGCGTTGGCCCTGGGACGGCTCCAGGACGCCGAACGGCAGCTCGCCGAGGCAGCGCGGCTCCGGCGCCGCGGGCCGGCCCTGTCCCGCGCCATCGGGTGGCTGGCCGAGGCGCTGCGGGCCGAGGCGGCCGGCGATCGGCGTCGCCTGCTCAACGCCTGCCGGCACGGGCTGGACCTCCTCGACGCCCACCAGCACAGCTTGGGCGCCTCCGAGCTGCGCGCTCAGGCCACCACGCACGGCGCCGAGCTGGCAGCGTTGGCCCAGCGGCATGCCCTGCAGTGCCGCTCCCCGCGGCGGCTCCTCCTATGGAGTGAGCGCTGGCGAGCGACCGCTCTGGCCGTGCCGCCGGTGCGGCCACCAGACGACCCCCAGCTCCAGGCCAACCTGGCGGCGGTGCGCGAGGTCACCAGCCGCCTGGAGAAGGCGCGCGCCCAGGGGGGTCCGACGACCGCGCTTCAACGCGACCAGCAGCGTCTGGAGCGGGTCATCCGGACCCGCGTCATGCATACCCGCGGGGCCGGCCAGGTCGACGGCAAGGGTTTCGACGTTGCGTCGCTGCTCAACGAGCTCGGTGCCGCGCGGCTGGTGCAGATCGTCGACGTCGACGGCGACCTCCACGTCCTGGTCTGCGGGTCGGGGAAGGTGCGACGGTTCGCGGCCGGTCCTTCCGACGAGGCCGGCCGTGAGGTCGAGTTCGCCCGCTTCGGGTTGAGGCGCTTGGCCTATAGCGGCTCCGGAGCCCGGGCGAAGTCAGCGATCGCCCTCCTCCAAGGCGCCGGAGGACGGCTCGAGCAGGCGCTGCTCGGGCAGGCCAGCCGTCACCTCGGCGACGGCCCCGTGGTCGTCGTCCCACCTGGCCGGCTTCACGCCGTCCCATGGCCGCTGCTGCCCTCCCTACGCGATCGGGTGGTCAGCGTGGCGCCATCCGCCAGCGTCTGGATGCGGACGCGGTGGGCGGCGCCACCCGCCCGTCGCGATGTCGTCCTGGTCCGTGGTCCCGGCCTGGCAACGGACGGCGCCGAAGTCCCCGCCCTCGCCCAAGCGTACGACGACGTCACGATGCTTGGCCGGGGCACCGCGACCGTGCAGCGGGTGCTGGACGCGCTCGACGGCGCCGGGCTCGCCCACATCGCCGCGCACGGGTCGTTCCGCGCCGAGAGCCCGCTTTTCTCGGCATTGCTGATGGACGACGGACCACTCACCGTGTACGACCTCGAGCGGCTGCGACGGGCTCCGTACCGTCTGGTCTTATCCAGCTGCGACTCCGGACTGGCGGCACCGGCCGGGGCTGACGAGCTGCTCGGCATCGCCAGCAGCCTCGTGCCGCTCGGCACGGCAGGGATCGTCGCAAGCGTGGTCCCGGTCAATGACGCCGCCGCCGTGCCGCTGATGCTGGCGCTGCACCGGCGGTTGCGGTGTGGGGCCTCGCTCGCCGCGTCGTTGCGGGACGCCCGCCACGACCTGGCCGACGATCCACTCCTAACGGCGACCGGATGGTCGTTCATCTCATTGGGAGCGGGATAGCCTGCAGTGTTCAGGACTTGTCAGCGTTCCTCGCCCTGATCGGTCGCGGCGGCGCCGAAGGATCTCGAAGCCCTGGCACCCGGCGTGAACGGGCGGTCAGAGGGGGACCCACTCGGTCACGAACCGGGGGGCCGACGGGGGGGTGCTGGGATGGCAGCGGAGGCTGACCGGGCCGGCGCTGATCGCGTCGGCCTGGAAGCGGCCGAGTGCGTCGGTGTCGACCGTGGTGATGCCGCCGGCGTGGCGGACGTCGATGCGGGAACGCCGGGGCGGTGTGAGCTGCCCCGTCAGCCGCCGGCGGGTCCCGGCGGACGACACCTCCACCTCGATGCTCAGGCCGGGGGCGTCGAAGGTGAGCTGGCGTGGTCCGTCCGCGCCCCGGATGGCGCTCACCGGCTGGTCGACCGCCGAGTCGAAGGCCAGCGCGGCCAGCTCGGCGTCAATGGTGCGCCAGGTGAGGCTGGCGCGGGCTGCCTCCACGACGGACGCCGGCGGGGGATCGAAGCGGCCGGCGGCACCGCGCAGCTCCTCCAGCAGCCGCTCTTCCTGAGGATCGAGAGCTTCGTTCTGCTCGAAGGTTTCGTGGCCCACGAGGTCCCTCCTGTCAAGTGCTTTTTCTCAAGAGTCCCTTGGTTCCGTCTTGATACGAATCTGGGCCATTCGGCCGCGAAAATCCCGGAGGCAATGGGCCCGCAGGTCTCCGATGCGGGCCACGGGGAGGTCGAGGGCGGCCGCCACCTCTTCGTGGCTAGGCGGCGGGGTCGTCATGAGGATCCGCAACACCCGCCGACAGCGTTCGGGTAGCTCGCGGACCACTCGCCACAGCAGTCCGTCCCGGGACAGTCCGGCGGACGCGGCCGGGTCCGACGCCGGCTCTGGTCCGGGCTCGGTCCCCTGGCCGGCGCCGAGCAGGCGCAGGCTCTCGCGCCGTGCCGTCGCCGCCAGCCACACCCCCAGCCACTCATACTGGTCCTGGAGCCGGTCGAGCTGCTCGGCCAGCCGGAGCCAGGTGACCTGCACCGCATCGGCGCCCTGCTCCGGACTCAGCCCCCATGCCCTGGCCGTCGACCAGACCAGCTCCCCGAACCGGTCGACCAACGCGTCCCAGGCACGCTGGTCTCCAGCGGCCGCCGCCTGGGCGAGGCGGCGCTCGTCGAACCTGGCACCCATCGATGCCTTCCTCGCCAGCGGGGTGGGAGCCAGCACCGTACCACAGCGGACGGAACCCCCCTCTTGGGCGGTCACGGACATGGGTCGCCTCGGCTCATGTCCGGCGCCGGAGCAGGACCGCAGGGGCGCGCGGCGGAGGCTCGTCCCCGGCCAGCTGGGCGAGGTGCCGGTAGGCCTGGCCGAGGTGGTGGGCGACGGCCTCGTCCGCCCCGCCGAGCGCATCCAGGGCCGGCCCGGCCAGTCGCTCGGCAGCCCGGGCGTGCAGGACCGCCCGTTCCTGCTTGGGGATGGCCCGGTAGGCCGCGTCCCGCAGCAGCCGGTGGCTGAACATGAAGCCGTCCTGGCCATGCCTGTTGTCGGCGACCCGGATCAGGCCGCGCCTGGCCAGAGCGAGCAGGAGGGCGCCGACCCGGGGCCGCAGCCGGTCGGGGGCCACGGCGGCCACCGCCGGCCAGTCGAAGCTCCGGCCGAGCACACTGGCCAGCTCGAGTGCGGTTCGCTGGTCGGGTGGGAGACGGTCCAGCTGGGCCACGACCAGCGCCTCGACGGCCGGCGGAACCGGCAGATCGGCGCCCGGCCGGTGGCGGTAGTCCTCGGCGACCAGGTGCCGCACCTGCTCCTTCACGAACAACGGGTTGCCTTCGGCCCAGGCCGCGATCAGTGGCGCCATGCCGGCGTCCAGGCCAGCGGGCCGGGTCAGCCTAGCGGCCAGCTCGGCCGCCTGGGCCGCCGGCAGTGGTTGCAGGGCCATCGTGATCCCGCCGAACCCGCCGGACCGACCGGGCAGGCTGTCGAGCAGCTGCTCGCGGGCGGCGATCAGCAGCAGAAGCCTGACGCCGGAGGCAAAGGCATGGAGGTAGTCGAGCAGGTCGAGCAGGTCGGGCTCGGCCCAGTGGAGGTCGTCGACGATGACCACTACCGGCCGCTCGGCCGCCAGCGCCTCGAACAGCAGACGCAGGCCACCGAAGACGCCTTGCGGGTCAATGGACACCGCTGCCGGGTCCGCGAGGCTGTCGCGGAGCTGGCCGGGCGCGACCGCGGCCAGCTGCTCCAGCAGCTGGCCGACGACCGCGGCGGTGGGGGCGCCGCCATAGGGCGGGCACTGGCCGTGCAGCACCACCGCCTGCGCTCGGGCCCGCCCGGCGAACTCCTCGAGCAGCCGTGACTTGCCCACCCCGGGGTCGCCCAGCACGGTGACTAGCTGACAGGTCCGTCGGCTGACCACCCGGTCGAGGGCAGCTTGCAGGGTGGCCAGCTCGCCGGTGCGGCCGACCAGCGACGGGGCGGAGCGCCTGCTCGGGGTCCCCGCCGGGGACGTCACTTGGAGCAGGCGGTAGGCATGGACCGGTTCCAATCTGCCTCGGACCCTGAAAGCAGGCACCGGCTCGGCCCGGATGGCATCGGCCACGAGCCGGTAGGTGCTGCTCCCGACGAGCACTTGGCCGGCCGGAGCGGCCCGCTCGAGGCGGGCGGCGACGTTCACGGTGTCGCCGCCGACGAAGGCCTGCCCGTCGCGCCCGTCGCCGGCCAGCACTAGCCCGGTGTTCACGCCGGTGCGGACGGCCAGCGAGACCTCGAGCTCCTGCTCGAGGTCAGCGTTGAGGGCGGACAGCGCCTCACGCAGCTCGGCGGCGGCGCGGACCGCCCGCAGGGCGTCGTCCTCGCGGGCCCTGGGGACGCCGAACACGGCCAGGACCGCGTCGCCGATGAACTTCTCGACCACACCGCCGTGACGCTCGTGTACCTGGCGCGCCACCTCGAAGTAGCGGGTCATCGCCCGGCGAAGCGACTCGGGGTCCAGCTGCTCGGCCAGCGTGGTCGAGCCCGCGACGTCGGAGAACACCACCGAGACGGTCTTGCGAACTTCCCGCTCCATGCTCCGGCCCTCGCCTTCGCCTTGATTCGCGTCAGGTTGAAGAGCTGCTGGCCGCCGCCCAGATACAACGCCGGTCTGGCCGAGCCGACCACGCCGGCCCCGCGCCTTACAGGTCCGCCAGCCGGCGCAGGCGGCTCAGGCAGCGCGCCCGGGTCGGGCCGATGCTGCCGATCGGCATCTGGAGGGAGGCCGCGACCTCCTGGTAGCTAGGCGCCGGGTCGGCGATCAGCACCCGGAGCAGCCGCTGGCAGTGGGGAGGAAGGCCGGCGAACGCCTTCCAGAGCAGCTCGTTCCGCTCCGACGCCAACGCCTTGGCGTCCGGCGGCTCAACCACGGTGCCCCGGGGCTCCAGTTCCGCCTCGTCGCCGACCGGGAGCTCCCGGCCGGCTCGGCGAAGCACGCGCAGCGCCTCGTGTCGTGCCGTCGACGCCAGCCAGGTGCCGACCCGCTCGGGATCGCGGAGACGGTGCAGGTGCTCGACCAGTCGAAGCCACGCCGTCTGGCTGACGTCGGCCGCGTCGGCGGCGCTCAGCCCATGGGCGCGGGCGACGGACCAGACGAGTCCACCGAAGCGGTGGACCAGCCCTTCCCAGGCGAGCTGGTCGCCGCCGGAGGCGGCGGCGACCAGCTCGGCCGAACCTCCCGATTCCATCCGCGAATAGTACAAGTACGACGCCGACGAATTCGCCTGGCCGCGTGCCCCGCCCGGTTCGGCTGGGAGGTGGACCCGTCACCCGATCTCAAACGAGCGAATGATCACCGGGTCAGGACGAGGGCTCGAACCGCAGCAGCTCGCCCTCGCCAGCCTGCATGGCCTGCTGCAGCTCCCGGCGCAGCTCGCCGATGACGTCGGCCAGCTCGATCATCCCAACCCCCGACAGGCCAGCGGTAGCTGCCGATTTTGGAAGCACGCAACCGGAAGCAGCCGGCCAAGGCAAAGGACCGCGCCACGTCAAGCAGGGGAAGCCGGCCAAGGTGCCGACCATCACCTTGACCCGAGTCTGGGCTGACAGGAAGCCGGATTGGCTGTACCGCTGCACGCTGGTCACCCGGTACGAAGTTCGCCCCGACGGGACGGTCTGGTCGACGCTGGATCAGGTGCTCGGTTCTGACGGCAAGGTCCTGGAGGACTTCTGGCGTTTGCCGTTGGACTACCGGCCAACCCAAGCAGTCCAGGGCAACGGCCGGAAGGTCGTCCTGAAAGACCGCACCATCGCCGGGCTTCAGACCTGGCTCATCAAGCAAGGCTTGACCACACCAGAGGACGTGACGGTCTGACGACGACGCTGTGACCTAGACCACGCCCAAGCAGAACCCGACCATCCATCGGTCCGGGCGGGATGGATGCCGCTCCGATCGTGAGCCGGTGTGTCAACCCAGCTACCGGAGCGCTCGGCACTCTGCAATCCGGCGAGATCGGCATGCTCCGGCGCGAGGACTACCTGATCCAGTACGAGGCGCTGGCGGACCAGGACTCCTGGCGTGGCACCGTTTGTGAAGCCGACTGGGCCGGGGTGGAGCAGAACGCGGACAATGCCCTCGGCTTGACCCTCGCTACCCTCCGCGGCAAGGGGTTCATCGATCGGGCGCGAACGGCGCCCCTTCCAAGTTGCAAGCGGCCTTCGCTGCAGCGAAGGGCGGCTAATCTCCTGACCTTCTTCTGACCCAGGAGCGAAGCGCCTCGGCCAGGTTCAGGCCGCCGGCCGTAGCCGCGCCTTGGCGGTGGCCGCGTACAGCTCCACGTCGGCGTCTGACAGCACGCGGTCGAAGCCGAGCGCCGAGCGCAGCAGGGTGGCGGGAACGATGGCCACGCCCTGGGCGCGCAGGCCGCCGTCTTGGACGTGGGCGTGATGCACACACAGCAGCGGGGCGACGGGGATGCCCAGGAGACGACCGAGGGTCAGGGCCTGCCAGCAGATGGTGGCCAGGGCGCGGTCCAGGTGGTGGTGGTTGTGCCAGATGAGCCGCTCGGCGCTCTGGTGGACCTGTCCGGTCCACTGCTTGGAGTCGATCACAAACACCCCGCTGGGGCCGACGACCAGGTGATCGATGTTGGCCGGGGAGCCCGGCATGGCCAGGTCGTGAAAGACCTGGTAGCCGTGGCGGCTGAGGCGGTCCAGCAGCCGGGCGGTCTGGCGTTCGCCTCTGGCCCCGCGCTGCCAGGTCCGGGCCTGGGTGGAGGGGCGAAAGCGCAGCGGCCAGCCGACCAGCGCGGCGGCGGCCAGCCCGGCCACCGTGGCCGGGGTCCTGGCCAGGCCGGCCTGGGTCGCGAGGGCCGATCCGGTGAGGCCGGCGGCGGCCACCAGTGGCGCCCGCCAGACCAGGCTGCGGGTCCAGGCGGCCAACTCCTGGCTGCGGCGCCGCCGATACTGGGCCAGGGCCGAGCGGCCAGGGCTGCCGACGGCCGCCTTGGCCGCTGCCGAGGGCGGGGGTCCGGGAAGCGCCGGCGCAGCCTCTGGTGCGGTCCAGGGGACCCCAGCGGGGTGCCCTGGTGGATCGAGGGCGGCCCAGCCGCTGCCCAGGGGGCGGGTGGGCTGGCCGGTGTGGGCATCCAGGAACCGCTGGAGCTCCTCGGCGGTCAGGGCTCGCACCGACAAGCCGCTGCCCTCATAGACCGACGCGCCCAGCGCCTCTAGGTCCTCATGCTTGTCGGGGTCAGGGTCGGGTGTGGGGTGCTGGCCCATGTGCTGCTCCTTCTGCCAGCTACCGGCCGTCGTGCTCGTGACGGCCAACAGTGCGGTCCGGATGGCGACCGGGCCGGCCGCGGCCCGGGGGCCGCTGGTCTCGGTCCTCGCGGTGGCGGTCCCAACCGGCCAGCCGGTCGAGCGCGGCCCGGGCCAGCTGCCAGTCGCGACGCCGGCCGGGGGCCTGCCGGCGAGGTTCGCCGCCCAGCAGCCGCTCAGAGTCGACCCGATGCCGTCGATCGGCCGCCGCCGGCCCTCGGCCGAGGTCGCCGCGGCGGTGGATACGCCCGCCACGGCCGCGGCGCCCCGGCTGCTGGCCGGTCTGGTCGGTCTGCTCGCCGGCGAGTGGGGTGGCCGCCACGCCGGCCCGCCCGTCCCGGGCCATCCCGCCCCCAACATGCTTCGCCGGCCCGGGGTCATCCAGCCCGTAGCCGCGCCGGTAGCCGTCCAGTTCCGCGGCGGCCAGGCGCCAGGCCTGACGCTCTTGGTAGTCGGTGGGCACGGGTCCGAGTTCGGCCAGTAGCCAGCCCGGCGGGTCCAGGGCCACCGCGTGCTGGTCGACCCGCCGCCGCCAGGCGTCCTCCCGGGCCACTGCCCGCTCGCGGCCGCGGAGGTCGGCGTCGTTGGCTTCCATCCAGCCCAGGTGCCGCTGCTGGGCCCGCCGCAGGATGCCGAGCCGTTCGGCGGCCTGGTCAGCCTGCCTGGTCGTGGTCACCGCCGCGTGCTCGGCCAGCACCAGCCGCTCCCTGGCTGCATGGAGGTCCCGGCGACCCAGCAGCCGGCTCCGGAGGGCGTCAACCTGGCTGGCGGCTGCCTTCTGTTCCTGGTCGGCCTGCCGGCGGGCCTGCTCGGCCTCGGCCGCCCGCACGGTGGCCAGCCGCAGCTCCCGGGACCGGTCCGGCGGGCACTGCGCCCGCAGCTGGGCGAGGCGGTCGCGTTCGGCCCGCAGCGCTCGCGTCGACAACCGGCGCACGTCCACCACGTCCGGGCTGTCGGTGGCAAGCGTCTTGCTGCCGTCGCGGGTCAGCACCCGGGCCAGCAGCTCCTCGGGCGCCCGCGGCTCCCTACTCGGGTGGGGGCGCTCGTCGTCGGCGCCGAAGGGTTCGGGGCCGACGGTCAGGTACAGGTCGGTCCGGTGTTTGCTCCGGGTGAGCTGGACATAACCGCCTTGCATGTCCTCGGCCCCGTCCAGGGCCAGCAGCGCCCGCTGCTCGGTCCTGCCTTGGGAGCGCATGTCGGTCCGCGCATAGGCTAGGTCAACCCGGCGCGACTGGCCGGGTCGGACCTGGGCGTCCAGGTACCAGCCGGGCAGCCGCACGATCTTCGGCCGCTCCTCCTCCAGCGTCCGCACGGTCATGGCCCGGCTGCGCAGGTCCAGGTCGGCGATGATGGCGGTGGTGCCGTTGACCACGCCCAGCCGGTCGCGGGCATTCGCGCCCAGCACCACCACATCCCCGACGGCGAAGCTCCGGTCCCCGACGGTGAGGCGCTCATGTCCGAGCTGGCCGTGCTCGGCCCGCATCCGCTGGCACACCTGGTTGAGCTGGTCGACCTGGCCGCGGCGGTGGCTGTAGATCACCGGCTGCTCCCCCTGCTGGTGGGCCTGCCACCAGTCCGAGATGAGGGCGCGGTCGCGGTCGTCGCGGGCCTCGAAGGCGCGGATGCGGTCATGCTCGGCGTAGGCGGCGATGGCCTGCTCCAGGTTGCCGGCGCGCACGTCGTCGATCGCGCGCTGCTCCCAGGCCTCGACCTGGCGGCGATTGATAGTCAGCTCCGAGGCGCCCAAGCGGAGCCGGAGGGCGCGGAAGCCGCCGCCGGCTTGAATGGAGGCGAACTGGCGGTCGTCGCCGACCAGCACCACCTTCGCGCCCGCCCGGTCGGCGTGGCTGAGCAGGGGGGCGAGCTTTCGGGTGGCGACCATGGCAGCCTCGTCCACCACCAGCACCGTCCGGCTGTCCAGCTTCACCCGGCCCCGCTGGAGGTCCAGCAGCAACCGATCCACCGTGTTGGCGCCGGTGAAGCCTTCATCAGCGAGGCCGACGGTGGCGATCCCGGTCGGGGCGGCGCCCAGGACCTGGTAGCCGCCCAGCTCGAACGCCTCTCGGGCCAGCCCCAACGCCCAGGTCTTGCCCGACCCGGCCCGCCCCACCACCACGGCCACCCCGGCGCCGCCTTGGGTAAGGTCGCGGACCATGGCCTCCTGATCCTCGCCCGCCGTGTTGTGGCGGTCCAGGACCTGTCGGAGAACCTCCGGCCGGACGACGGCGCAGCGCTCGTCCGTCCGGCCGGTCGCGCCATCCACGAGGTGGCGCTCCAGAGCCAGCAGCTCCGGGGTCGAGAACCGGTCCACGGCCAGCTGGTGATCGCGGCCGACCCGGACCGCCCGCTCGGCCAGGAACCGGTCGGCCGCCTGTTCGGCCTGGGTGAGCGCCTCAGCAGCCGAGGGGGCGACCGGGAGGCGCTTGGCCAGGGCGTCCACCACGTCTGTCCGGGTGAAGGTGGACGCCTGTCCGGTCAGCCCGTCCGGGCCGGACAGGGCGTCCAGCGCGGCGTCCAGCTCTGTCCGGGTCGCTGGACGGCCCCGTCCACCCGAGCGCACCTCGGCCAGCTGCCGCTCGTCCACCCCCTGCTCTGCGAGTTCGCGTGTCCACCGTTGGTAGACGCTCTGTTCGGACTCCGAGTAGTCCTTGGGCGCCCTGGTCGCGACCGCGGCGGCGCTGGACGCCTTGATCCCGGACAGCCCATGGGTGTCCAGCCAGCGGTCGATCTGCTCTGAGCGCTTGGAGAACCGCTCGATCAGTGTCCGATCGTCCAGCCCTTGGATCTCGGCCGCCCCTGAGCGCTCGTCCACTGGTCCCCAGCGGACACCGAGCCGTTGGGTGAGCGCGGCCCGCTCGGCGGCCAGGTACAGGTGATCGGTCGCCATAAGATGGGCGTACAGCCGATCGCTGTCCAGGGCCGTCCAGCGGCCGTCCGGGCCCTGGGCGGCGTTCTGGACCAGGACGTGGGTGTGGCTGTTGGGGTCGCCTGAGCGGCTCATGCGGTGCTCGAACGCCACCGCCACCAGCCCCCCGACCGCCGGGTAGCGGTCGGTGCCGTTGTGCTCCCGGCGGACCCCGAGGCCGTGGCGTTCCAGGTAGCCGATCGCGACCGTGAGCGCCTCGGCGCGGCCCTCGGCCAGCAGACGTCGGACCTGGGGGCTGGCGCCAGCAGCCAGCAGCGACACGCTCTTGGGCGAGGAGAAGCAGTGGTCGAAGGCCTGCACCCGCTCGTTGACCCGCTTGCCCCGATGCTGCCACGCCTGGTCGAACCCCTCCCCGTACAGCGCGTAGGGGTCGATCCCCAGGACCTTGCGGCAGAGCCGTTCGACTGTCTCCACCTTGACCCGCCGAGCGCCGCCGAGCCGGCAGGCGGCCTGGATCGACCGCACGTCGCCCTGGAGCGCCTTGGAGGCGGCCAGCGCCTCCAGATCCTCAACACCGTGCTGATCGGCGTGCGCGTTCAAGGCCTCCAGCAGCGGCCCGGCGGCCAGTTTGGAACGCGGGTCAGCCCGCCACAGCGGCGCACACCGCTGCTCACCGGTGGCGGGGTCCAGGCCCCGGAACATCGCCCGCACCTGCTCGGCCGACGCAACCTCCTCAAGACCGCTGGCTTGGGCCGCGCTGCCTACGAACCGGCCTGGTGACTCACCGCGTCCGGAGAAGTACTCTTCGCGGTTGCGGGCGATCTGGTCCAGCCAGTAGGCCTCCTGGCCCGCCTTCAGCGCCTTCACCGGCAACGCCACCCGGCCCAACCCTTCTGCCGCCACCAGGCGGCAGCCGTGCATCGCAGATGCGGATGTGTAGAACGACTGGAATTACGGTGAGGATAGCACGAGAAGGGGCGGCATATGCGGGTAGATAATAGGACACATGAGACTGAGAAGACAACAAAGTAGCAGGTGAGAGGTGGGAGAACAGAGTCAGTAGGGCCTAGTAAATGGACAAGAAGTTGAGTCTGGTTCGCTAACGGGATGCGTCCTTTGAATTCTTGATGCTGGCTCTATCGCTGCAACACGTGCCGAGCGATTCGCCCGCCGCGAAGGACTACCCGCCGCCGAGCAAAGCCCCCGGCCAGCTAGCGCCGACGGACGCGATAGCCACTGACCCACCTCGCCTCCACAATCGTCCGTCGCCCGATCGGTGGCGGAAGCAGGTCTCCGCGCCGGAGCCGCTCGTCGGCCCGCGCACCCAACCCTGGATCGCCTGATGGGCACTTCGAGGACCTCGCCCGTGGCGTGCCGGACATGCCCGCAGTCAGGCTGGCCGCCCGCTTCCGCCAGGGTGCGCCCGCCGGACACCCGCCCGGACACCGTCTCCGCCGACCAGTTCCTAATGCGGACACCCGGCAGTGGCTGGCCGGGCGACGGACATGGCGGACCTCTCGACCGTCCGGTCGGCCGGAGATCCCCAGTTCAAGGTGACCGCCCAGCCGATGGGTACCGGACCCGGTCCGGACGGCGACGGCCAAGCAGCGGACACCTCCACCGCCCAGCGTCCGACCATGCGCCTGGCCAGCCGGCCACGGCCAACCACGCTGCCCGCTCATCCTGGCCATGACCGGACAGGACGACAATGCGCCTGCTCCCTTCGGCTAACCTCAGCTGCTCCCAGCACCGAGACCCGCCCATCGTGACCACCTGCCCCTGCTCGATGCCGAAACGTCCGCAAGCCCGGTCCCCGTCCAATGTCCACGCGGTCGTGTCCGGCGTCCACAATGGACACCACGATCGGACAGCCTTCCGGACACCGCCTGCCCCGTCGTATCCGGCCGGACATCGTCCCCTCCACCCGGCACGCCATGGCGAACCAGAAGCGATGCGGACAGGAGTCGACAAACTACGGCACGGAAGGCACTCGAACATCCTGGATCGCCACGACCACGAAGCCGGCCCGCCGGGACACGCCGAGCGCCCTGCTGTGGGGCCGGCGTTTGCGGCTTGGCAAACCAAGGCTGGCTTCGGCGATGGCAACACTGCCAGCGCGACCGTAACCACGGCAGCGACCAGGCAGCCACTTGGTGTCGCTCGACCGTCCAAGGCGCGCCTCGGCGCATTGCTCTCCTCGGAACGAATTTCGGGTCGAGCGTAGAGCGAACGGCGAAGGTTCATCCGTTATGGCAAACCGGAACTAAGCAGCCGGTGGGGTGCTCGATGTCTGCGTGTCTAGGCAGGAAGACAGGGTGCGCTGGTCAGGTGAGAGTGTCGGTTACGAGAACATGCGACTTACCAGGTCAAGGGGTCGCGATGCAGACGGCGGCTACACCGTCATGACTGCCAGGGGATGGAGCAGCTGGCGTCAGCGGGCGTGGGCGGCGTTGTAGAGGGTGATTGGAGCGCTCAGCCCCTTGAGCGAGACAGGTCCAACGGGCTCAAAGTGGACCGCCTCCAGCGGGTCGGCGTCGGCGACGACCTGGTCGCTGACGAGGACCTTGCCCGGTCGGGCGTGGTCGGTGATCCGGGCAGCGATGTTGACCGTGCGGCCGAAGTAGTCGCCGTTCTGGAACACGACCGGGCCGGTGTGCAGGCCGACCCGGGCCCTGGGCAGTCCGACCTCGGGGATGCGGTCGACCAACTCCAATCCGCAGCACACGCCCTGCGCCGGGTCGGGGAAATAGAACATCACGCCGTCACCGAGCAGCTTCACCACACGGCCGCCGCGGCGGTGGGCGAACTCGTGGACGATCTCGATCAGCCGGCCAGCCAATTCGGCCGCGGCCCGGTCGCCACGCTCCTCGGTCAGCTTGGTGTAACCGCTGAGATCCAGGAAGGCGATCGCCGGGGGCCGGACCGGGCGCCGTCGTGCCAGTCCGGCCCGCTCCAGGGCCGCCTCCGCCCGGAGCACGGTCACATCCATCACGTAGTGCTCGAAGTGGCGGCGGTACAGCAGGATCAGCGTGCGCTCCAGGCTGGCCATCATGGACGCGGCGACCTGGTTGAGGTCGTCAGTCCAGGAATGG
>Ga0307319_10000217_pt1 | contig 17963 bp, 21 predicted proteins | sample ER_DNA_368_FD_194491 | JGI IMG/M metagenome (GOLD analysis project Ga0307319, IMG submission 194491) | Bulk soil microbial communities from the East River watershed near Crested Butte, Colorado, United States - ER_DNA_368 | ecosystem: Environmental > Terrestrial > Soil > Floodplain | place...
CGGCACCTGATCGTCTGACTCGATTGTCTTGAAGACCTCTTCGCCGGTCGAAAGTCTGAACCTCAATCTCGCCACCGCGCGAGCATAGCGCCGGGGAACGCGTTGTCGGATCGCTCGGCCTCTCGGAATTGGGTAGTGAGTCAGCTTGAGCGCTACGCTCAGCGAGCGCCGTCAGCCGAGCCCGCCTGGCGAGCCTCGAAGGCTCACTGGAGTCTTGGAAGGTTGGCGGCGTTCTAGTTGGGGACCTCGACGGCGCGTAGGAGCGTCCGCGCCGAAGCTTCGGCCTGCCGTTGCGGGCTGCCTTACGGACGGCTCGAGGAGCGCATCTGCTGGAAGTGCCGGAAGGCGGGTTCACTGAGTAGCGTCGGCCGGCCCGGCTTCACGATCCTCCTCACTAGACTCTTGACCGTTTCCGGAGCGAGGGCACAGGCGTAGGCTGGGAATCGCTGGAAGGGCCCGCAGCCCCTTCCAACTGACCGGTTGACCTCTTGCCGGTCATCTCCCAGACGGTCGGCGTGCGTCCCCCCGACCTACGCCAGCCGTCGGTTTGGCTCACGTGAAGGCTCGCGGCGTTCTTGGGCGGAAGGAGAGCCGAGCCGCCGTTCTCCCGTGTCGCGATAAGGCCAGTGGGCGCCCTAGAGCCCGTCCCAACCTCACTCGGCTCTCACTCCGCCAGGCGAGCCTAGTTCGGAGAGGTCTCTAGTTCCACTGGCTCTATGTCTAGTTCGCCGGCGCGATCGGGTTCGTCACGGTTCCAGTTCTCGACGATGAGCTCAGCCATCTGGCGGTCGACGAAGAGCTCGAGTGCCTCGTCGCTCATCTGCTCGCTTACGACGGCGTAGACGCGCACGGCGGGGAGCCTATCCCGAGGTATGCACCAGGTCGGCACGGCGGCCGAAAACACCGTGTCCCAGGCCATTGCCCACGTTCGGACAGCAGTTGCACAGCCCTCATCGCGGCGACTGGAAACCCTCATCGAGTGACTTCATCCGCCGAACTGAGCGGCCCGATGGCGAAGGCGGCGGAAGCCCTAAAATGTCACCGAAGAGCGGGTGCTGCCACCAGCGCGGGCGCGAATCAGCCTTGACAGGCTTGTGGGTGCCGACAGGACGCTTTCGCTTATCGAGGCGAGGGGCGCGAAGCCGCCAGGCTGGTAGCTGATTGTCTAGCGGAGCCTATCCGCCGCTCCGCTCGGCCTCCCTCCGCAGGCCGCGGTCCCGTCAGGAGAGAGGCCGGGCGCAACGGGTGTGCGCCGGGCGAGAGGAAGCCGTCGCCCGTTCTTCTGGCCGTCTTTCCGAGGGAGGTCCGGCCAGGAACGCCCGGAGCGCCCGACTACGCGATTATGCGAGACCGCACGAAGCGGGGAAATAGTCCTACTGCGTCATTCGGAGCAACGAACCGCAACCTAAGGCTTCCGCCCGAGCAGCCGAGCGACGACGGCGCGGAAGAGCTTGCGCGGGGAGCGCTGGCCGTTCGCTGTCAAGCGTTGTGCCTCGAAGGCCGGCCATTCGCCAACGTCAACCTCTGCCAACGAACTGACGCTTGCGACTACTGATGATCACGCGATGAACGGCGTGATCGCCGCGACCACAACGAGGTAAACGACTTCAAGTCCGAGGAGTGCGCCGGCGACCAGACGCATGTTTTGGGTCTGATCAACTTCGAAGTCGACCGACTTGTATGCATATTCGAGTTCCTCAAGCGATAAGAGCAGCCAATTCTCCTCAGACAGGAGCGCTTTCCAAAATGGGTACTCTCCTGCCCCTGCTCTTCGACGAGCTTCCGCTCGGGGCCCGTGAGCCGTGCCCGTCGTGCTTGCAAGTTGATCAGCGCGCCGCTGCGCCTCTTGACGCTAGCGAAGGTGTTCTGGCGTCGCGATCGTTCCATATGGGCGCCAATGCTCGCGCCGCGGCCTCGGCTTCGGCCGCCCGTAGCCCGTAACAAGTAACTCGGACTCCCACCCAACCCAAAGAGCCAGCAGGAAAATCGCCAGGAACGGAACGAGTGCACCTAGGAAGAGCACTGACGCGAGCGCCGAGTCCTGGTCGGGACGCGTCGCGCCAAAGACTCCAAGGACAACGGCACCGGTTGCGGCGTACGTGGCGATTTGCCCGAGGAGCGAAGACAACTCAGCCCGTCCCTGCTCAAGGGCGTCCTTGTAAGCCTCGAACTCAAGCTTCACTTACCGACGACGTTCAGGGTAATGCTTCCGTCGAGGTTCCCTTCCCAGCTCGGACGCCGGGGCTCCTCTCAATCAGCTCGTCGTTGCAGCCTTCCGGCCCAATTCAAACCAGCCCACTACTGGGTCGCGGGTGTGAGCAACGGTCACTAGCCCGCCGCCGCCCTTCCGCAAGCGTTCGCCTTCCGCCTCCGTCCTCGATCGAGCCTCGCTCGAGGCGAAGCCGCTTGTCTTCCTAGCAGCAGCCCTCGGCGCAGCCTTCTCCGCGCCAGCTTTCGCGCCCTTCCTTCACTGCTACAGCCGCGATGAAGAGCGCGGCGGCGGGGTCCGCCCACCAGAGTCCGGCGACGGCGCTTAGGACGAGGCCGATGAGCAGCGCGATGGAGAGGTACGCGCAGAGCTGCGTCTGCGAGGCCTCCTTCACGGTGGCGGCCGACCCGAGCTGGTGCCCGACCTGACGCTTGACCCGTGCGAGCAGGGGCATCGTCACCGTCGTGAAGGCAGCGAGTCCGATACCGATCCAGCTCGCCTCCGGATGCTGGCCGCCCGCGAGGGTGCGGATCGACTCGACCGCGACGTAGGCGGCGAGAACGAAGAAGCTCGCCGCGATCAGCTGTTGCGCTCGACGCTCGGCGGCTTGCGAGCCGACACGGGCGCCGGTGAAGAGCCAGAGCACGACGAAGCCAGCGAGCGCCTCGATGAGCGAGTCGGCGCCGAAGCCGATCAGTGCAATCGAGCTGGCCGCGATCCCGGCTCCGACCGCGATCGCGAACTCGACGAAGTGGTAAGCAATCCCGCCCCATGCCAGGAGCCGCGCCTTGCGCTCGAGCCGCTCGCGCTCGGGTGAGCGCCGCAGGAGCGGCTGAAGCGGCGTCGTCTGGATCGTCGGTGTTGCCATATGCCAGAGAGTGTAGGTCTAGGGGCTTCCGCCCGAGCAACCGGGCAACGACGGCGCGGAGGAGCTTGCGCGGGGAGCGGCGGCCGTTGTCGAGGGCCGTTGGCACAGCGCAGTTCTACGTCTCGTCCGCTCCGCGAACAAGTGTCTCCGGAAGCCATGGCTGCCGGGCTCCGGCGAAGGCGGTTGCGAGGAAGGCGGGGCCGAACCACCGTTTCCCCTATCGCACTGCCGACGTCGCGCGCGCTTGGTCGACAGCGCGGGGTTCGATCCGACCCCGCACTCCTTAGATCGGCAGGACGCGCGCCGCCGTTACGGGTTTCGACGACCTCTTCGCCAGCGTCATCGCCTACAGCAGCGCGAACGTACTCCGGCCAAGCGGAAGCCCGCGTTCGCCTGGGCGTAGGGGAGCGCGGTCAGTCGTCCTCTTGCTCGGGCGCGTCTTCCTTCTGCTCCTCGCGGACGTATGCGCGCCCGTCCGCCGAGAGCCTCGCCCCCATCGTCGGCCCCATCCCTTTACCTGAGGCCGGGTCTAGGTGCCCTTGCGCCTCGAGCTCATCGAAGGCATCCTCGTACCAGTTCTCCCCCGCCCTGCCGGCGTAGTCGCTCATCAGTTCATGGACGTCGTGAAGCTTCGAGCGGTCGAGCGCGTCGGCGTCGAATAGACGGCGACGGAATACGTCGACAAATTCATCGAAGGTCGGCAGGTCGGTCACGTCTTATCCCCCCTCAGGGTTGGTCGGCACGGGCGAATCCTCGCACGCGAAGGCGGCCAAATTCTGAGGTAGGCACCGGGGTAGGCACGCCACGAGCATTTCCGGTACTCCTGGCACACATGACCCACGCAACCAAGCGGGTTCCGCTCAACCATGCGGCTGCAAATGGGCCCGCCAGGATTCGAACCTGGGACCAACGGATTATGAGTCCGCTGCTCTGACCGCTGAGCTACGGGCCCTGCTCCGTGAGCGTATCGCCTCGACAGTGCCGGACTGTTTCGGGCACACTCGTCCCTGGCATAAGATGCCGTCGTCCCGAAACCCGACCGACGGAGGTGGGAGCTCGAGGTGAAGGTCTTTCAGCGGGAACACAGCCTGAGGACAAAAGCAGGCCTCGAGATCCGGGACATCACAGACGAAGTGAAGGAATGCGTTGCCGAGAGCGGCGTCAGCGACGGCATCGCCTGCGTCTACTCCCCGCACACGACCTGCTGCGTGCGGGTCAACGAATTCGAGGCAGGCTTCCTCGAGGACTTCGTCCGCATGCTGCGGCGGATCGTCCCGAGCGAGAAGTACTACGCGCACGACGACTGGGACCGGCGCACCGAGAACATCTGCCCCGAGGACGTCGAGTTTGCGAACGGCCACTCGCACTGCATGGCGATGCTCCTTGGGCCGGCAGGTGAGTCCATTCCGGTTCGTGAGGGCGAGCTCTGCCTCGGCACCTGGCAGCGTGTCCTCTTCATGGAGCTCGACCGCTCCCGCGAGCGCCGCTGGATCGTCCAGGTCGTCGGCGACTAGCTCTTCGAACCAAATGAAACGGGGCCGCCGCCAGCCCCGTTTCTGTGGAAAATCTGTCCGGGCTGCCCCCGCCGCATCGGGGCCCGACCCGGTATTTCGTTCGCCTTCGTTACTTTGCCGCAGCGCAACCCCGGCGTCCCCCCTCCGAGGGAGTTGACTCCCTCCCCCGTTCGGGGTTGACCGCCCTGCTTCACACGGTTGACTCGACGGCTCAGGCGGCCTGACAAGCAGCACAGAGCCCGGTGACCTCGAGCGTGTGCCCGGTGGGCGTGAATCCGTGCTCCCGCGCGGCTTTCCCGAGCCATTCGTCCACCTCGCAGTCCTCGAGTTCGGCCACACCGTGGCAGCGTGCGCAGATCAGATGGTGGTGGTGCCCCTCGCCACAGAGGCGGTAGCACGTCTCGCCCGGCCGGTGCGCGAACTCGTCGATCACGCCGTGCTCGCTGAGGAGCGAGAGCGTCCGGTAGACGGTGGCGAGGCCGACCGCGTCGCCGCCCTGGCGAAGACGCGAGTAGATCTCCTGGGCGGTCGCGTCGTGGGGCTCGGCCGCGAGCGTCTCGAGGACGAGCAGGCGCTGGCGCGTTGCGCGGAGGCCGGCCTGCGCCAGGCGGTTGCCCGAAGTGCTTTGCGCGTCGGTCATTGGCCAGTACGATACCGCAGACATGAGACTGAGAATCATTCTCATCCTGGGGGTCGCTTTCCTGCTGACCGCATGCGGGCCGTCCGTGCAGGCTGGGCCCGACACCGTGGTTGCGAGCTTCTACCCGCTCGCGTTCGCGGCGAAGGAGATCGCGCCGAGCGCCCCGGTCGAGAACCTGACGCCGCCGGGAGCGGAACCGCACGACCTCGAGCTCTCCCCCATCGACGCCGCGACGGTGCGTGAGGCACGGCTCGTCCTTCTCCTCGGCCACGGCTTCCAGCCGCAGCTCGAGGACGCCTCCGGCAACGGGGACAACGTCCTCCACCTCCTCGACACCGCGGGGCTCGACCTGCTTCCCAACGGGGATCCGCATGTCTGGCTCGACCCGCTGCGCTACGCGAAGATCGTAGAGCGGATCGGCGCGGCTCTCGGGGCCGAGAACGCGGCCTCGAGGCTCGTTGCGCGGCTCCACGATCTCGACGCCGAATACCGCAAGAGCCTGGCGAACTGCGAGCGCCGCGAAATCGTCACGAGTCACGAGGCATTCGCCTATCTCGCGGAGCGGTACGGCCTCGAACAGGTCCCGATCACCGGGCTCAGCCCAGAGGCCGAGCCTCAGCCGGCCGACCTCGCACACGTCGTGCAGCTCGTGGAAGAGCGGGGAGTCACGACGATCTACTACGAGACGCTCGTCTCGCCGCGGATCGCGGAGACCGTCGCTCGGGAGACAGGCGCCAACGTCGCCGTCCTCGACCCGATCGAGGGCCTCACGCCCGCGGAGATCGCCAAGGGCGAGGACTATTTCACCCGAATGCGCGCGAATCTACGCGCGCTCGAGGAGGGACTGGGGTGCAGCCAGCCGTCGAGCTGAAGGACGTCTCGTTCGCGTATCCCGGCGGGCCCGAGGTTCTGAGCCGCGTCAACCTCGAGATCCGGCGCGGGGAGTTCGTCACGATCGCCGGCCCGAACGGAGGAGGCAAGACGACCCTCCTGCGGGTCGCGCTGGGCCTCGAGGAGCCCACCGGCGGCGAGGCGCGCCTCTTCGGCGAGCCCGCCGACGGCGCCCGCGACCGCTACCGGATCGGGTACCTCGCTCAACGCACCCGGCTCGCGATCGACGCGCCGGCGACCGTGAGCGAGGTGGTGACCGCCGGCCGCGTCCCGCGTCGCGGCCTCCTGAGGCCGTTCGGCCATGCCGACCGCGACGCGATCGCAGACGCGATCTCGCGCGTCGGCCTCCAGGCCCAAGCGGCAACGCCGATCCAGCGACTCTCCGGCGGCCAGCAGCAGCGCGCCTTCATCGCGAAGGCGCTCGCCGGCGAGCCGGAGCTACTCGTTCTCGACGAGCCGACCGCCGGTGTCGACGTCGACGCCCAGGAGGCTTTCGGCGCGTTTCTCGGCGGGCTGCACGAGGCTCTCGGCGTCACGATCCTCTACGTCTCGCACGAGTTCGGCGCGGTGGAACGGTTTGTCGAGCGCGTCATTCTCGTCCGCGGCGGAATCGTCTTCGATGGCCCGCCTGCCGAGCTCCCCGCCCACTGGCACGACCCATCCCATGTTCATCCTTGACGCCGACTTCATGCGGATCGCGTTCGCGACGGGCGCGGTCGTCGGCGTGCTCGCGCCCGCGGTCGGGTTCTTCCTCGTCCAGCGGCAGATGAGCCTGATCGGAGACGGGATCGGGCACGCCGCCTTCGCGGGCGTCGCGGCCGGCTATCTGTTCGGCGTCTCGCCGGTCGGGGCCGCGCTCGTCGCGGCCACGCTTGCCGCGGTGGGCGTGGAGTGGCTGCGGAGCCGGCACCGCGCCGCGGGCGACCAGGCGCTCGCGCTCATCTTCTACACGGGGATCGCCGCAGGGGTCGTGCTCGTCTCTGCCGCGGGAGCATTGAACGCCAACCTCTTCTCCTTTCTCTTCGGCTCGATCCTGACGGTGACCTGGTCTGATTTCGCGCTCGTCGCGGTGCTCGGAGCCGTGGGGCTCGGGATCATCGCGTTGCTCTATCGCGGGCTGGTCGCCGTGGCACTGGACGAGGAGGGAGCGCGCGTCAGCGGGCTTCCAATCGGGCTCCTGAACGTCGCGCTCGCGGCGCTGGCCGGCGTGACCGTCGCCGTCTCGATGCGGATCGTTGGCATCCTGCTCATCGCCGCGCTGATGGTCCTCCCGGTCATCGCCGCGGGGCGGATCGGCACGAGCATCCGCTCGACGATGCTCCTGTCGATGGGAATCGGGCTCTTGTCTGTTTCGGTCGGATTGACGATGTCCTACTACGCCAACCTCGCCCCAGGAGGCGCAATCGTCCTGCTCGCGGCCGCCTTCGCGGTGGCCGCCCAGATCGGTGCGCCGCTCCTTAATCGCACCCGATAACCACCTCACACCAATTTCCTACGTTTCCTACCTATTCTTGAAGCCGTGAAACGGTTCGGCATCCTGGCTGGGCTCGGCCTTGCGCTGCTCGCCCTCCTCCTCCCCGCCCGGGCGAGCGCCGACGTGCTGCCGGTCGTCGTCCAGGTGCAGGCGCCGCACGGGACGCACGTCCAGGTGTCCGGCGAAGGCGCGCTGAGCTATCCGCGGAACGGCCGCTTCGTGCGCGCGCAGTCGGTCAGCGTCGAGGGCGACCATCTGATCTTCACAGGACTCTCGCTACTCGGCGGGCGCGTGAAGGCCGACCGGCTCGTCATCCCGGTGAACGGGTTCGGCGACGCCTCGCTTTCGGGCCTCAGGATCGAGGGACGGAAGCCACAGGGCCTCCCGAACCAGGTGATCCCGCTGAAGGACGGCGGCTACGTCGTCTCTCTGCAGCAGTCGCTCGACGGGCAGCAGCGAAACCTGGCCGGGCTCGTCGTCCACCTGGGCGCGAAGACGGGCAAGCTCCCGGCCGGCACGGAGATCCTCGTGGGCGTGCCCGCGAAGGTCGATGTCGCTGCCGGCTACACCTACCCGCTTGCGGCCCAGGGCGAGATCATCGGCTGCCCGTTCGTCCCGGGCTCGACGCACAGCGCCTTCGTCGCGCCGGACAACCTCGCTTCCGACAACGCGGTGGACATCGCTGTCCCCGTCGGAACTCCGGTCTATGCGGTCACAGACGGCGTGATCGGGCCGCAGATCGGTGCGCTCGGCTCCACGGATCCGGCGATGGCCGGGCTGCGCCTCCACCTCAATGCGCCGGGTGTCCAGTTCTACTACGCGCACCTGTCTGAGATCGACGTCGTCCCGGGCCAGTTCGTCCAGGCCGGGCAGCAGCTCGGGCTCTCGGGCTCCGCCAACGGCGCCCCCCACCTCCATTTCGCCCAGGACATCGGCAATCCGGCGGAGACGGTCGGCGCGCTAGGCGCCTGCCCGTTCTACCAGTCGTATTCCGAACCCTGGGGCTAGCTCCTCGAACGCTTGACTACGATTCGAGGCGTGCGGGAGCTGAGCGTCTCCGAGGTCGCGGTCGCGGGTGGCACGTCGGAGGAGACGGTCCAGCAACTGTGCGAGCTCGGTGTCATCGCGCCTCAGAACGGCGGTTTTCGGCCGAGCTACGTTCGGCGCGTACGCCTCGTGCTCGCGCTCGCCACCTCCGGCGTCCCCTTCGAAGCAGTCGGCGAGGCGATCCGCGACGGACGCATCACTTTCGACTTCATCGACGAGCTCGCCCCGAACCCAATCCCGCTCCTCCCGGAGACGCAGACCGAGCTCGTCGCGCGCCTCGAGCTGTCGGACGAACTCGCCCGTGGCCTGGGCACGATTCTCGGCACCTGCTCTCTGCCGCCGGACCAGCAGGTTCGATCGGATCACGCCGAGCTTTTCGAGCTCGTCGGAGCGGCAAAGGCGCACGGAGCCGACGACGATCTGCTGATTCGCGTCGTCCGGGCCACGGCGGAGAGCCTGCGGCACATCATCGACGCGCAGCGCGACTTTATCGACGTCAGCCTCCTCGAGCCGGCGGCTGACGCCGGGGCGACACCGTCGGAGATGCTGTCCCTCACTGCGCCGACCAGACGCCGCTACCGCGAGCTCGGGCGCCGGTCTGTCGAGCTCCTCTTCGACCGCTTCGTCGACGAGTCCACCTTCCAGCACATCGTCGAGATGATGGAGACCGAGCTGGGCGAGCAGCGAGTCGTCGCGGGGGCGGCGCAAGCGATCGCCTTCATCGACCTGAGCGGTTACACGCGCCTCGCGGAAGAGGCCGGCGACGACGAGGCCGCGGCCCAGGCGGCACGCTTCACCGCGATGGTGGAAGCGGCGGCGAGCGAGACCGGAGGGCGTCTCGTCAAGGTGCTCGGCGACGGCGTGATGATGCATTTCGGGGATTCGGACGCGGCGATTCGCGCCGCGATCAGCGTCCTCAGCCGCGTGCAGGCTCACGGCCTCCCAGCGGCGAGAGCCGGAATCAACGCCGGCCCCATGGTGAGACGAGATGGCGACTACTTCGGATCCGTCGTCAACCTCGCCGCACGCGCCGCCGACTATGCCCGTGCCCACGAGATCCTGGTCACTCAGGAGGTCATGGACGCCTGGTCCAGTGGCGACTCGATTTACTTCCGCGCGATCGGCGCGGTCTCACTGAAGAACGTGAGCCGCCGCGTCGAGCTCTTCCAGGTCATGCCCACCGAGGGTTAGCCCGCCGGCGAGCCGACCCGGACGAGGTTGCCGCTCTTGTCGACGAGCGCGAATTCGCGCATCCCATAGTCCGTGTCGCCGGGCGGCATGAGACGGCTGCCGGTACTCGGATCGGCAGGAACTCCGACCGCTTCCCACTCTGCGTAGAGCTCATCGGCGTCGGCGACGCGGACGTAGCAGGAATGGTCGGTCGTGAGCGGATCGACCTCGGGCGACTCCCAGAAGTGGAGCTCGATCATCGGCCCGCGTCCGACAATCAGGTAGCCGTACGTCTCGGGCGGCGCGCCGCGCAGCTCGAACCCGAGCCGCTCGTAGAACTCGAGCGTCTCGCGGAGATTCCGGCTCGGCATGATCGGAACGGCGAATTCGTCGATTCGCCGAGATTAACGTGAGATAGTCGGCCGGTGAGCCTGACGAGGATCGGCGCATGGTGTGCGATCGGCGCGGTCGTCGCCTTCGTCGCCGGCATCGCGCTCATGGCAGCAAGCGGCGTGCAGGTCCTCATCCCCGAGACCGGCAAGGACGGGCTCGACTGGATCGCCGACGTCGACGACGCGAGCGGCATGTTCTACCTCGGAGCCTGGCTCGTGATCGTGGGCGGCGTCCTCGGCCTCGTCGGCCTGATCGGGTTCTACGACTACCTGAGGCGCGCGGGCGACTGGCTCGCGCTCGCGCCGATCCTCGGTGTATTCGGCCTCACCCTCGTGACGATCTCTCACCTGCTTCCGATCGCGATGGCTTACGAGCTCGTCCCCGACTTCCGCGCTGCTGTCGATGCGCACACGTTCGACACGCTGGCCTCGCTTGCCCTGGTTCTGAACTACACAGGGGACGTGGTGCTCTGGGGAGTCGTCGTGCCGATGTACGCCCTGGCGATCCTGAAGACTCGGGTGATCCGGCGGTGGATCGGCTGGCTGGCTGTTGGCGTCTGGGTCTTCGCGGGGATCGGCGATGCGCTGAGCCCGCTCTCGGGGACGATCGAGGGACTGACCTTCATTGGTTTCGTCGGATTCTTCGTCTGGATGGCGGCGATGGGCGTTTCGCTTCTGCGCGGCCATCCGCCGGAGGCGCCTGCAGTCCAGTCGCTCTGGCCTAGCTGCAGGCACCCGCGGGAAAGCCCCGGCCTCCCTGCCCTTCAGTTCCATAGGGCCAAAGCACCTATCAGCGCGACGAGGGCCAGAATGCCGATGAAGTAGCCGATGCCCTGGAGCTCCTCCCACCCGTACGCCACCACGATCGCGCCGAGGAGGGCGAGCCAGACGGCCGTTGCGGCCAGCATGAAGTAGCCAAACCGCCGCCCGAAACCGGGCCTCGGACGAGGGGGCGACATCAGCGTCCGGCTTTGCAGGGCATTTCAGTAGCTCCCCGGGTTGGACTCGAACCAACAACCCTCCGGTTAACAGCCGGATTCTCTGCCAATTGAGCTACCGGGGAACGGCCGAGGAATTTTAGCGGGCGCTGGACGAGGCCTCTTGCTGAGCCTCCCGGATCTTCGTGAGGAGCGTCTGCAGCTCGACGGTTCGGGCCAGGTCTTCTCCCTCGAGGCGCGCCAGCTCGCGGCGCACCATCCGCTCCTCGAGGCGGAGGAAAAGCTCCTTCGCCACGTCCGCGTCCAGGTGTTCGGTCTCGGCGGTCGCGTCGAGCTCGGCCCGGGCCTGCAGGAGCTCGTTGTCGGCCTCGGTCTCGCCGCAAAGGAACGCGCGCAGGCGCTGGTGCAGCGGGTCGTCGAAGTGGCGATCGTCCAGAGGCGCCAGATAGTGCACCACGAGCTCTGGCTCGGCGGCCACGGCGGCGAGGAGGCGCTTCTCGAGCCGGTCGCCTCCCTCGAGCGCACGATCGGAGACGGCGCCGGTCTTCCGCTGCGCACGCGGCGCCAGCCCGGCTTGCATATCCGGGGATAGCCCGAGTTTGTCTGCGGCAACGCGAACGGCATCCGCGCGTTGCGGCGAGTCCGGAAGGCCGGTGAGCACCTCGCGCACCCGCGCGAAGCCGTCCTGGCGCGAGGGTGCCCGCGCCGTCTCGACCTCCACTCGGTGGACGAGGTAGCCGACCGACCGGCCGATCAGATCGTCGAAATCGTCGGCGGCGTCCGCGGGATCGACGCCCGCAGGGAGCGGCACGACGCGAACGTCGAAACCACGCGCGGCGGCGAGATCCATCCCGCGCAGCGTTGCGGCCTCGCCGGCCGCGTCCGCGTCGAAGCAGAGGAAGAGCCGCTTCGTGAGGTGGCCGAGCTCCTTCAGCTGCTCCTCCGTGAGCGCCGTTCCCATCGAGGCGACGACGGTGCTCCGGCCACGCTGATGGAGAGCGAGCACGTCGGTGTAGCCCTCCACGACGACCGCCTCGTCCTGCTTGGCGATCGCTGCCCGCGCGCGGTGGAGGCCGTAGACGATCCGGCTCTTGCGGAAGAGCTCGCCCTCCGGCGAATTGACGTATTTCGCCTTGATCGGGTCGTCGTCGTGGAGCCGCCGCGCGCCGAAGCCGAGGACTCGGCCGCGCGCGTTCGAAAGCGGGAATACGAGGCGGCCGGCGTAGTAGTCGTTGCCGCGGCGGTTGACGAGGCCCGCGGCCACCAGCTCTTCCTGCGAGTACCCCTTGGTGCGGGCCTTCCCCGCGAGCTGCTCGCCGCCGGGCGAGAGCCCGAGGCGGAAGTCGCGGCAGACCTCCTCCGTGAGCCCGCGCTCGGTGAGGTAACCGCGGGCGAGCTCGCCGGCGGCTGTATCCCAGAGATAGCGGCTGTAGAAGCTCGCCGCGTCCTCGAGCAGGGACTCGAGGCGGTCGCGGTGCTTCCGGCGCGCCTCCTGGGCGGGCGAGGTCTCCTCGTACTCGAGCTGCGTGCCCGTTCGGTCCGCCAGCCACTCGACCGCTTGCGCGAAGTCGAGCCCTTCCGTCTCGCGGATGAAGGTGATCAGGTCGCCGCCCTTGTGGCAACCGTGGCAGTAGAAGAGCTTCTCGACCGGGTTGATGCCGAAGCTGGGCGTCTTCTCGGAGTGGAACGGACAAAGCCCGACCCAGCGCGCACCCGACTTGCGGAGCTGCGTCCGGCCCTGGACGACATCCACCATGTCGGCCGCAGCGACGACGTCCTCGATCGACGTCTTCTTGATCAGTGCCATGCGAGCGCGAAGCGGTCAGTCATGCCGGCAATGTAGTCCGTGACCTGCTCGGAGACGTCGCCCGGGAGACCTTCGGGAAGGTCGTCCGGGTGCTCGACGAGGTGGGCGAAGATCCGGCGCACGGTCGCAGTCGCAGTATCGCGCTGCTCCTGCGCCGCGGGGCCGAGATAGACGCGCTCGAACATAAACGCGCGCAGATTGAGCATCGCGTGGCCGATCTCGTTCGACTGGACGATGTCGCCCGCCTCGGCCGAGCTCTCGACGATGTCGTGAACGAGGCGGTCGATGCGGCGCGCACCACTCTGTCCAAGTCGCTCGAGGTCCCCTTGCGGAAGATCGCCGTGGGACAGGAGCCCGGCGCGCAGCGCGTCGTCGATGTCGTGGTTGATGTAGGCGACGCGATCGACGAGGCGGACGATCTTGCCCTCGAGTGTGGCCGGGTCGCCCGGCCCCGTGTGCTTGAGGATGCCGTCGCGCACCTCCTCGGTGAGGTTCAGGCCACGACCCTCCTTCTCGAGCACGTCCACGACGCGGAGCGACTGCTCGTTGTGGCGGAACCGACGGCCGTAGCGCTCGAACACGACTTCGTCGAGCACCTCCTCGCCGGTGTGGCCGAAGGGCGGGTGGCCGAGGTCATGGCCGAGCGCGATCGCCTCGGTGAGATCCTCGTTCAGCCGCAGCGCCCGCGCCACGGTTCGCGAGATCCCGGCTGTCTCCAGCGTGTGTGTGAGACGCGTGCGGTAGTGGTCGCCCTTCGGGTCGATGAAGACCTGCGTCTTGTGCTTCAGCCTCCGAAAGGACTTCGAGTGGACGATCCGGTCGCGGTCGCGCTGAAACGGCGTCCGCAAGCCGCATTCCTCGTCCTCGGCGACCCGCCCGCACGTCTCGTACGAGCGCACGGCGAGCGGCGAGAGCCATGTCTCCTCCTGCTCCCGGATCCGCGCTTCGAACGCGTCCGCAACTCTCCCGGCAAGTTCGGGCATACCGCTAACGCTAGATGATGATGGGGACGGTTCCGCCGTCCGCGCTCCATGCCGATCCGGTCACATAGCTGGCTCGGTCCGAGCACAGAAAGACGATCACCGCGGCGATCTCCTCCGGCTCGGCGAGTCGACCGAGCGGCCGGCCCTTCCCCACGCCTTCCAGGATCTCCTCGCGGCTCTTCCCCGTTCGCTCGGCGCTCTGGTCGGCGAGGCCGCCGGCGGCAAGCCAGGCCGGCGAAGAGGTTGGCCCGGGCGCGACGGCGTTGCAGAGGATCCCGTCCTTCGCATAGACGTCGGCGACGAGGCGCGACAGCGAGAGGACGGCTGCCTTCGTCACGGAGTAGTTCGGCATCCCGGTGGACGGGCGCTTTCCGGCCGTCGAGCTCACGTTCACGATCCGTCCCGATCCGCGCTCGCGCATGCCGGGGAGGACGGCTCTGATCGCACGCATGTAACTCATGACGTTCAGCTCCCACATGGAGGCCCAGTCCTCGTCCGTCAGCTCCTCGAAGCTCGTCTGGTAGGCGACTCCGACGTTGTTCACGAGGCAGTCCACCCGCCCGAAGGCCTGCTCGGCTGCACCCACGAGCTCGCCCGGAGCCGACGGCACGGAGAGGTCGAGCGCGACGTGCAGCGACTCACCCACGCCGGGCCCGGACTCGCGCCGGCCGGAGGTCACGACGCGCGCGCCCTCCTCGGCAAGCATGCGCGCGCACGCCTCGCCGATCCCTTCGGTCGAGCCGGTGACGACGCAGACGCGCTCTTCGAGGCCGAGCTGCACGGGCGCCTACGATAACCGCCGTGACGACCGTGTACCTCGCCCGCCACGGCGAAAGCGACTGGAACGTCGACCGGCGCTGGCAGGGCCACGCGGACCGCCCGCTCACGGAACGCGGTCGCGAGCAGGCGCGGGCGCTGGCCGAGCGGGTGGCAGGCGTCGACCTCCAGGCGGTCTATGCCAGCGACCTGCGCCGGGCCTGGGAGACCGCGGAGGCGGTCGCCGCTCCCCGCGGGCTCGACGTCGTCAGGCTGCCCGAGCTCCGCGAGGTGGACGTCGGCTCCTGGAGCGGCTTCACGCGTGACGAGTGCGCCGAGCGCTTCCCCGAGGCCTTTGTCCGCTGGCAGGGAGGCGGGACGGGCTGGGAGGACGGTGAGTCCTACGAGGAGATGGGCGAGCGCATCGTCGCGGCGATCCAACGGCTCGCCGCCCAGCATCCTGACAGCGCGATCCTCGTCGTCTCCCACGGCGGCCCCATCCGTGCCGTGCACGCCTATGCCCTCGGCGTCGACATCGCCACGCACCGCCGGACCGGCCCTGTCGAGCCGAACGCCCGCCTCTCCTCGGTCTCCGTGGAGGACGGGCGCATCGCGCGGATCGAGTGAGGTAGGGCCCGCCGCGGCCGACGCGGCGAGCCCCACCGTTTGCTCAGCGGCTCTCGACGCTGACCACGTCGAACTGCTTGTCGACGTAGACGGTCGCAGACGTTCCGTCCGCCTTGACCACGTGAGCCTCGTATGCGGCGTTGCCGTCCGCATCGGTCTCGACGCGAACGATCGTCGCGTCCGGGACCTCCGCGAGTGCGGCCGCCTTGACCTTGGCGAGCGTGTCGCCGGTCAGCGGGGTCTCGTCGCTCCGCTGGGCTCCCCAGGGCTGGGGATCCGGAGCACTCGGAGCCGGCTGCGTCGTCGTGCTGTCTGTGGACGACGAGCCGTTCCCGCTCGCGGCGGCAGCGACGCCGTAGCTGCCGGCCACGAGGCCGAGGACCACGGCTCCCGCGGCCAGCGCGCGTCGTGTCCTGTTGCGGTTTTCCATGCTCTCCTTTCAGTCGGTTGCAGGTCGCGTTCGAACGTGACATGCACCGTGAAGGCATGGGCTAAGACCGCCCTGAGAGCCGCCTAAGAAGTGCGTAATTTCGGACGAGGCGCGGGCGCTCGCTCCGCGCCCGATCGGTGAGACCCCAAACTGCGATCGGGCGCGCAGCGAGCCGACCCGTTGCCCCGGTGCCGCAGAACCCGGGGCCTGGGGGTTCGGGTCGCGCAGAGGAATTGTCCAGGGCCGACCGGGTCGGCGAACCAGCTCAAATGAGTCATTCCCGAGGTCTGCGCAAGAAAGCGACGCGGGGATCTGGGAGACTAGCTCTCCTGTGGCAATCGTCGGCGTCGCACGCGGCGCCGAACCTTCGAAGGGAGAGGGAGATGGGTAAGACCCGTTTGTTCGCAGTTGCCGTCTGTGCAGCTGCTGTTCTGGGTGCGGGGGCGAGTGCCGCCGTTGCTGGAGAGGTAATGGGGCCGCCCGGGGCGGGCAACGTCAGGCCCAAAGGCGTGAACCCCAACGCATCGCTATGCGCCTTCTCCGGGTTGAACGATTACATCAACGGCCAGACCGACCGGCAAACGCAGACTCCGAAAGACGCGGCGCCCGGATCGGCGGCCCATGGGTGGGCGCCTGACCCGACTGACCCCACCTTCATCCTCACCTGCAACAAGAACGGCCCAGTCGGGGCCTAACATCGCTCACGAAGCACAAACGCCACCGGAAGGCCCGCCACACGGCGGGCCTTCCTACTTCTCGCCGGACGTTGGGCCTGAACGCAGAGACGAACGGGATGAAGCCGAGGGAACCGCTACGCTCCGACCAGTGGAGGACTACACGCACAAATACAAGGGCGAGCAGGTCGAGGTCGAACTGTTCGGCGGCGAATATCAGGACGGCACACTCACGGCCTACTGCGGAATCGAGGGCGTGCCGCACCTCGAGCTGAACGGGCACATCCTCATCCCGCTCCAGAACATCGCCTCTCTCCACTGCTCGAGCCGGTGCGACGCGCCGGAGCCTGACTGGCCTCCGCGAGGTCTGACGGGGGCCGACGGCGACGAGCCCTAGGCCGTGTTCCTCACGGCGCGGAACATCCTCAAGGCCTGGCTCCTCCTCAGCGGATTCGTGGCCGCATTCACCGCGCTTGGGTGGTGGATCGGAGGCCTCGGCCTCGCAAGCGTCTTCTTCGTGGTCTGCCTGCTCATGGCGGCGACTGTGTTCTGGTACGGGCCGCGGATCGTCCTCGCATCGCTCGGCGCCCGGGAGCTGACGCTCGCCGAGGCAACGCTGCTCCATACCACCGTCGAGCGGCTCGCGGCGCGCGCGGGAGTCGGGCGGCCGCGGGTGTATCTCCTTCCGAGCGGCCATCCGCATGCGATCTCGGTCGGGCGTGGCGTGTCGAGCTCGGCCGTCGGCCTGAGCAAGGGGCTCACCGCGGCGCTTCCACCGGCGGAGCTCGAGGGCGTGATCGCACACGAGCTGGCCAAGATCCGGCAGCGCGACGTCGTCGTGCAGACCCCTGTGGTTGTCCTCGCCGGCTGGCTCGTCGAGGCGAGCCGCATCGGAGGCTGGCTCTCGCGCGCACTCCTCTTCGTCCTTGCGCCGATCGCCGCGAGCCTCGTCCAGATCCTGCTCTCGTCGAGGCGAGAGTTCGCCGCCGACCTGCGCGCCGCGGACATCTGCGAGTCGCCGCACGGCCTCGCCGACGCGCTCATCCGGCTCGAGCAGGTGAACGAGCTCGTCGAGTTCAAAGCAAGCCCCGTCACGGAGCCGCTCTACACGGTCAACCCGTTCGAGCCCGTCGGCATCGCTGCGATGTTCTCTACCCATCCGCCCATCGGCGAGCGGGTCGCACGCCTCCGCGCGCTCGACTCCGAGTGGCGCGAGAAGCTCCGCGCCGCCTAGGCCGGCGCCTTAAGACGAAAAGGCCGCCCGAAGGCGGCCTTTTCGAAAGAAAAACCGGCGGCGTCCTACTCTCCCGGGAGGTTGCCCTCCGAGTACCATCGGCGCTGGCGGGCTTAACTTCTCTGTTCGGAATGGGAAGAGGTGTTTCCCCGCCGCTATGACCGCCGGAAAGTGTGAGGTTGTGCGCGCGCGTGCGCGCACCCTCAAAACTCCATAGCAGCTTTCACGGTGTTCAAATCAAGACCTCGGGTTATTAGTACGGGTCCGCTGAACGCATTGCTGCGCTTACACGTCCCGCCTATCAACGTG
>Ga0307319_10000218_pt1 | contig 17908 bp, 16 predicted proteins | sample ER_DNA_368_FD_194491 | JGI IMG/M metagenome (GOLD analysis project Ga0307319, IMG submission 194491) | Bulk soil microbial communities from the East River watershed near Crested Butte, Colorado, United States - ER_DNA_368 | ecosystem: Environmental > Terrestrial > Soil > Floodplain | place...
CGAATCCAACTGCGGCAGCTGCCACAGGCTGGCCGATGCCGGGACGACGGGGAAGATCGGACCGAACCTCGACCAGCTCAAGCCGCCCGAGGCCGCAGCGGAGAAGCAGATCACGAACGGCGGCGGCGGGATGCCCCCGTTCAAGGGGCAGCTGACGCCGGAGCAGATCAAGGCGCTCGCTGCCTACGTGCACCGGGTGACGACCGGCGGCTAGCGCCTAGTTCCGGATCTCTTCGCGCTCGGCGACGAGGTCGACCACGACGTGCGTGATCGGCACGTCGAACCGCGCGCGGGCGCCGCTGACGACACCGCGCTCGAGCCACTGCGAGCGCCCCTCGGGGTGAGTCGAGATGATGATCTCGTCCGCGCCGAACGACCGCAGCGCGTCCTCGATCGCCTGCAGTGGCTCCCCGTCGCCGACCTCGCCGCGGGCATCGAGCCCCTCCTCCGCCAGGCGCGCGAGCGAGCTGTCGAGCCGCTCCTGCGCGGCCGCCCGGGCGGCATCCTCGTCCGAGACCCAGTGGCGCAGCGGTGAGTTGAGCGCCGGGCAGACGACGAGGATCTGCACGTCGTAGCCCTCGGAGCGCCGCTCGACCTCCTCTCGGAGCGTCCGTCCCCCGACGGTCTCGTTCGCGACCACCAGGATCCGCCGCTCGCCGGGCCCGCTGCGGCTTGCGTGCGTCCGAACCTCGGGCGGCTCGCGCCGCGCCCGGACGATCGCGCCCACCGCGATCGCGCTCAGCAGGACGAAGACCGCGACACCCAGCCAGGTGTTGATCGCCGCAGCGATCACGATCAGGGCGAAGTACCCGATCGCAAGCAGTACGAGCTTGAACGCCTCAGCCTCACTCTTGAGCGGGTTCCTCATCGCCTCACCTACAAGAGATAGACCGTTGCGTAGACCACGATCCACATTACGTCGACGAAGTGCCAGTAGATCCCGGGGATCTCCACGCCCGCATGATGCTCGGGCGTGAAGTGCCCGCGGAAGGCGCGGATCGTGGCGAAGGTCAGGAGCGTCAGGCCGACGAAGACGTGAGCGCCGTGGAGCCCGGTGAGGCCGTAGAAGACCGAGCCGAAGGAGCCGTCGTGGGGGGCGAAGCCGACCCGCGAGTACTCCCGGATCTGCGTCAGCAGGAAGGTGAGCCCGAGCGCGAGCGTCAACACGAGGCCCGCCTGGAGCCCGGCCCGGTTGCCGCGCTTGATCGACTGCAGCGCCCAGTGGATCGTGAAGCTCGAGGTGACGAGGATCGCCGTATTCACTCCGGCGACGAAGCGCGGGAGCTCGAACGGCGGCAGCGGCCATGTCTCCTCGGCGCCGACGCGGACGAAGAAGTAGGCCGTGAAGAACGAGCCGAAGAGCATGACCTCCGACGCGATGAAGAGGAGCATCCCGAGCACGGGCGCCTCGACGCGCGAGCTCCGGTGCGCCTCCGGCGGATGAAGCACGTGGCCGTCGTGGGCGGCTTCGGCGTGCGCGCTCACGACTCCACCGGCTCCGGATGTGCTCCGACCTCTTCCGCCGGGATCACGACGTGCTCGACCGGGAGGTTCGAGTCGTTGTGGAGCCGCTGGATCAGGTCGCGGCGCATCCACGGCGACTCGGCCGGCTCGAACGTCGAGACGATGATCTCGTCGATCCGCTCATCCTCGACCGCCTGCATCGCGGCCGTGTAGGGATCCGGATGGGCGACCTGGCCGTGCGCGTCGATCCCCGAGCCGCGCAGCTCGGCGAGCACGCGCCGGAGCCGCCGCTCCGCCTCGGGATGGGAGCTTTGCACCGGGTCGCTCTGCGGCGAGATGATCAGGAAGCTGGCCGGGCCGCGCGACGCGCGCTCGCGGATCCGCTCGAGCAGGGCGTCGCCGATCACCGTCTCGTTGGCGACGACGAGCACGTTTGCCGTGCCGTCGTCGCCGCCGACCTCGACGACCACGTGCTCGACGGGCACGTCGCCGGCCGCCTTTCGGACGCGGTCGACGACGTTCCGTCGCATCCACCCGGACTTCTCCACCGGGTGCGTGGAGAGGATCACGTCGGTCGGCCGCGGGTCGAGCGTCGCGAAGGCGTCGCGGACGGCGTCCGCGGGATCCGACTCCACGACCAGCCCGTGCGCGGGAATGCCCGCTTCGCGCAGGGCGGCCAGCGTCCGGTCGAGGCGCCGTCCGGCCGCCGCCCGTCTTGTGTCCTCGTAGACGACGTAGCCGGCGCGCGGGACGCTGACCGGCGCCAGCACGGTGACCAAGTCGACCTGTCCCTCGGCCGCCTTCCGCTTGATCGCGTCGATCAGCCCCTGCCCGGCGACGGTCTCGTTCGCGACGACGAGGACGTGGCTCATGCGCGGACCGTCTCCTCCTCCTCGGCCTTCGGGGCGGCGGCGGCCTCACGTTCGCCGTTGAAGACGGCGTGGCGCGCACCCGGCACGCCGTACTCGTACGGGCTGCCGACGACCTGCGGGATCTCGTCGAAGTTGAAGAGCGGCGGAGGCGAGGAGACCTGCCACTCGAGCGTCATCGCCCGCCACGGGTTCCCCGGGGCGCGCGGGCCGCGGGCCCACGAGACGATCACGTTGTAGACGAAGATCAGGAACGACGCGCCGAGGACGAAGGACGAGATCGAGATCACCATGTTCCAGTTCCCGAACTGCGGGTCGTAGGTGTAGACGCGACGGGGCATCCCCTGCAGCCCGATGATGTGCATCGGGAAGAACGTTGCGTTGAACGCGATGAACGTCAGCCAGAAGTGGATCTTGGCCAGGCGCTCGTCGTACATCCGGCCGGTCATCTTCGGGAACCAGTAGTAGATCCCCGCGAAGATGGTGAACAGCGACCCGCCCAGGAGCACGTAGTGGATATGGGCGACGATGAAGTACGTGTCCGAGGAGTGGATGTCGATCGGCACGGCGCCGAGGAAGATCCCCGACAGGCCGCCGATCACGAACATCGAGACGAAGCCGAGCGCCCACAGCATCGGCGCCGAGAAGTTGATCTTCCCCTCCCAGGTCGTCGCCAGCCACGAGAACACCTTGATCCCCGTCGGGACGGCGATCAGCAGGGTCGTGATCATCATCGGGATCCGCAGCCAGTCAGCCATGCCGGCGACGAACATGTGGTGCGCCCAGACCGAGAACCCGAGGATCAGGATCGCGCAGAGCGAGAGCGCCATCAGTCGGTAGCCGAAGATCGGCTTCCGCGACATCGTCGAGATCACCTCGGAGACGATCCCGAACCCGGGCAGGATCATGATGTAGACCGCCGGGTGCGAGTAGAACCAGAAGATGTGCTGGTACCCGAGCGGATAGCCGCCCTCGCCGACGTCGAAGAAGTTCGTGTGCAGCGCTCGGTCGAACAGCACGAAGAACTGCGAGCCCGCGATGAACGGCGTCGCGATCACAACCAGCAGTGAGGTCGTGAAGTTCGCCCAGACGAGGAGCGGCATGCGCCAGAAGGTCATCCCCGGCGCGCGCATCGTGATGATCGTGACCAGGAAGTTGAGCGCGGTCATGATCGAGGACGCGCCCGCCCACTGGACCGCCATGGAGAAGAACACGTTTCCGTACGGCTCGTCGACCGAGAGCGGCGTGTAGTTCGTCCAGCCGGCGCCGAAGCCCGGGAAGAAGAAGCTCGTCAGCATCATGATCCCGGCGATCGGCAGCAGCCAGTACGAGAGTGCGTTCAGCTTCGGGAAAGCCATGTCCGGCGCGCCGATCATCAGCGGCAGCACGTAGTTGGCGAGCCCCGCGAAGGCCGGGATAACGAAGAGGAAGATCATCAGCGACGCGTGGACCGAGAAGAGCTCGTTGTAGGTCTGCGGGTCGACGTAGTTCGCCTCGGGCCGCGCCAGCTCCGCCCGGACGAGCAGGGCGAGCATCCCGCCCGCGAGGAAGAAGAAGATCGTGGTCGAGACGTACTGGATCCCGATCACCTTGTGGTCGGTGTTGATCCGGAAGTAGTCCGTCCAGCGCCTCGCCCCGTGGCCCGAGTGGTCTTCCGGCTTCGTCGGCTGCCCGAAGGCCCAGGCGAGCCAGTAGTCGAAGGCGCCGAGGCCGGCGAGGAAGCCGATCGGGGCCGCGGTGAGCGCGGCGACCAGGATGATCGCCTCCCAGAAGATGACCGGCTCGTAGCCGGCGAGCGCGCGGATCCCGACGACGAGCAGGAAGCCGATCCCGAAGAAAAGCGGCGTCATCCAGAGGACGCGCAGCCAGCCGGGCGCCAGCAGGCGGCGCCAGCCATGCCGGCGGGGCGGAGGCGCATGCACGTCGTGCACCGCGTGCTCCTCGACCGTCGTCGTCACTGCCGACCCCCTCTCAGCCATGCGTCGAACCTCTCCGGCTGCATGACGATAGCCCGGCTACGCATCAGCGCGTGACCGAGCCCACAGAGCTCCGTGCAGATGAACGGGAAGTTCCCGGTCTTGGTGGGGGTGACCGTGATTTGCGTGTCGAGTCCGGGCACGGCGTCCTGCTTCTGGCGAAACTCGGGCACCCAGAAGGAGTGGATCACGTCCCGCGAGGCGAGATGGACCCGGGCCGGGCGCCCGAGCGGCAGGACGAGGTTGTTCGAGACCTTGCACCGCTTCTCCATCCCTGAGCGGTCCGGCTTGACGCAGACGAAGCCGTCGACGTTCTGCGGCGCGCCCGGCGGCGGATAGGCCACGAGCCAGGCGAACTGCTGGCCGAGGATCTCCACGCGCATCGAGCCCTTCGGGTTGCGGTCGTTCTGCGCCAGTGCGACGGAGCTCACGACGATCATCGCGAGGACCAGCACGAGCGGGATCGCAGTCCAAGCGATCTCGAGCCCCGTGTGCCCGTGAATCGGCGGCCCGTCAGAGTCGTCGTCGGGCTTCACGCGGAACTTGATCAGCGAGTAGACGCTCAGCGAGGCGACGATCGAGAAGATCCCGATGCAGATCGACGTGACGAACCAGAAGACGAAGTCGATCCGCTCACCTTGCTTCGACGCGTTCGTGGGCAGCCAGGGAATGAAGATGGCGACGGCCGTCGCCGCTGCGGCGAGCAGGAGAGCGACCAGCAAGACGCGAATGAGCGGCCCCGCGCGCACCGGGGCGAAACCTACCGCTTTGGAGGCGGAGTTAGAGAGGCAAGGCGAACGGGTACATCAGGGCACCCGCGGGTGCGCATATCCGCGGCTTCAAAGGAGGAGATCGATGGGTATTGGAGTCAGCCTGCTCTTGATCGCGGTCGGCGCGATCCTCGTTTGGGGGGTCCAGAGCGACGTCGCCGGAATCAGCGAGGACGCCATCGGCGTGATCCTGATGATCGTCGGAGCCGCCGGCATCCTGATCTCGCTGCTGTTCTGGTCGAGCTGGGGCGGAACGGGCGGCTTCGGCCGCAGGCGCGAGACGTACGTCGAGGAAGGGCCTCCGCCGCCTGCCTAACCTCAGCGAGAACTAGAGCAGCCCGCCCAGCGGGTCGGCGGCGGCGCCACGCAGCCGCACCTCGAAGTGAAGATGCGGTCCCGACGCGCGACCACTGGCGCCGACCAGACCGACCCGCTGGCCGGGCTCGACCCATTGACCGACACGCACCGCGACGCGCGAGAGGTGGGCGTACATCGTCCGCGTGCCGCTCGAGTGCTTCACCATCACGAGGTAGCCCCAGCCGCCGGCGGCCCAGCCGGCGAAGCTGACCCGGCCGGCAGCGGCAGCGCCGACCGGCGTTCCGATCGCCGCCGGATAGTCGACGCCCGAGTGGAACCGATTTCCGCGCGGCCCGAAGCCTTCCACGATCGGGCCGCCGAGCGGCGGCGCTAACGAGATCGGGCACCGCGGCATCGGGCGGCGTAGCGCGGCGAACACGCCCGCGCCGGCGGTCCCGTCGACGCTGAGGCCCGCCCAGCGCTGGAAACTTCGCAGCGCCAGCTCCGTCGAGGTGCTGAACGTCCCATCGAGCCTGCCGGACGGAAAGCCGTGCCAGGCGAGCTGGAACTGCAGGGCCGCGACGTCCCAGCCGCGGCTTCCGCTCGCGAGGGCGCGAGCGCCGAGCCGATCGTGGCGCCCGAACCGACCGAGCGCCCGGCGCGTCCGCGTGCCAGCGACGCCGTCCACGGCGAGGCCCTTCTTGAGCTGGAGGCGCCGGATGGCACTCACCGTGCCCGGGCCGAGCGTGCCGTCGACGGTTCCGCCATAGAGGCCGTGCTGGCGGAGCCCGACCTGCAGGGCCGCAATCCCGGGGTCGCCTGCGCCCGAGGCGCTCGGGGCGAGCAGCAGGAACGCAAGAGCTGTAACGGCCGCAGATCGTTTCATCTCGGAACTCCCTCATATGAGGGATTGGTCCGTTTATCGGCCGTGAACCCTGTTTCTTTAGAACACGGGTATTACTTGCGCTTGTCTGCCGCCTCGAATCGGCGCCCCACCTCGGCCCAGTCGACCACGTTCCACCAGGCCGCGAGATAGTCCGCACGGACGTTCTGGTACTTGAGGTAGTAGGCGTGCTCCCACACGTCGATGCCGAGCAGCGGCTCGGCGCTCTCGATCAACGGGCTGTCCTGGTTTGGTGTGGAGCGGACGGCCAGGCCGGTCCCGTCGTAGACGAGCCAGGTCCACCCGCTGCCGAACCGCGCCATGCCCGCATCGTTCACCTGCTGCTTGAGGTCGCCGAGACCGCCGAAGGTGTCCTCGATCGCGGCCGCGAGAGCGCCTTCCGGCTCGCCGCCGCCGTCCGGGCTCATGATCTCCCAGAAGAACGAATGGTTCGCGTGCCCGCCGGCGTTGTTTCGGACCGCGGTGCGGATCGACTCCGGCATCGCGTTGAGGCCGGCGAGCACCGATTCGACCGAGTTATCCTCCCACTCGGTCCCCGCCAGCGCCTTGTTCGCGTTGTCGACGTAGGCCTGATGGTGCTTCCCGTGGTGGATGCGCATCGTCTGCTCGTCGATGTGCGGCTCGAGCGCCGCGTAGTCGTACGGCAGCTCCGGAAGATCGAACGCCATCGCTCGCTCCTTTCGTCGGTCAGGCGGAGCCTAAACGCGCGAGCACGACCTGCCACCGAAATCGCGGGAGGGATCGGACGGCCGGAGCGGCAAGCTGCCTCGGTGCGCTGGGGCGCCGCTGGCCGTGCGGAGGGAGCGGGCACAGTGCATCTGGCACGGGCCCGCGAGTGCAGCGCGGCCTCGACGTCAGTGCGAGGCCCGGAGGGCGGCTTCGCCGCCGGGGAAGGCACGCCGAGTAGCTGGGTGAAACTCCCGTTTCCCCCAGACCCCCTTCCCCGTCCGCATGTGCCTTCGGCGCATGCGGCCATCCCGGAGCGATGGGCCGTGCAGGGATCGAACCTGCGACCTTGGGATTAAGAGTCCCCTGCTCTACCAGCTGAGCTAACGGCCCAGGGCAGGCGAGTATAGCCCCCACTAACAGGCCGCTAACAGCGCGGCCTTACCCTGATGAGGGTGAAAGCAGTGCGGTTCCTGCTCCTCGCGTCGCTCGCGCTCGTCCCCGTTGCCGCCGCCCAGGCGCCTACGGTCCACGCGCGGTCGGCGGCGGAGTGCAGCCAGACCTCGACGGGGCTCGTCCCGCTGACCGAACTCGGCAAGCGGCGCTACCGCGGCTGGCAGGGCGGGCTGTACCCGAGTGGCCAGAACCGGCCGCCGCGCGCGTACCTGGCGCGTGGGCTCGCGGCCGCCAAGCGCGTCCAGCCGATCAAGGGGCGAATCGTCGTGCTCTCGGTCGGCATCGCGAACGCCGACCAGGAGTTCCGCGCGCTGACGAAGCTCGCCACGGGCGACGCCGAGATCGACCCGACCGTGAAGCTCGTCGACGGCGCGATGGCCGGTTGGGATGCGAGACGGATCGCCAAGCCCGGCGCCGGCTACTGGCGGGCCGTCGACCGGAAGCTCACCGCCGAAGGCGTCACGCCGAAGGACGTGCAGGTCGTCTGGCTGAAGACCGTGATCTCGGGCGAGGAGCGCGCCTTCCCGAACGATGCGAAGGCGCTGCGAAACCAGCTGCGGACGATCGTCCAGATCCTCGGCAAGCGCTACCGGAGCCTGCGGCTCGTCTACGTCTCGAGCCGGAGCTACGGCGGGTATGCGGTCACGGCGTTCAACCCCGAGCCGGCAGCGTACGATGGGGGCTTCGCCGTCAAGTGGCTGATCCAGGAGCGCATCGCCGCGAAGCCGAAGCTGCCGTGGGTCGGGTGGGGCCCGTACCTGTGGGCCGACGGCCTCACGCCCAGGAGCGACGGCCTGACCTGGACGTGCGAGGACTTCAAGGCTGACGGGACCCAGCCTTCGGCAGCGGGTGCGACCAAGGTCGCACGGCTGCTCCTCCGCTTCTTCAAGTCGGATTCCACCGCGAAGGACTGGTTCCTAGCCCAATCCTAGACTTGTACGGAGCCTCCTTTCGGCGTACCGTCGAAGCCGGAATTCCGACCAGTCCACGTGGAGCACCCGTCCCGGGCGGCGAGCTCCGCGCACAGGTAGGCCCAGCCAGCGGCCGGGAGCCTGCGCCTGCGTAGGCTCCCGGCCGTGAAGATCGTCTCGGTCGTCGGAAACCGTCCGCAATTCATCAAGTCCGGCCCCGTCTCGGTCACAGTGCGGGACCGCGGGATGGACGAGGTCGTCGTCCACACCGGCCAGCACTACGACCGCGAGCTCTCGCAGGTCTTCTTCGACGAGCTCGGGCTTGCCGATCCCCACTACCGCCTCGACCTCCAGACGTCCGACACGGAGCTGATGCACCGCGGGATCGCGGAGGTCGTCGCAGCCGAAGAGCCCGACTGGGTGCTCGTCTACGGCGACACGAACTCCACGGTCGCAGGAGCGCGAGCGGCACGCGACGTGCCCGTCGCGCACGTCGAGGCGGGGCTCCGCAGCGGCGATCTCTCGATGCCGGAGGAGCACAACCGGATCGAGGTCGACAGGGTCTCGTCCCTGCTCTTCGCGCCGGACGAGCGCTCGGCCGACCTGCTCCGCGACGAGGACGTGCGGGGACGGATCGAGGTCGTCGGCGACGTGATGGCGGACGTCAACGTTCGGCTGGCGCCGATCGCCCGCGAGCGCTCGCCGATCCTGGCCGCCCTCGAGCTGGAGCCGGGCGACTACGCAGTGGGGACGGTCCACCGTGAGGCGAACGTCCGGCCGAGACGCCTGGCGCGGATCCTCGGGGGTCTCGACCGGATCGAGGGGCCGGTGATCTTCCCCGCCCATCCACGCACGGCCGCCGCTGCCGTAGCCGGTGGCCTGAGCCTAGGCCATGTTCGGATGATCCAGCCGCTCGGCTACCTCGACTTCGCGGCCCTCGCCTCGCAGGCACGCGTGATCCTCACAGACTCCGGCGGGCTCCAGAAGGAGGCGTACTGGTACGGCGTCCCGTGCGTGACCATGCGGCCTTCGACGGAGTGGAAGGACACCGTCGAGGTGGGCGCGAACGTGCTCGTAGACGACGACCCCGACGCGATCGCGCGAGCGGCAACCGACGCGCTGATGCCCGACGAGCGCCCGCAGCTCTACGGCGACGGCCATGCCGCAGACCGAATCGCAGACGTACTGACGCGCCTCGGCCGGTGACGTTGCCGCGTTCCAGCGGGCCAGGGGCCCAGAGGACGGTGCCGGTCGAGGCGCTATATAGCCTTTGACCATGCTCGAAGCGAGGCTCCAATCAGAGACGGCGCAGGACGGCGCGACGCAGACCTGGGACGTCGCGGTTGTCGGCGCGGGCTACGTCGGCGTGCCGCTCGCGCACACGCTCGCCGCCGCCGGCCGCTCGGTGCTGCTGATCGACATCGCGGACGAGGTCGTCGCCGGCCTGAACCGCGGCGAGAGCCACATCCGCGACGTCCCGACCGACGAGCTTAAGCCGCTGGTCCAGCAGGGGCGGATCCGCGCGACGACCGAATACGACGAGCTCCGACGCGCCGACGCGATCCTGATCGCGCTTCCGACGCCGCTCTCGAAGCAGCGCGAGCCGGACCTGTCGACGGTCACGAGCGCGGTCGAGGAGATCGGCGCCCGCCTCCGCAACGGCCATCTCGTGGTGCTCGAGTCGACGACCTACCCGCGCACGACCCGCGAGGTCGTCCTGCCGATCCTGGAGCGCACGGGGCTCAAGGTCGGCCGAGATTTCCACCTGGCGTTCTCGCCCGAGCGCGTCGACCCCGGCAACGAGGTCTGGACGACGAAGAACGTCCCGAAGATCGTCGGCGGGATCACGCCCGAGTGCACCGAGCGGGCCGCGCAGCTCTACGAGGGCGCCGTGGACACCGTCCATCGCGTCTCCACCCCCGAGGCGGCCGAGTTGACGAAGCTGCTCGAGAACATCTTCCGCTCGGTCAACATCGCACTCGTCAACGAGCTCGCGCAGCTCTGCGAGCGGATGGACATCGACGTCTGGGAGGTGATCGAGGCGGCGGCGACCAAGCCGTTCGGCTTCATGAGCTTCCAGCCCGGGCCGGGCCTCGGCGGCCACTGCATCCCGATCGACCCCTTCTACCTCACCTGGAAGGCCCGGGAGTACGGCTTCTACACCGAGTTCATCGAGCTGGCCGGCAAGGTCAACGAGAACATGCCGTACTACTGCCGGTCGCTCGTCTCCCAGGCGCTGAACCACGGCCGGCAGCGATCGCTGAACGGCTCCAAGATCCTCGTGCTCGGCGTCGCGTACAAGAACGACATCGGCGACACGCGCGAGTCGCCCGCGATCAAGCTGATCGAGCTGCTGCAGACAGCCGGGGCGGAGATCGCCTACCACGATCCGTACGTGGACGAGCTCGAGGAGGTCGGACTGAGGTCGGTGCCGCTCGACCCGGCGGCGCACGACTGCGTCGTCATCGTCACCGCGCACGCGAACGTCGACTACGACGACCTGGTTGACAGGGCGCACGTCGTCGTCGACCTCCGCAACGCCACGGGCGCGACAGGGCGCTCGAGCGACAAGGTCTGGACGCTGTGATTGAGGTGGCTCGAACGGCGGCCGTCGGCGGGCTCTCGCGCGTCCTGAGCACACGAGGCGTCGTCCTCAGCCGCGCCCATATCTACCGATATGAACGCGGCCTGCGTCCTAGCCTCGCGCACTCATGACGCCCGATAACTTCGTCGAGGCCCCCGTCCGAACCACCAAGCTCGGGCTCGCGGGGCTCGGCTACTGGGGCCCGAACCTCGCGCGGAACTTCGACGATCTGGCCGAGCTGGCCTGGATCTGCGACCTCAACTCGGACCTGCTCGACCGGTACAGCGCGCGGTACCCGCACGCCCGGACGACGGACCGGTTCGACGACCTACTCGAGGACGACTCGGTGCAGGCGATCGTGATCGCGACGCCGGTGCCGACCCACGCCGATCTGGCGCGACGCGCGCTCGCTGCCGGGAAGCACGTCTTCGTCGAGAAGCCGCCGGCGCTCAGCGGGGCGGAGGCGGACGAGCTCGTCACCCTGGCCGACGAGAACGACCTCGTCCTCCTGCCGGGCCACCTCCTGCTCTACCACCCGGCGGTCGCGAAGCTGCAGGAGCTGATCGACTCGGGCGAGCTCGGCGAGATCCTCTACATCTACGGCAACCGCCAGAACCTCGGCCAGATCCGCAAGGACGAGAACGCCCTCTGGTCGCTGGGCGTCCACGACCTGTCCGTGATCCTCCACCTCGTCGGGGAGGAGCCTTCCGAGGTCTGGGCCCGCGGCGAGTCGTTCATCCACGAGGGGGTCGAGGACGTCGTCTTCTGCTACCTGCGCTTCCCCTCCGGGATCGTGGCGCACATGCACCTCTCCTGGCTCGACCCGCACAAGATGCGGAAGATGACCGTCGTCGGCCGGAACAAGATGGCGGTCTTCGACGACATGGAGCTCGAGCGCAAGGTGACCGTCTACGACAAGGGCACCGAGCAGCGCGCCGAGAGCTACGGCGAGTGGCGCACGCGCACGGGCGACATCTACATCCCGAAGATCCCGAACGACGAGCCGCTGCGGTTCGAGTGCCGCCACTTCCTGTCGCTCGTGGCCGGCGACGGCGACAAGGTCCAGGCGGCGCGGGAAGGCGCGGTCGTCGTCCGGGTGCTCGAGCAGCTCCAGCACAGCCTCGAGCGCGCCCCCGCCTAGTGCCCAACTACACGGTCGGGGAGAACGTCGTCATCTACCCGGGGACGGTGATCGGCGACGGCTGCCGGATCGGCGACAACGTCGTGCTCGGGAAGCAGCCGGCGCTTTCACCGCGCTCGACGGCCTCGCGCGACGAGCTGCCGCCGCTCGAGCTCGGCGAGGGGACGATCGTCTCGACGGGGTCGATCGTGTTCGCGGGGACGACGGTCGGAGCGGGCTCGATCCTCGGCGACCAGAGCTGCGTGCGCGAGCGCTGCACCCTCGGCGACGACGTCGTCGTGGGTCGGGGGTCGCTGGTCGAGAACGACACGACGATCGGCGCCCGGACGAAGATCCAGGCGAACGCGTACGTGACGGCCTACTCGACGCTCGAGGACGACGTCTTCATCGCGCCCTGCGTCGTCACCACGAACGACAACTTCATGGGCCGCACGGAGCAGCGCCACGCGCTCCGGAAGGGGCCGACGATCCGGCGCGGAGCCCGCGTGGGAGGCGGTGCGGTGCTCCTGCCCGGGATCGAGGTCGGTGAAGAGGCCTTCGTGGGCGCCGGGGCGGTCGTCGTCCGCGACGTCCCGCCGAAGGCCGTCGTCGTCGGCAATCCGGCCCGACAGATCCGGGACGTCCCGGACGAAGAGCTGCTCGCCGACTAGCGGACGAGCTTGAGCTTGTAGGTCGCGGTCCCGGGCTCCGAGATCTTGACCTGCACGAAGTAGACGCCGGGTCGCTTGGAGCGGTAGCTCAGGTACTCCCGGCTCCCGGAGCGTGACGAGGTCGCCGTCGGCTGGCGAAGCCGGTCGATCCGGGTCGTGCCGGGCCGCCAGAGCGCGAGGTTGAGGTCGACCTTCGCCGGACCACCGGACAGGGACAGGGTGATCCGCTGGCGCCGCTTCAGCCGGACGGCGTAGACGTCGTTCTGGTCGTCCCAGTAGTCGACGCTCGCCTGGAGCGACCGCTTCCTGTTCGAGAGCGCGAACGCCCGGGCCCCCGCGTTGTCGTTCGTCTCGTACCGGTCGGCCGGCGGGATCCGCCCGGCCCAGGTGACCGCGTTCATCGTGTCGAGACGACCCCAGCCCGTCTGCGGGTCGCGGCCGTCGACGCAGCGGCGGCAGCCGGTGGCAGCGGTCTGGTCGACAGAGGCGCGCTCCATGAGGCCGGCGACCTGCTCGGCCCGGAGCACTGGCCACTCGAGCCGCACGAGCACCGCGGCCGCCGAGACGAGCGCGGACGCGAAAGAGGTTCCCTGGGCGTGCCGGTACTCGGGAGGCCCGCAGTCGGAGTAGCCCTGCTCGAGACAGGTCGGGCGCTGCGCCGTCATCGGCCGTGGGAGCGTCGAGAGCAGGTCGTCCCCGGGCGCTGCGACGTCGTTGTAGAGCGGGTCGCGGTTCGAGTACAGCGGCACGCTCCCGTCCCGCGCAAGCGCGCTGACGCCGAGCACGTGCGGCAGCGCGGCCGGATAGCTCGCGTACCGCCACGGCTGCTCCGGCGCCTGGTCGCCGTTCCCGACCGCGGCCACGACGACCGCGCCTCGCCGGATTGCATAGGCGACGGCGCTCGCCTCGAGCGGCGAGTAACTGTCACGCGACGCGTCGAACGGGTCTCGCATGCCGCCGAGACTGAGGTTGATCACGCGCGCTCCGTGGTCGACCGCCCACCGGATCGCCCGCGCCTCCGCCTCGAGCGGGACGACACCGTCGTAGCGGACGACCTTCGCGACGAGGAGCTGCGCCGGGAACGCCAGCCCCGCGATCCCCTCCTGGTTGTCGATCCGGGCTGCGATCAGGCCCGCGACGAAGGTGCCGTGGCCCTGCGTGTCCTTGAGCGCCGAGCCGCCGACGAAGCTCTTGTAGCCGGCGATCCGCCCTTTGAACTCGGGGTGGCTCGCGTCGATGCCGGAGTCGATCACGGCAACGCGCATGCCGGGCAGCGTCGGCCGCAGGGCCCAGGCGTCGAAGCCGCGCACCGCCTGCACGTACCACTGCCGCACGAAGAACGGATCGGTCGGCGCGAAGGCGATCTTCCGAGCGCCGCCAAGGCGCTCGACGTACGAGACGCCGAGGGTGCCGCGGATCTCGCGTGGCGACTTCGCACGCAGTGAGACGGCGAACGGCCCGATCACCGAGGCTCGGCCGCCGGTCTTCGCCTCCAGCCGGGCCGCGAGCGCCTCGGCCTGCGAGCCCGGTGCAACCCCGACGGCGAACCGCGCGGCATGCGCCGCCCCGGGAAGCGCCAGGGCTCCCGCGAGGAGGGCCAGAAGAACCGCAGATCTCATCCGTTCACCACCAGCGTCGAGCTCGTTCCCGCGACCAGTCCGCGGCCCGGCGTCGGTACCACTGCACGGTAGCTCCCCGGGGGCACATAGATACGGGCGGAGAAGTCGCCACGGCCGTCGACGGTGGCGCGTCCGACGGTCTGCCACGTCTTTCCGCTCAGCTTCTGGATCTCGACGCCGGCGCCCGACAGCAGGGGCTTGACGCTTCCGCGCAGCTCCATCGCGTCCGTCACCGGGGCGAGCGCGACCTGCGGGGCGACTGTGACGCGCGTGGGCGCCGTCCGTGCCGTACCGGCCGCCAGCCGGTAGAGCGACGTCGCCGTCGAGCGGACCGTGACCGTGAACGCGCCGCCGCTGACCGGCTGCACCTGCGCCACAGAGCGCCAGGTGGAGCCGGACTGCTGCTCGAGCACGACCTTCGAGAGCCCTCGCGCCGTGCCGGTGAGCTTGCCCGCCGCACCGTACGCGAGCGGCTTCGTGGGGAGCGGCAGCGCGAGGACGCCGACCCGGAACCAGGTCGAGCGCAGGTCCAGCACGCGACGGACGTCGCTGCCGCGCATCGTCACCTGCCCGAGGGTGCCGACGCCGGTGACCGTGCTCACGCGGGCCGAACGATTCACTGTGGTTCGAACGTCGGTCAGGCGGCCGGGCGCCTTGATCGCCTTCTGGAGGCGGCCGACCGGAAAGACGAGCGGGCCCCAGACGTGGTGCGGAGACAGCGAGTCGTACGGGTCGTCAACCGAGACGAGATATGGAATCGGCTTCGACCCCGCGAACACGTCCGCAACAGATGCGGTCTTGCCGCCCGAGGTCGAGAAGAAATACGTGAGTGCGAGCGCGCCGCCGTACATGACGACGTCGCCGGCTGTCTCGTCGACGGCGGCAGTCGTCGTCTCGACCTCCTCGTCGATTCCGCGGTAGACCTGGCTGCGCACATCCGGGTAGAGGTCGAAGTCGCCGTCCGTCTTCCGCGTGGCCAGCGCGTAGGTACGGGCGGCCACCGCCTGAGCCTTCAGCACCTCGGCGGGCCAGTCGTCCGGAACCTCGGACGGGACGACGCCGTAGAGGTACTGCTCGAGGCCGACCCCGTTGATCGCGCGGAGCCGCCCCTTCTGCAGGTCGACGCGGATCGAGCCGCGGTAGCGCCGTCCGAGCCGGAGCGGCTCCTCGCCGGGCAGGAACGTGAGCGGTGCCTTCAGAGCGACCTTCCGCTTCGCGCCCTTGGGCAGGACCTTCAGGCCGAGCCCCAGCGCCACCGGTCCCGCCGCCAGGTTCCGGACCTTGCCGGAGGCGTCCTTGACTCGGTACGGCGCCGCGGAGGCGAGGTCGAGCCGCCGCTTCCCAGCGGCGAGCAGCACGCGCACCTTTGACACGGGCGCGTCGCCGACCGTCGTGCCGCGGTAGTAGTGGGCGAGGATCCGGTCGTAGGTCCAGCCCTTCCGCGCGAAGCCGTTCGCGCCCCACTGGCTCATCCCGACGCCGTGGCCCCAGCCCCGGCCGTTGATCACGAACACGGGCTCGCCCGCCCGAGGGCCGGAGGGAGCCTGGCGCGGCTTGCGCGCAGTCGAACCGGCAAACGCCAGACCGGCCACGAGGAAGCCGCAGATGACGCCTGCTGTCAGGGCGAGAGCTCGAGACATGCCGGACCCGGATCCCGAACGGGACGCGCTTGAGGCTAGCGCATGACGTCGGCGGGAACCGCGTTCTTTACAGGGTTTTCAAAGCTCGAAGATGCGGCAAAACCAGATCTCGTGGCGGTCCGAATCGACATATTCCCGCCGCGCTACCAGGACGTCGTGCATCTCGCCCGCGGCGGCATGGGCGACGTCTACCGCGCGACCGACACGTCCCTCGGCCGGACGGTGGCGATCAAGGTGCTCTCGGAGCGCTACGCCGGCGACGCCGACGTCCGCCGGCGCTTCAAGAACGAGGGGCTCGCGGCCGCGCGCCTCTCCAACGCGCCCCATACGGTGACGATCTTCGACGTAGGCGAGGCAGCCGAGCAGCCGTACATCGTGATGGAGTACCTCGAGCGCGGCTCGCTCGAGCACCGCCTGAACCGGGGTCGGCCCGAGAGCGGCGATGTGCTGCGGTGGCTGGACCAGGCTGCCGCGGCCCTCGACGCCGGTCACGCGGCCGGGGTCGTCCACAGAGATGTCAAACCGGGGAATCTGCTCCTCGACGGGCGCGACGACGTCCACGTCGCCGATTTTGGGGTCGCGAGCGCCGCCGGGCTGGACTCCCTGACGATGACCGGCACCGTGCTCGGCACCGCCGGCTACCTCTCGCCGGAGCAGGCGCAGGGCCAGCGCGCGACACCGGCCAGCGACCGCTACGCCCTGGGCGTGGTCGCCTACGAGCTCCTGACCGGCCGGCGGCCGTTCGAGTCCGAGAACCCGACGGCGGAGGCGACGGCCCACGTCACCGCGCCCGTACCGGCGATCAGCAGCGAAGCGGACGTGCCGGCCGAGCTCGACCCGGTCTTCCGCCGGGCACTGGCCAAGGACCCGCGCGACCGATACCCGAGCGCCGTAGCCTTCGTCTCCGAGCTCCGCGACTCGCTCAACGGCGAGGCGGAGCAGACGGCGGCGACCGTGGCGCTTCCCGCGCACCGCCACGTCGAGCCGCCGCATCGCAGCCGCGGCTGGCTTCTCGTTGCTCTGGGCGCCGTCGCCCTCGCCCTGGCGGCCGGCGGCCTCGCGCTGGCGGGCCTGTTCGGCGGCGGCGAGCCGCAGACACGAACCGTCGTCAGGCAGACGACCGTGCAGGGCGAGCCGACCACCGTCCGCGAGACGGTGACGCAGCAGCCTCCGCCTCCGCCTCCGCCGCCTCCTCCTCCTACGCCTCCGTCTCCGACTCCGCCGCCCCCGGCGCCTGCCGGGCAGTCCGGCCAGCAGCTGACCGACGCGGCGACGGCGCTCCTGAACCAGGGGCGATGGGCAGAGGCGGAGCAGGTCGCCCGCCAGGCCGTGCAGAAGCTGAACGGCTCAGGCCAGCTGTACGAGGCGTATGCGAACTACAACCTCGGGCGGGCCCTGATCGAGCAGAACCGGTGCGACGAGGCGCTGGCCTACCTCGACCGTTCGGAGCAGATCCAGGGCAGCCGCCGCGAGATCCGCGACGCCCGCAAGAAGTGTCGATAGCGGCTAGCCGAGCCGTTCGGCGTATTGCTGCTCGTAGTACGCGCGGTACTCGCCCGACTTGAGCGGCTCCCACCAGGCTCGGTTGTCGCGGTACCACGCGACCGTCTCCGCGAGCCCGTCCTCGAGTGAGTGCTCGGGGCTCCAGCCCAGGCCGCGCAGCTTCGAGTCGTCGAGGGAGTAGCGCCGGTCGTGGCCCGGCCGGTCGTCGACGTGCCGGACGAGGGACTTGTCGGCACCGGTCAGCTCGAGGATGCGAGTCGTCAGCTCGAGGTTCTCGTGAGGCTCGCCGCCGATGTTGTAGACCTCGCCCGCTCGCCCCTGCCGCAGGACCCGGTCGATCCCGGCGCCGTGATCCTCGGCGTGCAGCCACTCCCGGACCTGCTTGCCGTCGCCGTAGACGGGAAGCGGCTCACCATCGAGCGCGTTCGTGGTGAACAGCGGGATCAGCTTCTCCGGGT
>Ga0307319_10000220_pt1 | contig 17729 bp, 18 predicted proteins | sample ER_DNA_368_FD_194491 | JGI IMG/M metagenome (GOLD analysis project Ga0307319, IMG submission 194491) | Bulk soil microbial communities from the East River watershed near Crested Butte, Colorado, United States - ER_DNA_368 | ecosystem: Environmental > Terrestrial > Soil > Floodplain | place...
TTTGGGCTCGCCGTCGACGTCCTGCTCGCCCAGATCATCTTCCTCACCGGAGCCGCGCTCGTGGGGCTCGTCGTGTCGCTGGTCGGCGACCTGAGGCCGGCGTGGCTGGTGGCGGCTCTCGCGGGAGCCGGGTGGACACTCGTCTCGGGCACCTACTTCGTGCTTTTTTGGACGGCTGCCGGGCAGACCCCGGGGATGCGCCTCATGCACCTCCGTGTCTCCGATCATCGCGGCCAACCACCGAGCCTCGGGCGCTCCGCCGTGCGCTTCGTCGGGCTCTTGCTGGCGATCGTGCCCCTGCTTGCCGGTTTCTTGCCGGTGCTCTTCGACGACCGCAGGCGCGGGCTCCACGATTTTCTGGCTGGGACGGTCGTCCTCTACGTCGATCGTGAGCCGCTGGTCGTCGAGACCGCGTCGGCGACCGAGGCCCTCACTCAGAGCGGGTAAACGCCGGCGGCAAGTTCATCGACTCTCGCAAGTCCGTCAGGGGTGTGGCAGGAACGCGGATCAAGCCGCGAGTCGGCCGGTCGAGGTCGAACGTCACGAGGAGCAAGAGTGTGACCAGCCCGGCCGCAAGCAGCACAGTCACCACGCCGCGGCCCAGGATGGCCAGGTAGACCGCAAGCAGCCCGAGAGCGACAGCCGCTCCGGCGACCTCCAGCCACAGAACCGCTGGTGGCACGCGGTTGTTCAGCGCTGAAACGCGAACCGTCTGCATGTCGATCATCTCGTTGAGGGTTTCGACGTACAGCCGCGGCGCGCTGGCGGTGGGCGCAGAATCGAGCGACTCGCCGGCGCGGGCCCACAGCTCCCGCTGCAGCTCCTGGCCGTCGGCGGCCGCCTTGTCTGCCGCTCGGCTGCCCGGCACAGTGTGCGACAGACGGATGCTGGTGTCCGTGTAGCGCTTCAGCCGTTCGAGCGAACCGGTCCGGTACGGCTCTGCGAGGGTCTGAGCCCGCAGGTAAGTCGTCCCGATGGCGTTGGCCTCCTCGACAACGGCCGCGCGGCGAGACTCGTAACGGCCGACGGCCAGCGCCAGGCCGAACGCGAGGATGAGCCCGACGAACCCGAGGAGTGCCGCCTGCAGGGCGGCGAAGGGCTCCCGCACGACGTCTGACCGGTCGCGCAGGTGGCGACCGACCCGGAGGCCGACACCGGTCGCGCCGAGGGTGACGGCGAAGAGGAGGAGGCCAAGGGCCCAGCTGCTGAGCTCGAAGAACAGAGCGTGCCTCCCGGGTCAGCTGCTGCCCAGGAGGGACAGGCAGAACCCGACAGCCGTCGCAGCTCCCGCAAGCGCCAGGCCACGCTCGTAAGCGAAGGGAATCAGCGAGTTGGTCAGCATGGCGAGAAGGCCCCCCGCGGCGAGGGCGGCTGCTCGGCCACCCGTAGCCTCGGACGTGAGGTCTGTGGCCAGAAAGCCGAGTGCCGCAGCGATGCCGCAGGCCAGAACGACCCAGAACCAGAGCATTCCGACGCGCCTGGCGCTCCAGCCGGCGGCCGAGAGGTCGGCGGACGGCGCGATGCTCTGCGGGATGTTGGAGATGAAGACAGCGGCCATGAAGCTAAGGCTGATCGGGAAGGCCGTTCCGACCTGGATCCCGAAAATGACCGACTCGGGCACCCCGTCGACGACCGAGCCCACGACGATGCCCATCGCACCTCCGACTCCCGCCTGGCCGAATCGCCCCTCCACCATCTTGTCGGCGATGAGGAAGACGGCAACACCGACCAGCATCCACAGGGCGAACTGCCACATGGAGAGCGCGTCTTCGGCCTCCGCAACGAGGTCGAAGGAGATCGCTGCAATCAGCGCTCCAGCACCAAAGCCGGCCAGAATGCCGACGATGCGCGCGGGCACGTCGACCCAGCAGGCGAACAGGCCGGCAAAGAGCAAGGACGAAGCCCCGAGAAGCCCCAGGCCGAATGCCTCAAGCATGCTTCTCCATCGGATCGACGGCCTCGACCTCGAGCGTTAGGCCGTTCACTGCGACTACCCGGACGCGTGCGCCGCGCGGAAGCTCCGAGCTCGAGTTGGCCTGCCAGAGCTCACCCAGGACGCGGATCTGCCCCGAAGGGGCGAGCCGCTCGGTCGCCTCGCCGGTTGCCCCGACGAGATTCTCGACGCCTGTCTGAACCTTCTCGCGCCGCATGCGGCGCTGCCAGTACGCGACCTCGACGACACCGAGCGCGCCGCTTGCGAGCCCGCCAATGAGGTTCCATGGTGACGGCAGGCCGAGCAGGAGCAGCAGAGCGAGTAGAAGGAACACGGAGGCCTCTCCGATGATTCGCCTCCAAGCACGGCCCCCGCATCACCCCGTGCGGATGATTGAGAGTGGCAAGGCGATTCATCCCCTTTGGGCGATGAGAGTCCGGTAGCCGATCGTGAGGGTTAAGGAGCAAGCCGCAACCAGGAGGCGCGTATGCCCGAGAGCCCGCAACCGCAGCGCAACGTCCTACCGATTCCCGACCGCCAGCACGTCGGGGTCACGACCTACGACGCCAAGGATCCGGACACGTCGTACCCGCCGATCGAGCCGCTTCGGCCGCCGGACGGCGCGCCTAACGTGCTCGTGGTCCTGATCGACGACGCCGGGTTCGGCTCGTCGTCTGTGTTCGGCGGTCCCTGTCAGACGCCGAATTTCGAACGCCTGGCGAAGAACGGGCTCAAGTACAACCGCTTCCACACGACCGCACTCTGCTCGCCCACCCGGCAGGCACTCCTGACCGGTCGCAACCACCATGCGGTCGGCATGGGCGGGATCACGGAGATTGCGACCGCGGCGCCCGGCTACAACTCGATCCGTCCGAAAGCCGCGGCACCCCTCGCGGAGACCCTCAAGCTGAACGGGTACTCGACGGCGCAGTTCGGAAAGTGCCACGAGGTTCCGGTGTGGGAGACCAGCCCCATGGGGCCGTTCGACGGCTGGCCCAGCGGCGGGGGCGGCTTCGAGCACTTCTATGGGTTCATCGGCGGTGAAACGAACCAGTACGCCCCGGCGATCTACGAGAACACGGTGCCGATTGAGCCCGACCGCACGCCTGAGGAGGGCTACCACTTCACGGAGGACATGACGGATCGTGCGATCGACTGGATCCGCCAGCAGAAGGCGCTGATGCCGGACAAACCGTTCTTCGTCTATTACGCCCCCGGAGCGACACACGCCCCGCACCATGTACCCGCGGAATGGTCGGCGAAGTACAAGGGCAAGTTCGACCAGGGCTGGGACGAGCTCCGCGATGAGACGTTCGCGCGACAAAAGGAGCTCGGCGTGATTCCGGATGACGCGGAGCTCACTGCCCGTCCGGACGAGATCCCGGCCTGGGACGACATGCCCGACGAGCTGCAACCGATCTTGGCGCGACAGATGGAGGTTTACGCCGGCTTCATGGAGCACACCGACCACCACGTCGGGCGGCTGATCGATGCCCTCGCAGAGCTCGAGATTGTTGACGACACCTTGATTTATGTGATGGTCGGCGACAACGGCGCCTCGGCAGAAGGAACGCCGAACGGCTGCTTCAACGAGCTCATCGTCCTCAACGGCGCAGGCGGCCTGGAGACTGTCGAGTTCATGAGCGCGCGCATCGACGATTTCGGCACGCCGAAGGCCTACAACCATTACGCCGTCGGCTGGGCGCATGCGATGGACACGCCTTACCAGTGGACGAAACAGGTGGCGTCGCACTGGGGCGGCACGCGCAACGGCACGATCGTCCACTGGCCCACAGGGATCAAGGCCAAGGGCGAGGTGCGCTCCCAGTTCCATCACGTGATCGACGTGGCCGCCACTGTGCTCGACGCAGCCGGGCTACCCGAGCCCACGTTTGTGCACGGCATTCAGCAGATGCCGCTGCACGGCGTTTCGATGGCGCCCTCATTCGACGATGCGTCGTCGCCCGAGCGGCGCGAGACGCAGTACTTCGAGATGTTCTGCAACCGTGGCATCTACCACAAGGGCTGGACCGCGGTGACGCGCCACACCACGCCGTGGGTGATGGCCGAGACGGTCCCGCTCGACGGGGACGTCTGGGAGCTCTATGGCCCCGACGACTGGACTCAGGGCCACGACCTGGCCGCGGAGAATCCGGAGAAGCTCGCCGAGCTGCAGCGGCTGTTCCTGATCGAAGCCGGCAAATACAACGTCCTGCCACTCGACGACCGCCGGGCCGAGCGCTTCAACTCCGACCTGGCGGGTAGGCCCCAGCTGATCCGCGGCAGCCGCCAGCTGCTCTTCGGCGGCATGGGTCGCCTCTCGGAGAACTCGGTCGTCGTCGTCAAAAACAAATCACACGCTGTTACGGCCGAGATCATCGTCCCCGAGGCGGGCTCGGAGGGAGTGATCATCGCCCAGGGTGGCGCCTTCGGCGGCTGGACGCTCTACGCCAAGGACGGCAAGCCGGCCTATTGCTACAACCTCTTCGGCCTGCAGCAGTTCAAGGTGTACGGGGACTCGGCGATCCCGGCGGGCGAGCACCAAGTGCGCATGGAGTTCACGTATGACGGCGGCGGCCTCGGCAAGGGCGGTGACGTCAACCTCTTCGTCGACGGCGAGAAAGTCGGCGAAGGTCGCGTCGACGCGACCGTTCCGATGGCCTTCTCAGCCGATGAGACGACCGACCTCGGCTCGGATACCGCGACACCGGTCACCGACGACTTCGTCGGGGGCGAGACGGAGTTCAGCGGACGCGTGTCGTGGGTGGAGATCGACCTCGGCGAGGACGCAGAGGACCAGGACCACCTGATCACGCCGGAGGAGCGCCTCAGGGTCGCAATGGCGAGGCAGTAGCGGCTAGGCGAACACGCGAGTACGGATGTCCCCGCCGGCCGCGGCGATCTCACCCAACTCGTAGAGGAAGTCCATCGTCTCGAGATCCGGACGAAACTCACTGGGCGCGTTGAAGCCGCTCGACCGGAACGCCAGCGCGAGCTCGAGGACGCGCCGGATCAGCTCGTCGGCGGCCTCTTGGAGCGATGACCCCTCGCCCTGGGCGAAGCCGCCTAGGTTGAGGCTGACATGTCCTCCGGCTTCCGTGATGTTCAGTGCAGGCATCTTCAGATGTATCGGCCGTGGTGCTGCCGGTCCCGAGGCCCGGCGCAGGAGATGTGAAATAACACACTGATGGGCCAGGCGATCGGAGAGATCCTGCCGCTGGCGATCGGCGTCGCGATCAGCCCGGTGCCGATCATCGCCATCGTCCTCATGCTGGGCACACCGCGCGCGCGGTCGAACGGCCTCGCGTTCGCTCTCGGGTGGCTTGTCGGCCTGACGATCGTTGGCGGCGCTCTGCTCGCGCTCGCGAGGGGCAATTCCCAGGAGGACGACGGCGGTCCGGAGACGTGGGTCAGCATCGTCAAGCTCGCCCTCGGCGTGCTGTTCGTACTCCTGGCGGCGCGCACGTGGCGTGGCCGGCCGCGGGCGGGCCAGGAGGCCGTGATGCCAAAGTGGATGCAGGCGATCGACACGTTCACTGCCGGCAAGTCGCTGGGCTTTGGGGTCCTACTCTCCGGGATCAACCCCAAGAACCTGGCGCTGACGATCGCGGCCGTCACGTCGATCGCAGCGAGCGGCATCTCGGGCGGTGAAGCGGCGGGTGCCCTGGCCGTCTTCATCCTCGTCGGCTCGCTCAGCATCCTCACCCCGGTCGGCATCTACTTCGGGCTGGGGGCGAAAGCTGCGGTCATCCTCGACGAGCTGAAGACCTGGATGGCGGCGCACAATGCCGCGATCATGGCCATCCTGCTGCTGGTGCTCGGGGCGAAGCTGATCGGAGACGCGATCAGTGGGCTGAGCTAGCCGTCGACGAGCTCGAGCGCCTCGGACACGTCGTAGCCGAGCGCCAGTCCGAGGTTGGGAGCCGCAGAGACGACTCGTGCGACCCCGACGATCGGAAGCACTGCGATGAGCGTTCCAACGATCTCGTCCCGGGACGCGCCGGCATCCAGCCCGGCGTCGACTGCGCTCATGAACGAGGGCGGAGCGGCGTCCATAGCGATGAGCGCGGCGATTCGGAGGAGGGCGTGCGACCGGCGGTCGATTCCGGCCAGCGTCGCATTGGCGCACTCTTCGCTGAGTAACGCGTCGATGTAACCATCGTCGCGCAGCGCGAGCTTACGAAGCGTGAGCTTGTACTCGTCCACGGAGCTACCTTCCGCATTCCACTGCTCAGCGGGCCTGAGGACATCACCCCGAGCGGGTGAAATCGACTGCGCGCGATGCGGGCGCCGCGTCGACGAGCCCGAGCTCGATCGCACGGTCGATCGCCTCGCTTCTGCTCGACGAGTCGAGCTTGCGGTACACCGAGATCGCCTGCGTCTTGACCGTGTTGCGGGAAACGAACAGCCGCTCGGCGATCTCGCGGAACGAGAGGTGGGTGGTCAGCAGGGGCAGCAAGCGAAGCTCGGCCGCAGTGAGCGTGGACGCCCAGCCCGATGACTGCGGGGCGACCCTCGACAACTTCAGTCGTACGTCTTCCGCTTCGGCCACGAGCGTGCCGAGCCTCGGACGTCGATGAAGGACGTCCTCCGCCTCGTGGTACAGGACCGCCGCGCCGCGTGTGTCCGATAGGGCCAGATGCGCCTTGGCGAGCTCGAGCCGGGCCTGCACCGCGAACCAGGACAAGGCATGCGTCATCATCGGGCGCATGCGCTGTGCGCTCACGAGCGCCTGCCGCGCCCGCGCGCCTTGCCCCTTGGCGATTGCGACCCTCGCCGTGACAGCAAGCAGAATCGCGGTCACTACATAGTCCCCCGAGGACGCATCATCGATGAACGCGCGGGCCAGTGCGAGCTCCGACTCCGCTGCAGCGAGGTCACCGCGCTCCAGCTCCAGGAGCGCCCGCTGGGAGCGCGCCACGACACCGACCCAGACCGCTCCTCCAGCGACGGCCGCCTCCGCAGCCTGATCCAAGATGGTCTCGGCTCGGTCGAGATCGCCCGAAAACAGAACCGCCATACCTTGCAGGAGGACGCAGGACGGGCGCCACGGGCTCGCCACCGTCAGGCGAGACTCTGCGAGCTCCGCGTCGATTTGCATCTGCTCGACACCCTTCGCGCAGAGCAACGCGCGGACTGAGGCCGCCCAGGCCTCGAAGGGGCTCCCATCCGGCATCGGGCCCTCGACCCGGGAAGCTTCGACAGCCAGCGCCCAACGCTCCGCGGCGTCGGGTCGGCCGCGCAACGCGTGCATCCAAACCCCGAACACCGCGATCGCCGGATACCGCTCCAGCATTGCCGAATCGTCGAACGCCTCGAGCCAGCGCTCGACGGTGGTCACGCGGCCGCTGCGGTAGAACGGAAATGCGAACGCCGTGACGAGCCGGGCCTGGCCGTCGGTGTCGCCGGCTGCGGCCGAGTACTCGATCGCGATCTCCGGCTGGCCGTTCGCCTCCCACCACGAAGCCGCCCGGCGATTGAGAGACGCGACGAGCTCGGGTTCGCGTCGCTCGAGCTCGGCCTGGAGCATCTCCCTGAAGAGATGGTGGTAGCGGAACCAGAGGCGCCGGTGGTCGAGGGCGACGACGAACAGGTTCGCGTGCTCCAGCTGCTCGAGCATCCGCGCGGAGTCGTCGCGCTCCAGCACCGCGTCGCAAAGGGGACCGCTCATGCGGTCGAGGACGGCTGACCGCAGCAGGAATTCGAGCTCGGCCGGCTCGACACGGGCGAGCTCCTCGGACCTCAGGTAGTCCGTGACGAAGCGGTCGTCGCCGCCGAACGATGTAGGTGACGAGCCCCCGCCGTCGAGGGAGAGCGCCGCGAGATAGAGCCCGGCGGCCCAGCCCTCCGCGTGCTCGTTCAACGCTTTGGCCTCCGCCTCGGTCACGTCTAGTCCCGCCGCGCCGAGCAGCGCGCGCGCCTCGGCGTCGTTCAGGGCGAGCGCGGCGGGCCCCAGCTCGAGCAGCTCGCCGTCTGCGCGGAGTTTCGCGAGCCCGAGCCGCGCCTCCGTACGCCCGGAGAGCACCAGCTGCGAGCCTTGCGGCACGTGGGGAAGAAGTGCGAGCAGGGCGTCCAGGCAATCGTGGTTCTCGAGCTCGTGCACGTCGTCGAGCACGAGCACGAGCGGATCGCGCCGAGCGGCCAGAGCCGAGCCGAGACGGGGGAGGCCCTTCGCCCACAGCGAATCGCCGGGTCCCGTGAGCCCCTTGAACACCGTGGGCTCAACCGTGCCGTCGGCGTTCAACGCCTCGGCAACGTAGGTCAGCAGGACGGCTGGATCGTTGTCGCGGTGGTCGAGCGACACCCACGCGAACTGGCGATCGTCGCGTGCCGCCCACTGGGCAAGGGCCGTCGTCTTGCCGTATCCCGGTGGTGCCACGACGCTCACGAAACGACAGTTATGTCCGCCAGAGAGGCGGTCGACGAGGCCGGCGCGCTCGACTAGACCCGGCCGTGGTGGCGGGACGTCCAACTTGGACCGTAGAAGCTCGAACGCCCTGGACTCTCCCTTGCGGGTCGTGGCACTCCTGGCCAATCGGCTGTCGATGCGCTGCGGCACGACATCGCTCCCTTCACGACCCCGCCGACACGGTAGGGGTAACGACCCACCCGAGGCAAACTTGTATCGATCTGGTGAAGCCGCTTACGAGGCCGGAACGGGGGGAGCGACCTGTTCTTCTACCTCTAGGACCGCGCGGGCCGCCGCGAGGTCACGGCTGATGTGGACCGCCGCCGACGTCAGGGGCGCGGCGAGGATCAGTCCGATCATGCCGAAGAGGCTTCCCGCGGCGATGGTCACGAACAGGACAGCGAGCGGGTTCAAGTCGAGAGTCGCGCCGAAGGCGATGGGCTGGACGACCTGCTGGAGCATGCCGTTCGCCAGGAGAACGATCACGAGCATGACCGCGGCTGTCTCCGTGCCCTCCGAGGCGAGCGCGATCATCACCGCGAACGCACCCGAGATGAACGCGCCGATGAAGGGGACGTAGGCCGTCACGAAGGTGACCACCGCGATCGTGCCGGCCAGTGAGACTCCGAGCGCGAGCGCGCCGACGCCGACGACAACTCCGTTGAATGCCGCGACGATCGTCAAACCGAGGAAGTACTTTCGCAACGAGCTGAGGACGTTGTCGGTCACGGTCGTGGCGACGGGGACCGGGATCCCCATGTGCGTGTCGACGAAGCGTCTGATCGAACTGAAGTCCTTGAGCAGGAAGAACGTGCTGAAGAGGACGAACGACACGAAGAACACGAGCGAGGTCAGGCCCTGGATTCCACTTGCCACTCCGTGCAGCAGCGTGCTGCCGGCACCCTCGACGGCGACGTTCACGTCCTTTTTAGCCTCCGACGTATCGTCGGCGCCCGCGTCGTTCGCCCACCCTTCCACCTTGTCGAGCGCCTGCGACGCGTACGTTTTGATCTCGTCGCCCTGCTCCACGATTCCTCCGAGGACGAGCAGCAGCACGATGACCCCGAGGGCGAGCAACATCAGCAGCACGAGGGCCGCGCCCGCAGCTCGTGGGACCTTACGGCGCTGCAGCGCATCGACGAGCGGCCCGGCGACTGCGGCGGCGATCGTTCCGACGATGACCGGCACGAGGATCGTCGAGATCTCGGAGAGGATCCAGATCGTCCCGACCAGCAGGATCCCGACGCCGACGAGGAACCACGCGAGCAGTCCCAGGTCTCGGAGCCAGGCCGGGGGCGCGAACATGCGCGCGAGCTCGGTAGGGCTCGGGTCAGGCTGCGCGCTACCGGCGGCGACAGGCTCGTCCTGCCGGTCTCCGCTCCGATGAAATCCAGGGATGTTCATGTGCCGACGATTCAAACTCATTCGGCGCCGAGACGCCATCGCCTGTTTCGGGTGAAGAATCAGACCGTCATCCCATTGGAGAGGATGCGCGGATGCACTGGGCGCTAGCAGTCATCTCGCTCACGCTGCTCGCGTTCGCGGCGATCTCGGGCCGAATCGCAGGCACGCCGATCACCGCCCCGATGGTCTTCACCGCCGTCGGACTGCTCTTCGGCTCCGAGGCGCTGGGGCTCGTTGAGCTCGCGCCGGCGGGGGAGCCAGTCAAGCTTCTAGCCGAAGCGACGCTCGCCACGGTCCTCTTCGCGGACGCCTCGCGGATCGACGTGCGGGTGCTGCGCTCCGAGGTTTCGGTGCCAGCACGCTTGCTCGGGATCGGCTTGCCGCTCACGCTCCTGGTCGGATTCGTCCTCGCCCTCGTTGTGTTTCCAGACCTCCTTTGGGCGGAGGCGCTGCTTCTCGCTGTGATCCTCGCGCCCACGGATGCGGCGCTCGGTCAGGCGGTCGTCACGCTCACTCGGCTGCCGAGCCGTGTCCGACAGGGGCTAAACGTCGAGAGCGGCCTCAACGACGGGATCTGCGTGCCGTTGTTCTGGATCGTGCTGGCGATCGCACAGGCCGAGTCGGGAGCGATCGGTGACGGCGCTGCGGCGCGGCTGGTGCTCGAGCAGATCGGCTACGGCATCCTGGCGGGAGTGCTGGCCGGCGTTCTTGCCGCGGGCATCGTCGTGGTTGCAGCCGGGCGGGGCCTCGTCGAGCACTCCTGGCTCCAGATCGTGCCACTGGCCGCTGCCGGAGTTGCCTTCGGAATCGCTGACCCGATCGGGGGCTCCGGTTTCATCGCTGCGTTCGTGGGAGGCTTCGTGTTCGGCGCCCTCCGACGGCGGAGCGGAGGTGAGGTCGCCAATCTCATCGAGGAGGTCGGAGAGGTGTTCGGCGCTGTGACGTTCATCGTGTTCGGCGCCGTGTTGCTCGGGCCGGTGCTCGGAGCGGTGACGTGGTCGGTCGCGCTCTACGTCGCCCTCAGCCTGACGATCGTTCGCATGCTCCCCGTCGCGGCCGCGATGATCGGAACCGGCGCACGCAGGCCAACCGTGGCCTTCCTAGGCTGGTTCGGCCCGCGAGGGCTCGCGTCGATCGTGTTCGCAGTCCTGGTGATCGAGGAGGGTGGTCTACCGCACGACGAGTTGATCCTCACCGCGACCTACGTTGCGATCGGACTCTCGGTGCTGGCTCATGGTCTGACGGCGGCGCCCCTGGCCAACCGTTACGCCGCCTGGTTCGAGTCGCACCCGCGAGACGCGCTGCCAAGCCTCGAGGGCTCAGACGTGCGGGACGTTCGCTGGCGCGGCGCGGGCGCCTCGCGTCCATGACCGCCAGGAGGCGGCGCCGCTCTCTGCGCACGCCCAGCCCGTTGACGCTCGTCTGGATCACCGTCGTCCGCGGCGTGATGGCGATCATCCTCGGGCTCGCGCTCGCGTTGCATCACAATCGCGCACCCGCAGCGCTGGCCAACTTCATGGGGATCTACTGGATCCTCAACGGGATGGTCACAATCCGGACGGGCAGGGCGGTGGAGGGCCGACGCCGCCAAATCGCGCTCGTAGCCGGAGTGATCGGGGTTGTGACCGGCGCAGTCGTGCTCCTGGTTGACGTGGACACGACGTTCCTGCTCGCGATCCTCGGCGTCGTGATCGCGCTCACGGGGGTCGTCCATCTGCTGGGTGGCTTCGAGCTTGCCGACATCTCGGGCCGGCACTGGCGTCCCGGTGTGCCACTCGGGATCCTCGAGCTCGGGCTCGGCGCGACGCTGATCGTGACTCCCGGTTTCGGCGGTTCCCTCTCGACGTGGCTAGCGAGCGCATGGGCGCTCCTTGGCGGCATCGTGCTCGTCTGCGATGCGCTCTCTGTCCGGCGCCGGCTCATGCGCCAGGGAGACGATTTCACTCGCTGACGGGCATGGGCTGGGCACGGCTAAAAGCAGACATCCCCGCCGGGGTCACGACTGCGGCGGTCGTGATCCCGCAAGCCATGGCGTACGCGACGATCGCAGGCCTGCCCGTCCAGGTCGGGCTCTACACCTCGATCGTCCCTCTGCTCGTCTACGCGCTGGTCGGGACTTCGCGACCACTGTCCGTCACCACGACGTCCACGATCGCGGCACTGACGGCGGTCGCTGTTGCCTCTGCGGCTCCGGAAAACACCGCCGATGCGATGAAGGCAGTGACAACGGTGGCCGTCCTGACCGGAGCGTTCCTGCTCGCCGCCGGGGCGTTCAAGCTCGGCTTCATTGCGGATTTCATCTCGCTGCCGGTGCTTGCCGGGTTCAAGGCGGGAACCGGACTGCTGATCATCTCGGGGCAACTGGGGAAGGTGCTCGGCATCGATCAGAGCGGCGACAACTTCTTCCAGAAGACCTGGTCGGCGATCACGCACTTGCCAGACGCGCAGGGGCGGACGGTGCTGCTCGCCGCCCTGACGCTCGCTCTGCTCGTCGCGATCAAGCTCTGGGCGCCGAGGGCCTTTCCGGGCGCGCTCGTCGCCGTGGCGCTCGGGATCGTGCTGAGCAGTCTGCTCGATCTTGACGAGAAGGGTGTGGCGGTAGTCGGGCCCGTTCCGGCCGGGCTGCCGGGTCTGGAGCTCCCCGACCTCGGGCTGGTCGAGGTGCTATTGCCGGCGGCAGCGGGGATCGCGCTCATGTCGTTCGTCGAGGCGATCGCTGCAGCGCGCGCCTTCGTCCAGCCGGGCGACAAGGCGCTCAACGCGGACCGCGAGCTGTTCGGGCTCGGAGCGGCGAACGTCGGCTCGGGTCTCACCCAGGGGCTCCCAGCCGGAGGAGGGCTGTCGCAGACTGCAGTGAACGACGCCGCCGGTGCGCGGACTCAGCTGGCGGGAGCGGTCACGGCCGTGGTCGCCCTACTCACGGTGCTCTTTCTGACCGGCCTGTTCGAGGAGCTGCCGCAGGCCAGCCTCGGCGCGGTCGTGATCGTGGCGGCAGCCGGGCTCGTCGACGTCGACGCAATCCGGTCACTCGGGCGCATCCGCGGGTCGGCTCTCGTCATCGCCTCGGCGACCGTTTTCGGCGTCCTGCTCCTCGGCGTCCTCGACGGCGTGCTGATCGGGGTGGTCCTCTCGATGCTCGGCCTGGTCTGGGGGCTCAACCGGCCCGAGATCATGGTCCTCGAGCAGCCCCAGGGCGACGAGCTGGTCGCGCGCATCGAGGCGCCGGTGTACTTCGCGAACGTCGGGAACGTCCATGCGCGGCTGCTCGAGCTCGTCGACTCCGCGCCGGTGAAGCCACGGACGCTCGTCGTCGACCTGGTCGCCATTCCCGACGCGGACGTGACGACGCTGCTCCGGGTCCCTGCGCTCGAGCGCGATCTGAGCGCCCGAGACATTAGCTTGCGCTTTGAGAACGCAGGCCCTCGCTTGCTTGAGCTGGCGCAGCGCACGCCAGGTCTGGCGGATCGCTGCGAGCGAGAGCTACTCGAGCATCGACAGCGCGAAGGAGAGGCCGAACCCGAGCGTCGTCAGTAGCCCGACGAGCTTGCCGCCGTGCTCGAACGCCTCGGGCATCATCGTGTCGGCCAGCATGGTCAGGATCGCGCCGCCCGCAAACGCGAGCACGAAAGCGAGCGCGTCCGGGCCGGCAGAGTCGAAGAGCGCGTACCCCAGGAGGGACGCCAGCCCGCTGACGACGGTTACGAGCACCCACAGGGCGAGGATCCGGCCGCGCGCCCAGCCGCCCGCCACCAGTCCGGTCGTGGCCGCGATCGCCTCCGGGAGATTCGAGAGGAACACCGCTGCGATCACCGCCACGCTGACCCCGGCGCCCTCGAGAAGCCCGAGCCCGATCACCGCCGACTCGGGGATGCCGTCGAGGACGATCCCGAGCACGATCGCGAGGCCGGATCCCACTCCGGCAGTCCTGCGCATCTTCTTGCGTTCGTCGCCGCCCATCCGGTCGATGACCAAATCGCCGACGAAGAAGGTGAGGGCACCGGCGGAGAGCCCGAGCCCAAGGCTGCCGTTCCACGCCGAGGTCTCGAATGCCTCCGCCACGAGCTCGTAGGCGACTGCGCTGATCAGGACGCCGGCCCCGAACGCCATGATCCAGCCCAGCCAACGCTCTTTGATCGGGAGCACGAGCGCGAGAACTCCGCCGATGATCAGCGACGAACCGGCGAACAGACCCCACCCGAGCGCGGCTCCCATTCAGCCTGCCGCCTCCACGGCGGCGCGGACAGTCGGGTGGAGCGAGATTCCGGTCAGGCCGAACTCAGCCAGGCGGGCGGTCAGCGGCGTCTTGGCGCGGGCGACCGAGAGCTCGATGGCCTCCTTGCGCAGCGCGTCGACCAGGTCCTCGAGCGCGGCGAGGCCAGTGGCGTCAACGTGCGTCACGGCCTCGGCGTCGAACACGACCGCGTGCGTCGTCGTCGGCGCGCCGCGCACGGCCTCGAGCACCCGACCCTTGACATAACTGGCGTTGGCGAAGAAGAGCCGGTCGTCGAGGCGGTAGACGACGACGCCCGGAGTAACGCGCGCCGACGGGTGGACCGCGACGTCGGCGTAACGCCCGAGCTCGTCCACCCAGCCAAGCACCGCGTCGTGCGGTCGGGCGCTCCGCCGGACGACGTCCACGATCGACAGGCCGACCGCGAACACGAGCGCCTCGAGCACACCGACTGCGACGACACCGGCTGTGGTCACGGCCGCAATTGTGACCTCCACGCGGTCCGTCTCCCACAGAGTGCGCCACGCTTTCGAGTCGACGAGCCCGATCGCCGCGGCGATGATCACCGCGCCGAGCACGGTCTTCGGCAGGTATGAGATCGGGTCGGTCAGGAAGAGCAGGATTAAGAGAATCGTGCTCGCCGCGACGAGGCCGGCGAGCTGTGTCCGCACGCCCATCGAGTCGCTCACGGCCGTGCGTGAGCTGCTGGCGCCGATCGGAAAGCCCTGCGTCAGGCCGGCCGCGGCGTTGGCCGCTCCCATGGCCAGGACCTCCTGCTCGGCTCGGACGTGCTGATCATGCTTGCCGGCGAACGACCGTGCGGTGAGGATCTCGTCGGCAAAGCTGACGAGGAAGATTCCGACCGCAGCAGGCAGGAGCAGCAGCGCCTCACCACCGCCCGGGATCGGGATGTCGATGTCCGGGATGCCGCTCGGCACACTCCCGACCACCGCGACCCCTCGATCTTCGAGATCGAGCCACCAGGAGATCGAGATCGCGCCCGCGACGACGAGCAGCGCCGCCGGGAAGCGACCGGCGACGTAGCGCAGGGCAAGCAAGATGGTGAGTGCCGCCGCGCCGACCGCCAGTGTGATGCCGCTCGTCTCGTCGAGCTCGCTGACGACCTCGCCGATCTGCCGGAGCGGTTTGCTCGCGTCGATGTTCAGGCCGAGCAGCTTGCCTAGCTGCGACACGACGAGCACCACAGCGACTCCGTGTAGGTAGCCGATCAGGACCGGCCGCGAGAAGTAGTCGGCGAGCCAGCCGAGGCGCAGGGCACGCGCGGCCAAAAAGCACAGGGCAACCAGAAGCGCGAGCGCGCCCGCGAGCTCGACCGCCTCCGCGCTGCCGGCGGCGGCGAGCGGCAAGATCGCAGCCGCGACGAGCGCCGAGATCGATCCCTCCGGCCCGACGACGAGCTGGCGCGAAGAGCCGAGCAGGACGTAGACGACCGTGGGGAGCAGCAGCGCGTAGAGGCCGTTGACCGGCGAGAGCCCCGCCAACTCGGCGTAGGCCATCGCCGAGGGAAGGGCCAGGGCGGCGACCGTGATTCCGGCGAGCACGTCCCGCTGGGCGTGGCCACCGCGGTACGCCGGAAGCTCCTGTGAAACCGGGACCGCGCGCTCCAGCAGCGGCGCCTTCTCTTTCGACTGAAACGGCGACGCGTCGGCGTACGCCGGCTTCTCGGGGGGTGCGTCCTCGCTCAACCCCGGACGACACAGCGGAAGCCGATGTGCCCGGTCGATGTGTCGACGGTCTCACCCTGGCGGGCCGCGGGGCGGTAGCGGAGGCAGTAATTGGGCGCGCACAGGTGCGAGCCGCCTTTGATCACCTTGCGCGGAAACCGCTCTCCCGGCCGCACCGGCGGCGCGCAGCAGGGGCTTGTCTCCTCGGAGCTGTCGGATCTGAACCAGTCGCTCGTCCACTCCCAGACGTTGCCGGTCACGTCGTAGAGCCCGTAGCCGTTCGGAGGGAAGCTCGCGACCGGCGACGTACCCTCGAACCCGTCGACCTTCAGGTTCTGCCAGGGGAACTCGCCCTGCCAGGTGTTAGCCATCGGTTTCCCGTTCGGGAAGTGCTCGTCACCCCAAGCGAACGCGGCTCCGTCGATGCCGCCGCGGGCCGCATACTCCCACTCGGCCTCGGTCGGAAGTGCCTTGCCGCTCCACGAGGCGTACGCCTCCGCGTCCTCGTAGGCGACCTGGACGACTGGGTGGCGATCGCGGCCGTTGATCGTCGTCCCTGGCCCGCCCGGCTTCTTCCAGAACGCGCTCGGCACGTACTCCCACCAGCTGCGGACGTCGTTCAGAGGCACCGGGCCGGAGGTCATGCGGAAGACGAGCGAGCCGGGTACGAGCAAGTTTGGATCGGCGTCCGGGTAGTCGGCGGCGTCGAGCGGCCTCTCGGCGAGCGTGACGTAGCCGGTCTCGCGAACGAAGCGCCTGAACTCGCCCGCTGTGACCGGGTGCGGGTCGATCCAGAAGCCGCCCACTTCCATGCGCCTGACCGGCCCCTCCTCCGGATAGAAGGCTTCGGAGCCCATGAGGAACTCGCCGCCTTCGACCCAGACCATGTCCTGGACGCGGGCGCGACGCTCAGCGGTCGGCATCGTTCGAGTTTCCCACAGAGACGCCGGGGCGAATCACCCGATCCGCATGATGACCCGAGCGCGCGGCAAGGCGACGCTAGCTGCACAACCGGTGGAACTTTCGCACTCGAACTGAAGGAGGCCTCCGAATGGTGCTTGCCGATTACTCGTTTCTCGACGTGTTCTGGTGGTTTCTCATCTTTTTCTTGTGGGTCAGCTGGTTCATGCTGCTGTTCCACGTGATCGGAGACGTCTTCCGCCGGCGCGACGCGAGCGGCGGGAAAAAGACGCTCTGGCTGATCTTCCTGCTGTTCGTCCCGTTCCTCGGCGTCTTCGCCTACCTGATTGCGAACAACGACGGCATAGCGGAGCGGAACGCACAGCAGGCGAAGACACTCGCCTGACAGAAAGGAGACACATGAACGAGATCGGCCCAGTCGACTACATGATCGTTGCGTTTCCGGGCAACGAGTTCCGGGGCGAGATCGCACCAGCTCTCGCGGAGCTCGTGGAGGCGGGCACGATCCGGATCATCGACCTGGCGTTCGTCGGCAAGGACACAGACGGTGAGATCGTCGCCTTTGAGGTGACCGACCTGGATCCGGAGGTTCGCGAAGGATTCGAAAAGGCCGGCATCGAGGTGAGCGGCCTCTTCAACGAGGACGACCTGATGTCAGCAGGCGAGGAGCTCGAGCCGAACACATCAGCCGCGCTGCTCGTCTGGGAGAACGTGTGGGCGCGCGACGTGGCGCAGAAGATGCGCGATGCCGGCGGCGTCCTGCTCGACTTCGAACGGCTCCCGCACGAGGTCGTCCAGGCCGCGCGCGAAGCCGTACTCGCGAACGCCTAGAGGAAGGAGACCGAGATGATGATGCGACGCAGAGGGCCCGGCCTGGTCGGCGCCGCGGCGAGAACGGCGGTCGTTGCGGGCACCGCGACTGCCGCCTCGGGACGCGTGGCACGGCGGCAGCAGCAGAAGTACGCGGCTGAAGACCAGCAGGCTGTTGCGCCTGCGCCTGCGCCGGCACCCGCCGCCGCCGCCGAGCCCGAGTACATGGCGGAGCTCGAGCAACTGGCGAAGCTCCGCGACCAGGGCATCCTCAGCCCCGAGGAGTTCGAGGCCAAGAAGAAGCAGATCCTCGGCCTCTGAGGGGCGCGGCCCCGG
>Ga0307319_10000222_pt1 | contig 17685 bp, 16 predicted proteins | sample ER_DNA_368_FD_194491 | JGI IMG/M metagenome (GOLD analysis project Ga0307319, IMG submission 194491) | Bulk soil microbial communities from the East River watershed near Crested Butte, Colorado, United States - ER_DNA_368 | ecosystem: Environmental > Terrestrial > Soil > Floodplain | place...
CGCATCCGGCTGACGAGGAAGACCTCGTAGTCCATCGAGAGCCCGAAGAGCATCGCGAACAGGAAGATGGGGATCCAGCCCTCGATCTGGTCGAACTGCGTCAGCCCGAACGGCTCCCCGACGCCGAGCTTGAAGGCCGAGACGAGGATCCCGTACGCAGCGGCGATCGAGAGCAGGTTGAGCACGATCGCCTTCAGCGGCAGCAGCAGCGACCGGAAGGCGCGCACCAGCAGCACGTAGGTCAGGAGCAGAACGGCCAGCACGAGCCAGGGGAAGGCCCCGTAGGTGATGTCGAGGAAGTCGACGCCGAATGGCGGGCCACCGCCGGCAAGCACCTCTACGCCGGCCGGGAACGCAGCGGCGGGGATGATCACGTCCCGCAGCCGGCGGACGAACTCCTGCGACTCCGGCTTCCCGTACTCGTCCTTTCCGATCGCCTGCACGCGCAGGTAGCGCCCGCTCGGGTCGACCGACTGCGGTCCGCTCGCGATCACGTCGGCCACGTCGCCGTCGCCGCGAAGGAGGCTCGCGAGGCGTAGCTTCGCCGCCTGGACCTCCGGCGTCGCGACTCCGCCGGGGCGCTTCGTGTCGACGACGATCTCGGAAGGCGAGATCGCGCCTTCGCCGATCGCGTCCGTGAGCACGTTGAGGCCGCGGACCGCCTGGAGGTCCTGCGGCACGCCCTCGTTCGAGCCGGGGCCGAGCTGAAGGGTCAACACTGGGGCCGCGAGCACGAGGAGCACCGCCACGGTGCCGAGGGCGATTGGCAGCGGGCGGCGCATGATCGTGCCGGCGAGGCGCGCCCAGAAGCCGCGCTCCGTGTCCTCGCGTCGCTCGATCACGCCCCGCGGCACGAGCCGGACTCGGTCGAGGCGGTCCTCGAGCCAGTAGAGGAGCACCGGCAGGAGGGTCGTGGCCGCGAGCACCGACACGAGGGGGATCAGCAGGCCGGCGATCCCGAAGCCGCGCATGAACGGCAGCGGCATCAAAATCATCAGGGCGAGACCGATCGCGACGGCGGTGCCGCTGAACACAACGGCACGGCCGGCCGTCTCCATCGTCCGCGCGACGGCATCCTCCTTCGCGAGCCCGGTCCGCCGCTCCTCGCGGTAGCGATAGACCATCAACAACGAGTAGTCGATCGCGATCCCGAGCCCGATCAGCGTGACCATGTTCGTCAGGTACGTGGACAGGGTCATGAAGTTCGCGAAGATCCAGACGCAGGCCAGCGTCACCGGGATCGCGAACGCGGCCAGCATGAACGGGATCAGGAACGAGAGCGTCCCGAAGACGAAGACCAGGATCACGAGCGCGATCGGGATCGCGATCAGCACCTCGCCGACGAAGAGGTCGTGGTTCTGGACCGGCTCGAGGTCGCTCTCGATCGCGGACTGGCCGGTGATGTACACGGTCGCGCCCGGGATCTCGCCTGCCGCCTCGCGCATCGCCTTCGTGTACCCCTTCGCGTCCGCGGGCTGGAGCTGCGAGACGATCGAGGCGCTGACGACGTCGCCCGAAACCGGGCGGACGACCGCCACCTTTCCCGTGTCGAGCGCCGCCGCTGCGCGAGTCGCCGCCGCCCGCGCCGGCGCGACCAGCGTCTGCGCGCTCCCGGGCTTGCCCTTGACGACGACGGTGAACGAGCCTTCAGGTTGCTGGCCGAACTGCTCCTTGAGGATGTCACCGGCCCGCTCGCTCTCCGCGCCCGGAAGCACGAAGCGGTTCGTCAGCAGGTCGTTGAGACCCGACGCGGCGATCCCGGCGGCAACGAGGAGCACCAGCCAGGCGGCCAGAATGCCCCAGCGAAGCCGAATCATCGTCCGTGCCCAGGTTCCGATCGCGTTCTCCTTCTCCGCTACGTGGTTAGTGCCAGCTAACCTAGTGCGCACTAAGTTATTACCGGGCAGAGGACATGTCAAGGCTACGATTCACAACCACCGTGAGAGGGCGTAGAGACCTCAAAGACGAGATCGACGAGCTGTTCGCGGACCTGTGGCAGGTCTCGCGGCTCTCCGGTCTGCGCCGCGGTTTCCGGCCGCAGGTGGACTCGTTCCGCAACGAGGATCCGCCCTCCTACACCGTGCTCGTCGACATCTCCGGCATCGACCCGGAGCAGGTGAAGGTGACGGCCGCCGACGGCGCGCTCTTCATCGCGGGCGAGCGCCCACGCGAGATCTGCGAGGGCCGCGTCTATCACCAGATCGAGATCGAGCACGGCCCGTTCGAGCGCAGCGTCCGCCTGCCGGACGACGCAGACCTGACGCAGGCCGAGGCGCGGTACGAGCGCGGCCTGCTGCGGATCGAAATCCCGGTCGCCGCCAGAGAAGCCGCGCCGCGACCCGTTCTCATCGAGATCCGGAGGCAGGCGTGACCGACGTCGAGCTCGAGCTGCCCGAGACCCCGGAGGTGGACGACGTGGAGATCCCGCGCACGCTTCCGGTGTTGCCGCTCAAGGAGACGGTCGTCTTCCCCGACTCCGCGACGCCGCTCGCGATCGGCCAGGAGCGCTCGATCCAGCTGATCGACGACGTGGTCGCGCGGGACGGCAAGCTCGCGCTCGTCACAGTGAAGAACCCGGACGTCGAGCAGCCGGGCTGGGACGATCTCTTCGACGTCGGCACCGCCGCGATCGTCCACAAGCTGATCAAGGTCCCCGACGGGACGCTCCGGATCCTCGTCCAGGGCCTCCAGCGCATCAGGCTGGACAGCCCCCTCCACGACGACCCATACCTCGTCGGCGAGTTCTCCGTCGTCCCCGACGTCGTCAACGAGACACGGGAGCTCGAGGCGCTCACACGGAACGTCCAGATGCTCTTCGGCCGAATCGTCGGCCTCGTCCCGTACCTGCCGGCCGAGCTCGAGCTCGCCGCGGCGAACGTGGACGACCCGAGCGCGCTCTCCCACCTCGTCGCCTCGACCCTGAGGCTGAAGACCGAGGAGAAGCAGCAGCTGCTCGAGGAGCCGGACGTCGAGAAGCGCCTGCGCGAGCTGTCGGCGATCCTGAGCCGCGAGCTCGAGGTCTTCGAGCTCGGAACCAAGATCCAGTCACAGGTCCAGTCGGAGCTCGAGAAGGGCCAGCGCGAGTACTTCCTGCGCCAGCAGCTGAAGGCGATCCAGGAGGAGCTCGGCGAGGGCGACCCCGAGCAGGCCGAGCTCCAGGAGCTTCGTGAGCGAGTCGAGCAGGCCGACCTGCCGGAGGAGGTCAGGAAGGCGGTCGACCGCGAGCTCGGCCGGCTCGAGCGGCTCCCGTCGGCCTCGGCCGAGTACGGCGTGATCCGCACCTATCTCGAGTGGATCCTGTCGCTCCCCTGGTCGAAGACGACCGAGGACAACCTCGACCTCGAGCGGGCGCGGGAGATCCTCGACGAGGACCACTACGACCTCGAGAAGGTGAAGGACCGGATCATCGAGTCCCTCGCCGTCGCCAAGCTCAAGAACGACGTCTCGGGTTCGATCCTCTGCTTCGTCGGGCCGCCCGGCGTCGGCAAGACGTCGCTTGGCCAGTCGATCGCCCGCACGCTCGGCCGCGAGTTCGTCCGCATCTCCGTCGGCGGCGTCCGCGACGAGTCAGAGATCCGCGGGCACCGGCGAACGTACATCGGCGCCATGCCCGGCTCGATCATCCGTGCACTGCGCGACGCGGAGTCGAAGAACCCCGTCTTCCTGATCGACGAGATCGACAAGATGGGCTCCGACTTCCGCGGCGACCCCGCGAGCGCGATGCTCGAGGTGCTCGACCCCGAGCAGCACTCGACCTACCGCGACCACTACCTCGACCTGCCGTTCGACCTCTCGAAGGTGCTGTTCATCGCAACGGCGAACCAGCTCGAGACGATCCCCGCCCCGCTGCTCGACCGCATGGACGTGATCCACCTCTCCGGCTACACCGAGGACGAGAAGCTCGGGATCGCGCGCAAGTACCTCGTCCCGAAGCAGCTCGAGCTGCACGGGCTCGACTCCGAGCGGGTGACCCTGAGCGAGGGCGCGCTCCGCACGGTGATCCGCGAGTACACGCGCGAGGCCGGCGTCCGCGGCCTGGAGCGCCAGATCGCCGCGCTCGCCCGCAAGACCGCGCGCCGTGTCGCCGAGGGCAAGGCGAAGGGCGCAACGCGCATCGACGAGAAGCGCGTCCGCAGCTGGCTCGGACCGCGGCGGTTCTCCGGCGAGACGCGCAAGCGGACCTCCGACGCCGGCGTTGCTACCGGGCTCGCCGTGACGGCGACGGGCGGTGACGTCCTCTTCATCGAGGCAAGCGCCTACCCCGGGGAGGGACGGCTCCGCGTCACCGGACAGCTCGGCGACGTGATGCAGGAGTCCGCGCAGGCCGCGCTCTCCTGGGTCCGCTCACACGCCGAGGTCGTCGGGCTCGACCCGCAGTGGTTCGCCGAGCACGACATCCACGTCCACGTCCCGGCCGGTGCCGTCCCGAAGGACGGCCCCTCGGCGGGGATCACGATGGTGACGGCGATCGTCTCACTCGTCAGCGGCCGGCCGGTCTCGGAGCAGGTCGCGATGACCGGCGAGGTCACGCTGACGGGGCAGGTGCTGCCGATCGGCGGCGTGCGGGACAAGGTCCTCGCGGCGCAGCGAGCCGGCGTCAGCACGGTGATCCTCCCGAAGGAGAACGAGGCGGATCTCGAGGACCTCCCGGCCGAGACGCGCAAGGAGCTCGAGTTCATCCTGGCCGACCACGTCGGCGAGGTGCTCGGCACCGCGCTCGACGGCGCGCCTGCCGCGAATCAGGCCCGGGACGTAGGATCGCCGGAGCGGAAGGCTGCAGCGCCTGCTGCACGGCGTTTGTAGGCTTCATCGCCCGGGTATCGACGGGCAATCGAGCAACCGACGAAAGGACGGCCGAGATGGCCAAGGCGAAAGACAGGCTTTCGGACGCCAAGCCGTACGTGGCGCGTGCGCTCCAGGACGAGGAGGTCCGCGAGAACGTGAAGAGCGCGATCATGGCAGCGCGCGAGATCTACGACGAGCTGATCGGCGCGCGGAAGCCGAGTGCGGTTGCAGCGCGAGTCGCCACCGACGAGCAGATCCAGGAGAGCCTGCGCTCGGCGATCGACGACCTGAAGAAGGCCGCGAACCGCGTTCAGGGAAAGAAGGAGCACACCGGCCGCAACGCCACGTTGCTCCTGACCGGCATCGTCCTCGGCGTCCTCTTCAACCCGATGACCGGCTCGCAGACCCGCAGCTGGCTGATGGACAAGATGCTCGGTGAGGGCGAAGACGAGCCCTCGGGCGCCGCGGGCGGCAACGGCTCGACCGGCACGTAAGCGCTAGCTAGGGACGGCCGGAGTACAGGCGGTCGGGAGCGCCGCGAGCGAGGGCTCGCAGGCGTTCGCGTCCGGCTGCGACGACGCCCGCGAGGGCGCCGTCTCCGGGCGATCCCGTCGTCTCGCGCATCGCGCGCCGGAGGGAACCTGGGTCGAGGCCGGTGCCGTTCGAGATGTCGCGCGCCTGGAGCAGGATCGCGCCGGGCTTCGGCGCGCGGCTCGAGTCGGAGATCGGCGGCGCCCAGCCCGCCACGGACGTGAGCGGGAGGTCCTGGAGCCGCTTCCAGGCGTTCAGATACGGGTAGGGCGCGACCGCACCGTCGTAGCCCTCGTACAGGAGCGAGACGGGGTGGATCTCGAAGTGGAGGTGGTACGGCGTTCCCTCGGCGTCGCCGGTGTTCCCCATGAAGCCGAGGACGTCGCCGGCCCGAACCTGAGCGCCGTTCACCGCGAGCGGCGAGTACGCCGAGAGGTGTGCGTAGTAGAACTCGTTGCCGGCGGTGTCCTGGAGCCAGAGCCGCAGCCCGCCGACGTCGTTCCAGCCGATCGAGTAGACGATCCCGTCCGCCACGGCGACGATCGGCGAGCCGAGCGCGCCGAAGATGTCCTCTCCGTGGTGCCAGCCGGTGTCCGCGCGAGCGGCCCCGAAGCTGTTGCCGTACGAGGCGGCCCCATAGACGGGGAACACGTAGCCGCCAGCGGTCAGCTTCGGGAAGACGTTGAACGGGATCTGCCGGATAGGCGGTAGGCCGGGTGCCTGCTTCGCCTGCTTCTCCTTCCCCTGCTCTCGGTGCGGCTTGACCTGGTCGTCCTCGGTCGTCGACTGCTTCGGCGCCGGTGCCGCCGCGGGCACCAACGCCTCGGCGGACACGTCGGTGTAGCCGACCACGATGTCCGTCCCCGCCGGCGCGCCCAGATGGTCGGCGCTCAGGTGCACGACGAGGCCCGTGACCTTCGCCTGCACCCCGTCGGTGCCCCGGCCGCCGAACGACGAGCTCGACGCCTGCAGCACCGACACAGACCCCCAGGAGCCGTAGGACGCGGAGCTCCCGGGCGCGGTCGAGACCGACTGCCCGAGTACCACGAGGTTGCTCACCCCCGACTCGTTCAGCTGTGCCCGCCGCGGACCTCCGCCTGCCTTCACCGATGTCTTCGCCACCACCGAGCCCACGGTGATCTCGCCGCCGAAGAGCGAGATCCCGCTCGCCTGAGCGACCGCACCGGCGCTCGTCGTCTCCCCGGCCCGGCCGGCCGTGCCGGTGACGCTCGAAGAGATGCTCGAGGCGCGGGCGATCGACCCGTCCGCCGGGTAGGCGAACCCGCCGCCGCCGCCAGAAGCGTTCGGCGGTCCCGAGACGGCCCCTGCGGTCGCACCGCCCCCGTTCGGAACGGAGACGGAGATCGCAAACGCCTCGGCGGTCGGGGTGCCGGTCGCCTTGCGTGCAAGCGCGCTCGACGACGCCGCCGCGGTGCCGAGAGCGACGAGCGCGAGCAGGCCACAGATGACGGGACGCCGAGAACTCACCCCGCAGGAATTATCGGTGCGACTGCGGCGATCCGTCCACTGTCTTTACTCACGTGAAGCCGCGCGCCGGGCCTTGAAAGTGAGAATCACTATCATCTAGCCGGATGACCCGCCCGCGCCGACCACCCGACGACCGCGACGAGTACCGCGGGCTCCGCCTCCCGCACCGGACGCGGCTCACGCCGCAGCGGCGCGCCGTCCTCGACCTGATCGCCGACCGCGAGGACAGCTTCACCGCGGTCGACCTCTTCCAGGAGGCCCGAAGGCGCAAGCCCAAGCTCGGGCTCGCCACCGTCTATCGCACCGTCGACATGCTCCGGCGGAGCGGGTCGGTCCGGCCGCTCGTCGGCGACGCCAGGCCTGCATACGTCCGCTGCGAGCCCGGGCATCACCATCACCTCGTCTGCCTCAGCTGCGGTGCGGTCGAGGAGACCGAGCTCTGCGGCGCCCCCTCCCCCGCCGAGTTGCGAAAGCGCTACGGCTTCCGGGCCGAAGGCCACGAGCTCGACATCTACGGCACGTGCAGCCGCTGTTCCTGAGCTGGATCGCGGTCCCGCTCGCGGGGTTCACGGTGCTCTCGACCCTCTGCGGCGGGCTCTTCGCGCTGCGCCTCCGGCGCGAGCTCCAGACCGCGATCGCGCTCTCGGGAGGTGTCGTCGTCGCCGTCGCGATCTTCGACCTCCTGCCGGAGGCGACGAGCGCGGTCGACGACCCCGAGCAGGTCTCGGCGCTTGTCGGCGGCGGCTTCCTCGCGTTCTTCATCGCACACCGGTTCCTGGTCTTGCACCACCGCGACGAGCCGGACGAGGCGAGAGCGCACCCGCCGGTGGGGGCGCTCAGCGCCTCGGCCCTGGCGGTGCACAGCTTCACCGACGGCCTCGGGATCGGGCTCGCCTTCGGCCTCAACACGGCGACGGGGATCTTCGTCCTCCTGGCCGTGGTCGCCCACGACTTCGCCGACGGCATCAACGCAGTGACGTTCATCCTCCGCCAGGGCGGAAGCCGAGCGATCGCGTTCCGCTGGCTGGTCCTCGTCGCCGTCGCTCCGCTGTTCGGCGCCGCGGTGGGATCCGCGCTCGACGTCTCCGAGCACACGCTCGGGTACGCGCTCTCGATCTACGTCGGCATCTTCCTCTACATCGGAGCGACGGATCTGCTCCCTGAGGCGCACCACCATCCGTCGGCGCGACGCATGGCGGTCACGATCGCCGGCTTCCTGGCGATCTTCCTGGTCGCCCGCGTCGCCTAGGCCTCGAGCCGCTTCTTCGCGAACTCGCGGAACCGGCGGCGGGTCTCCTCGTCCGGCCCGAGCTCCTCGCCCGCGGCATAGGCCGGGTCGGCCGCGATCTCCTCGGCGACGGCGCGTACCTCATCGGCCACGGCCACCCGCGTTTCGGGATCGGCGAGCAGCTGCTCGACCCACGTCTCCGAGCCGTCGTACGGCTCGAGATCCTCGTCCACGAGCAGCTCGCCGAGCAGGAGCCCGACGCGGATGTAGGCGAACGTCCTGAAGGCCAGCAGGCGGTGCGGCGAGGAGACGAGCTCGTCAAGCCCCGGATCCTCCTCCTGGACCTGCGCCACGATGCTGCCGATCGGCTCGTCCACGAGCGGGATCCAGAGGTCGTGGGACGCAGCCATGTGGTGAGTTTAGGAGGGTTTGGCGGAGTGTCGCTCGCTGGAGGGGTGTGATGCTCGTTCCGAGGCAAGGACGCAGGGAGCGCGCGTATCGACAGAGATACGGGCGCGACTGAGGACGCCGTCCTCGGGGCGAGCAGCGCAGCCCAGCGGCACAGCAGCGCTCCGCCGAACCCTCCTCAAGAGGGCCGCACGCGGAGAGCCAGGCCCACGGTCATATCCTTGCGCCGTGAACGCGCCGGTCCTGCTCGTGAGGTTCCGGAGCGAGCCCGGGCAGGCGGCGGTGCTCCTCGACATCGACGGCACGCTGGCCCCGATCGTCGAGCGTCCCGAGGACGCAGAAGTGCCGGCGGCGACGCGGGCAGAAGTCGAGCGGCTCGCCGGCCGTTACGGCCTCGTGGCGTGCATCAGCGGCCGCCCCTCCGCCGAGGCGCGGCGGCTCGTCGGCCTCGACGAGCTCGAGTACGTCGGCGTCCACGGCCTCGAGAACGATTCCGAGGCGCGCCGGTTCGCGCCCGAGCTCGAGCGCTTCCTCGCCGAGGCCGCCTGGCCGTGGCACGTGGAGAACAAGGGCGGCGTCACGCTGGCGTTCCACTACCGCCAGGCCGACGACGAGGAGGACGCGGCCAGCAGGGTCGACGAGCTGGCGAACGCCGCGAAGGAGGCGGGGCTGACCGCCCACCGCGGCCGCAAGGTGCTGGAGGTGCGCCCGCCGGTGCCGATCGACAAGGGGATCGCCGTGCGCCGCCTGCTCGCCGGTCGCCCGATCTCGCGCGCGCTCTACGCCGGCGACGACACCACCGACCTGGACGCCTTTCGCGGGCTCGACGAGTCGGGCCTGGAGACGGTCGTGAAAGTCGGAGTGGGCTCGGCCGAGATGAACCCGCGGATGCTGAACGCCTCCGACTTCGTCGTCGACGGGCCGCCCGGCCTGGTCGAGTTCCTGCGGCAGCTCTGAGGAGGGTCTGGCGCCGGTGCGCCAGACCCTCCTTCGTGAACGCGGCTAGGCCGCTTCGAGCACGACTTCCGGCGCCTCTTCCTCGGGCACCTCGAGGTCGCGGCGGCGCACCAGCACCAGCCCGACCAGGATCCCGGCGGCCGCGACGACGGCGCCCCAGACGAACGCGGTCTGGAACCCGTCGGTGAGCGCGTTCGGGACGGCGGTGCCGCCCGCGACTGCGTCCTCGCTCGTGGAGGTGGCAACCGCGGAAAGAGCGGCGATGCCGAGGGCGCCGCCTATCTGCTGAGACTTGTTGAACAGGCCAGAGGCGAGCCCCGCCTCGCCCGACTCGACGCCGGCGAGGGCCGCGATCGAGATCGGCACGAACGAGAACCCGAGGCCGGCTCCGATCAGCAGGAAGCCGGGCAGAAGGTCGGCGACGTACGAGCCGCCCACCGAGACCTGCGTGAAGAAGAGCAGGCCGGCGGTCAGCAGCGTCATCCCGGCCACGATCACCGGCTTCACACCGACGCGGTTCACGAGCTGCGCGGCGACCGTCGACCAGACGATGGCCGTAACGGCCACCGCGAGGTAGGCGACTCCGGTCTTGAGCGGCGAGTACTCGAGCACGTCCTGCATGTAGAGCGTGAGCATGAGGAACATCGAGAACGTCGCCGTGCCGAGAATCAACCCGGCGATGTTCGCCGCGGTGACCGTCCGCACGCGGAAGATCGAGAACGGCATCAGCGGCTCGGCCGCGCGCAGCTCCCACCCGACGAAGGCAGCGAGCAGGACGCCGGCGCCGACGAACAGCCCGATTGTCTCGGCCGACGACCAGCCGAGGTTGTTTGCCTGCGTGATCGTGTAGACGAGCGTCACGAGCCCGCCTGTCACCAAGAGCGCGCCGACAGCGTCGAAGCTCTTAGCGGCGACGTCGCGGCTCTCCTGCAGGAGCACCGGAGCGAGTGTCATCGCGGCCAACCCGACCGGGACGTTGATGTAGAAGATCCACTCCCAGCTGAGCAGGTCGGTGAGGATGCCACCGAGCAGGACGCCGGCGACGGCCCCGAACGCGCCGACCGCGCCCCAGACGCCAAGCGCGACGTTCCGTTCCTTCCCTTCGGCGAACGTCGTCATCAGGATCGACAGCGCAGCGGGGGTGATGACCGCCGCGCCGAGGCCCTGGAAGCCACGGGCGAGGATGAGTGCTTCGTCACTCCAGGCGAGGCCCGAGAACAGCGAGGCGACGCTGAAGAGTGCGAGCCCGCCGATGAAGAGCCGGCGGCGCCCGAGCAGGTCGGCGGCACGGCCTCCCAGGAGCAGGAAGCCGCCGAACATCAGAGCGTAGGCGCTGATCACCCACTGGAGGTTCTCCTGCGAGAACCCGAGATCGGCCTGGATCGAGGGGAGCGCGACGTTCACGATCGCGATGTCCAGGACGACCATGAACTGCACGGTGGCCAGCAGCGCCAGGGCCAGCCACTTGCGTTGGGTCGTTGCGACCATTACGAGGTCCTTTCCATTGCGGTCTTTCTCTTGCGACGAACGAAGGTCTTGAGAATCGACAGTTACCGCTTGCGAACCTACAGTCTTCGCTTGCTTTTTGCAAGTGATTCCTTGTTCAACGCAAGTGCCGCGGCTATACTTCCCGCATGGCCAAGCAGTACGGACAGTTCTGTCCCGTCGCTCACGCCCTCGAGCTGATCGGCGAGCGCTGGTCGCTCCTGATCATCCGCGAGCTCATCAACGGGCCGAAGCGCTACACCGACCTCGCGGCCGCCCTGCCGGGGATCGGGACGAACATCCTCGCGGCCCGTCTCCGTGACCTCGAAGAGGCGGGCGTGCTGCAGAAGGGTCAGCTGCCTCCGCCGGCCGCGGCAAAGGTCTATGAGCTCACGCCATACGGCGAGGAGTTGCGAGAGCCGCTCTATTCGCTTGCGCGCTGGGGTGCGAAGTCAATGGGCCCGCCGCGCGAGGAGGAGATGCTGGCGCGGGGCTGGCTCGTGAACGCCGTCCGAGCGACTTGTATCGGCGGCTGCGTCCCCGATACGGTCTTCACGCTTCGGGTCGACGCGGAGGCGGTCACGGCGCGGTTCGAGAACGAGCAGCTCGTGGTGGAGCCCGGCACGGCGGACGACGCGGACATCGTGATCGAGACCGACCCATCCACCCTCTTTTGCATCGCCTCGGGTCAGACCTCGACGTCGGACGCGATCAAGACGAAGGCCGTCAGGGTCACCGGCAGCCGCAAGGACGCCGAGCGCTTCCTCTCGCTGTTCAGCTTCGACGAACCGAAGTCACGCCACGTCGAGCACGTCTGACAGCCGCTCGACGTAGTCGCCGGTCCAACGTTCGCCCTCGGGCGTGAGCTGTTCGCCAGGGGCGCGAAGCTGGAGCACCGCCATGCCGGCGCGCTCGGCACCGGGCAGCTCGTCGTTCGCACCATCGCCGACGAAGAGGCAGTCGCCGACCTCCACGCCGAGCTCGTCCGCGCACAGCTCGTAGATCCGCGGGTCGGGCTTGCTGAACCCGACGGAACAGGAGAAGACCGTCGACTCGAAGAGGCCGTCGAACGCCGTCGAGTCCCAGATGTCCGGGACGTCCTGCGAGCACGCGCTGATCATCCCGAGCCGATGGCCGCGGCGGCGGAGCTCCTCGAGCGTGGGGACGGCGTCGGGCCGCGGCACCATCGACTGCGAGGTCCACGTTCGCCGCAGGGTCAGGACGGGCTCGAGATCGCCCGTCAAGCCGAGCTCTTCGGCGACCAGGCGAAGGTGCGGCTCGATCGGGCCCGTCTCCCGCTCCAACCGACGCCGGTTCCAGACCGCGTCGAAGGCCGCATGGTCAGCGCCCCAAGTGGTCGCCAGCTCGCGGTACATCCGCCGCGCCGACTCCACCGGGAAGGGCACAAGCGTCTGCCAGAGGTCGAAGATGACCCCGCGATATCTCACCGAGCCTCCCGTCGGAGCACGTCCCACGCCAGCCGCACGTCGTCCTCGGTCGTTCGCGCGTTCCCGATCGCCAAGCGGAGAACGTAGCGTCCGTCGAGCCGCGTATGCGAGAGGAAGACCTCGCCCGACGCGTTGACGCGCTCGAGGAGCGCCTCGTTCTCCTCGTCCGTTTCCTCCCGGCGGAAGCAGACGAGCGAGAAGTGCCGCTGCGCGCAGACCTCCCACCCCGGCTCGTCCTCGATCCACCGCTCGAACTCCGCCGCCAGGCGGACGTGCTCGCGGAGGATGGCCTGGAGGCTCTCGCGGCCGTAGCAGCGAAGGACGGCCCAGAGCTTGAGCGCGCGGAACCGGCGGCCGAGCGGCACGGCGACCTCGCTCAGGCTGACGACCTCGTCCGGCGAGCGGAGGTACTCGGGCACCAGGCTGTACGCGTTTCGGAAGTCCTCGAGCCGCGTCGTCCAGAGCACCGAGCAGTCCATCGGCGTCAGCAGCCACTTGTGCGGGTTCACGACGATCGAGTCGGCCCGCTCCCACCCGGCGAAGAGCGGCCTGAGCTCCTCGCACATCGCAGCCGGGCCGGCGTAGGCCGCGTCGACGTGGAGCCACGTGCCGGTCGCAGAGCATGCGTCCGCGATCGCCGCGACCGGGTCGATCGATGCTGCAGACGTGGTTCCGATCGTCGCGACCACGGCGCAGGCCTGGTCGAGCTCGAGGAGCTCTGGGCGGAGCCTGTACGCCGCGTCCACCGGGACGATTCGCGCTTCCAGCTCGAGGATCCGCGCCGCCTTCGCGACGGACGAGTGCGCCTGCTCGGAGGTCACGACAACGCGACGGCCCGGGGCCGCGGCGCGGGCGGCGCCGAGTGCTGCCAGTGTCGCCGTGGATGCGCTGTCCTCGATGTGTCCCTGGAACTTGTCGGGAAGTCCGAGGAGCTGCCGCAGCCAGTCGCACGAGACCTCTTCCAGCTCCTGGAGCACCGGCGACGTGCGCCAGAGGATGCCGACCTGGTTGAGCGTGGCCGCGAGCAGCTCCGCCAGGATCCCCGGCTCCGAGCCGGTGTTCGCGAAATAGGCGAAGTAGCGCGGGCTCTGCCAGTGGGTGACGCCGTCGAGGAGCTTCTCCTCCAGGTCTGCGAGGACTGCGGCAAAGGGCTCGCCCTGCTCCGGCGGCGACGCGGGGAGGCGGGACCGGATCTCACCGGGCTCGATCTGCGCGAGGACGGGCAGCTCCCCCAAGCGGTCGAGATAGCGCGCCGCCCACTCGAGCGCGGCAGGCCCGTCGCCTCGCAGGCTCACGACTTCTTCAGCCGTTCGATCTGCTTCCAGGTGCGCGTGTTGAGGATCTGATCCTTCGTCAACCACGCCCGTCGTGCCTGGGCGATGCCGAGCTCGACGAAGTCGAGTGCGCCGAGCTCGTGGCTGTCGGTCGAGATCGCGAGCATGAGGCCCGCCTCGCCGGCCCGCTTCGCGTGCGTGTCGCGCAGGTCGAGCCGGTCCGGCTGCGAGTTGATCTCGAGGAACGTGTTCGTCTCGAGCCCCTTTGCGATCACGCGGTCGAGGTCGAGCTCGACGCCCTGGCGGCGGTTCAGCTTCCGCGCCGTCGGATGGCCGATGCAGTCGACGTGCGGGTGCTCCATCGCCGAGAGCAGGCGTTCGGTCGGACTCTTCTCGAAGGCCGAGTGGAGCGAGGCCATGACCCAGTCGCACTTCACGAGGTCGTCGTCGGGGAAGTCGAGCGAGCCGTCCACGCGGATGCTCACCTCGATCCCGCGCAGGATCCGGAACGGCGACAGTCGTTCGTTCAGCGCCTCGACCTCCTCGAACTGCGCGTCGAACCGGCCCTCACGCAGGTAGTGCGCGTGGTCGGTGACCGCCACGTAGGCGTAGCCGCGCGCCTTCGCCGCCTCAACCATCTCCTCGAGCGTGTTCTTGCCGTCGTTCGACCAGGTCGAGTGCATGTGGAGGTCGCCCTTCAGGTCGCCGGTCTCGACCAGCGGCGGCAGCTCGCCGTTCGCCGCCGCCTTGAGCTCGCCGCGGCCCTCGCGGAGCTCGGGCGGGATCCACCGGTACCCGAGCCGCTCGTACAGCTCCTCCTCGGTGCGCGCCGTCCAGACCTCGCCGGACTCGACCTCCTTCACGCCGTACTCGGAGATCGAGAGGCCGCGGCGGACGGCGTCCTCGCGCAGGGCGACGTTGTGCGCCTTCGAGCCGGTGAAGTGCTGCAGGAGGTTCCCGTACGCGTCCGGCGGAACGACGCGCAGGTCGAAGCGGAGCCCGTCGTGCGAGACCACCGTCGCTTTCGTCTTTCCTTTGGCCTCGACCTCGGCCACCCAGCGCAGCTTCGTGAAGTAGGCGGTGAGGGCGCCCGGATCGTCGGCGGTGGCGATGATGTCGAGGTCCTTCACCGTTTCGGTGCGGCGGCGGACGGAGCCGGCCTCCGAGACCTCGTTCGACGCCTTGTGCTCCCGCAGCACCTCGACGACGGCGAGCACCGCCGGGAGTGCGACGGCCAGGAGCGTCCGCTGCTCGACCGGCGTCTCGTCGAGCGCCTTCAGGATCCGCTCCTCGGTCTTCGCCCCGAGCCCCGGCAGCGTTCGCAGCTGCTCCGCCTCGGCGGCCTTGCGGAGATCGTCGACGGTCTCGATCCCGAGGTCCTGCCAGATGCGACGCGCGGTCTTCGGCCCGAGCGCCGGGATCCGGAGGAAGTCGGCGACGCCGGCGGGAATCGTCGACTTGCGCTTGGTCAGCGCCTCGATCTCGCCCTTGTCCACGATCTGGACGATCTTCGACTGGATCGTCTGCCCGATCCCCGGCAGGTCCTTGGCCTTCCCCTCAACGGCCAGCTGGGCGATCGGGCTGCCCGACGTGCGGATCGTGTCGGCCGCCCGGCGGTAGGCGAGCACCCGGAACTGCTGCTCGCCCTCGAGCTCGAGCAGGTCGGCCAGGAGGTCGAACTGCTCGGCCACCTGCGCGTTCCGCGGCAGCGTCGTCGCCATGCCAACGATCATACGGTCGACGTGGGGGAACCCATGGTTCCCCCACGAGCCCCCTCCTTTGCCGTCCCGGGGACCCGCGCAACCGAGCTCCGGCCCGGCAAAGCACGGGCCTCCGCGCCATCGCTCAGCGAACCAGACCAGCGGGAAGAGCTGCCCGCTCTGCGAAGGTTCCGCGGGTGATTTGCGTCTGCCTGCCGACCTACAACGAGCGCGAGAACCTCGAGGCGATGGTCGCCGCGCTCCGCGAGGTGCTGCCGCCCGACGGCATCGTGCTCGTGATCGACGACAACTCGCCCGACGGCACAGGCGAGATCGCCGACCGCCTCGCCGCGGAGCAAGAGCACGTCAAGGTGCTCCACCGGGAGCGCAAGGAAGGACTCGGCCCGGCCTATCTTGCGGGGTTCGAGCGCGCCCTCGAGCTCGGCGCCGACCTGATCCTGGAGATGGACTGCGACTTCTCCCACGACCCGCTGGACGTGCCGCGCCTGGCCGCGGCCGGCGAGGACGCCGACCTCGTGATCGGCTCGCGCTACGTCCCCGGCGGAGGCACACGGAACTGGGGCCTGCTCCGGAGGGTGATCTCGCGCGGCGGGTCGCTGTACGCCCAGCTGATCCTCGGCCTGCCGGTCCGTGACCTCACGGGCGGCTTCAAGTGCTACCGGCGCAAGGTGCTCGAGACCATCGACCTCGACACGATCCACTCGAAGGGATACGCGTTCCAGATCGAGACCACCTATCGGGCGATCCGCGCGGGCTTCCGCGTGGTCGAGATCCCGATCGTCTTCGTCGACCGCCAGGTCGGCGGCTCGAAGATGAGCCGGACGATCGTCGTCGAGGCGGTCTGGAAGGTGCCCCTCTTGCGGCTGAGTACGCTACGTCGCGGTGCGTGACGTAACCGACGCGAGCTTCGAGAACGACGTCCTCCAGGCCGAGCGGCCGGTGCTCGTCGACTTCTGGGCGCCGTGGTGCGGCCCGTGCCACGCGATCACGCCCGTGCTCGAGCAGCTCGAAGACCGGGCCGGCGAGAAGATCGAGTTCACCAAGGTGAACATCGACGAGAACCCGGCTGCCGCCTCGCGGTACGGCGTCCTCGCGATCCCGACCGTGATCCTGTTCGAGCACGGCGAGCCGCAGGAGACCGTGCTCGGCGCACGCCCGCCCTCGCACTTCGAGAGCGTCCTAGCGCGCTGGCTCTAGCCCCCCCGTGCCACTGATCGGCGCCTGTGCCGGCCGCTCCTCCACGGTCCCCTCGAAGTCGCGCTGGTAGAGCCGCGCCCGCGGGTCCAGGAACCCGTACAGGAGGTCGACCACGAGGTTGATCACGACGATCGCCGCCGTCGTGTAGGTGACGATCCCGAGCAGGACCGGCAGGTCTCGCGTGCGCAGGCTAATCGCGGCGAGGCCGCCGAGGCCCGGCAGCCCGAATGCCGTCTCGACGAAGAGGGCGCCGCCGAGCGCGATCCCGAGATCCATTCCTAGCATGGTCACGAGCGGCATCAGGGCGTTCCGCAGCACGTGTGAGCGGACGACGAGCCACTCCGGCGCTCCCTTGGCGCGGGCCGTCCTGACGTAGTCCTCGTTCAACGACTCGAGCACGGCCGCCCGGATCATCCGCATGTAGAGCGCCGCGAACATGAGGCCGAAGGCGATCCACGGCAGGACCAGGTGATAGGCCCACTGGGCCGGACCGCCGCAGAAGGTCGACGGCGTGAAGACCTCGCAGTAGCCGCCGGTGGGGAACCACTCGAGCCGGTAGCCGAGGAAGTACGCGAGCAGGAGGCTGATCCAGATCGGGTGGGCCGAGATTCCGATCAGCACGAACACCGTCCCGACGCGGTCGAGCAGCGAGCGCGGCCGCAGCGCGGACAACAGGCCCACGGGAATGGCGAGCATCAGCGAGAAGAGGAGACCGCCGATCACGAGTGAGGCCGTGATCGGCGCTGCGGCGATCAGCATGTCGTTCACCTCGCGGCCGCGCGACGTATACGACGTGCCGAGCGATCCCTGGGTCGCGATCCGCCAGAGGAACTGCCCGTACTCCTGGTAGATCGGCCCGTGGATCTCGACCACCGTCCGCAGGTCGACCTCCGACCCCGCGCGCCCGATGCTCGGGCGCGAGTCCTCCGTCGGGATGACGAAGAAGATCACGTAGGTGACGGAGGTGATCGCGAGCAGGAGGACGACGGCCCAGGCCAGTCGTCGCAGCACGAAGATGATCACAAGACTCCCCGCGGGAGCCTACGAGAAATGCTCCCAGCCGCCCAGCTCGACGGGGACGCCGAAGCGCAGCAGCTCGACGCCGCTCCCCTCCTCGCACCGGCCGATGACGTGGAAGGTCTGGGCGGGAACCGCCGCGAGCA
>Ga0307319_10000227_pt1 | contig 17425 bp, 14 predicted proteins | sample ER_DNA_368_FD_194491 | JGI IMG/M metagenome (GOLD analysis project Ga0307319, IMG submission 194491) | Bulk soil microbial communities from the East River watershed near Crested Butte, Colorado, United States - ER_DNA_368 | ecosystem: Environmental > Terrestrial > Soil > Floodplain | place...
CCCGGTCCGGCCCGTCGTCCCCGGGGTCGCCCCCGTCGACCTGGCCCGCCTGCGCGAGCTGCTCGGCGGGGCCAGGCGGCCGCTGGTGGTGGCCGGCGGCCCCGGCTGGTCGGAGGCGGCCGCGGCAGACCTCAAGGCCGTGGCCGAGGCCAGCCGGCTGCCGGTGGCGGTCTCGTTCCGCTCCCAGGACGTGCTCGACAACCGCTCCCCCAGCTACGCCGGCGACCTCGGGGTGAGCGCCAACCCGGCCCTGGCCGAGCGGGTCCGGGCCGCCGACCTGCTGGTCGCCGTCGGCCCCCGCCTGGGGGCCGTCACCACCGCCGGGTACCGGCTGCTGGAGGCGCCGGTCCCCCGCCAGCGGCTGGTCCACGTCCATCCCGGCCTGGCCGAGCTGGGCCGGCTCTACCAGCCCGACCTGGCCGTCAACGCCGCCGTGGGCCCGTTCCTGGCCGCCTGGCGCTCGGTCCCGCCGGTCCGGGGCGACGCCTGGGCGACCTGGACCGAGGCGGCCAGGGACAACTACCTGGCCTGGGTGCGGCCCTGGCCGGGCCCCGGCCCGACCCACGCCGCCGCCTCCGCGCCCGGCCCGGCGCCGGTCGACCTCGGCCAGGCCATGGCCGCGCTGCGCGAGCGCCTGCCCGACGACGCCGTGGTGGCCAGCGGGGCCGGCAACTACACCGCCTGGGTCCACCGGTTCTTCCAGTTCCGGCGCCACGGCACCCAGCTGGCCCCCAAGAGCGGCGCCATGGGCTTCGGCCTGCCGGCCGCACTCGCCGCCAAGGTCGTCCACCCCCGGCGGCCGGTGGTGGCGGTAGCCGGCGACGGCGACTTCCTGATGACCGCCCAGGAGCTGGCCACGGCCGTCCAGCACCATCTGGACGTGGTCGTGCTGGTGGTCAACAACGGCATGTACGGCACCATCCGCATGCACCAGGAGCGGACCTACCCGGGCCGGGTCACCGGCACGGAGCTGGAGAACCCTGACTTCGCCGCCCTGGCCCGGGCCTACGGGGCCGCCGGCGAGGCGGTCACCGAGGCCGAGGTGTTCCCGGCCGCCCTGGAACGGGCCCTGGAGGCCGGCCGCCCGGCCCTGCTCGACCTCCACGTTGACCCGGAGTCGATCGCCCCCGGCCTGACCCTGTCGGCCCTGCGGCGCCGCTGAGCTTCTCCTCTTGCCGGTTGTGGGCCGCTGCTGCCAGGATCGGCGCATGGGACGCCTGGACGAGCTCGACCTGAGCAGCAAGCTGAGCCGCGAGGAGGAGGCGGCGCGGCTGGAGGCGGCCTCCAACCGCCTGCTGGAGCTGCGGCTCACCCTGGGCGGGCTGCTCGGCGACGGGCGGCTCGGGCCGCCGGTGTGCGTGCTGTTCGAGGGCTGGGACGCCTCGGGCAAGGGCGGCGCCATCCGCCGGCTGGTCACGCCCATGGACCCGCGCCACGTGCGGGTGGCCACCTTCGCCGCCCCGACCTACGACGAGAAGCGCCACCATTTCCTGTGGCGGTTCTGGTCCAGCCTGCCCGGCTGGGGCGGCATGGCCGTGCTCGACCGGTCCTGGTACGGCCGGGTGCTGGTCGAGCGGGTGGAGGGGTTCGCCACCCCCGAGCAGTGGTCCCGTGGCTACGACGAGATCGTCGAGTTCGAGCGGTCGCTGGTCCTGGAGGGCATGATCCTGCTCAAGTTCTGGATGCACATCTCGGACGAGGAGCAGCTGCGCCGGTTCAAGCGGCGCGAGCGCGAGCCGCTGAAGACCTGGAAGCTGACCGCCGAGGACTGGCGCAACCGCGAGAAGCGCACCGCCTACGAGCAGGCGATCGAGGACATGCTGGAGCGGACCGACCACCCGCTGGCCCGCTGGCACCTGGTCGAGGCCGACTCCAAGCGCTTCGCCAGGGTCAGGGTGGTGGAGACGGCCATCATCGAGATCGAGCGGGGCATGCGCGACCGCGGCTTCGAGCCGCCCGAGCCCCGCCCCCGGCCCCCGGCCAAGACCAAGGTCAAGGCCAAGGACCGCGACAAGGCGAAGACCCGGCGCGGTTGACGCGGTCGCGCCCGCTCGGCGCGAACCCGCCGCAACGCTGCGGTGCGCTTGACACGGACGATAGCGTCCCAAGCGCCTTCCCCCCGGCGAACGCAAGGTGATCCACGGTGCTCCGTAACGCGCCCATCCGGACCAAGCTGGTCGTCTCCCTGCTGGGCCCGCTGCTGGTGCTGGCCGTCGTCGGCCTGGTCGGCATCCGCCAGAACCAGGCCGAGAGCGACCGGGCCGCCCGCAGCACCACCTACGCCCGCCTGGCCGCCGGCCTCGCCCCCCTCATCCACGAGCTCCAGGCCGAGCGCAGCCTGTCGACCAGCTACATCGACAGCGGCCGCAAGCAATGGGGCGCCCGCCTGGCCGAGCAGCGGCACCAGGTGGACGGCGTGGCCGCCGCCTACCGGGCCAGCGCCCAGCGGCTTGGCGCCGACGACCGGCTGCTGGCCGAGAAGATCGAGTACGGCCTGGCCGAGCTGGGCCGCCTCGGCCAGCAGCGCAAGGCGGTCGACAGCGCCCCGATCAAGCCCGAGGACCTGGAGGCCGAGCCGAGCATCGAGCTGCACGAGGAGGAGGGCGAGGAGGACCTCGAGAACGCCGTCGAGCACGGCCACGGCCCGATCGACACCCCCGGCAAGGCGCTGGAGCAGTACACCGACACCATCAGCGACCTGCTGGACATCAACACCGAGATCGCGCCCGGCTCCAACGACGAGGCGCTGCTGAAGGGCGTGGCCGCCTCGGTCGCGCTGGCCAGGGCCAAGGACTTCGCCGACAGCCAGCGCAGCCTCATGCAGCGGGTGTCCGCGGCCAAGCGCTTCCAGGGGGCCGAGCACACCCGGCTCAGCGCCCTGGTCGCGGCCGAGACCATCTACCGGGCCCAGTTCGAGGCCAGCGCCACCGAGGCCCAGCATGAGTTCTTCGAGGACATGGTCTCCGGCGACGACGTCGAGGCCGTCGAGCGCGACCTGGACGCCGCCCTGGGAAGCAGCGACAAGCTGCCCAAGCTCGGCGTCGACCCGCAGGACTGGTTCGACGCCATGACCGTCAAGCTGGACCGCATGCGCACGGTCGAGGAGCGCCTGAGCAGCGACGTGATCGCCACCAGCTCCGCCCTCCAGCGCGGCGCCGACCGCCGGGCCTGGCTGTACAGCCTGCTGCTGGCCGCCGGCGTGGTCCTGGCCCTGGTCCTGGCCCTGGTCACCGCCCGCTCCCTGATCCGTCCCATGCGCCGCCTGGAGGCGGCGGCCGAGGAGACGGCCGAGCGCCGCCTGCCCGGGGTGGTGCAGCGGCTCCAGGAGGGCGAGCAGGTCGACCTGCAGGCGGAGTCGGCGCCGCCCATCGAGGTCCGCTCCAGGGACGAGATCGGCCACCTGGCCGAGGCGTTCAACGCCGTGCACGGGGTGGCGGTCCGGGTCGCCGGCCGCGAGGCGGCCCTGCGCCGCAGCGTCGGCGACATGTTCCTCAACCTGGCCCGGCGCAGCCAGAGCCTGATCGAGCGTCAGCTCGAGGTGATCGACGAGCTGGAGCTCAGCCGCTCCGAGGCCGAGGTGCGGGCCAGGCTGGGCGAGCTGGACCACCTGGCCACCCGGATGCGGCGCAACGCCGAGAACCTGATCATCCTGTCCGGGTCCGAGCCGGCCCGGCGCTGGCGCGGGCCGGTCGGGCTGGTCGAGGTGGTCCGGGCGGCGGTCGAGGAGGTCAAGGAGCACACCCGGGTGGAGCTGCTCCCCATCGACCAGGTGCAGCTGGCCGGTCACGCCGCCGCCGACGTCATGCACCTGCTGGCCGAGCTGATCGAGAACGCGGTCAGCTTCTCGGCCCCCGGCACCAAGGCCCTGGTGGCCGGCCAGCCACTGCCCGCCGGCTACCTGCTGGAGATCGAGGACCAGGGGCTCGGCATGACCGACGAGCAACTGGTCAAGGTCAACCACCGGCTGGCCAAGCCGCCCGACATCGACTTCGCCCTGGCCAAGATGCTGGGGTTCTTCGTGGTCACCCAGCTCGCCGCCAAGCACGGGATCAAGGTGCAGCTGCGCCACTCCTGGTACGGCGGCGTCACCGCCCTGGTGCTGCTGCCCAAGCCCCTGATCGTGCGGCCGGCCGAGCCGGCGGCGCTGCCCGGTGGCGAGGCCGAGCGGCGCCTGGACCAGTCGCCGATCGCGGCCGTTGCCGACCGCCCGCCGTCCACCGAGGACGGCCGCGAGGTGGCCGCCGACCCCGACCTGGCCTGGATCGACAGCCGGGTGCCCATGGTCCACGTGCCCCTGCGCCGCCCGCCGTGGCGCTAGGGGCGGGCGGCGCCGACGAGCTTGCAGCCGACCTGGTACCTGGCGCAGCGGTACAGGGCCAGGAACGCATACGCGTCGAAGGCGGTCTCGCTGTCGGTCGGCCGCAGGCCCAGGTACTCGGGCGGCATGTTGAAGCGGTCGGCCACCGCCTGGGCGACACCGGTCGGCTTGAGGTAGCGGCGGTCGCGGTTCCAGTAGGAGAGGAACCCGCCCCGCAGGGCCGGGCGGTAGGCGACCCGGTCGGCGGCCCGGACGACGCCGTCGTCGCCGATCTGGACGCTGAGGGCCAGGCCGGCCACGGCGTCGGCGTAGGGGCGGCGGCCGAGCTGGCCGCTGTTGTAGCCGAGCACCGTCTCCAGCATGCCGAAGGCGAAGGTGCGCAGGGCGCTGGCCCGTTCCCGGTCGCAGCCGAAGGGGGTGCAGCGCGGGATGCCGAAGCCGAGCCGGTCGAAGCGCCCCTCCAGCTGGTCGGCGGTCCGGCCGGCCGAGGTGGTGGCCATCGGCAGCAGGGCCGACTGGTCGCGGTAGGCGTGGTCGGGCGACTCGCCGCGGTTCAGCGCCTGCAGGGCCTCGATGGCCGGCAGCAGGGTGTCGTGGCGGGCCGCCAGCAGGTACGGCCGCACGTCGGCCACGCACGCCTTGGACCGGTAGGGGTAGGCCCTCGGGGAGGCCGGCGGGCTCAGCCGGCAGTCGCCGTAGGCGTCCAGGAACGGCTCGTGGCGGTAGCCGAAGTCGCGCGGCTCGTCGCGGCCCTGGCCGAAGATGGCCGCCCGGAGGTCGCGCCCGGGCACGAAGCCGGCGTTGAGCATGAACCGCGCCAGGGCGCTGGAGCGGGCCTTGTCTCCCCGGCTGACCGCGTGCAGCCAGGCCAGCTGGGTCGCGTGGCGGATCGTGAACCGGAAGCTGCGCAGGTGGCTGACGTCGCGGACCGGGAAGCTGCGGCGCAGCGCCGGCTGGCCGGCCGCCGGCCCCGGCCGGAAGGTGCCCAGCCGGACGTCGTCCAGCCAGACCTCGGCCGCGCTGGCCGGGTCGTCGAAGGCCAGCACGCTGACGCTGACCCGGTAGCGGCCCCGGCCCGCGTCCCAGTCGACGCCGGCCCGCAGCCGCAGCCCGTCGGCGGCGGTCGGGGTGGCGAAGGTCAGCTCGTAGGCCTCGCTGGCATAGGCGGACTCGAGGAGGCGGATCCGGGTCGGGGCCGGGCAGCCCTCGCCCCGGCAGTCGCCGGCGTCGGGCTGGCCGAGCAGCACCCAGCGGCCGTAGCCGGGGAACCGCACCCGGATGGGCAGCGCGTAGTGCTCGGACTGGACCGCCCCGGCCGGGCCGAGCGGCTTGTAGAGCCCGTCCAGGAACGCCTCGCCGCGGGCGATGGCCGCGTTGAGGTGGTCCAGGGTGGGCGCCGGGACCGAGACCGGGCGGGACGGGGTCGTCGCCCCCAGCCGGTCGACCATGGACACCACCGACGCGGCGACCATGGCCGTGACCACGATCCCGACGGCCACCAGCAGGGCCAGCGAGCGGCGCCGCCGGGGCGGCGGCGGGGCGACCGAGGGGCGGGCGGCCGGCACCGGGTCCCCGACCCACACCCCGAACGGGGGCGGGTGATCCGGGACCCCGCCGGCAGGCGACCACAACCGCGACATGAACCTCCCCCGACCCGGCCAGCTGCCCAGGTTGCCGGGATTGTCGTCAGGCCGGTGAACACCGCCCATCCAGAGACCTACCTAGTGCGACCAGGGCACGGCGGCCGGCTCCCGACCAGGCAGGCGATGGCCCGGGGGGGACCGGCGCAGCAGGTCACGACCACCCTCGGCGAGCCCGCGGCCCGGGGTCGGGACCACGGCATGGACGGGAAGGGACCAGTGGGGCGCCAGGTCACAAACCGGTCACGGCCCCGGAGGCGGCCCGGCCCACCCATCTGCGGCGAATCATCGCCCCGCGCCGTTTCATTGGTTTCTCCGTTTGGAGGCGAACAGGCGCATCCTCTAGGATCGGCCGAACCGATCGAGGGGGGCTGTCATGAGGCGGGTCAGGATCCTGGTGGTCGACGACCACCAGATGCTGCGGGAAGCGCTGGTCGGGATGCTGGAGCTGGGCGGCTTCGAGGTCGTGGGGGCGGTCGCCGACGGGGCCGACGCGACCTCCCTGGCCGTCGAGCTGGCCCCCGACGTGGTCCTGGTGGACCTGTCCATGCCGGTCCTTGACGGCCTGGGCACGACCAGGCTGCTGCGCGAGGCCGTGCCCGAGACGGCGGTCGTCATGTTCAGCGCCTTCGACAGCCCCGAGCTGCGGCGCCAGGCGTTCGCGGCCGGCGCCGTCGCCTGCCTCCCCAAGGGCTGCAGCGGCGACCGCCTGCGGGCGACCCTGGAGGCCGCCGTGACCGTCGCCAGCGGCGACTTCCACCGGGCCTGACAGCTCCGCTCGGCCCGTAGCGGAACCCGGCCAGTCGGTCGACATCGACATCCAGGCCCGCCAGATCCTGCGCCAGCGGGCCATGGTCGACCAGATCCTGGAGAGGATCGGCCGCGACACCGACCGCGACTTCATCCTGAGCGCCGAGCAGGCCCTGGAGTACGGCCTGGTCGACGAGATCCTCACCGGCCGCCGGGTCGCCACCCTCACCCAGGCCCTGCGCGCCCTCGACGGCGAACGCCGCGCCAACCGGGTCACCTTCCCGGCGCCGTAACGCTGCCGGGACGGGACCGGGCCACCCTGGCCTGGAAGCGACGACGACGTGGGACGGGTGCGGGTGCCGACGAGCATGGTGGTGACCGCCGGCGGGCGGCCGGGCCGGCGTGGGCGCTATGGCTGCTGGCCACCGTCGTGCTGGGGGCCAGACCATGCAGCCCACCCAGGCGTCGCTGTGGCTGCGGCCCCCGGGACCGCCCGAGCCCGAGCGGGCCCGGTCGCTCAGCCGGTGAGGCGCAGCCGGTGGGCGACGGCCGCGGCCTCGCCGCGGTTGGCCACCCCCAGCTTGGCCAGGATGTTGGAGACGTGCACGCTGGCCGTCTTGTCGCTGATGAACAGCGCCTCGGCGATCTGGCGGTTGGTGCGGCCGTCGGCGAGCAGGGCCAGCACCTCACGCTCCCGGGGGGTCAGGCCGAGCTCGTCGGTGGCGGTCGTGGACTCCTCGGCCGGGCTGTCCGGGGCTCCCCCGTCCGGCGGGAGCCCCAGGTCGAGCCGGGCCCGGCGGCCCAGCGAGTCGATCTCGGCGACCAGCGGCCGCGCCCCGAGCCCGGCGGCCAGCGTCCGCGCCCTGGCCAGGGCCGCGGTCGCGTCGGCGCGGGGCGCCCCCTGGGCCAGCAGCGCCTCGGCCTGCCGCCAGCGGGCGTAGCCGGCCTGCCAGGGGTAGCCGAGCGCCTCCCAGGCCTCGGCGCTGCCCGCCCACCGCTCGGGGTCGCTCGGGCCGGCGGCCCTGGCCCACTCGGCCTCGGCGGTGCGCAGGTTGGCCTCCACGACCGGCGTCGGCACCACCCCCGGCGCGGCGACGGCCGCCCGGACCCGCTCGACCAGGCGGCCGGCCAGCTCGCGGGCGGCCTGCTCCTCGGCCTCGGCATGGCGGTCCCGGGCCTGCTCGGCCAGCGCCGCCGCCACGGCCAGCCCGCTGCGGCACAGCTCGCCGACCCAGTAGGGCCCGTCCGTGGCGGCCAGGACCTCCAGGCCTTCGGCCACGGCGGCGCGCCCGTCCGCCGGGTGGCCGTCCCACAGGGCGGCCTCGGCCAGCCCGGCCAGCACCGGCGTGGCGTTCTGCGGGTCCAGCTGCGCCGGGACCTCGTCGAGGACCCGCCGCAGGTCGGCCTGGGCGCCGGCCAGGTCGCCGGTCCGCAGCCGCAGCGTCCCCCGGACGGTCAGCGGCCGGACCCGGAGCCCGGGCGACCGGAGGTCCAGGTCGAAGACCTCGTCCAGCAGCCGCTCGGCCTCCTCCCGCCGCCCCAGGCTCAGCAGCGAGTTGGCCGCGTCGGGGAGCAGGTTGGGGCCATAGCGTCCAAGGCCGCCGACCTGGCGGACCATGTCGGCGCCGGCCAGGAAGACCTCGACGGCGTCGGCGGAACGGCCGGCCTGGTCCAGGACGGTGGCCAGGCAGGCGTGCACCCGGCCCAGGTCGTCGACGTCGACCAGCTCCCTGGCGATGCGGCGGCCCTGCTCCAGGTCGGCGATGCCCTCCTCCAGCTGCCCGAGGACGCCCAGGGAGGTGCCGAGGGTGGTGAGGGCGTGGCCCTCCACGGCCCGCGCGCCGACCTGCCGGGCCACCGCGACCGCCTCCTGGCCGCGGGCCAGCGCCTCGGCGTGGTGGTCCAGCAGCATGAGCAGCTGGCCGTGGGCGGCCAGGGCGCGGGCCAGCTCCGGCGACGGCGGGTCGGGAGGGATGATGGCCACCGCCCGCTCGACGGCGGCCATGGCCAGGGGCGTGTGGCTGGCGTTCCAGTGGTAGCGGGCCAGCCGCTCCAGCAGCGCCCCGGCCCGCAGCGGCTCGGCGGCCGGGTCGACCCGGTCGAGGGCCAGGCGGCCCAGGGCGACCGCGCGGTCGTCGTAGCCGGCCAGGTTGGCCGCCTCGGCGGCGCGGTGCAGCACCGCGCCCCGGTCCAGCGGGCTGCGGGCGGCCGCCTCGGGCACCTGGTCCCACAGCTCCAGCGCGCGCTCGTAATGCCCCAGGGCCTCGGCCAGGGCCGCGGCCGCCTCCGCGGCCTGCCCGGCCTGCACGCTGGCCACCAGCGCCTGTCCCAGGTCGTGGGCGGCGTACCAGTGGTAGGCGAGCTGGCCCAACTCGACGGCGGTGCCGCTGGCGGTGCCCGAGGCGTCGGCGCGCTGCTGGATGCGTCGCTCCAGGGCGCGGGCGTAGGCGGCATGGAGCGGGCCACGCTGGACCGGCAGCAGGTCGTCGTAGATCGCCTCCTGCACCAGCGCATGCCGGAAGACGTAGGCGCCGCCGGCCTCGTCGACGCCGAGGATGTGGCGGGTCACCGCCTCGCGCAGCAGCCACACCAGTTCCTCGGCGTCCTGGCCGACGACGGCCGCCAGCAGCTCATGGTCCACCCGGGTGCCGGCCACCGCCGCCACCTCCAGCACCCGTTGGGTCGGCTCCGAGAGCGCCTCCACCCGGGCCAGCACCAAGTCCCGCAGAGCCAACGGCAGCCTGGTCCCGTCCAGGTGGGCGGCCAGCAGCTCCTCGGCGAAGAACGGGTTGCCCTCCGAACGGGCCAGCACCTCCCCGACCAGCGCCGGCGGGACCGGCTCCTCGAGGATCCCGGCCAGCAGCTCGGCCAGGCCCCGGCGGCCCAGCCGCTCCAGCTCCAGCCGCTCGGCCCGGCCGCTGCGGTCCAGCTCGGCCAGGAACGGCCGCAGCGGGTGGCGGCGGTGCAGCTCGTCGGACCGGTAGGTCATCACCAGCGCCACCCCGCCGCGCAGGTTGCGGACCAGGAACCCCAGCAGGTCGCGGGTGGACTGGTCGGACCAGTGCAGGTCCTCGACCACCAGCAGCACCGGGCCGCGCTCGGCCAGGCGGTGCAGCACCCCGAGCAGCAGCTCGAACAGCCGCGTCGGGGCCAGCGGCGCCTCCGCCGGCCGGCCCCCGGCGTGCGGGCCGAGCTCGGGCACCAGCCGGGCCAGCTCGGCGCGGGCACCGCCCAGCACCCGGTCCAGCTCGCCCGGGTCCAGGACCACGACCAGCGGCCGCAGCGCCTCGACCAGCGGCGCATAGGCCAGGACGCCCTCCCCCACGTCCAGGCAGCCGCCGGTGAGCGCGACCGCGCCCAGCTCGCCGGCCTGGCCGACCAGCTCGGCGACCAGCCGGGTCTTGCCGACACCGGCCTCGCCCGCCACCACCACGATGGCGGGCCGGCCGGCCGCCGCCCGATCGAGGGCCGCCCTCAGCTGGGCGACCTCGGCGTCGCGGCCGACCAGAACCGGACTGGAGACTCGCCGGGCCACGCCCCCGATCATCCCAGATCCGGCCCCCAAGGGCTCACGCCCTGGCCGGGCGCGGCAGCCGGAACGGCAGGCGTTCCCGGACGGTCCGGCGACGACGGGTGGCCCGCGCCTGCCTGGTCTTCAGCTCATCGGCCAGGCGCTGCTTGGCGGCCTGCTGGCGGAGCTCGGTGATGTGCTGCACGACCAGCTCCTGCGGCGACACCAGGTACATCTCATCCTCCTCAGGTGACGGTTGCCCTGAGACGAGCATCGGGCTAAGGCCCCACCCCCCACATTGGGAGGACGAGGTACTCCCACCCCGGCCGACCACTCATCTCGAGGGCCACGTGCCGTTACCCGGCAACCGAGCGATGATGAGCGGATGGCAACCGGTCCGGCGACACGGCGACGCCCCTGGTGGTTCCTGGGGCTGGCCGTCCTGGTGGTGGTGCTCGTGGCGGGCGCCGGCGGCTCGTGGCTGCTGTGGCGCCACCGGCACCAGGGCCAGGCCAGGAACGTCCCCGACGACGAGCTGAGCAGCCCCTTCGCGCCCTGGCCCACGCCGGCCCCCCGCGAGGAGGCGGCGCCGAAAGGGCCGCCGTTCGTGACCTCGGTGAGCCCCAACGGCCGCTACTTCCTCGACCAGTACGGCAAGCCCCTGCTGCTGGAGGGTGACTCCCCCTGGGCCCTGATGACCAGGCTGTCGCCGCGGCAGGCCCGGCTGTGGTTCGCCGACCGCCAGCGGCAGGGCTTCAACGCGGCCATCGTGTCGCTGGTCGGGGCGACGGCCAACGGCGCCCCCAGCGACGACGGGGCCACCTTCGACGGCCTGCGGCCCTTCGTGGACGGCGACGTCCTCAACTGGCAGGAGCCGTACTGGGAGCGGGTGACGGCCTATCTGCGGATGGCCGCCGACCACGGCATCACGGTCATGCTCTACCCGATCGACGGTTGGACCATCGGGCATTCCTTCGTCCCGACCTCGGTCGAGCAGTGCCGCCGCTACGGCGCCAAGGTGGCCGAGCGCTTCCGCGACCTGCCCAACATCGTCTGGATGGCCGGAGGCGACTACGTCCCCGCCACCGACGACCTGGCCCGCGGCAGCGACGTCGACCACTGCATCGACGCGATGATGCGCGGGATCCGCGAAGCCGGGGACGCCCGGCCGTTCTCCATCCAGCTGGGGCCGCGCAAGTCGGTCTCCACCGACAACCCCTACTGGGCCTCGCGGGTCGACTGGAACTTCGTCTACACCTACTACCCGACCTACAGGGCCGTGCTGGACGCCCACCGCCGGCAGCCGGCGATCCCGGCGGTGCTCGGCGAGGCCAACTACGAGGGCGAGAACAACCAGCCGGAGACGCCACCGACCACCGACGAGACCCTCCGCCGGCAGGTGCTGTGGTCGCTGACCTCGGGCGCGGCCGGCGAGTTCGTCGGCAGCGACGACTGGGAGTTCCACGACGGCTGGGAGCAGCGGCTGTCGACCCGCGCGCTCACCGAGATCCGGCGGCTGCGCACCCTGTTCTCGACCCTCGCCTGGTGGGAGCTGGTCCCCGACACCGCCAACGAGCTGGTCACCGCGGGACGCGGCACGGAGCTGACCACCGACGAGCCGATGGACGTCCTGGAGAACGACTACGTGACCGCGGCGAGGACCCCGGACGGCCGCCTGGCCGTCATCTACCTGCCGACGCGGCGGACGATCTCGGTCAGCCGCTCGGCCATGGCCGCCGGGACCCGGGCGGCGTGGGTCGACCCGACGTCCGGGACGCGCCGCCCCGTCCCCATGGCGGCGACCTTCACCACGCCGGGCCCGAACGCCGGCGGCGACGACGACTGGCTCCTGGTCCTGAGCGCCTGAGCGCGTTTCGAGCCCCGATCGCGACCGGGTCGAGCTCGTTTCGCGCCGGCCGCGATGCCTGGCCGTCGCCGGCCCGTGACCGGCCCGGGCCACGCTCATGTCCTGGGCTTCCAGCGTCGCGCCAGTTCGGGGGGAACCACCATGCGGGCAGCCAGGATCATCGCCACCGTCGCGTTCGCCGCCGCCGTCGCCGTCACCGGCTGCAGCGCCCACTCCACCGCCACCCACCCGTCCGCGGCACCCCAGGCGCCGGAGGCCACCGCGCCGTCGCACCGGCCGACGGCCACCGGGACACCGCCCTCGACGGTCGGCCCGTCGGGCGACCGGCCGGTGACCGGCCGCTGCGACGCCTCGGCGCTGGCGGGCTCGGTCCAGGGCATCGAGGGCGCCGCCGGCACAATCTGGACCACCATCCGGCTGCGCAACGCCTCGGCCAGGACCTGCACGGTCAAGGGCATCCCCGGGGTGCGGCTGCTCGGCCCCCAGGGACGGCCGGTGACGGCGCCGTCCGTGCCCGACGGGCCGGCCGGGTCCCCGGTGGTGCTGCGGCCAGGCCAGGCGGCCTGGTTCGCCTTCGGCGAGCCCAACGTCTGCGACCGCTCCGTCGTGGGGTCGCGGCTGCTGGTGACCCTGCCCCAGGGACGCGGCTCCCTGGTGGTGGACCTGGGCGGGGAGACACGGTACGGCACCTGCGCCAGCGTCCACGTCCAGACGCTCCAGGCGTCGGCCGTCCCCACGCCCCCCTCGCCCCTTGCCGACCGGATCTCCGACCCGCAGGTGGCGGCCGACCGCCTGGTCGCCGCCTGGCTGGGCGGCGACCGCTCGGCCGCCCGCCAGCTCACCAGCCAGGTCGTCACCGAGCGGCTGTTCGGCCAGGCCCCACCCGCCCACCGGCCCGTGGCCCGGCCCTGCCGGCTGGTCGACCCCGGCCTGTTCCTCTGCTCCTACCCCCTGGCCGAGCCCACCGAGCTGTCGGTCTGGGTGCGGGGCGGCGCCTCGGCCGGCTACGGCGTCAGCGGCGTCGAGTTCGTGGACTGACGCGGGTCCCCACGCCAGGCGGTCCAATCGGAGCGGGTCGGGCCACGCTGGGGCTGCCTGGGCTACGCCGCCTTCGTCAAGGCCCTGGACAACAAGGACACGGCCCGCTGGTTCACCACCCTCCTAGCCGATCTGAACCTCAGGCCTCGAACCAGGGACGTAACGGTCCCGTACCGCTGGACCGCTAGACTCGGCTGCGCCATGGCCCGACCACGCCCAAGACCAGACGGTAGGCGGCAGCCCCCGACCAGGACGCTGCTTGCCTGGCCGCTGTGGCTGGCCACCCTCGGCTGCTGCGCGGCCGGCCTGGCCGTCACCCTGGCCGTGACTCGGCCGTTGACGATCGCCGTGCTGATCGAGGGCGCCGCCCATGCGCTGGCCTTCCCGCTCGGCTATGCCACCATCGGGCTGGTCCTGACGTTGCGGCGGCCGGCCAACCCGATCGGCTGGCTGTACGCCGCCGCCGGCCTGCTGTGGTCCCTGGCCATCCCCGGGGACACCTGGCTCGACCAGTTCCTCACCGAGCACCGCCCGCTGCCACTGGCCGCCCAGGTCGCCGCCGTGTACGGGGAGTTCAACTGGGTCCCGGCGACCATCCTGGGCGTCACCCTGCCGGCCCTGCTGGTGCCCGACGGGCGGCTGCGCTCGCGCCGCTGGCGGCCGGTGGCGGCCGCCGCCGTGGCCGCGGCCGTCCTTGCGCTGGTGGGCTCCGCCCTGGCCCCGTCGCGGTTGGAGGACACCTCGATCGCCAACCCGTTCGGGTTGGCCGGGCCCACCGGCGCCGTCGCCGCCGCCCTGGCCGCCGCCGGCACGCTCCTCTGGATGGCCACCATGGTGGCGTCGCTGGCTTGCGTGGTGGTGCGGTTCCGGTCCTCGGTCGGGGTCGAGCGCCAGCAGCTGCGCTGGGTCGCCGCCGGCGCCGTCGCCGCGGTGGCCGGGCTGCTGGCGGGGGCGGCCGTGCCGCAGCGCACCGTCATCTCGTCCATCCTGTACGCAATGGTGCTGTGCATCCCGCTGGCGGTGGCCGTGGCGGTGCTGCGCTACCGGCTGTGGGACCTGGACCGGCTGGTCTCCCGCACCGTCACCTACGCGGTCGTCACCGCCCTGCTGGCCGTGCCCTATCTGCTGATCGTGCCGGCCGCCGGCCGCCTGGTCCAAGGCTCAGGCAGCTTGGCTGTGGCCGCGGCCACGTTGGCGGCGGCGGCCGCCTTCGCCCCGCTGCGCCGGCGGGTGCAGGGTCTGGTCGACCGGCGCTTCAACCGGCGCCGCTACGACGCCGCCCGCACCGTGGAGGGGTTCGCGGCTCGGTTACGGGACCAGGTCGACCTGGACGCTCTCGGTGCCGAGCTGCTCGCCGTGGTCGACCACACCGTGCAGCCGGTGGGGGCGTCGCTATGGCTGCGACCGCAGACATCACCGACAGCACCCGAGACCACCGTTGACCAATTGCCCACGGTGGAATGACTCAACAGCCCGCAAGAGCGAGATAGGGTTGCCGGTCACAGCAGGGGCGATCCCAAGGCTGCAGTCGCCGCACGTGGAGACCTGGGAGGATGGCCCATGGAGATCAACCGGAACGCACCGGCAACGGCCGAGGGGGAGCTGCGGATCGACGCCGACCCGTCGACGGTGTTCGCGGTCATCGCGGCCATCGACCAGTGGCCGTCCTGGAACCGCGACGTCAAGTCGGTAAGCCTGGAGGGCCCGGTCCAGCCGGGCACGGTGTTCCGGTGGAAGGCCGGACCGAGCTCACTCACCTCCACGCTGCAGGTGGTCGACCCTCCGCGGGAGATCGCCTGGACCGGCACGACCATGGGCATCAAGGCCGTGCACGTGTTCCGGTTCCAGGCCAGCGACGGGGGCACGCTGGCGCGCTCGGAGGAGTCCTGGGCGGGCTTGCTGGCCAGCCTGCTCAAGGGCTACAGCCGCCGGACCCTGGACAAGGGAATCCGCGGCGTGCTCGCCCATCTCAAGGCCGAGGCGGAGCGCCGCGCCGCGGCCGCGTGAGCACCCGCCGCGGGTCAATTTGCCTTGTGCCCATGGTGTGGACTCGTCACTCTGGGGTGCAGGACGTTCACCACGGCATCCCCGGGGAGGCGGAGGCCGTGTTCATCCAGGTCATGCAGGGCCGGGCGCTCGACCCGCCCGGGATCCGCCGGGAGCTGAACCGCTGGCAGCGACAGCTCGCCACCGACGCCGACGGCTGGCTCGGCGCCACGGCCGGAGTCGCCGAGGACGGCTGGAGCGTGGTGGTGATGCACTTCGACTCCGAGCAGCAGGCTCGTCGCAACAGCGACCGGCCCGAGCACCGCGCCTGGTGGCGGGAGGCCTCCCAGCACCTCGACGAGGTCGCCTTCCACGACGCCCCCAAGGTGCGTCTCTTCGGGAATGGCCGCTCGGACCTGGCCGGCTATGTGCAGGTCATCCAGGGCCACATCGACGACCTGGAGCGCATGGCCAGCCTCGGGGGCGACCAGGAGGAGGTCCTGGCCCGAGAGGCGCCGCACATCCTGGGGGTGACGGTGGCCGAGCACGCCGACCGGCCGGGGGACTTCACCCAGATCCTGTACTTCACCTCAGAGCAGGATGCCCGGCGCTTCGAACAGGAGCCGCTGACCGACGCGGACGAGCCGGCCCAGGAGGAGCGACGCGGCCTGATGACCAACCTGCGTTCCTTCGATCTGCGTGAGCCTCAGATGCTCGTCCCGCCGGTCGTCGTGACCTATTAGCCAACCGACCAGCTGCCTTGAGCCGGTGGGCAGCGCGTACAGGCTGATGGCCAGGAAGTGGGTGCGTGACCGCCAGTTGTCGGTCCGCCCGACGGGTGAGCTTGTCGTGGAGCTCCAGTCGACCAACGAAGAGCTCGAGACCATGGACCAGGAGATGCAGGCCACAACGAGGAACTGCAGACCATCAACGACGAGCTGGGCTACGGACCGCCGAGCTCAACCAGCTCAACGCCTTCCTGGAATCGATCTGGGCCGGCCTCGACGGCGCCGTCACCGTCCTCGACCCCGACCTACGCGTGCTGGTCTGGAACCACGGCTCCGAGGAGCTCTGGGGGGTCCGCCAAGAAGAGGTCCAGGGCCAACACTTCCTCAACCTCGACATCGGCCTGCCCATCGACCAGCTCCGACCCACCCTCCAGGCAGCCATGAGCACCCAGGACAGCACCCGGACGACCAGGATCCAGACCACCAACCGACGCGGCCGCACCGTGACCTGCCGCGTCACCTGCACCCCCTGCTCGACAACGACAAGACCCTCCGCGGCGTGATCGTGGTCGTGGTCGACGACCCGGGCCAGCAGGGACCCACCGGCTGATCCGGCCGCGGGGGCTGGATCTCAGAGGTTGAGGACGCACCACACGACCTTGCCGCCATCGGGATGGCGGTTGACGCCCCAGGCGCGGGCGAGCTGCTCGACCAGCCACAGCCCACGCCCCCCCTCTGATTCCCGGTCGGGATTGACCAGGCGCAGGAGCGTGGGGCTGCCGTCCCACACGGCGAAATGGAGGCGGTCGCCGCGCAACTCCAGCCGCAGCCGGATCTCGGTGTGGGCGTGGACCACCGCGTTGGTGACCAGCTCGTTGGCCAACAACACCGCCCGGTCCATCACGGTGACGTCGGGGAGGGCGAGCTGCCAGTACCCGCAGACCTCTCGCACGAACGCGCGGGCCGCTGCCGCAGCGGTCGGGGTCGGGGCCAGCCGCAGCTCGTCGCGCAGGTACGGCGGGCGGGATATGGCTTCACCGATGGCCTCATCGACATCGGCGTACAGCCGCAGGAAGTGGGGCACCTGCAGCCGGCCCAGGATCTCGGCCACCAGTGGCTGGGCGCCACACAGCAGGAAGCTGGTGTCGGGCCAGCGGCTGGCAGGGTGGTTGGCCACCGTCGAGAAGACGGTGGCGCACACCGGGTCAAGGATGTCGACGCCGGCCAGGTCGCAGACGAGCGCGAACGGCCGGTCGCTGAGGTCCTTGAGGAGGGCCTGCTGGATCTGGGCGACGCTGAACAGGTCGATGCTGCCGGTGAAGGCGACGACCACGCAGCCGTCCTGAGTGGAGCGCTGGATCTCCATGGCCCACTCCCCGGGGGGTGGCCGGCAGAGACGCAGGGCTTCCCGCGACCAGGGTACCCCTGGGCTCGGCCTGGCCACTGACCGCCGCCCAGGTGTGGGAGTGACGACGGGGCAAGCAGGGCAATCAGCCCAGGCCGTTGACCTGGGCATTTGCGTGGGCTGGCAGCCTCGAACCTGCGACCGAGCGATCATGAGTCGGTTCACCGCCGTCCACGGCATGC
>Ga0307319_10000229_pt1 | contig 17413 bp, 14 predicted proteins | sample ER_DNA_368_FD_194491 | JGI IMG/M metagenome (GOLD analysis project Ga0307319, IMG submission 194491) | Bulk soil microbial communities from the East River watershed near Crested Butte, Colorado, United States - ER_DNA_368 | ecosystem: Environmental > Terrestrial > Soil > Floodplain | place...
CTGCGCAGGTCGCGCAGGAAGCGGCCGGCGAGGGCGCCGTCCACTAGCCGGTGGTCGTACGTGAGCGTCAGGTTCATGATCGGCCGGATGGCGATCACGTCCTGGCCGCGGTCGTCGGAGATCACCCACGGCCGCTTCACGACCGCGTACGTGCCGAGGATCGCGGCCTGCGGCTGGCTGATCACCGGCGTGCCGTGGAAGGTGCCGTAGCCCCCGGGATTCGTGATCGTGAAGGTGCCGCCCTGCACATCGTCCGGGAGCAGCTTCTTGTCGCGCGCCCTGGCCGCGATCTCCGAGATCGACCGCGCCATCCCCAGCAGGTTCAGACCTTCTGCGTTTCGGATGACGGGCACGATCAGGCCCTTCCCGTCGGCGAGCTCGACCGCGAAGCCGAGATTGACGTAGTTGCGCGTCACGATCTGGTCGCCGCGCAGCTCGCCGTTGATCCAGGGGAACTCGCGCAGCGTCTCGACCGTCGCCCGCGCGACGAAGGAGAGGTAGGTCGGGTTGACGCCGTACGCCTGCTGGTACTCGGCCTTCAGCTTCTTGCGGATGTCGACCACCCTCGACATGTCGACCTCGATCGCGCTCGTTACGTGCGCGGACGTGTCGAGAGAGCGGCGCATGTGCTCGGCGATCCCGCGCCGCATCGCGGTCATCGGCTCGAAGCTCTCACCCAGGGCGGCCTGGGCCTGCGCCATCGCTGGCTCGGGTTGCGGCGGCGCGGGTGCGGGAGCGGGCGGTGCCGCTGCGGCGGGGGCAGCCTCCGGCTCGGGCGCCGGCGCCGCGGGCTGGGCCGGTGCTTCCGGGGCTTCCGCAGGGGCCGGTGCCGCAGGCGCGGCCTGCGCGCCGCCCGACTCGACGAACGCCAGGATGTCCTTCTTCGTGACGCGGCCGCCCCGGCCGGTGCCGCCGACCTGGCTCACGTCGACGCCGTGCTCCGAGGCGATCCGCGCGACGACGGGCGAGACGAAAGTCTTCTCGCCGGTCCCGTCGGCTTCGGCCGGCACGGGCGCAGCGGGCTCTTGCTGGGGCGCCGGAGCGGCGGGCTCGGGCTCCGCTGCCGGTGCGGGCTCGGAAGCGGCCTCGGGAGGCGGCTCGGGAGCGGTCTCGGCGGCGGGCACGGGCGTCTCGCCCTCGGAGCTGGACGGCGCCTCGGCCTCCGCGGCGGCCTCCTGTGTCGCGGGAGCGCTCGGCGGCTCCTCGGCCGGAGCCTCCGCGGCCGCGCCCTCGGGCACGATCACCGCGAGCTTCACGCCGACGTCGACCGTCTCGCCCTCCTGCACCAGGATCTGCTGCAGCACCCCCGTCCCCGGGCTCGGCACCTCGGTGTCGACCTTGTCGGTCGAGATCTCGAGCAGCGCCTCGTCCGCCGCGACCTGCTCGCCCTCCTGCTTGAGCCACTTGGTGATCGTCCCCTCGGAGACGGAGACGCCCATCTGCGGCATGACGACGTCGATTGCAGAAGCGGTCGCCATCAGTATTCAGCCACTTCCTTGATCCCGGCGGCGACGCCCTCGACCTGCGGGATGAACGCCTTCTCGAGCGGCGGCGAGAAGGGCACGGGCGTGTCAGGCGCCGTGATCCGCTTCAGCGGCGCGTCGAGATCCTCGAATGCCTCCTCGGCGATCGTCGCGGCGATCTCGCCCCCGAAGCCGCCGGTGTGGGTGTCCTCGTGGAGCACAATCGCCTTGGACGTCTTCGAGACGCTCTCGAGGACGGCCTGCTTGTCCCACGGGATCAGCGTGCGCAGGTCGACGATCTCGACCGAGATCCCGTCGCCCTCGAGCTGCTTCGCGGCATCGTCGGCGGTGTGCACCATCGCGCCCCAGGTGATGACCGAGACGTCGTCCCCCTCGCGGTGGATGCGCGCCTTACCGAAGGGCGTCGTGTAGCGGTCGTCGGGCACGTCGGCCTTGAGCCGCCGGTAGAGGTGCTTGTGCTCGAAGTAGAGCACCGGGTTCGGGTCCTCGATCGCGGTCACGAGCAGGCCCTTTGCGTCCTCGGGGGTCGCCGGGCAGACGATCTTCAGGCCGGGGATGTGCGCGAACGAGCTCTCGGGGTTCTGTGAGTGGAACGGCCCGCCGGAAAAGCCGCCGCCCGAGGGGAGCCTCACGACGATCGGAACCGGCGTCCCGGCCCGGTAGCGCTGCTTCGCGGCCACCGTGACGAGCTGGTCCCAGGCGCAGGAGATGAAGTCGGCGAACTGCATCTCGGCAACCGGCCGCATGCCCATGATCGCCGCGCCGGTGCAGCCGCCGACGATCGCCGTCTCGGAGAGCGGCGCGTCGATCACGCGCCACGGCCCGAACTCCTCCTGGAACCCGAGCGTCACCTTAAAGGCGCCGCCGTAGACGCCCACGTCCTCACCGATCACGAAGACGCGCTTGTCGCGGCGCATCTCCTGGCGGAGGCCGTCGCTGATCGCCTGCAAATAGGTCTTTTCGGCCACTACTTGTGGTGCGGGGTGTCGAGGTCCTCGGGCGAGGCGAAGACGCCGTCGAGCAGGGTGGACGGGTCCGGCAGCGGCGACTCGTCCGCCCGCTGGAGCGCGTCGTTCAGCAGCTTCTTGACGCCCGCGGAGATCTCGTCCTCCTGCTCGTCGCCGAGCTCGGCGTGCTCGCGCAGCCAGTTCCGGAAGCGCTCGATCGGGTCGTTCGCCGCCCAGCGCTCGAACATGTCCTTCGGGACGTAGAACGCGTCGTCGTGAACCGCGTGGCCCTCCATGCGGAGGGTCAGGCACTCGAGCAGGGTCGGGCCGCCACCGTCGCGCGCCTTCTCGATGGCGCGCTTGGCCTCGCGGTAGACGGCGAGCACGTCGCTCCCGTCGACGACCACGCCCTCGAAGCCGTAGGCCTCGGCGCGGTCGGCCACGTGCTCGGTTGCGTACTCGAGGTGGGTCGGCGTCGAGTAGGCCCACTGGTTGTTGTCGCAGACGAACACGACCGGGAGCTTGCGCACGCCGGCGAGGTTCATCGCCTCGTGCGTGTCGCCGCGTGCGGAGGCGCCCTCGCCGAACCAGCCGACCGCGACGCGCCTCTCCTGGCGAATCCGGAAGGCGAGCGCGCAGCCGACCGCAACCGGGAGCATCGCCGGCAGGTGGCTGACCATCGCGAGCAGGCCGAGGTTCGAGTCGGCCATGTGCACGTTGCCGTCCCTTCCCTGCGTGGGGCCGTCGGCGCGGCCCATGTACTGCGCGAAGATGCGCCACGGCTCCACCCCGCGCGTCACGTGGACGCCCATGTCGCGGTGCAGCGGCGTGCCGACGTCCTCCCCGCTCATCGCCGTCCCGACTCCCACGGCGGCGGCCTCGTTCCCGCGCCCGGTGTAGAAGGAGCCGGGGATCTTGCCCTGCTTGTAGAGGATGTGGCCGCGCTCCTCGATCGCGCGCGTGATCAGCATGTTGCGGTAGACGGCGAGCAGGTCCTCGCGGTCGAGGCCTGCTTCTCTCACTTCTTGCAGCGAGCCGACCGGCTCGGCTTCACGCGCGATCGCCATGCAGCTACCCCTGAGACGAAGGGACGAACGAGACGATCGCACTCTAACGACTCGCCAGGATCGCCTGCCGTGGCCGAAGATGGTCTCCGGTACGCCCGATTCCTGATCGAGCAGCTCGTCAAACCGGGTCGTGAACTCTGTACCGGATCACGCCGCCGCGGCCGGCGGGACTCCCGCCGGCCCAAGCCCGGCTCCGCCGGCACCTGCTATCTCTGTCTCCGATGAGTAGGGCCCGCAACTGGCTGCAGGAGGAGCGGCGCAAGACGCTGGGCGACTGGGTCGCGTTCTGCCTCGCCTGCGGATTCGTCCAGCGCTACTTCGAGGAATCCCTCGCCGAGCTGCCGGCCGAGTGCCCGCAGTGCGGTGGAGAGATCCGATCGCAGTGCCCGGGTTGCGGCGCACGCTTCTCCTCGGCCTTCGCCGTCGAGTGCGAGGCCTGCGGGGGCGAGCTGCGGCCGCCCGAGCAGTTCGGCGTCAGGATCCGGCGGACCTGAGCTCGAGGACGAGTGCGGCCGCGGCGGCGTCCTCGACCGCGTGGCCCATCGACTTGTAGACCGTGATCTCCTCCGCGCTCGCGCGGCCGGGCCTCGTGCCGGAAAGCACCTCGCCGAGCTCGACGGCAGCCTCCGGGTGGAGCCCTTGCAGCTCGAATGCCCCGGCCGGCGGCGGCTCGAAGGCGACTCGCGACTCGACGCAGAGCAGGCCCGCCGAGACGGTCTGCGGATCGAGCTCCGGCCCTTCCTGCGAGGCGCCGACCGAGCAGACATGCGCCCCGGGAGCAAGCCACTCGCGCCGCAGGATCGGCTCCGAGGCATGCGTGCAGCAGCAGACGACGTCGGCGCCGCGAACCGCGTCCTCGAACGACTCGATCGCCGTCGCGCCCGTCTCCTCGGCGAGCGCCTGCGCGCGGTCGAACGAGCGGCTCGCCAAGCGAACCTCCGCGAAGGCGCGCACGCGCCGCACCGCGTCGAGGTGGGAGCGGCCCTGGACGCCGGCGCCGAGCACCGCGAGCACCCGCGCGTCCTCCCGCGCGAGCGCGCGAGTCGCGACGGCCGAGCTCGCGCCGGTGCGCACCGCGGTGATGTGCGTCCCGTCCATCACCGCCCGCGGCGTGCCGGTTTCGCCGTCGAACACGGCGATCAGCGCCTGGTGTGAGGGATCGTGCCCGGGAAAGACCGTCACGAGCTTGGCCTCGAGCACGCCGTCGACGTAGCCGGGCATCGCCGCGAGCAGCCCGAGCTCGGGAACGGAGGCGGCAACCCGCGGCGGGACGGAGGCGCGGCCCGCGCTGAGCTCGACGAACGCGCGCTCGAGCCGCGGGAGTAGCAGCTCGACGTCGAGCAGTCGCGCGACCTCCTCCTGGTTGAGCACGAGCACCCCATAAGTCTGACCCCAGCCAGCACGTGCTGCGTGTTCCCAGCGCGCAGCGGAGCGTGGAAGCCAGAGCGCTAGCTATGCGCGGGTTGGGCCGTAGGCCGTTAGGAGCGAATCTCCGAGAAGCGAATCACCGTCACGACTTCGTCGTCGGCGACTTCGCGGTTGTACAGCTGGCCCAGGAAGCTCGCCATCTCCTCAGGGCGGCGGATCTCCGGGTTGTCGTGCTCGATCTCCCGCGGCGAGAGATCGGCGAGGGTCTTCACCTCGACCTTGTCGATCACGGCGTCGAAGATTCGCTGCCGGGGACTGAAGCGTGTCCCGGCCAGCACCTGCACGATCATCCCCTTGCGGTACTTCCGCGACTTGTCGCCGAGGCGGATCGTGGCCGTCTTGCGGCCGCTGCGCAGCTGGTCCGCCACCATCGGTGAGTAGAAGTTCAGCGCGTACACGGCGTCGTCGTCTCCTGCCACGGGGCGCGCGGAATCATAATGCCCCTTCCCGTATGGACGCTATCGCGCGCTCGGCCATCTCGCGCTCGCCCTTGTACGCCAGCAGCCTTGGACCGTCCGCCAGCGGGAGCCAGCGCACCTCGGCGACCTCGTGCGCGGTCGCGGGCGGGAGCTCACCGAGCCGGCCGCGCGAGTAGCGCAGGAGGTAGAAGCTCACGACCTTGAAGATGCGCTCGCCGCTCCAGGTGTAGACGTAGCGGACGTCGCCGAGCTTTCCGACGAGCCTCGCCTCCGCGCCGGTTTCCTCCGCCACCTCGCGCAGCGCCGTCTCCTCCGGCCGCTCGCCGTCGCCGATCTGGCCTTTCGGGAGCGCCCACAGTCCAGGATCCCTTCCACCCGGGCGGATCGCGGCGAAGACCCACCCACCCCGCAGGCGCCGTACGAGGACGCCGCCGGCCGAGAACTCGCGCTTCATGCCGATGTTTGTAACAGACTGCGGCCGCGAGCAGGGCGATGTCGTTGCACCGCCCGCTGGAGAAGCGGTAAACTGCCTCGGCACTCGGGACGCTAGAGTGCCAGCGAGTGTCACAAAGTCCGCAGGAACAAAGGAGGGCTGGATGAATCTACAGCCACTGGGCGACCGCCTCATCGTCGAGGCCCTCGAGGACGAGGAAACGACGGCGAGCGGCATCGTCCTGCCAGACACGGCGAAGGAGAAGCCGCAGCGCGGCCGCGTGCTCGCGGTAGGCCCGGGCTCCCGCAACGACAAGGGAGAGCTGGTGCCGATGGACGTCGCCGAGGGCGACGAGATCATCTTCTCCAAGTACGGCGGCACGGAGATCAAGCTCGGCACCGACGACGTCCTGGTGCTGCGCGAGTCGGACGTCCTGGCGAAGGTCGTCGGCGCCGGCAAGAAGAGCTCAAAGAAGAAGGAGATGGCAGGCGCTAGCGCCTAGCCGAGACGGAGGTATAGATGTCACACAAGGAACTGAAGTTCAGCGAGGAGGCGCGGCGCTCGCTCGAGCGTGGCGTGAACATCCTCGCCGACGCGGTCAAGGTGACGCTCGGCCCGAAGGGCCGCTACGTCGTGCTGGACAAGAAGTTCGGCGCGCCGACGATCACCAACGACGGCGTCACGATCGCCCGTGAGATCGAGGTCGAAGACGTCTTCGAGAACCAGGGCGCCCAGCTCGTCCGAGAGGTCGCGACCGCGACCAACGACGTGGCGGGCGACGGCACCACGACGGCGACCGTGCTTGCGCAGGCGATCGTCCGCGAGGGCCTGAAGAACGTGGCCGCGGGGGCGAACCCGATGGGCCTGAAGCGCGGCATCGAAGGCGCCGTCGAGCAGGTCGTCGAGAGCCTGAAGTCGCAGTCGAAGGAGATCTCGGGCAAGGAAGACATCGCCCGGGTCGCCACGATCTCCGCGCGCGAGCGCGAGATCGGCGACGTGATCGCCGACGCGATCGACAAGGTCGGCAAGGACGGCGTCGTGAACGTCGAGGAGGGCCAGACCTTCGGCCTCGAGCTCGAGTTCACCGAGGGCATGCAGTTCGACAAGGGCTACCTGTCGCCGTACATGATCACGGACGCCGAGCGGATGGAGGCTGTCCTCGACGACCCGTACATCCTGGTCGCGAACCAGAAGATCGGCGCGGTCAAGGACATCCTGCCGGTGCTCGAGCAGGTCATCCAGGCGGGCCGCCCACTGCTGATCGTTGCCGAGGACGTCGAGGGCGAGTCGCTCGCGACCATCGTCGTCAACAAGCTGCGCGGTACCTTCACCGCGGTCGCGGTCAAGGCGCCGGGCTTCGGCGATCGCCGCAAGCGCATGCTCGAGGACATCGCGATCCTGACAGGCGCCGAGGTGATCACCGAGGAGATGGGCCTTAAGCTCGAGAACACGAAGCTCTCGCAGCTTGGCCGCGCCCGCCGCGTCGTGGTCACCAAGGACGCGACGACGATCATCGACGGCGCCGGTGACAGCGACGCGATCAAGGCCCGGATCAAGCAGCTGAAGGGCGAGATCGAGAACACCGACTCCGACTTCGACCGCGAGAAGCTCCAGGAGCGCCTGGCGAAGCTCGCGGGCGGCGTGGCCGTCGTCAAGGTCGGCGCCGCGACCGAGACGGAGATGAAGGAGAAGAAGCACCGCGTCGAGGACGCGCTGCAGGCAACCCGCGCAGCCCTCGAGGAGGGCATCGTGCCGGGCGGCGGCGTCGCGCTCCTGAACGCGGTGAAGTCGATCAAGCTCGACGGCGAAGGCGACGAGCGGACAGGCGCGGCGATCGTGGCGCGCTCGCTCGAGGAGCCGATCCGCCAGCTCGCGGACAACGCGGGCCTCGAGGGCTCGGTCGTGGTCGACCAGATCCGCAAGGGCACGAAGGGCCACGGGCTCAACGTCGACACCGGCGAGTACGAGGACCTCGTGAAGGCCGGCATCATCGACCCGACCATGGTCACGCGCTCGGCGCTGCAGAACGCCGCGTCGATCGCGAAGAACATCCTGACCACCGAGGCAATCGTCGCCGAGCCGCCGGAGAAGACCCCGGCCGGCGCCGGCGCCGGCATGCCGGACATGGGCGGAATGATGTAACGCGTCACGGGCCGCGCTCCGCGCGGCCCGCTCGCTTCATGGGGAAACCCGGTTTCCCCCATGGACCCCCCATTGGAGTCCACAGCACGGGGCCGGCCAAGCCGGCCCTGTGCCTTTCACAACGTTCCGATTGAAGGGCGGATCGAAGGGCCGGCTCCTGAGACGTTCGTCGCGCGCCGCCGCCCTCGCCGGCAAGGAAGGCTCTCGTAGGGGAACCAGGGGGTTCCACTATGTAAAACGACGAAACGGCCCAAGGGCCGTTTCGTACGAGGGGGATGGGGAGGTGGGTCGCGATGAATATCGGCGGCTCCGGCGGTCGCTCGCTCCCCCGTTCGAGTGAAACGAGGGCGCCCCGCCGGGCGCCCTCGTTTCGTCGTTTGGCCTTTCGGGCTACGGCTCCGGGTAAGAGCCGCCGCGGATGTCGCTGTTGCCGAACGTCGCCGGGCAGTCGCTTTGCGGTGCAGGCGCCGGCACCGACCCTCCGGTCTGGAAGGACTGCCGGTAGGCGTCGATCGCTGGGCAGTCTGCGGCGTTGCTCACGTCGTTCCAGACCGCCGCTCCGTAGTCGCGCGTCGCCACGGCGTACACGTAGTCGCCGAGGAACTCGAGCACGAGGTTGTTCTGGCTCGAGCCCCGCGGATCGCCAACCGCGCCGCGGTCGATCTGCGAGAACGAACCGACGACGCCGCCGGAGACGAACGCTCGCTTGACCACGCCCACGAGGCCGCGCGGGGTCGAGGTCGTCGTCCGGTAGGGCGTCGTGAACGCGTTGTAGACGACGTAGACCGTCGCGCCGTCGGGCGAGATCGCCGGAGCGGCGTAGTAGCCGCGTTCCCCCGGCGACTCGATTGCGGCCGGAGCCGTCCACGTCCCAGGGCCGCCGCCGCCGTTCGAGTACGAAAAGAGGACGTGCTCGCGGTTCAGGCCGTCGCGTCCGTCGGCCCAGGCGACGACGATCTCGTTCGTGGCATCGAGCCCCGAAGGAGCGCCGTTCGCGATGTCGACGCTCGGCGAGGCCGCCAGGTCGTTGCGTGCGCCGGCGATCCCGTCCTCTACGCAACGGTCGCCGCCGCCGTCGTTGCTCAGGTTGAAGCACGGGTCGGTGATGCGGTACAGCGTCATCGGACGCGTCCAGCTCCTGCCGCCGTCGAACGACTTGACGAGCATGTGCGTGCCGCGCGGTGGAAGGAACCTGAACGGCGACTGGAACTGCTCGTAGAAGACGTAGACGACGCCGTCGGAGTCCGTCCTGATCGTGCAGCCGGACTGCCCCCAGAGCTTCGGCGGCACCGCGTGGGCCGGCGTGACCTGCTTCTGGCGCCAGGTGTCGCCTCCGTCACGCGAGGTCGCGACGTAGAGGGCTCCCGCCCCGTTGCCGACGAAGTTCTCCCAGCAGACGTAGACGTTGCCGAAGAACGAGCTCGAGGCAGCGTTGTCCGCCCAGAGCTGCTCCTTGTCGGCGAAGGTCGCCGACGACTGCCTGGAGGCGATCACGGGCTCCATCCAGGCGCTCTGGTCGCCTGCGGCCGCGGCCTCGACGTCGTCCGTGCGCGAGACGCCGATCGCCTCGACGCCCTTGAGCGAGCTTCCCGGAAGGCCCGAGGTCAGGTTCGCGTAGTACAACCGCGAGCCGTTGTCCCAGTCGAATCCCCCGGCTCCGGGAGCGGGGCCGAAGGCGAGCGCCGGGTCGCCGTCCGAGACGAGCCCGTTCTCGTAGTACCAGGGCAGCGTCCCGATCGGCCCGACGTGCGGTGTGCAGGCAGCGGGTCCCAGGCAGTCCCTGGAGGTCAGGCCGGTGTAGGTCGGCTGGGTCCACGAGGCGCCGGAGTTGAACGAGAAGTAGACGCCGGAGGTGCCGACGCCGGCCGTGAACGGGCACGTTGTCGGATCGCCGGCGTTGCAGGCCTCGTCGTCGATCTCATCGTTCGCTCCCGCGACGAGGACGTTCGGGTGGTTCGCGTCGACGGCGAGTGCCGGCTCGTTCTGCTTGTTCTGCGAGAACGGCGACGGTGGGCTGCCGACGCTGACGAGCGTGTCCGGGCTGGCTCCCGCGACCGCCGCCACGATTAGCGCCGCCACCGCCACCAGCGGTAGGGCGCGGAGGATCTGCCGCATTCTTCCCCCCTCCTCAGAGGTGACTACCGGCCGATCGTACTCCTCTCGTGGCAATACCGCGTGAGGGGCTGGCACCGAGGCAACGATCGAGTGGAAGCGAGACCGTCGGCGAAGAGCAGAGGGCCGGCTGTGCCGGCCCTCTGCTGTGGAAACCCGCGAGGGGTTCGTGGGGGGAACCGGGTTTCCCCCACGTGACTATGGAGTCAGGTCGCCGTAGATGTTCTGGTCGATCCCTCCGTCCCGGGGGCAGAGGTCGCCGCTCCAGGCACCGCCAGAGAACACGCGACACTGGAGGACGTCGGCGGTGCCGGCGTCCTCGTCCTCCGGGATCTCGCGCGGGTCGGTGCCCGCAACGGTGTCCCGCCAGTCGGTCCAGACTCCGAACGAGAAGTCATTGACCGAGCTGACGTAGAGGTAGTCGCCGGCGAACGGCACTGCGCGATTGTCGAACTGCTCGTAGTTCGGGTTCGACGTCACGTCGCTGAGGCGTGTCTTCGTCGGCCAGCTGCCACCGAAGTCGTGCGAGACGGCCCCCCAGGTGTCGAGCGACGGCACCGTCGAGCGGTCGGCGCAGTTGCCGATCGGCCGTGCCGGGCTGTAACACGAGTCGAGGCGGCTATCCCACCAGATCGCGTGCACCGTCCCGTGTGACGCCGCGGCCGGGTTGTCGGCCGAGACGTCCGGGAAGATCTGATGGCCCAGCGCCTGGTCGTCGATCACGACCGGGTCGGTGTGGTCGCCGGTCGAGCCGTCCAGGCGGGTGAAGAGAATCGCCGCCTGACCGCCGTGCCCCGGCGTGGTCGTGGAGTACGTCGTGCCGGTGAGGACGTTCTCGGTCCCCGGCTTCGTCGCGTCGTAGACGACGTAGACGTACTGGTGCGCCGAGTCGAACTGGTCGGCCGTCGCACGCTCCTGCGTGTCCCGCCGGAAGAACGTGTAGCCGGACTCGCAGTGATCGCCGAAATCGCCGCAGTCACGAGAGACGCCCTGCTCCGGCGATTCCTCCTCGCCGAAGAGCGGGTCGTCGGGCCGCGACTGGGTCGGGATCGGCTCCGGGTCGCTGACGTCCTGCGCATCCGACGGGATGAACGAGGTCAGCAGCGTCGGCCGCGTGAAGGTCGCGCCGCAGTTGACGGACTTCACGTAGTAGATGGCGTTGCCCTCGTGACCCCTTCCGGACGGGAAGCTGCGGAAGAAGACGTAGACGTCGTCATTGCCCGTCACTGCGATGTCCGGGAACTGCACGTCCGAGATCGTCTGCGAGAGCTTGGCCGGCTTGGAGAACGTCGAGCCGTGGTCGGTCGAGCGCGAGAAGTAGATCCCGACGCCGCCGGCGTTGCCGGTGAAGCGCGACCACGAGAAGTAGACGTTGTTGTCGCAGCGTCCGCTGTTGTTGTGGTCGGCCTCGATCGACGTCTTGTCGTTGAACTTGCCGAGCAGGCCCGGTGCCGACGAGCCGCGCGCCACGACGGTCGTGCCGGCGTACTGTTTCCCGTCGGCGTGGTCCCCGCTGCCGGGGACGAACCGCGCGACCCAGACGTCGCCGAAGGTCTTCGGCGTGCCGGCCGGGTCGTCCGAGCTCTCCGAGCCGAAAAACGCGCGGCCCTGGCCGTCCCAGGCGATCACTGGATCGCCCGAGCTCGCCGTGCGCACCTGCTGCTTCGCGAGGAGGCCGTACGGCGACGTGTCGTCGGGATAGCCGGGCACGAGCGAGCTGACGAAGCTCGAGCCGCCGTTCTCCGAGCGGTAGTAGCCCTCCCAGATCGGGCCCACCGGGATCGGATCGCCCGCGGAGTCGACGGCGTTGTACACGCCGCAGTAGTCGTTCGAGCTGCCGAGCACGACCGCGGGATCGCGCGGGTCGATCGCGACGGCCGGCTCGTTCTGCCTCCCGCGGGAGTGCGAGCACTCCTGCAACGTTGGGTCGCTGTACGACGCCCCGGTTGCGAGTGTGTAGGCGCTGACGTAGCCGGGATCGGCCGCGTCGCGCGTGAGCTTCACATCGCCGCCGGGCGTCGATGCCGAGATCGCTCCCGTGAAGACGACGGCAAGCGCCGCCACGGCAGCGAAGAACACCAATCTCCTCATGTCTTCCCCTTCCCCCTTTGTGCCGATTTGGACGGTAAGAGGATCCCAGTCCGCCCGCAAACCGGCGCTCCGGTAGCGGGAGCCTACACTTGGGGCGATGGCGATCGCCTCGCCCACCCTCGTCCGCCTGCCGCGGGGCTATGTCCGGGTCGCCGGGCCCGAGGCCGCGGACTTCCTCGAGCGGATGCTCTCGAACGAGATCCCCTCGCTCGAGCCGGGCAGGGAGGCGCGGCCGGCACTGCTGCTGACCCCGAAGAGCCGGATCGTCGCGCCGCTGCGGGTCGTGCGCGAGGGACCAGAGGCGTTCCTGCTGATCACGGAGGCCGAGCTCGCGGAGACGGTCGCCTCGACGCTCATGCGCGCCCGCTTCGCGGCCAGGTGCGAGGTCGAGGTGAGGCCCCACCGCGGCTACCTCCACCTCGGCTCCGATCCAGGTGAAGGCGTCGCCAACGGCGACTACGGCGTCGAGGCGTGGGAGACCTGGGGCGAGGAGGAGCGCGAGGCGGCCGCTGCGTCCGAGCTCGAGGCGCTTCGGATCGAGGCCGGAACGCCGGCGTGGGGCAAGGAGCTCGACGAGAAGGTGCTGCCGGCGGAGGCCGGGCTCGACGAGACGCACGTCTCCTTCACGAAGGGCTGCTACCCCGGCCAGGAGCCGATCGCGCGGCTCCATTACCGCGGCCGCCCGAACCGGCGCCTGCGCGTGCTCGAGGCCGCGGACGCGAAGCCCGGCGACGAGATCCTGCTCGGCGACAAGGCGGTCGGCCGCGTCACGAGCGCGGTGCCGGGCCTAGCGTTGGGCTACGTCCGCCGGGAGGTCACCGACGACGCGGAGCTCGTCATCGGCGGCACGGACGCCCGGCTACACTTGACCCCCGCGCGCCCGTAGCTCAGGGGATAGAGCGCTGCCCTGCGGAGGCAGAGGCCGCAAGTTCGAATCTTGCCGGGCGCATCGCCGCCCGAAGTCCGCCCCGGCTTGCCGGAGCATGACGACTTCGGCCGGCTCCGTCCTCTCCGGAGGGCGTCTGCGGGCCGCAGCCGCCCATGTCGGCTGCGGCGGCGATATTTAGGCTGCACGCCTCGTGACGATCGCTCTTCAGGTTCTCGTCTCCGGGCTAGCGGCCGGCGGTGTGTATGGGCTCTTCGCGGCCGGGCACTCGCTCGTGTACCGGCTGACCGGGATCGTGCACTTCGCGTTCGGCGACCTCGTTGGGCTCGGCGTGTTCGCGACCTTGCTCGTGCTCGCGGGGACGGCGCCCGTCTCGCAGTCCGGAGCCCACGAGCCGAAGTTCGTGCTCGCCCTCGCCGTCGGGCTCGCCGTCTGCGTCCTCGCGGGAGCCGGGACGTACCTCGGGCTCGTGCAGCCGTACCTGAGCCGCGGCTCCACGATCGGCTGGGTCGCCGGTACCGCTGCGGTCGCGTTCGCGATCCGTGCCGTGATCGGCGCGACCTTCCAGCGCTCGAGCTACGTCTTCCCTGACCCGCTGCCCTTCCATCGGGTCGGCGACTCTGGCTACGTCCACATCTGGGGCGCTCAGGTCCAGGCCCGCGCGTTCTTCGTGATCGGCCTGGCGATCGTGCTCGCGCTCGCGTCGGCCTGGTTCCTCGAACGAACCCGGCATGGGCGCGCACTCCGCGCGGTCGCCGACGACCGCGAAGGTGCGCGCGTCGTCGGCGTGCCCGTCGAGCTCCTGATCACGCTCGCGTTCGCGCTCGTCGGGGCGCTGGCGATGGTCGCGGCGATCGCGGCCGCCCCGGGCCAGGCGGTGAACGCCAACACCGGGACGCTGTTCGGCTTGAAGGGGCTGGTCGCGGCGCTGGCCGTGCGCTTCGGGCCGCCGCTCCTCGCCTTCGCGTCCGGCCTCGTGCTCGGGGTCGTCGAGGCCGCGATCGCGAACGTGCACCTCGGCGGCTGGCAGCTCGGGCCCTCGTACCGGGAGGTGCTCCCGCTCGCCTTCGTGCTGCTCTTGATCTCGCTCCGGCCCTCGAGCGAGGCCCTGGAGGAGCGCGAATGAGCGTGCTCGAGCAGACCGCGGTCGAGCTGCGCCGCGCGGCGGGGGAAGCACGGAGCCGCTGGAGCTCCGCGGCCTGGCTCTCGCTCGGCGTGCTCGTGGTTGCCGCAGCGGTGCCGTTCCTGTCGCTCCCCGGCGTGCGGCTCGACGCGCTCGCGGACACTGCCTACCTCGCCCTCGCCGCGACGGCACTCGGCCTCACCGTCGGGCCGGCAGGCCTGCCCTCCCTCGGCACCGGAGCCTTCATGGCGATCGGCGCGTTCACCTCTGCGCTGCTCGTCGCGCGGTCCGGGTGGCCGCTGGAGCCGGCGGTCCTCGCCGGGACGGCCGCCGCCCTGGTGGCGGGTCTCCTCTCGGGCGGAGTCGTGCGCCTGCGCCGCGCCTTCGTGGCCGTGAGCACGTGGCTGCTCGCGTGGCTGGTGTGGCTCTACCTGCTCGCGTTCCCGTCGGTCTCCGGCGGCTCGCAGGGCCTGATCCTGCCGTCGAAGACCTTGCTCGGGCTCGACGGGACGCCGACGGTGCACTTCGAGGTCGCCCTGGCGCTGACCGCGCTGACTGCGCTCGCGGTTGCGGCCGTGCGGCGCGGGGCTCCCGGTCTGGAGCTCTCCGCGCTGCGGCAGGCGCCGGGGCTCGCCACCTCGCTCGGCGTGCGGCTCGAGCGACGTCGCCTGGGCGCATTCACGGCGAGCGCGGCGATCGCCGGCCTCGCCGGAGGGCTAGCGGTGCAGCTCCAGGCGGTCGCCGACCCGGCGAGCTACGACCCGTTTCTGTCCTTCAAGCTGCTCGTCGCGGTCTTGCTTGGCGGCGCGGCCGCGACACTCGGCCCGGCGACCGGCGTGACTCTGCTCGGCCTGATCGGGCTGGTCTCGGGGCCGCTCGCCCGCGCCCTGCAGCTGCCGCTCGAGCGGTTCGACACCGCGGTGGCCGCGCTCCTGCTCGTCTTCGTGCTCGCGCTTGGCGGCCGGGGCGTCCTGCCGTGGGTGCTGCGCCGGATCCGCGGCGACGAGCGACCTGACCGCCCTCCGGGTCCACGGCCCGCGCGAGGAACTCCCGGCCCGCGCGAGCCGGTCCTCGGCGCCAGCGGTTTGAGGAAGGCTTTCGGCGGCGTGGTCGCGGTCGACGGCCTCTCGCTCGAGCTGTCCCGCGGCGAGACGGCGGCGCTGATCGGCCCGAACGGCTCTGGCAAGACGACGGCGCTGCGGCTGATCTCCGGCGCGTCCGCTCCTGACGCCGGCGCGATCACGCTCGCCGGCGCAGAGATCACCGCCGCGGCGACGGCCGACCGCGTTCGGCTCGGGATCGCCCGCACCCTGCAGTCGACCGCCTCCTTCCCGGAGCTGACGGCGCTCGAGAACGTCCTTGTCGGCCGCGCCTCCCTTCGCCGCTTCGGCGGGCTCTTCCGCACCGCGCTCGCGACGCCGCACGCACGGCGGGAGCACGCCGCAGCCGAGGCGGCCGCGCTGGAGGCGCTCTCGGTCGTCGGCCTCGGCGAGGTCGCCGACGTCGCCACGCCAGAGCTGACCACCTCTCAGCGGCGGCTGATCGCGCTCGCAGCCGCCCTCGCGACCGAGCCGGAGGTCCTGCTCGTGGACGAGCTCGCCGCGGGAGCGGGCGTCGACGAGCTCGAAGCCCTGGTGAGCGCGGTCGAGCGGATCCGCGACCGCGGCGTCGCCGTTCTCGTCGTCGAGCACAACCTTCGCCTCGTGCGACGGGTCGCCGACCGCGTGCTCGTCCTCGCCGCGGGGAGCGTCGTCGCCCAGGGCTCGGTGGCCGAGGTCGCGGCCAGCGGCGTCGTCCAGGAGGCGTACCTGGGAACCGCGCGGCTGTAGGCTCTTCGCCGTGCACCGGCTTGCGTTCCTCCTCGCCGGTCTCGCGTTGCTCGCAGCCGGGTGCGGGGGGAGCTCCGGCTCGAGGAACGACGTCGGGAGCCTCGTGATCGCCGTCGACGTGCCGGTCAGCGGCAGCCCGTACGTCGCGCAGACGATTCGGCAGGGCGTTGAGCTCGCGGCCTCGAGCCTGAATGCCGGCGGCGGCATCCGCGCGGGCGACAGGAGCTACCTCCTCAAGGTGAGGCTCTACGACAACCACCTCTCCGCGCGGAAGGCCGTGGAAGACACCCGGCGCGCGCTGGATGCGGGCGCGGTCACGATCGTCACGGACGGAACCGGGGTCGACGCAACCTGGGAGCTCGCCCGCCGGGACGGCGTCTCCGTCGGCGTCACCTACGACGGCGGCACCGGTCTGGTCGACGCGACGGCGCGTCCGAACGTCTTTCGTGTCGCGCCGACGAACCACGGGATCGCGTTCCGCTACGCGGAGTACCTGATCCCCAAGAAGCTGAAGGTCGCGCTCCTCTCGGACGACAGCGCGTACGGCCGCGAGGGCGCAGCCGACGTGACTCGCGCGTTCTCGTCGAATCCCGAGGCCGTCGCGCTGAAGCTGACGCTTCCAGCGGCCCAGCCCGACGTCTCGCCGCAGATCCTGCGCGTGCGCCGGTCGGGCGCGACCGCGCTGCTCGTCTGGGGTCAGCCGCCCACGATCGCCGCGGTGCTCTCGGCGGCGCGCAGCGTCGGCTGGGACGTGCCGGTGTTCGCGCCGCCGACCGGGGCCGATCCGTTCATCCGCCAGCAGCTCGCCGACCACCCGGACTGGATCGACGGCCTCACTTTTGCCTCCGGCCGCATGACCGCCGAGGTCGGCACGGCGCCGTTCGTGAGCTTCCAGTCGCAGTACGACTCGACGTACGGCGCCGACCGGGTCGGCGTCAAGACCTCCGACGGCGCCGCCGTTCTGCAGCCGCCCGAGTTCGCGATGTACTCGTACGACTTCGTGCACGTCCTGGCGGCCGCGGCCGTCCGGGCGGCCTCGGTCGAGCCGGAGAAGGTGACTGCAGCGCTGAACCAGGTGGTGACGCAGGGGGCGAACGGCGACGAGCGCGGGTTCAACGAGCACAGCCACGAAGGCGTGGTCGACGACGACGTCTACTTCGCGCGCTTCCACGACATGACGTTCGCGCCGGTTCGCGACGACCCGCTCTCGTCGACCCTGCCCTCGATCCCGCAGACGCGCTGAAGGGGACGTCCGTGCTCGCCCGCAGCAGCGCCGTCGTCATCGGCACCGCGCTGGTGCTGGCCGCCGGCGCCGCGGCTCAGCCCTCCACGCAGGAGGTCGTGCTGCCAGGGCCGGTCCCGTACCCGACCGTGAGCCCGCCGCTCGTCGGCTACGGCCCTGCGCCGCCCGGGTTCACCAGGTACGTCTTCCACATCACGAGCTCTCAGCGT
>Ga0307319_10000235_pt1 | contig 17250 bp, 20 predicted proteins | sample ER_DNA_368_FD_194491 | JGI IMG/M metagenome (GOLD analysis project Ga0307319, IMG submission 194491) | Bulk soil microbial communities from the East River watershed near Crested Butte, Colorado, United States - ER_DNA_368 | ecosystem: Environmental > Terrestrial > Soil > Floodplain | place...
GCGCTCGGGCTGATCGACCTCGGTCTGAAGCCCGGCGACAAGGTCTCGATCCTGGCCCATACGCGGCCCGAATGGAGCTACGCCTGCTTCGGCATCCTCACCGCGGGCGCCACCCTCGTCACGATCTACCAGACCAACTCGCCGGAGGAGTGCCGCTACGTGCTGAGCCACTCCGACTCGCGTGCTGTGTTCGTGGAGGACGGCGAGCAGCTGGCCAAGATCCGGGAGATCGAGAACAGCTGCCCCGAGCTCGAGCACGTGATCGTCATGGATCCCGGGCGCAGGGGCGACGAGCCGAAGTGGGTCGAGCGCTACGAGGCGGTCACCCCGGAGGACATCTGCCTCTACATCTACACCTCGGGCACCACGGGCCCGCCCAAGGGGTGTCTGCTCTCCCACGCCAACTACCGCGCGATCACCGACGCCGTGGTCGACCAGAGCGTGCTCGAGCAGGGAGACTGCTCCTACCTCTTCCTCCCGCTGGCTCACGCGTTCGCGATCCTGATCCAGTTCGCGTCTTTCGAGCTGGGCGTGGCGGTGGCCTACTGGTCGCGCGACCCCAAGATGATCATCGCCGACATCGCCCAGGTGAGTCCGAGCTACTTCCCGTCCGTGCCACGGATGTTCGAGAAGATCTACACGCTCGCCACGTCGGGCATCGAGGACAAGGAAGGGCTCAAGCGGGCGATCCAGGTCGGCGTGAAGGTGCGCATGATGAGGGAGGCCGGCGAGGAGGTGCCGCCGGAGCTCCAGGAGGGCTTCGACGCCGCTGAGGAGAAGCTGTTCAAGAACGTGCGCGGCCTCTTCGGCCAGAACATCCGTGAGTGCGTCACCGGGGCGGCGCCGATCGCTCCGGAGATCCTCGAGTTCTTCTTTGCCTGCGGCGTGCCGGTGATGGAGGGCTACGGCATGACCGAGACCGCAACCAGCGCCACCGTCAACCGGCCGCAGGACAACCAATTTCGCTTCGGCTCGGTCGGCAAGCCCATGATGGGCGTGGAGGTGAAGATCGCCGACGACGGCGAGGTGCTCATCAAGGGCCCGAACATCTTCCAGGGCTACTACAAGAACGAGGAGGCCACGCGCGAGACTCTCGAGGGTGAGGAGCGGTGGCTGCACACGGGCGATCTAGGAAGGCTCGACGAGGACGGCTTCCTCTACATCACCGGCCGCAAGAAGGACATCATCATCACCGCGGGCGGGAAGAACATCGCCCCCGCGAACCTCGAGAACGGCCTCAAGCAGAACCGCTGGATCTCCCAGGCGGTGGTGATCGGCGACCGCCGGCCCTACCTGACGGCGCTCATCACGCTCGACCCCGAGGAGGCGCCCGCCCTGGCGCAACAACTTGGGCTGGAGAGCTCCGACCTGGCGGCCCTGTCCTCCGAGGAAGCGGTGCGGGCCGAGATGCAGAAGGCGGTCGACGAGGTCAACTCACACGTGGGCCCGGTGGAGCAGATCAAGCGCTTTGCGATCCTCGACCACGATCTCTCTCAGGAGACCGGCGAGCTGACACCAACGCTGAAGGTCAAGCGCAACGTCGTGCACGAGAAGTACGCCGACCTCGTCGACGCGACTTACGCTGCGGCGCGCTGAGGCCCACTAACCTGAGACGGTGGCGCCGGGCGCCATCTCTCCATGGCCAGCAACGATCCCACCGACACCGGCGGGCTGTTCATCGGGCGCAGGCCCGGAACGGCCCCCGTTCGCTACCGCGATGACATCCCGCCTCGCTCCGAGGGTCGCCGGCGGGCGGACAACCTGCTGGCTCACTCGCTGCTGGGCCTGGAGGTGGCGCTGTGCCTTTCCCTGTTCGGCCCACAGCCACTGGCCTGGCTGTGGATCGGGTCGCAAGTCGACTATCTGAGCGGCTACGTCACGGCGGGCATCTCCACAGTGATGCTGGGCTGCCTGGCGTCGCTCATGCTCACCATGGCCGCGGCCAAGCGCGTCGACCACGCCTGGAAGCTGGTCCGGCGGGCCGCCGGGCACCGCCAGGAACGAGGAGCGCTGGAGCGGATCTTCGCGATGAGCGTCGGTGTCGCCCTCTTGATCTTCGCGGTCTGGTTCTTCGTGATCGAGGGCCCGGGACCCACGCTGGCGCCGGGCGGCTGACTCGCGGGCCGGCCTTGGGCTTTCGGGACTACTACAGGCAGTTCGACGACTTCGACCAGGAGCAGCTGAACCGCGAGCGGCGCGCGCGGCGGCTACGCGAGAAGGCCCTGGCCCTGGAGCGGCTGCCGGACGTCGACCTCTCGGGCACCGAATGGCCCGAAATGCCGCACTCCGAGATCGTCAACGCCGCGATCGCGCGGGCACGCGGTCTGGTCAACCGTTATCCCGACCGGCACGCCGCCGGCGTCAGGCGCCTGCTGTCCGAGCGCCACGCGGTGGACCCGGAGCGCATCGTGATGGGCAACGGCTGCGCCGAGTTGCTGCAGTCCGCCGTGCTCTTCCTCCTCGGCCAACACGACGAGATGCTGATGCCGTGGCCCTCCTATCCGCTGTACCCCCTGCTCGCCACCCACGCCGGCGCCCGGCCGCGGGCGTGTGACCGCACGGCCCTCCTCGAGACCGTGAGCGATCGCACCCGGGTCATCGTCATCTGCAATCCCAACGACCCCACGGGCCACTACATGCCTTCGCGAGAGCTGGGGGCTCTGCTGGCGGCGCTGCCCGAGCACGTGCACGTGCTGCTCGACGAGGCGCTCGTCCACTTCCAGGACGTCGAGGACGTGGACGCTTGCCTGCACCTGGTGGAGGCCTTCCCGCGGCTGCTGGTGGTGAGGACGTTTTCGAAGGCCTGGGGGCTGTCGGGGCTACGCGCCGGTTATGCCGTCGGCTCGGACGCGGGGCTGCTGGCCGCCGTGGCTCCCAACCTCGGCGTGAATGCCCTCACCCAGGCGGCGATCGAGCACGCCCTGCGCACCGGCGAGGCCGAGATAGCGCGGCGCCGCGAAGTGGTGAGCCGAGAGCGCAGGCGCCTGATCGAAGGGCTGCGCGCCGCTGGGGCCGACGTCTCCGACTCGCAGGCGAACTTCGTCTGGCTGCGCGCGCCGGAGCTGAGCGGCGATGCCCTCGCCCAGGGTCTGCGCCGCCAGGGCGTGATCGTGGCACCCGGCGGGCCGCTGGGCGCGGAGGACCACGTGCGCGCCGGCGTGCTCGACGACTCGGCTACCGCGCGCCTGCTCGCGGCCTACGCCAACGCCGCGCGGTAAAGGTTCCGGCAGGCCTGCCGAAGCTAGAGCCATGAATCAGTTCAAGCGCGGCTTCGCGCTCGCCGGTCAGAGCTGGCGAACGCTTCGCTCCCACCGCTCGCTCCTGCTCTTTCCGATCCTCGGCACCGCGCTGGCGCTCGTGATCGTCGGCCCTCCGGCTCTCGCCGGCGCGTACCTCGCCGACCGTGGCGACACGGTGCCCGCAGCGCTCGTGGGCGTGCTGGCGGTGTATCTGATCTGCTTCGTCTCGGCCTTCGTAGGCGTCGGGCTCGCGGGCGCCGCCGACGCCGCCCTCCGCGGCGAGCCCGGCGGGCTCGGCTACGGCATGCGGCTGGCTGCGCGCCGGCTGTCGGCGATCAGCGGCTGGGCGGCGATCAACGCGTTGCTGACCATCGCGCTGCGCGCGCTGGAGTCGCGTTCGGAGCTCGCGAGCGTCGCCGCCGGTCTCGTCGGAGGCGCCTGGAGCGTCATCAGCCTGCTGGCGATCCCGGCGATCGCTCTCGAAGACGCCGGGCCGGTGACCGCGATCAAGCGCTCGGCGACCTTGTTCAAGGAGCACTGGGGCGGTCGTGTGACCGGCATGGCCGCGATCGGGCTCGGCGTCTTCCTGCTCGTCATGCTGCCGGCCATCCTGCTCGGCGTGGCCGGGGTCGCGCTCCTCTCGGATTCCAACGGAGCCGGCTTGGGCGGCGGAGCGGTGCTGATCGGCGTGGCGGTGGTGGTGTTCTGCGCCGGGGTCGTGCTGAGCAACGCCCTGCGTCAGGTTTTTGCGGTGGCGCTCTACCGCTTCACCACATCCGGTGAGGTGGCGCAGGGGTTCGACCGCGCCGATCTGGAGCAGGCGATCCGCGTCCGCGGCCGGCGGCAAGGCGCCAGCCCGGCCGTCTCCTGACGGCCTCAGGTCGCGCCGCGGCCCGCCTCCCGCTAGGCCTGATCGCTCTGGCGCAGCAGCGCCCCGGTGGTCTGCTCGAGGATCCGGCGCCAGGCTCCCGTCTTCTCGCGGTTCTCGGCCACGCTGCGCACCACCTTGCGCACCCGGTTCGCCGAGATCTCGATCCCATGCTTGGCACAGGTCTCGCGCAGGTCGTCGTACTCGGAGGCGAGCTTCAGCGTGACCGACTCGAAGCCGTGGCGGGCGATCTCCACGCGGCGGGCGAAGTTGAGCACGTTCGTCTCGAACATCAGCTCGTCGTTGAGCTCGGGCTCGATCAGGATGATGTCGACGCCGGGGTAACGCTCTCTCCAGTGAGCGACCGCCTCGTGTAGGTGCTGGTGGGCGAGCAGCTTGAACGCCTGGTAGCCGATCTGCGGGAAGCCCATATCGCGCACGCGGCGCACGCGGCTGCCCCACATCGTCGGGATGACCTTCTGGAAGTCGTTCACGTAGGGGACGAGCGGATTGACCACGACCACGAACTTCGCGCCGGCCTCGACTGCGATGTCCACGTTGGTCGTCGAGCGCAGGCCGCCGTCGACCAGGTCGCGGCCCTTGATCTGCACGGGCTTGTAGACCATCGGGAGGGCGGTCGAGGCCGCGACGGCGCGGGAGATAGGGACGTCGTCCCAATCCCCCTCTCCGAGCACGATCCGCTCGCAGGTGTCGAGGTCGGTGGCGGTGAGGTAGAGCTCGTTCTCGAGTAGGCGGAAGTCGTTGGCCCGGTCGGGGTCGCTCAGCACCGCTCCCATGTACTCCTCGATGCCGCGGCCGTCGTAGAGCCCCGAGGGAAGGGCCTCGGCCAGCCCGACGGCCAGGTCGATGGCCGAGGTGGCGCGCAGCTGGGTGAGCACGTTGCGCGTCAGGCCCAGCATGCGCAGCGGCAGGAGCGCGGCGCTCTGGGCGAACTCGAGCGCGTTGGGGCGCATGAGCGTGCCGCGGTCCACGTCCCGGAAGGGAGTCGGGACCTGCTGGTTGACCACACGCATCATCTCCTCGGGCGTGACCCCGTTGGCGGTCAGGGCGGCCACGAAGGAACCCGCGCTGGTGCCTACGTAGACATCGAACTGGTTGACGGTGCGGTTGACCGCCAGCAGGTCGAGCGCGCGGAGGGCCCCGATCTCGTAGACCCCGCCGGTGAACCCGCCGCCGCCCAGGACCAGCGCGGTGCGCGAGCGTCGCGGCCGGCGCCGGCGCGGCTTTGCCTGGCTCGCCTTGGCTTTCTGGCCCGGCTTCTGGAGCTTGACGACCTCGCCCATCCGCCCTCGAGTATGGCCGATGATGGGACGGAGCGAGCCCGGACCGCTCCGGTGGCGCCGCTAGCGTGTTCCGTTCGAATGCGCCGGATCGCCCTTTTTCTGACCGCCTGCATCCTGGCCGCGCCCGCCACGGCGGCGGCCGACGACGCCCTCGTTCGCAAGCTCTCGCGTCAGATGCGGTTCTCCGGCGCCCACTCGAGCGCGTACGTGGTCAACGCCAGCCGCGGGGAGACCGTGTTCGCCTGGAAGCAGAAGACACCGCGAATTCTGGCGTCCAACACGAAGCTGTTCACCACGGCGGCGGCGCTGGCCCGCTACGGCAGCGAAGGCACCCTTGGCACCGAGGTGCTCGGGGACGGCGAGCTCGAGGGGGACGGCGTATGGCAGGGCGACCTCTACCTGCGGGGCGGCGGTGACCCCACCTTCGGCACCCGGCGCTTCGTGAGGCGCTACTACGGGCAGGGGGCGACGGTCGAGCAGCTCGCGGCCCTGATCGAGGGTGCGGGAGTCGCGCGCGTGACCGGCCGGCTGTACGGCGACGAGTCCCGCTTCGACCGCCTGCGCGGCGGCCCGGACTCCGGTTATGCAACCTCGGTGTGGGTGGGCCCGCTCAGCGGCCTCAGCTTCAACCGTGGCCTCGGCGACGAAAGAGGTCGCTCCTTCCAGGCCGACCCTCCCCTGTTCGCTGCGGCGCAGCTCGACGCGGCGCTCGAGCGCCGCGGCATCAAGGTGCGCCTCAAGCCTCGGGTCGGGGTGGCGGCAGCGGGCGCAGATGTACTCGCGAGCGTCGACTCGCCGCCGATGGGTCGCCTGATCGCGCTCACCAACGAGCCTTCGGACAACTTCTTCGCCGAGATGCTGCTCAAGGACCTGGCGCTGCAGGCACGCGGCCGCGGGACCACCGCCGCTGGGGCCAAGCTCGCCGCCGGCTTCGCCCGCCGGCTCGGATCGGGCGCGCGGCTCGTAGACGGCTCCGGCCTCTCGCGGGGAAATCGGGCGTCGCCGAGTCAGGTGGTCAAGCTGCTCTCGGAGATGCTCGAGGTCGACCAGGAGCAGTACGGCGACGACTACATCGAGTCGCTGGCGATAGCCGGGTCGGAGGGCACCCTCTCGGACCGGATGCGCAGAGGCCCCGCCCATCGGCGCTGCGTGGGCAAGACGGGGACGCTGTCGAACGTGAGCGCCCTGTCGGGCTACTGCGAGGCCACGTCGGGCGACACCTACGTCTACTCGATCCTCATGAACTACATCTCCCCGCCCGGCGCCAGGCGCCTGCAGGACACGATGCTGCAGGCGATCGCGGGTCAGGAGCTCCCATGACCGACAGGCCGACGTTGTTGGTCTGCACCGGTGACGACGGCGGACCTCGGATACATCCGTGTCGCCGTGTGCAGGAGGCGCTCCGCGACGCGGGAATCGAATACGACAAGGTGGTCGCCGCTCACGGAAGTCCGATCCCGTTCCTGCGCAAGGGCTCGCGTGACGAGCTGCGCCAGGCGACCGGGGACACGAAGCTACCGGCGCTCAAGCTGCCCGACGGAACGGTTGTCACCCACTCCCGCGCCATCCTTTCCTGGATCGATCGGCAGAGGTGAGCTCAGGGCGCCGGTCGGCGCTGCGACCGTCGTGAGGGGTCTGGACCGCGAAAAGGAGGCCTTGTGAAGTCACCGGAAAAGAGCTTGTGGCCAACGACCAAGTGGTGGGCCGCGACTGTAACTGCGATCGCCGGCCTCTTGACCACCTGGGCGACGACCCAGGCCTGGACGAAGGAGATGTCAGGCGTGGCGATCTCGCTTGTCGGCCAGCGCATCGTTTCGTACCTGGTGCCGAACAGCGACACGCCCGGCGGGGTGCCGCTCAAGGGGTGAGCGGCCGGACGACGCGAAACGCAGCCGTTTTCTCTGACGACGGGCTCCCTGGTGGCCTGGAGGAGCGCTTACTCGCGCAACCCGGCCGCCTCGAGGGCATCGGGCCAGCTCTCGAAGTACTCGATCCTCACCATCGTTCCGTCGCGGAACGTGGTGACCTGGTGGTACAGCTCCGTATCGATCTCTACCCCGCTTCCCTTGCCCCGCCCGTGGTGGCGGAGCCGGACGGCCACGCGGTCTCCGGCGTCGATGGTCTCCTGAGGTTTGAGCATCAACTCGTCGAACGTCTCGTCGATCCCTTCCCAGAAGCGCTTGATCTCGTCCGGGCCTCGACACGAGTCGGATCGCTGCAGCGCGGGAAGCACCCAATCGACCTCGGGGTGGAAGAACTCGACGGCCCCGTCGAAGTCGCGTCGGTTGTAGGCCTCTATGAAATCCATGGTCTTGTCGACGTTCTCCTGCGACACGCCTGAAGCAGTATCTCGATCACTCGCCCGCGACGGGCTCGACGGTGTCGCGCGCGACCGCCGTATCCGCATACACCCGCCCTCTGATCAGCTTGCCGTCGGCGAACTCGTAGATCCAAACGTTGTGCACGTCCATGGACTTGCCGGTCTTGGCCCGCGCTTGGACGCGGACCGGCACGACGATGTGATCGCCGCCGTCGACGAATCCCTCCGGCGTGGAGGTGAACTCGTCGAACCAGCGCCATAGATCGCGGGTGAACCAGGCGATCACCGCTTCCGCTCCCCGGAACGTGCCTCCGTACGGGAGCGACTCCGGCACCACCAGCTCGCAGTCTGGATGGAGGAGGTCGGCCATGTTGGCGGGGTTGTCCTTGCCCCAGCCGGCGAAGGCCTGGGCGAGGAGCTCCATGTTCGAGGGGCGGTGACTCACTGTCGGTACATGTCGGTGATCGCGCTGAAGCCCATGACCGGCAGAACCGGGCCGTCCACGCGCAGGACGGCCCAGAGGCCGTCCCCGGCCGCGGTCCGTTCGGCGGTCATGTCCCACCGAGCGCAGAAGCGCTCGACCTCGGGCACGGCTCTGGCGGTGACGGTCACGACCGCCGCGCCTCGGCTGCCCGCACGCCTGGGAGCCCGACGGTCTGCGCACCACGCGAGCCAGCCCAGCAGCATCGCGTCGAGCTGCTCGGACAGGGTGAGCGGTTGGGGAGTCTCGGAGCCGGAGACATTCATTGCTCCCTCGGACGCGGGTCCGCGGGAACTTATTCCCTGAGCGCCGCGGGCGCGGGGGCGATCGGGCTCGATTAGGGTACGCGCACACATGAAGCTGTTCAGCCAGGACAAGAAGGTCGAATCGCTCAAACGCGCCCCGCTCTTCGCGGAGCTGTCGCGCAAGGAGCTCGTCCAGCTCGCCCGATTGAGCGACGACGTGGAGGTTCCGGCCGGCAGGGTGCTGTGCAAGGAAGGGGACCGCGGACGCGAGTTCTTCGTGCTCGTCGAGGGTGAGGTCGACGTCGCCAGAAACGGTAGGAAGGTGGCGGCGCTCGGCCCGGGCGACTTCGTCGGCGAGATCTCGTTGCTCGAGCAGACGCCGCGTACCGCCACCGTCACCGCCAAGACGCCCCTGCGCTTCTTTGTGCTCACGCCTAAGGAGTTCAAGCAGGTGCTGGACGAGAACCCGAGTGTCGAGCGCAAGATCCTGCGCGCCCTCGCGCGCCGCGTGCTGGAACTCTCCCGCGACCCGACGCTCGCCTAGCGCCGCCGGCGCGGGGGCGGCGGGGGCAGCTCGCCCGCGTCCTCGGGCAGCAGGGCCACCAGCGCCTCCTCGTCGAGGATCTCCACCCCCAGGTCCTGCGCCTTCGTCATCTTGGTCCCCGGGTCCTCGCCCGCGACCACGAAGTCGGTCTTCTTGGACACCGATCCGGTGACCTTGCCCCCCGCCGCCTCGATGCGCTGCGTGGCCTCGGGCCGGGTCAGAGTCGGCAGCGTTCCGGTCAGCACGACCGTCTTGCCGACCAGCGGGCCCTCGTTCGGAGGGGCCGGGCCCTCCTCCTCCATCTGAAGGCCGTGGGCGCGCAGGCGCTCGATCAGGTCACGCGTGCGCTCTTCGGCCAGCGTCTCGCGTACGGTCGCGGCCATGATCTGGCCCATGCCTTCGACCGCGGTCAGTTCCTCCTCGGAAGCCGAGAGCAGGGCACCCATCGAACGCAGCTGCCTCGCCAGGTTGCGGGCGTTGACGAAGCCGATGCCGGGGATGCCCAGCGCGTAGAGGACGAGGTGGAAGGGCTGGCGCTTGGACGCCTCGATCGCCTCGACCAGGTTGCGCGCGGAGGTCTCGCCAAAGCGCTCCAGCTCCACCAGGCGCTCGACGCTCAGGTCGTAGATGTCGGCGGTGTCGTTGATCAGGCCCTCGGACAGGAAGCGGCGCGCGTTCTCCTCGCCGAGGCCGTCGATGTCCATCGCCCCCACGAAGTGCTTGACCGCCTGGAAGACCTGCCCGGGGCAGCCGGCGCGGTTGGGGCATATCGTCCAGACGCCGCCCTCGGGCTTGACAGTCGGCGTGCCGCAGGCCGGGCACTGCGGCGGCGGCCCGGGCACCGGTCGGCGGTTCTTTCGCCTCTGTGCCCGCGCCGTGGGCGAGACGACCTGCGGAATCACGTCGCCCGCGCGCATGACGATGACCTCGTCGCCGTCGCGCACGTCCTTGCGGCGCAGGTCCTCCTCGTTGTGCAGGGTAGCCAGCTTGACCGTGACCCCCGAGACCTGAACCGGCTCGAGCTGGGCGAAGGGCACCATGTGGCCGGTACGACCGACGTTCCACGCCACCGCTTGCAGCAGCGTCGTCGCGGTGGTCGGCGGGAACTTCCAGGCGATAGCCCCGCGCGGCTCGCGCCCCACGACCCCGAGCTGACGCTGCAGGTCCAGGTCGTCGACCTTCACGACCACGCCGTCGATCTCGAAGTCCAGGCGGTCGCGCCGCTCCTCCCAGGCGCGACAGGCCGCCACGACCTGATCCACGGTATCGTGCACCTCCACGTCGCGGTTCACGCGAAAACCGTGGCTGCGCAGCCACTCGAGCGAATCGGAGTGGGTGCTGAACTCGATGCCCTCGGTGGCGCCTATGCCGTAGCACCACATGGACAGGGGCCTGGCTGCCGCGAGCTGGGGATCGAGCTGGCGGATCGAGCCGGCCGCCGAGTTCCGGGGGTTGGCGAAGGTCGGCTCGCCCGCCTCGGCGCGCTGCTCGTTGAGCTTGGCGAAGGCGGCAAGCGGCAGGTAGATCTCCCCGCGCACCTCGATCAGGGCCGGCGCGTCCTCGATTCGCAGCGGAATCGCGCCGATCGTGCGCAGGTTCTGGGTCACGTCCTCGCCGACCTCGCCGTTGCCCCGCGTCGCGCCGCGTACGAGGATCCCTTCCTCGTAGACGAGCGAGATCGCGAGCCCGTCGATCTTGGGCTCGGTCACGAAGAGGACGTCGCCCATCTCGACTCCCTGGCGTCCCAGGTAGCGCTCGCTGCGCACGACCCAGGCGGCCATCTCCTCCTCGTTGCGCGCGTTGGCGAGCGAGAGCATGGGCTGGAGGTGACGGACCTCGGGAAACTTGTCGAGCGGCTGGGCGCCGACCCGTTGCGTAGGTGAATCGGGGGTGCGCAGCTCGGGGTGCTCGGCCTCCAGGTCGCGTAGCTCGTTGAGCAGGGCGTCGTAGTCGAAGTCCGATATCTCCGGGTCGTCGAGAACGTAGTAGCGGTGGTTGTGGTACTCGAGCTGCTTGCGCAGCTCGAGCGAGCGCTGGCCGGCGCTTTCCTTTGTGGCGCTCAAACTTCCCGGGCCGCCGGGCGCAGCAGGCCGTCGAGGTCGAAGCCCGAGAGCTCATCGATGCCGGCCTGGTCGGTCAGATCGAAATGGAGCGGGGTGACGGCGATCAGGCCCTCGCCGACGGCGGCGAAGTCGGTGCCCTCCTCCTCGTGGTATCCGGGCTCATCGCCGTAGATGTGGAAGCGACGGCGACCGCCCTCCTCTTCCTCCAGCGTCAGCTTGTCGTTGTAGATGCGCTTGCCCAGGCGGCAGGCTCGCGCGCCCTTCACCTCGCCGGCCGGGCAGTTGACGTTGATCAGGGTGGCTTCGGGCATGGGGACCCTCTCGAGCTCCTGGACCATCCGCGCGGTGAAGTCCGCCGCCTGCTTGAAGCTGTCGGGCTCCCAGTCGCAGCCGGTCCAGGAATCCATGCGACCGGGAAAGGCCTGCTGGGAGACCGCGATCGCGGGTATGCCGAGCACGATGCCCTCGAGGGCGGCGGCCACGGTGCCCGAGTAGGTGATGTCGTCGCCGAGGTTGGAGCCGTGGTTGATTCCGGAGACGATCAGCTCAGGCTCGAACTCGAGAAGCCCCAGGGTGGCGAAGCGAACGCAGTCGACCGGGCTCCCCTCGGTGGCGAAGCCGCCCTTGCCGTCCTCGAACTCGATCTCCTCTACCCACAGCGCGCGGCCCGTCGTGATCATGCGCCCGGTGGCGCTTCGATTGGAGTCGGGCGCTATCACGGCCAGCTCGACGTCGGGCAGCTCGAGCAGGGACTCTCGCATGGCGTTGAGGCCCACGGCGGTGATGCCGTCGTCGTTGGTCAGGAGGATCTTCACGCTCTGGAAACCAGGATATTCAGTAGGAGACCGACTCCAGGTAGAGCCCGTGAGCCGGCGCGGTGGGCCCCGCTTCACTACGCGGGGCTCCCTTCAGGAGTCGCTCGAAGGACGCCGGCCTGACACCGCCGAGCATGGTTCCGACCAGGACGCGCACCATGTGGCGCATGAAGCTGTCGGCCTCGATCCAGAAGGCGAGCAGGTCCTCCTCCTCCTGGATCCACTCCGCGCGAAGGACGTCTCGCTCGAAGCGCACGTGCTCGGTGTCAGTGGGGGTGAAGGCGGTGAAGTCCCGAGTGCCGAGCAGCGAGGCGGCACAGGCATCGAGCGCGGCCCGGTCGACAGGGCGCGGCCACCAGAGGGCACGCAGGCGCTCGAAGGGCGAGGGCGCCGGGCGCGTGAGCAGGCGGTAGCGGTAGGTTCGGCTGTGCGCGTCGCGGCGCGCGTCGAAGCCGTCGGGCGCGGGCTCGCTCGCCAGCACGCTCACATCATGCGCAAGCAGCCCGTTGAGCTCACGACGTGGAGCGGGCTCCCCGTCGTGACTTGCCACCTGGCCGCGCGCGTGCACACCTCGGTCGGTGCGGCCGGCGACCGTGAGCGAGACCTCCCGCCGCAGGCTCGTACCCAGGGCTTGCTCGAGCACCCCCTGAACGGTGCGCTCCCCCGGCTGGCGCGCCCAGCCCGCAAACCCCGAGCCGTCGTACTCGAGCAGGAGCCGCGCCGCCAGGGCTCTACCCGCGTTTGCGCGCGACGGTGATCAGATACTCGGCGTCGAGGCGCAGGCTGCCGTCGGTGGCCTGGTTGTGGCGCCTAACCAGCTCGAGGGTCGCCCGGCTGAGCTCCTCGAAGGCGTCGTGGGAGAGCCCCTCGCGCGCGGCCACGAACGTCGGCGCGCTGTCCCCCAGCTCGGCCTCGAGCGCCTCGGGGGAGTCGGCCGTCCAAACGAGGGTCCGGCGCTCGCAGTCGATCCGGGCCGCCAATTCCGCCAGCCGCTCTCGCACGACCTCCTCGTCGCCCCACTGCTCTGCCCGCGCCGAGCCGGGTGGCGGCGGAGAGAATCGCCGTCCGACGCCAAACAGGTCGGCGAAGAACCCGTCCGGTACCCACGCCGCGATCCCCACCGTGTTGCCCGGGCGCACCACGCGAAAGAGCTCGGTCGCGACGCGCTCGGGGCGCGGCGCGATCATCGCGCCGAACACCGAGCCGACGCAGTCGAAGCGTGCGTCCTCGAACGGCAGCTCCTCGGCGTCGGCTTCGATCCACTCCATCTCGTAGCCCTCGCCCGCGCTGCGTGCGCGGCCGCGCTCGACCATGCCGGGGGCGAGGTCGCTTGCCACGACGCTCGCGCCTTCGCGCGCGCAGGCCAGGGCGAAGTTGCCGTCACCGGCGGCGACGTCGAGCACCTCCTGGCCGGCCGAGACCGCGCAGGCATCCGCCAGCTCGCGAGCGGCGGGTTCGAGGCGCCGTGAGAGCGGCCCGTAGTCGCCCATGTCCCAGATCCGGCGCAAGCGCGCCCTGACCGCCTCCAGCTCCTGAGCTTCCATCAGCTGCCCCAGCCCTTCGGGGGCTCGATGCGACCGTCCTGAGCGTGCCAGTACTCGCGCAGCTCCTCGCAGCGGCCCCCCGGACCGAAGCGCAGGATCATTGCTCCGGGAAGCGTGAGGTCCTCACCCGAGTCGCGCATGGTGGCCCACCACTCGACCGTCACTCGATTGCCATTGACCAGCGGGCGTCCGAAGTGCAGCTCGAGGTCCTCCTGGGTGGAGCAGGACTCGCGCCAGTAGGCGCGAATCGCCTCGCGGCCGACCGCCGGCGGGCGAAAGGGCGACGAGCGGTATACCGCGTCCTTTGCGAAGAGCTCGGACACGGTGTCGGCATCGCCCGTCCGCCATGCCGCGCCGTAGTCCTCGATCCATTCCTGAGCCCAGCTGTCGTCCATGTGACCGAGACTACATCGGCCTGCTCGCCGTCCTTGCAGCACAATGGGGGAAGTGAAGGTCACGGCGAAGGCGGAATACGCGGTTCGGGCGATGCTCGAGCTGGCCACCAGCGAGGAGGGCCTGCTCAAGGGCGAGCGGATCGCTCGCAGCCAGGGCATCCCCCTGAAGTTCCTCGAGAACATCCTCGTCGACCTGCGCCATGCCGACCTGGTGCACGCTCAGCGTGGCGCCGTGGGCGGCTACCGGCTGGCCCGCGAGCCGGAGCACATCACCCTCGGGCAGGTCATCCGGGCGGTCGAGGGCCCGCTCGCCAGCGTTCGCGGCGAACCGCCGGAGCGCATGGCCTACGAGGGCTCCTCCCGGAACTTGCAGAGGGTATGGATAGCCGTGCGCGCGAGCCTGCGCTCCGTGCTCGACGATCTCACGCTGGACGACGTGGTCGCGGGCCGCATGCCGGACCACGTGCGGCGCCTGACCGAGGCGCCGGACGCCTGGCTCAGACGCTGACCGGCTGCGACTCGGGGCGCAGCCAGACCGTCTGGCCCTCCTCGAGCTCGAGCTCCTCGGCCCTGCCCCGGGTCGTCTGGACCCAGGTCGAGTCGCCGTCGAAGAGCGAGAGCTCGACCCTCACCTCGAAACCCAGATGGACGATGCGGTCGACTCGCGCCTCGGCGGCGCCGTCGCCGGGCTCGAGCAGGATTTCGACGTCGTGGGGTCGGATGAAGCGGCCGGAGAGCTCGCTAACCGGACCAACGAAGCGCATCACGAACTCGTTGGCCGGCCTTTCGTAGAGGTCACGCGGGGCGCCGATCTGCTCGATGTCGCCGTGGTTGAGGACGACGATCTGCTCGGCCACCTCCATGGCCTCCTCCTGGTCGTGGGTGACGAACACGGTCGTCACGTGCACCTCGTCGTGCAGGCGGCGCAGCCAGAGGCGAAGCTCCTTGCGCACCGTTGCGTCGAGGGCGCCGAAGGGCTCGTCGAGCAGCAGCACGCGCGGCTGCACCGCCAGCGCGCGGGCCAGGGCCATGCGCTGGCGCTGCCCGCCCGACAGCTGCGACGGGTAGCGATCCGCGAAGCCGTCGAGGTGCACGAGCTCGAGCAGCTCGTTGACGCGAGCGTCGATCTCCGCCTGAGGGCGCTTGCGGATCGTCAGCCCGAAGGCCACGTTCTTGCGCACCGTCATGTGCTTGAAGGCGGCGTAGTGCTGGAAGACGAAACCGACGTTGCGCCTCTGGGGCGGCTTGCTGGTGGCGTCCTCGCCCGCGATCACGACCTTCCCGCTGTCGGGGGTCTCGAGCCCCGCGATCACGCGTAGCAGTGTCGACTTGCCGCCGCCGCTGGGTCCCAGCAGGGCGGTCAGTGAGCCGTCGCGTACTTCGAGCGATACGTCGTTGAGGGCTTGAAATTCGCCGAAGCGCTTCGACACGGAGTCGACAACGATGCTCATCCCTGAGCCTCCTTGGGCTTGATCACGTTCATGGCCAGAAGGGTGATCAGCGCCAACAACGCCAGAACCACCGAAGCAGCATATGCCCCTGTCTCATCAAAACGCTGGAAACGGTTCTCGACGAACAGCGTGGCGGTCTCCGTCTGGCCAGACAATTTGCCGGAAACCACACTCACCGCGCCGAACTCGCCGAGCGCGCGGGCGGTGGTCAGAACGACGCCGTAGGCCACCCCCCAGCGGATCGCGGGCAGGGTCACGCGGAAGAACGTCTGGAAGGGCCCGGCCCCCAGCGTGGCCGCCGCCTGCTCCTGCTCGGTTCCGATCTCGCGCAGCACTGGGATCGTCTCGCGCACCACGAAGGGCAGCGAGACGAACATCGTTGCCAGGATCATGCCCGGCACCGAGAAGATGATCTGAATGCCCTGTTCGGCGAACCACTGGCCCACCCAGCCGTCGACGCGCCCGTACACCAGCAGCAGGGCCAGTCCGACCACCACCGGTGAGACCGCGAAGGGCAGGTCCACCATCGCGTTCAACAGGCCGCGCCCGCGGAAGCGCTGGCGCACGATGGCCAGGGCGCACAGGATCCCGAAGATGGTGTTCAGCGGCACGGCCACCGCCACCATCACCCCCGTCAGATAGAAGGCGTGCTGGGCCTCCGGGGTGCTCACCGCGTCCCAGGCGGCGCCCACGCCGTCCTGGAACGCGTTGAAGAACACCAGCGCCACCGGAATCCCAAGGAGCAGGGTGAGATACCCCAGGGCGAGGAAGCGCAGCGCGTACTTACTCCTCATGGCGCAGCGCCTTCTTGGAGAGCCAGCCGAAGAACAGCAGCACCACGAGTGCTGCCACCAGCAGGACCACCGACACAGCGGAGGCGCCAACGGGGTTGTTGCTCTCCACCTGAGCGAAGATGAAGTACGAGGCGGCCTCGGTCTTGAAGGGGAGGTTGCCGGTTATGAGCACGAGCGAGCCGAACTCGCCCACGGCGCGGGCGAAGGCCAGCCCGCCCCCGGCGATGATCGCGGGCGCGAGGTTGGGCAGGATGATGCGCCGGAACACCGTCGCGCGGCTCGCGCCCAGGGACTCCGCGGCCTGCTCCATCTCCCGGTCGAGCTCGAGCAGAACGGGTTGGACGGCCCGCACCACGAAGGGCAAGGTCACAAACAGCAGGGCCACCACCACAGCGACCCGGGAGTAGGCGATGTCGATTCCCACCGGGCTGTCGGGCCCGTAGAAGGCGAGCAGCGTGAGCCCCGCGACGATCGTCGGCAGCGCAAAGGGCAGGTCGATCAGCGAGTTCACGATGCCCTTGCCGGGAAACTCGTCGCGTACGAGCACCCAGGCGATCAGCGTTCCGAACAGGGCGTTGACCAGCACCACGATCACCGAGGCGATCAGGGTCAGCCGCAGCGCCGCCACGGCCTGGGGGCTGCTGATGGAGTTCCAGAAGGTGTCCCAGCCGCCGTCGAACGCCTTGAACAACACCGCGGCCAGCGGGATCAGCGCGATGATGCTCAGATAGGCCACGGCGATGCCGCGGCCCAGGACGTCCCCCTGAATCAGGGACGCCCGCGGGCCGCGGCTGACGGGAGCGGCGGGCGGGGCCCGCGCCGCCGTGGCTGAGCTAGTCGGAGGCAGTGCTCTTCCCCTGTGACTGGAAGATGTCGGCCACGACGCTGCCCTCGGGCTCGAAGAACTCGTCGTTGACCTTGCCCCAGCCGCCGAACTTGCCGATCTCGAACAGCTTGGCCGGTGTCGGGAACTTATCCGCGCCGGCCGTGCCCTCCACCACCGGGCGATAGCCCTTGCTCGCGAAGATCTCCTGGGCCTTCGGGGTGTAGAGGAAGTCGACGAACGACTGTGCCAGCTTCGGGTCCTTCGACTCGTTGACGACCGCGACCGGATTCTCGATCAGCAGGGTCTCGTCGGGGATGATGTAGTCCAGCTCCTCGCCCTGCTGTTGCGCGAGGATGGCCTC
>Ga0307319_10000238_pt1 | contig 17218 bp, 15 predicted proteins | sample ER_DNA_368_FD_194491 | JGI IMG/M metagenome (GOLD analysis project Ga0307319, IMG submission 194491) | Bulk soil microbial communities from the East River watershed near Crested Butte, Colorado, United States - ER_DNA_368 | ecosystem: Environmental > Terrestrial > Soil > Floodplain | place...
GGGCGGCTCGCTTTTGTCGCTGGCTCAGATGGGCATGGCGATGAAGGGAGAGGCGTACTCGTCGTCGCTCGCCAGGTTCTGCTCCGCCTCGGACGCGTCGATGCGGTGCCGTTCGGCCTCGAGGAACAGCCTGAGGAGGCTGACGTCGCCGGCCGTCGGGATGCCCGTCACCTCCTCGTGGGCAAGCACCCACGAGACGGCTGCGGTGATGCGAGCCTGGTCGTCGTACGGCTCGTACCACGTGGTGTGGGTGTGTTCCGCGCCGGCCGGCCAGTTGCGGCGGGACCCGGTCTTGATGGTCATCAGGCCGGCATCCTGGCGACGGACCTCCTCGACCAGAGCCAGGTAGTTGGCTCGGTACGACTCGTCGCGCCAGAGCACCGGATTGAGCGGCGTCAGGACCGTGGCGAACGGGTACCGCCGCAGCGCCTCGAGGTGTGTGGCCGCCGCGTCACGGCCGTGCCCCGTGATGCCGACGGCGCTGGTCAGCCCCTCGTCCACGGCGCGCGTCGCCGCCTCCAGGGCGCCGTCGGCTCCGGTCGCCAGATCGAGCTCGCCCAGATCACCGATCGCGTGCAGCTGCAGCAGGTCGACGCGGTCGGTCTGCAGTCGCTCCAGCGACGCGTTGATCTCGCGCCAGGCGGCCTCTCGGTCGCGGCGGCCCGTCTTGGTGGCGAGAAAGATCCGGTCGCGAATCTGCGGCATCCATGGTCCCAGCCGCAGCTCGGCGGAGCCGTAGCTGGCGGCCACGTCGAGATGGTTGATCCCGCCGTCGAGGACCTCCTGAATCGAGCGGTCCGCAACGTCCTGGGTGACGTCACTGAGGGCAGCAGCACCGTAGATCAGCACTGAACTTTGGTGCCCGAGTCGTCCGAGCCTCCGCGTCTCCATGCTGACCACCCTTGTCCCCCAAGTCCTTCCCGGCAACCTTTCGCCTTCTCAATCCACCAGCGCGCCGGCCTGAGCCGGACGGGGTCACGTCAGGATGACCAGCTGCTGGGTCGCCCGGGTCATGGCGACGTAGCGGTCGACGGCGCCGTCGATCCCCTCGCCGAACGCCTCCGGGTCGACGAGGACGACGAGGTCGAACTCGAGGCCCTTGCAGAGCTCCCGAGTCAATGACCGGACGCGGGACGTGTCCGGGAAGCTCGGATCGCCGACGACGCAGGCGATGCCCTCGTGGTTGGCGGCCAGCCAGGTGCCGAGGATCGCGTCCCGGTCGGCCCGCGGGGCATGACGCACCGACATCCCGGTCGTGCGGATGGAGATCGGCACGTTGGCGTCCGGTCGCACGGCCCGAATCACCGGCTCGGCTTCCGTCATGACCTCCTCCGGCGTGCGGTAGTTGATGGTCAAGGAGGCGACGTTGACGTCGTCCAGCCGGGCCCGCTCGAGCCGTTCCGGCCACGACTCGGCGAACTCGTGCCGAGCCTGCGCCCGGTCCCCGACGATCGTGAAGCTGCGGGTCGGGTTGCGCAGCAGCAGCATCTGCCACTCGGCGTCGGTCAGCTCCTGGGCCTCGTCCACGACGATGTGGGCGAAGGGGCCGGCCAGCTCGTCGGGGTCGGCGGTGGGCACCGCGCCGTCGTCCACCAACGATGCCCTGAGGTCCTCCCCACGCAGCATCGACATCACCTGCATCTCGGAGTCGTCGGTCGCGATGAGGTGGTCGATGACCCGGTCCATGCGGTCGCGCTCGGCCGCGAGGGTGGCGTCGCGTCGGCGCTTCCGGCGTGAGGCCTCCGGATCGCCGAGTCGTAGCCGGGCTGCGTCCAAGAGCGGCAGGTCGGGCACGGTCCAGGCCTGAGCCTGCTTGCGTTGCAGCTTCCGGACCTGATCGGGATCCAGCCAGGGGGCGCACCTGCGCAGGTATGCGGGTACCGACCACAGGTCTCCCACGATATCCGTGGCCTCGAGCACCGGCCAGGCCCGGTTGAAGGCCGTGGACAGCTCCTCGTTCTGCTGCAGCGACCGGCGCAGCTGGTCACCCGGGACGTCCTCGTCGTACTTGTCGACGAGGATCGCCAGCAGCGCCTCCCAGATCTCCTCGCGAGCCTCGTTGTGCGGCGTACCGGGGTCCGGCGTCGCGAACGCCTCGGCCCAGTCCTCCACACCGAGCCAGACCTCCGACCAGTCCGTCTCGACCACCATTCCCTCGGCGGGTGGGTCCTCGTACAACCGGACCGCGGGCTCGATCGCGGTGACCATCGCCGCCGACGACTTGAGCAGCGCGACGTCAGGGTCTGCCTCTTCCGCCGCTCTCACGCCCTCGGGGACGAGGTCCCGCAGGGTGCACGTGCGTACCCCTTCCTCGCCGAGGCTGGGCAGGACGTCGGCGACGTAGTTCAGATAGGGACGGTGCGGGCCCACGAAGAGGACACCACCCCGGCGGTGCCCCAGCCGAGGATCGGAGTAGAGCAAGTATGCGGTCCGGTGCAGCGCGACGACCGTCTTGCCCGTACCCGGACCGCCGTCGACGACGAGCGTGCCGCGGGATCCCGCGCGGACGATGGCGTCCTGGTCGGCCTGGATGGTGCCGAGCACGTCACGCATACGCCCGGACCGGCCGACGCCCAGACTGGCGAGAAAGGCCGACTGGTCGTCGAGGGCGGCGTGCCCCTCGAGCCCGTCCGGGGTGAAGACTTCGTCCCAGTAGTCGTTGACGCGGCCGCCGGCCCACCGGAAACGGCGGCGGCTGACCAGTCCCATCGGGTTGGCGTGGGTCGCACCGAAGAACGGCTCCGCCGCCGCGGAGCGCCAGTCGACGAGCAGCTGACGACTGTCGCGGTCGGTGAGGCCGAGTCGCCCGATGTAGACGGGTTCGGCGTCGCCCTCATGAACGATGCGGCCCAGACAGAGGTCGAGGCCGTAGCGCCGCAGCGTGCGGAGTCGACCGGTCAGTCGGTGGATCTCGAGATCCCGCTCGAGCACCCCCTGCCCGGTACCGGCAGGCGAGCGGCGTTCCGCGTCGAGCCGGCTGGTCAGGTCGGTGATCGCCTGCTCGAGGCTCTCCGCGATAGCCGCGAAGTGCTCCTCGTCTCGGGCGATCAATCCGGGGTCACCCTTGGCCGCGAGGTGGTCGGGAAGATCGAACGCACTGCTCATCACACGGGTCACGCCATTCGCTCCAGTCCGTAACACGTAGTCATGGACGGCGATTGTGCGTCGTGACCGGGGCCTTGCGGCAAGACCCCCGGCGCGCTATACGTTGATCACGGCGGGGGATTCGTTCCCCCTGGCCGCGTCAGGCCGCGGTCGGCGGGTCCAGCGACTCGCGAAGGTTCGCCAGCAGCTGGACCAGGAGTCGGGACACCTGCATCTGGGAGACGCCGAGCTCACGACCCACTTCCTGCTGCGTCAGCTCGTCGACGAACCGCAGCTTCACCAGCCGACGGTCCCGGGTGGAGAGGCGTTGTATCGCGCGACGCAGGTCGATCGATTCCGCGAGCGACTCGAGCAGGTCGGTGTCCTCGTCCGCGCGGGACCGGTCGTCCACCGCTCGCGACGAATCGTCACCGTCCAAGGGACTGCCGTGGAAGGCGACCCCCGCCTGACGGGCGTCGTCGACGAGGCGGATGTCGACGTCGAGGCACGAGGCGACCTCCGCCCGGGACGGCTCTCGACCCGTCTCGGCCCGCAGCTGCTCCCCGGCGGCACGGACGTCGGTGACCCGATTCTGGAGCGACCGTGGCGGGCGGACCAGCCACGCCCGGTCGCGGAAGTAGCGCTTGATCTCCCCGGAGATGGTCGGCGCGGCGAAGGCGACGAACGGCGTCGCTGCCGTCGGGTCCCAGCGGTCGATCGCGAGACAGAGGCCCACCATGGCCACCTGGTCGACGTCGTCGTCCTCGACGCCCTTGTGGTGGTACCGGCGTGCGATCGCCAGGGCGACGACGCGGTTGAGGACCACGGCCCGGCTGCGGAGATCGGCCGCCTGGTCACCCGACCCGGCATCGCTCCGGGCGCTCGTGAGCAACATGCGAGTCAGCTGCTCTCGGCGCTCAGATGCTGGAAAACGGCGACCCCACGTTTCGGAAGCCGGCGCAACGGACATGGGTACTCACGTTCCCGGGCAGTTGTCTGCTCGAATCGGAAGGCGTCCGGTCACGTGGCTGAAACCGACATCGCCAGCAGAGCACAGAGCAGTCCGCTCCTCAATGCTTGGCGTCGTATCATTTTGGGCACAAACCAAAAACCGCTACAGCGAGCTCGAGGGGCGGACGATGCCGGGGCCGAGTGATCGCGCTGCACGGAACCGTGGCGACGCATACGAGGTCGTCCCCGTCGACGACCGCCTCGGCGCGGCCCTGCTCGCCGCCTCCCGGGCGATGGGCACCCGTTACCGCACGTCGCTGGCGCACCTGAGGCTGACCTACCCCCAGTTCCAGGTCATGTCCGTGCTGTGGGAGGACGGGTCCCACGTCGTCACGACGCTCGCCGACCGACTAGCCCTGGACGTGAGCACGATCTCTCCGCTGCTCAAGCGGTTGGAGGCGCGGGGCCTGCTGGAACGTCGCCGCGACGCCCAGGACGAGCGACGGGTCGTCGTGAACCTCACCGATAAGGGGCGCGAGCTGCGCGGTGAGGAGGTCGGCGTTCTGGAGCGCGTCAGCGTCGCCACGCACCTCAGCGTGGCCCAGGAGCAGGCGCTCGTGCGCCGGCTCAAGCGGCTGACCCGCTTCCTCGAGGGGTGACCGATCCGGCCGGGCGACGCGTCGCCGATCCGGCGGTCCTTCCGAGCTCAGCTGGCCGTCGGACTGACGACGCGCCGCCCGATCCGGCTGCCCCAGAAGACAATCGCGCCGACGACGAGGAATGCGACGAGGATGACGAGGCAGTAGCCGGCGACTGCCGCGTACCCCTGGTCGGGGTTCAGGAACGGGTAGGGGACCCAGCCGTCCGTAGCCCCGCGGAGCAGGACGACGACCAGCCACACGGCTGGGTACAGCAGCACTACCCACAACCGATCCAGCGGCAACCGGACCCGGTCGCGGAACGCGAGCCAGTCGACGATGCCGTACAGCGGCGTGACCACGTGCAGCACGACGTTGGCCCACGGAACCGGTACGCCGCCGGCTTCCTCGAGCGGGGCCAGCAGCGTCGCATACACGATGCCAACGATGACGATGTAGGTCGTCGCGGCGGCCCGGACCAGTGAGCGGGTCGGTTCGGCGAGGGCCCCCGGGGCGAGTGCGGACAGCAGGTAGACCGCGGCGAGGATGAGGTTCGACTGGATGGTGAAGAAGCCGAAGAAGTTGAGGGGGTTGATGCTGGTCCGCGACGCGACGTCGACGAGGGTTGCGACGACGGCCGCCAGGACGAGAAGGGCGATGGTGCCACGCGGGACTCGAGCGACAAGGGGTGTCTGCGGCACGGTCCGATTAAACCCGCCACATACCCCGTCCATTGGGACCCCGGGATGACCAGTCACATAGCCCGATCGAGTCATCTTCGGTATGCCGGAGGTCAAGTCTGGTGAGGTCCGGGGTGGCCGGAGTCGCGACTCCCTAGGGTCGGACGCATGGAAGGCGATCGGGGCGACCTGACAGACGAGGCCCTCCGCGAGGAGATCGAACTCGTGGGTGAGCTCGTCGTCGCCGCCACGGCCTCGCCGGGTCGGATGGCCCAGTCGGACGTTGACTCGGTCCTCGGCGTTCCCCTGGAGTGACGTCAGCCGACGACAACGGTCAGCGGGTCGGATCCGGCGTGGCGCGAGGTGTAGGCGCCGGCTGACTCGAGCCGGACGACGTCGCCCTCGGTGAGGTCGAGCGGCAGCTCCATCGGGGTCACCTGGTGCAGCAGGTCCGTGCTGCCGCAGGTCGGTCCGGCGAGGACACACGGTCCGGTCGGCCCACCGTCGGCACTGGTCTCGATCCGCAAGCCGATCGGCGAGGCGACGGTGTCGACCGGCCCAGCGACGGCCCCGGCATCGAGATGGACCCAGCGGGTGCCGCCCCGTCGGATCACGCCGACCACGGTGGTGACGAGAGCGCCCGCGTCGCCGACGACCGCGCGGCCGGGTTCGAGAATGGTGCGCGGGCGGTGGTCGCCGAAGGAGCGCTTCAGCTGGTCCTGGATCACCGCTCCGTATGCGGCGAGTTGCGGGGCGTCTCCCTCGTGCCGGGCGGGAAACCCGCCACCGAGTGCGAGCAGCCACGGAGCCATGCCGTGGCGGCGCAGGATGGCGAAAACCTTTGCCGCGTCAGCGATCGGCGGGCGCCACGCATTCGGGTCGCGCTGTCGGGAGCCGACGTGGAAGCCGACGCCGGCCGCGTCCAATCCGAGGTCGGCGGCGAGCCGGAGGATGTCGACGGCCTGGCCACCCGAGCAGCCGTACGTGCCGTCGCCCGACGTGACCAAGCGGCATACGACCGCCGTTCCTGGCGCCGTCTCGGCGACCTTGCGGACCTCCGGGACGGAGTCCACCACGAAGAGACGGACGCCGAGCGCGGCCGCCTCAGCGATGTGGTCGCGCTGCTTGACCGGGTCGGAGTAGACGAGGTCGTCCGGCGTCGCGCCGGCGGCGAGGCAGGCTCTGACCTCAGCCGGGCTCGAAACGTCGAAGTTCGCGCCGGCGGCGACGACGGTCGCGAGGACGTCGGGATGCGGATTCGCCTTGACGGCGTAGTGGATCGCCGTGCCCGCAAACGTGTGGGAGAGCGCCCGCAGGTGCTCGGCCACGACCGAGGTCTCGAGCTCGAGGAAGGGGGTCCCCAGCAGCTCGCGCCGACCGCGGCTCCGTACGTTCGGGGCCGCGACCACGGCGAGGTCGGTGGCGGGCTCGGTGATCGTCATGGCGTCTCCTGGTACAGGGGTATGCCCTCAAAGACTCGCCGGGGGACGTTCAGATACCGGATCCCACCAACGGCGGCTGGCCGACCGTCAGGGAGTCGGTGGAAGGATGCGCCCATGCAGACGCAACGGGGCGACGCGGTCACGACGGACGACGGCCCTACCGCCGCCGCGGAGGAGCAACAGGTGCGGACGCAGACGATTCAGCGGGCTCGGGCCACCACCGGGTCCTACTCGATCACCGTGCGCATCCACTCGGGTACGGATCCGGCCGTGGTCGGCCAGCTGGCCACCGCGGTCAGCGACGCCGGGGGGATCACCACGGCTCTCGACATCGTCGAGTCGCGGCACGACCGGCTGGTCATCGACCTGACCTGCTCCGCGGCGAACGGCGACCACGCCGGTGAAGTGGTCGAGGCGATCCGGGCTGTTCCGGGCGTCACCGTCCACAAGGTCTCCGACCGCGTCTTCCTCATCCACCTCGGCGGCAAGATCGGCGTCGAGCCGACGGTGCCGTTGCGCAACCGCGACGACCTGTCGATGGCCTATACGCCGGGCGTCGGCCGCGTCAGCATGGCGATCGCCGAGAACCCGGAGGACGTCTCGCGTCTAACGGTCAAGGGGAACTCGGTCGCCGTGGTGACCGACGGCAGTGCCGTGCTCGGCCTCGGCAACATCGGGCCGCTCGCGGCGATGCCGGTCATGGAGGGCAAGGCCGCGTTGTTCAAGCGGTTCGCCAACATCGACGCGTGGCCGATCTGTCTGGACACCCAGGAGGTGGACGAGATCGTCCGGACGGTCCAGCTCATCGCGCCCGGGTTCGGGGGGATCAACCTGGAGGACATCGCGGCGCCCCGGTGCTTCGAGGTCGAGGCGCGGCTGCGCGAGCTGCTCGACATCCCGGTCTTCCACGACGACCAGCACGGCACCGCGATCGTCGTCCTCGCCGCACTGCGCAACGCGTTGCGGTGCGTGGGAAAGCGCATCGAGGACATCCACATCGCCGTCAGCGGCGGCGGCGCCGCAGGCTCGGCCATCGTCTCGCTGCTCCTCGCCGCCGGTGCCCGCGACATCGTCGTCTGGGACCGGGAGGGGATCCTCAACCGGCACGACACGGCCTTGTCCCCGGCGAAGCACTCTCTCGCCGAGCGGACGAACCCGCGCGACCTGACCGGCACGCTGCGCGACGCCGTTGAGGGCGCGGACGTCTTCATCGGGGTGAGCGCCCCGAACGTCCTGGCTCCGGAGTGGATCGACGAGATGGCGGCGCAACCCATCGTCTTCGCACTGGCCAATCCGGACCCCGAGGTTGACATCGGCGAGGCCAGCAGGCGCGCCGCGGTCGTCGCGTCTGGACGCTCGGACTACCCGAACCAGATCAACAACGTCCTGGCCTTCCCCGGGGTCTTCCGCGGCCTCCTCGACGCCCGGGCCTCGCACGTGACGACCGACATGCTCATTCGCGCGGCGGACGCACTCGCGTCGGTGGTGACCGACGAGGAGCTCAACGCGAACTACATCGTCCCGAGCGTCTTCGCGCCAGACATCGTCAAGACGGTCGCCAGCGCCATCGCCGCGCGCGAATAACCTCCCTCGCAGGTCATCGAGCCCGACCGGCGTCCAGCGACATCGTTATGTTTTCGTTACTTATCCTGTTCGCGTCATCTATCTGCCCAGTGACCTGCGGAAAAACAGCCGTGTAACTCGTTTCTGTGCCTCTAGCGCAGCCGAATTGGTCGCGGTGCCAACGGGTTTGCTGTGAGGGGTGTTCCTTGTGTGACGAATGAGTCCTAGTGTCGGGTCCGTCCACGTCGCCAGGCTCACCGTCGCCGACGACGCGTGTGTCAAGGCGACACGCCGTTCGTTTGAGAGGACCACCGTGCCCGACGCTTTCCGGCCCGCGCGGCGTGTCACGCGTGCGGGCATCACCGCTCTCGCCGGCCTCGGCCTGGTCACCGGCATCGCCCTGCCTCTCTCCGCTGCGCACGCCGACCCGGTGTACCCGTCCGCCGACCAGGTGGCCGGCGCCAAGGCGGCCGCCGCGTCGGCCGCCGACCAGGTGACTGCGCTGGACCAACAGCTTGCGGCGTCCCGAGACCGCGTCGACAACCTCCAGCAGGCCGCCGGCAACGCCGCCGAGGAGGCCAACGGCGCCCAGCTGGCGCTCGAGCGTGCCGCGGCCGAGAGCGCCGACGCTCAGGCCAAGGCGGCCGACGCCCAGGCGGCCGCTGACGACGCAGTCCTGACCCTCTCCCGGTACGCCGCGGAGGTCTACCAGGGCGGCGGTGAGACGAGCCAGCTCAACATCTTCTTCGGCGACGGTGGGCCGCAGGAGGTCCTGGACAAGGCTTCGGGCGTCCAGGCCGTCGGAGCCGAGCGCGCTCGGATGGCGCAGGACGCCGAGTCCGCTCGCCTGCTCGCGGCCAACCTCCGGCAGGCCGCGTCCGAGGCCGAGGCGCGCCGCGCCACCGCGGCCGCAGCCGCCACCGCAGCGGCCGACCGGGCCCGCCAGGCGGCCCAGGACGCGGAGACGCAGACCGCCCAGATCGAGCAGCAGCAGCAGGAGATGGTCACCCAGCTCGCCGCCCTGCAGAACACCTCGGTGCAGCTCGAGCAGCAGCGACAGGCGGGCATCGCCGCCGAACAGCAGCGGCAGCGCGAGGAGGCGAATCGGCGGGCCGCCGAGGCGGCCGCCAAGGCCGCCGCCGAAAAGGCGGCGCGGGAGGCTGCGGAGCGCGCGGCTGCCGCGGCCGCCGCGGAAGCCGCGGCGCGGACCGCCCGAGAGCAGAAGGCGGCCCAGGAAGCCGCAGCCAAGGCGGCTGCGGACAAGGCCGCCGCCGACAAGGCGGCCGCCGACGCCCGCGCCGCCGCCGCGCGCGCTGCTGCCGCCGCACCGCCGCCGGCCACGACCAAGACGACCACGCCGACGACGACCAAGCCGACGACGACGAAGCCCACCGCGACGCCCCCGCCGCCTCCCGCACCCTCAGGCGGCGTGGCCGCGGTCATCGCCTTCGCGCGAGCTCAGCTCGGCGAGCGCTACGTCTGGGGCGGAGCCGGACCGGACGTCTGGGACTGCTCGGGACTCACGATGATGGCCTGGCGCCAGGCCGGAGTCCGGCTCTCGCACTACACGGGGTACCAGTGGGCCGAGACCGATCGCGTGCCCATCTCGCAGCTCAAGCCCGGCGACCTGGTCTTCTACGGGACCACCGGGCCGACCAGCCACCACGTTGGGCTTTACATCGGCAGCGGCCAGATGATTCACGCGCCGAACCCGAGCACCGTGGTCAAGATCGCGTCGATTTACTCGATGAGCGACCTGCTCCCGTACGGCGGCCGCCCCTAGCGGGCGCCCAGTACCGGTTCTTACCGCTTCCCGGACGGCTCAGCCGATGCGCTCGGCCAGCGACACGATGAGCCCCTCCGGGCCGCGCACGTAGGCCATTCGCCAGGTCTGCTCGTACTCGCCGATGCCGCCGACCAGCTCATAGCCGTCAGCGCCTGCCCGCTCGACTGCGGCCTCGATGTCGTCGACCTCAAACGCGACGTTGCGCAGGCCGAGCGCGTTGGCGGGCGCCGCGGGAGACGCCGGCAGGTGGGCGGGCCGGACGAAGCTCGAGAGCTCCAGCCGGGTGCCGTCGTCGGGTGGCCGCAGCATGACGATCTCGGTGCGCGAGTCGGGAATCCCGATCACCGTGTCGAGGAACTCGCCCTCCACGAACGTCCGGCCCTCGACCTCGAGCCCGAGGGCGACGAAGAACGCCGTCACCGCGTCGAGATCAGCAACGGTGATGCCGACATGGTCGAAGCGCCGAACGCGTGACACGGGTGTACCCGTCAGTGCTGGGTGTTCGGAAGACGCCAGCGCGCCGTGGTGAGGCCCACCTCGGACGCCCGGGCCAACGCCTCGGTGACGCACCGCTCGGCGCCCTCGCGGCCGTCCCAGCTCGCACCCTCCACCGACTTGCCCGGTTCGAGGTCCTTGTAGGTCTCAAAGAAGTGCTGGATCTCCAGCCGGTCGAACTCGTTGACGTGCTCGATCTCGGTGATGTGCGCCTGGCGGGGGTCCTTGGCGGGCACGCAGAGCAGCTTGTCGTCACCGCCGGCCTCGTCGGTCATGTGGAAGACGCCGATCGGTCGCGCCAGCACCTGGCACCCGGGGAAGGTGGGCTCGTCGAGGAGCACGAGCGCGTCGAGCGGGTCGCCGTCGTCACCGAGACTGTCCTCGACGTACCCGTAGTCGGCCGGGTAGCTCATCGACGTGAACAGCAGGCGGTCCAGCCGGATCCGACCGGTCTCGTGGTCGACCTCGTACTTGTTCCGCGCCCCTTTGGGGATCTCGACGGTGACGTAGAACTCCACGTTGACCCCCTCGGCCGGGTGGCATCCCCGCGCGACCGGTGTCGTCGGGGAGAATCGTGCCTCGCATCTTGTCAGAACGGGCCGGACCGCAGGGAGGTGGAGACGTGCGTCGTGTCGTCAGCCGTCGTGTCGTCGCCGTGACCACCGTCCTCGTCATCGGCTACCTGACCCTCGACGTCTACGACGTGGTCCCGGGTGTGCTGACCCGAGCCAACCCACCGGACCCCGTTTCGGCGACGCCCACGCCGACACCGAGCGCCACGACGACGGTGGCCCAGCCGCGGAACGATGACGCCGGTATGCCTCTCGCCGCCTCCGGCGAGCAGCAGCCAGTGCCGACGCCCGAGGGGCTCCGGGGCGCCACGTCCACGGCGCTCGCCGATCCGGCGCTGGCCGGGAACCTGGGCCTTACCGTCCGCGACGCCGCGACCGGGAAGCGTCTCCTCGACGTCCGGGCCGATGACCCGTTGTTGCCGGCGTCCAGCCTCAAGCTCCTGTCCGCTGCCGCGGTGGATGCGACGTTCCCGGCCGGTGCAACGCTCACGACCAAGGTGGTCCAGGGCGCCGCCCCAGACCGGGTGGTCCTCGTCGCCGGCGGCGACACGCTGCTCAACCCGGGCGCCGGTGATATCAAGGCGGTGGCCGGCCGGGCCGGACTCGGCGACCTCGTCACCGGCACCGTCAACGCCCTGCGCAGCAAGGGAATCGGCTCCGCCACGGTGTCCCTGGATCTGTCGTATGCGTCGGGTCCGCTCCTCGCGCCCACCTGGTCACCCGGGTTCCGGGCCTCGGGAATCACGGGTGCCGTGGCGGCCATCGGGTTGTCGTCGCAGCGAGCGGTCCCCGGCCGCCCTGGTCCGGCCGATCCCGCAGCGTCGGTCGGCGCCACCTTCGTCGCCGGGCTCAAGGCCGCCGGAGTTCGCGCCTCGCTCGGTGACCAGACCAAGGCTCCTGATAGTGCCGCGACGCTCGCTTCCGTTACCTCGGCCCCGGTCGCCGACCAGCAGGCGCTGGCACTCGACGAGTCCGACAACGCGCTGACCGAGTCGCTGACCCGGCAGGCCGCATACCGAAAGGGGACGCCGCCGGGGTTCGAGGAGACAGCACGCTTCGTCCGCGACACCGTGGCGGGCCTCGGCGTGGACCTTTCCGGCGTCACCACCGTCGACGCCAGCGGACTGTCGCGCCAGAACCAGCTGCCGGCGCGCGTCCTCGGTGACGTCATGGCTCTCGGGACCAGCGCGAAGCTCGTCGAAATGGCCGACACGCTGCACGACCTGCCAATCGCCGGACTCACCGGCACCCTGGCCACCCGGTTCGACGAGGTCGGGACGCATACCGCAGCCGGGGTGGCCCGGGCCAAGACCGGCACGCTGACCGGGGCGAACGCGCTGGCCGGCACCGTCGTCACTGCCGACGGGCGGCTGCTCACCTTCGCGGCGATCGCCAACGGGACCGGGCCCCAGGCGGGAACGGAGGCCGCGCGGGCCGCGTTGGACCGGTTCGTAGCGGTACTAGCCTCGTGTGGGTGCCGCTGAGCGCGAGACGAGCCGGACAACACTAGGGACGATACGGATGAGCGAGCTGGCCAAGGTTCCCGACGAGCAGCCGGGAGGCCGCCCGCAGTACGTCGACTGGGAGTTCGCCAAGGCGACGGGCCGCCGCCTGGTCAACGCCGGCCCGCGGGTCACCCCGTCCGAGGCCACGGCGATCGTCGGTGAGCTTCGGGAGGCGGCGGCCGCCGCTCGTGAGCCGATCGCGTCGACCACCCGTCTGCACAGCCCGGAGGGCGCGCCGCCGGTGCTCGTCGTCGACCGGCCCGGCTGGATGGACCTCAACATCGAGTCGATGGCCTCGTTGGTCGCACCGGTCATCGACAAGGTGACGTCCGGCATCTCGCGCAACGCCCCGAACGCTGTGACGGCGATCGGCGGCAAGGTGACCGGTGCGGAGACCGGCGCCGTCATGTCGTTCCTCGCCAGCAAGGTGCTCGGCCAGTACGACCTGGCGCCGCAGGGCGTCCCGCGGCTCATGCTCGTCGCGCCGAACATCGTCCAGACCGAGCGCGAGCTGGAGGTCGACACCCACGACTTCCGTCTCTGGGTGGCGATGCACGAGGAGACCCACCGGCTCCAGTTCACCGCCAACCCGTGGCTGCGCGACCACATGATCGCCCGCACGCGTGAGCTGACCGTCGACATCGCGCCGACGCCGACGGAGCTGGCCGGGCGGCTGCAGGAGATCGCCCGACGCCTGCCCGAGGCGTTCCAGCCCGGCTCGCAGGGGCTCGCCGAGATCCTCCTCACTCCGGAGCAGCGGACGAAGGTCGAGGAGATCACCGCGGTGATGTCCCTGCTCGAGGGGCACGCCGACGTGATGATGGACGAGGTCGGACCGCAGGTCATCCCGACCGTGGCGGTGATCCGCGAACGCTTCACCAAGCGGCGTCAGGGGGTCTCCGGCGTGGACCTCATCCTGCGGCGGGTCCTCGGGCTCGAGGCGAAGATGCGGCAGTACTCCGACGGCGCGGGCTTCGTGCGCGGCGTCCTGGAACGAGTCGGTCTCGACGACTTCAACGCCGTCTGGTCGTCGCCCGAGAACCTGCCGACGCCGGCCGAGATCGGCTCACCTCAGGCCTGGGTTCGGCGCGTCCACGGTCGATGAGGAGCCCCGGCGTGACAGGGTCCCGGTCGTGACCGGTCCGGCGTCCGCGGTCGCCGCGACGCGGGTGGCGGTGCGCACCGAGATGGCTCAGCTGCCGCCGGACTCGGTCGTCCTGGTCGGCTGCAGTGGCGGCCCCGACTCGCTGGCGCTCGCGGGCGCGGTCGGGTTCGAGGCGCCGAAGCGCGGGATCAAGGCGGCCGGCCTCGTGGTCGACCATGGCCTGCAGCCGGAGTCCAGTCAGGTCGCCGAGTCCGCGGCCACGCAGTGCCGCGCCCTCGGGCTGGACCCGGTCGAGGTCCAGACCGTGCGCGTTCCTCGGGACAGGACGGGCCCGGAAGGCGCGGCGCGGTCGGCCCGGTACCGCGCGCTGGAGGACACCGCGGAGCGGCTCGGGGCGGCGGCGGTGTTCATCGGCCACACCCGGGACGACCAGGCGGAGCAGGTGCTGCTCGGGCTCGCCCGCGGCTCCGGCTCGCGATCCTTGTCCGGTATGCCGCGCCGACGCGGGTTGTTCGTCCGGCCGTTCATCATGCTGGGGCGAGCCGAGACCGAAGCGGCCTGTGCTGCATACGAGCTCGAGCCGTGGCGGGACCCGCACAACGAGGATCCGACCTTCGCGCGGGTCCGGGCACGGGGGTTCCTGCGCGCGTTGGAGAACGAGCTGGGTCCGGGCATCGCCGCAGCGCTGGCGCGCAGCGCGGAGATGCTGCGGGAGGACGCCGACTTCCTGGAGGACCAGGCGCGCGAGGTGCGGCCGTCGCTGGGCGACGGTCCCTGGTCGGCCTCGGCGCTGCTTGCACTCCCGCGGGCACTGCGGACCCGCGTGTGGCGACTGCTCGCGGTCGAGGCCGGGTCGGGCGCGGGACAGCTCACCGCGGCGCACGTGGAGTCACTCGACGCGCTGCTGACCTCGTGGCACGGCCAGGGTCCGCTGAACCTGCCGGGGTACGTCCAGGCCAGCCGCAGCGGCGACCTCGTGACGGTCGCTGGGGTGAGACCGGTCGGATAGCCTTGCCCCCCGTGGATGCCGCCGACATGGGGGACGACCTCAAGAAGGTCCTGCTCAGCGAGGACGAGATCCTCGCGCGGGTCAAGGAGATGGCCGCGGACATCTGGCGGGACTACGAGGGCAAGGACCTCCTCCTCGTCGGCGTGCTGAAGGGCGCGATCCTCGTCATGGCCGACCTCATGCGGGCGCTGCCGGCCTCGGTGCCGATGGACTGGATGGCGATCTCGTCGTACGGGTCCGGGACCAAGTCCTCGGGCGTCGTCCGGATCATCAAGGACCTCGACACCGACATCACCGGCCGGCACGTCCTCATCGTCGAGGACATCATCGACTCCGGCCTGACCCTGTCGTGGATCCGCTCGAACCTCGAGTCGCGCAGCCCGGCCTCGGTCGAGATCTGCACGCTGCTGCGCAAGCCGGAGGTGGCGAAGGTGGAGATCGACGTCCGCTACGTCGGGTTCGACATCCCCAACGAGTTCGTGGTCGGCTACGGGCTGGACTACGCCGAGCAGTACCGCAACCTGCGCGTCGTGGGGACGCTGAACCCGTCCGTCTACGCCTGAGCGGTGCTCGAGGGGAGCGAAATTGCCGCCAGGACGGCAACTTCGCTCCCCTCGGGCAGGCATCTCACCTCCGGATACCGTCCTGAGGTGACCTGAGTCACCCGGCCGCCCGGCTGAGAACCGACTGGAACAGGAGTCTCCGGTTGCTCGTTGACCTGCGAGAATGACCTCGAGAAGTAGGTGACGGGTCTCGGGCCTGTCGCGTCAGCACCCAAGCAGGAGGTCGGGGACCACCCCGCACATGGACTTCAAGCGCATCTCTCGCACGCCGATGCTGTGGATCGTCGTGCTCATCGGCGCAGCGATCCTCGTCCTGTCGCTGTCCGACAACGGCGGCTTCACCCGCATCGACACGTCGAAGGCCCTCGACCTCGTCAACACCGGCAAGGTCGACTCCGCCAAGCTCATCAACAACGAGCGGATGGAGCTGACCCTCAAGCAGGGCGAGACCTTCTCCGACGGCGACAAGGTCAAGAACGCCACCAAGGTGTATGCGTACTACGTCGAGGCCCGCGGCGCCAACGTCGTGCAGGCCCTCGACAGCCACCTCCCGCCGAACGGCTACACCGACCAGATCGACGAGGCCAACTGGTTCGGTTCGATGCTGGTCAGCCTCATCCCCATCATCATCGTGCTCGGCCTGTTCTGGTTCCTCATGGGCCAGATGCAGGGCGGCGGCTCGCGCGTCATGCAGTTCGGCAAGTCCCGCGCCAAGCTCGCCTCCAAGGACACGCCGAAGGTGACCTTTGCCGACGTCGCGGGCTGCGACGAGGCGGTCGAGGAGCTCCACGAGATCAAGGAGTTCCTCCAGGAGCCGGCCAAGTTCCTCGCGGTCGGCGCCAAGATCCCCAAGGGCGTGCTGCTCTACGGCCAGCCCGGCACCGGCAAGACGCTGCTCGCGCGTGCGGTCGCCGGCGAGGCGGGCGTCCCCTTCTACTCGATCTCCGGCTCCGACTTCGTCGAGATGTTCGTCGGTGTCGGTGCGTCCCGCGTCCGCGACCTGTTCGAGCAGGCCAAGGCCAACGCGCCGGCCATCGTCTTCGTCGACGAGATCGACGCCGTCGGCCGGCACCGCGGCGCGGGGCTCGGCGGCGGCCACGACGAGCGTGAGCAGACGCTCAACCAGCTGCTCGTCGAAATGGACGGCTTCGACGTCAAGACCAACGTCATCCTCATCGCCGCCACCAACCGCCCCGACATCCTCGACCCGGCGCTGCTGCGGCCCGGCCGGTTCGACCGCCAGATCGCCGTCGACACTCCCGACATGCTCGGCCGCAACCGGATCCTCCAGGTGCACTCGCAGGGCAAGCCGATGGCGCCCGACGTCGACCTGCTCGCCGTCGCCCGCCGCACGCCCGGGTTCACCGGTGCCGACCTCGCAAACGTCCTCAACGAGGCCGCGCTGCTCACGGCGCGCACCAACAAGAAGTTCATCGACGACCACACGCTCGACGAGGCTATCGACCGCGTCGTCGCCGGCCCGCAGAAGCGGACCCGGATCATGTCCGCGGCCGAGCGGAAGATGACCGCCTACCACGAGGGTGGCCACGCGCTCGTCGCGGCGTCGCTCAACCACACCGACCCGGTGACCAAGGTGACGATCCTGCCGCGCGGGCGTGCACTCGGCTACACCATGGTCATGCCGCAGGACGACAAGTACTCCACGACTCGCAACGAGATCCTCGACCAGCTCGCGTATGCGCTGGGCGGCCGGGTCGCGGAGGAGATGGTCTTCCACGACCCGACGACCGGCGCCGCGAACGACATCGAGAAGGCCACCGCCCTGGCCCGCAAGATGGTCACTGAGTTCGGCATGTCGGAGCGG
>Ga0307319_10000241_pt1 | contig 17097 bp, 15 predicted proteins | sample ER_DNA_368_FD_194491 | JGI IMG/M metagenome (GOLD analysis project Ga0307319, IMG submission 194491) | Bulk soil microbial communities from the East River watershed near Crested Butte, Colorado, United States - ER_DNA_368 | ecosystem: Environmental > Terrestrial > Soil > Floodplain | place...
GGGGGAAACCATGTTTCCCCCACGAGCCCCCTTCTTCCAAGCCCGCCTCGGCTCCGCCGAGGATAGGGACCGGACGAACCTCCCGGTTCCCCCCACACCCCCTCCACAGGCTCACAGGCCAAGGACTGGCCTGTGAGCGCGATCCCGATCATCGTCGGCTACGGCCTGCGCGAGGCCCTGCGGCGCAAGGTCTTCGCGGTCGTGCTGCTCCTCACGGCCGGGTTCCTCTTCCTCTACTGGCTCGCCAATCACTACGCCTTTCGCGACGTCGAGAGCATCCAGCCGCCCGTTGGGATCGATTCGCGCACCTTCGCCGGGGCCTTCATGTTCGGCCTCGCGATGTTCGCGACGCTCTTTCTCGGAGTCGTGCTCGCGGTCTTCCTCACGCTCGGCGCCGTGCGCGGAGACGCCGAGCGTGGGCTGCTGCAGCCGCTCATCGTGCGGCCCGTCGGACGACCGACCCTGTTGCTCGCGCGCTGGCTCGGCGCGATCGGCGTCTGCACGCCCTACGTCGTCCTCGTCTACGTCGCGGCCATGCTGATCACCGGCCTGACCGGCCACTGGTGGCCGGATCATACGGTCGTCCCCGCGCTGGAGCTCGCCGCCGGCGTCGCCCTGGTGGCCGCGCTTTCGCTGCTCGGCTCGGTCTTCCTGACGGCGACGGCGAACGGGATCGCGATCTTCATGGTCTTCGGCGCCGGCCTCGTCGCCGGGCTCCTCGGGTCGATCGGCCATGCGCTCTCGTCGCACACCCTCGAGCGCGCGGCGAAGATCGCCTCCTGGGTCGTTCCGTTCGAGGCTCTCTACCAGGACGCGCTGCGACAGATCATCGCCAACACGACCGGCCTGACCGGCTACCTCCTCCAGCTCGGGCCTTTCGGCGGCGCGTACACGGGCGGAGCCGGGGTGCGGCTCTGGGCCTGCGCCTACCTCGTGCTGGTCGCGCTCGCGGCCGCGGCCGGCTTCTCGCGGCGGGACCTGTAGCTCACCACGAGACCTTCCGGCGGCTGCGGGCGAAGGCGACCCACTTCTTCCGCTCCTCCGAGCGCAGCCGTGCGTCCTGCTTCAGCGCGAGGCGCTTGAGCTCGCGCTGCAGCGCCCGGTAGCTCTGCAGCCGCTCGCGCGGGAGACGACCCTCGTCGATCGCCGCCTGCACCGCGCAGCCGGGCTCACGCATGTGGGCGCAGTCGTTGAAGCGGCAGTCCGCCGCGAGCTCGTCCACGTCCGCGAACGCCTCCTGGATGCCCTCGTCCGCGTCCCAGAGCTGAATCTCCCGCAGGCCCGGCGTATCGACGAGCAGCGCGCCGCCCGGGAGGCGGATGAGCTGGCGGCTCGTCGTCGTGTGCCGCCCGCGCCCGTCGTCGGCGATCGCCTTCGTCGCCTGCAGCTCCTGGCCGAGAAGGCGGTTCGCGAGCGTCGACTTCCCGACGCCCGAGGAGCCCAGCAGCGCGATCGTCCGCGCGGGCATGAGGTACGGCGCCAGCTCGTCGAGGCCCTCGCCGGTGACGTTGCTGACAACGTGCACGGAGACGCCCAGCGCGACCTGCTCGACCTCGAGCAGCGCAGGGGGGACGTCTTCGCAAAGGTCCGCCTTCGTCAGCACGAGCGCGGGGGTCGCTCCGCTCTCCCAGGCCAGCGTCAGGTAGCGCTCGAACCGGCGCGGATTGAGGTCGCCGTCGAGCCCGCTCACGACGAAGACGGTGTCGAGGTTCGCCGCGAGCACCTGCGCCTCGGTCTGGGACCAGGCCACCTTGCGAGCGAAGGCGGAGCGGCGCGGCAGAACCGCGTGAATCGTCTCGTCGCGCAGCGCGACCCAGTCGCCCACGGCGGGCAGGTCGGCCGCGGAGGCCGCCTCGTGGCGAAGCCGCCCCGTCACACGGACGCGCAGCTCGCCCCGCTCGGTGAGCACGTCGTACTCGCCGCGGTGCTGGGCGGACACGCGCGCCGGAATGCAGTTGTCGTGTGGCTCGAGCGCGGCCGCGAAGGCGTCGTCCCAGCCGAGGTCTTGCAGATTCAAGCGAGTCTCCTTCCGGAGTAAGTGACCGGAGCGGCCCGAGGCCGGGAAGCTCGCTACAACGGTGTGCTGCGGCTAGCCGGGAGCCTCAGGCTCTGCGTCCGGAGGGTGCAGTCGACGTCATGTCGCACCTCCTTTGCCGAACAGCGAACCGTCAGAGCCTAGCAGCAGCTCAGCGGCGCCACAGGGACGGCGAAGGCCCCGCGCACCCGTAGGTGAGACGGTGACCACGCGTGATCGGATCGACGAGGTAGATGCCCGGCTTCGGGTACCCGTTGCCGCACTCGCCCTCGAAGACCTGCACGACCCGAGAGATAGGCGTCACGCCAGAAGCCAATGTGCAGCGGCGCCGGACGTGAGTGAGGAGGCGCTGTGGCGACGATGCGGCGAGACGCGCTGCGGGTCACTGCGATCGTCGGCGGCCCGGAGCAGCCTGCGCACCGGCCGGGTCTGGCAGCCGCCTGTAACAGCGCCGTAACGGCTACTGCAGCGCGCGAAGCGCCGCGCCGAGGGACTGCCTCGTCTTCAGCACGCCTTCGTAGAGGTCGCCGTGCTCCGCCACCCGCTCGCGCACGACGTCCATCGTGAACGCGGCCGGGTCGAGCGACTCGTCGACCTCCTCCCAGCGCAGCGGCGTCGAGACTGGGGCGCCCTCCTTCGGGCGCACCGAGTAGACCGAGGCGATCGTCTTGCCCTCCCCGTTCTGGTTCGCGTCGATCAGCACGCCCTTCCGCTTCGACTTCGACCACTCCGTCGTGACGAGCCCGCGGTTCGTCGTCGCCAGCGCGCGCGAGACGATCTCCGCGAACTCGCGCGTGTCGTCGTAGCTGTGCCTCCGCTCGACCGGTACGAGAACGTGGATGCCGTCCGCACCGCTCGTCTTCGGGAACGACTTCAGCCCGAGAGCGTCCAGGGCCTCCTTCACGAGCAGCGCAACCTGCACGGTCTCCGGGAAGCCGACATCGGGCGAGGGGTCGAGGTCGAAGAGGACGAAGTCGGGCCGGTCGAGCTTGTCGACCCGCGAGTACCACGTGTTCAGGTCGATGCAGCCCATGTTGACCATCCAGAGCAGCGCGAGCTCGTCGTTCACGAGCGGAGCGTCGATCCGTCGCCGCTGACGCGGCCGGTCGCGGGTCGTCACCTCGAGGTTGACCGTCGGAATCCAGTCGGGCATCCCCGCGGGCGCGTCCTTCTGGAAGAAGTGCTTGCCCTGCCAGCCGTCGGGATAGCGCTTCAGGGTGAACGGCCGGTCGCGCAGGTGCGGCACGACCACCGCCGCCACGTCGCGATAGAACGCGAGCAGGTCGCCCTTGGTGATCCCCTCATCCGGCCAGAACAGCTTGTCGAGGTTCGAGAGCCGCAGCACACGCTTGCCCTTGCGGATCACGTCCGGGATCCCGGCCGGCGGCTCGCCGGGGAGCTCGCGGCGGACCTCGAGCGGGTCCTTGTCCTCGCGCAGCCCCTGGTAGACCGGCGCACGCAGCCGGCCGTCGTGCGTCCACTCGGCGAAGGAGACTTCCGCGACGAGCTTCGGCTCGACCCAGACGACGTCGTCCTTGCGGACGCGCGGCATCTTCGGCACCCGGGGGAAGGGCGAGGTCTTGCGCTCGAGGGGTTTCAGCTTCTTCAGGATTCGCTCGATCTCGGCCTCGTCGAAGCCGGTGCCGACGTTGCCGGCCCACTCCAGGCCGTCAGGGCCGTTCGTTGCGAGCACCAGCGACCCGAACGACCATTCACGCCGCCCCTTGCCGCGGGTGTAGCCGGCGATCACGAACTCCTGCTCGCCGTGCGCCTTGAACTTCAGCCAGTCGCGCGAGCGCTTGCCGGGGAGGTAGCGCGACTCGAGCCGTTTGCCCATGATCCCCTCAAGCCGCTGCTCCTTCGCCGCGCGCATCAGCGCGGGGCCGTCCTCGAACGACTCCGAGAACTGGACGGTGCGGTTGCGCCCGTCGAGGAGCTTCCGCAGTCGGGCGCGTCGCTCCGAGAGGGGCAGGTCGATGATGGGCTCGCCGTCGACCTCGAGCAGGTCGAACACGTAGTAGACGATCGGCGTCCCCGCTTTCGCCTGCTGCATCGCCGAGAAGCTCGGCCGGCCCTCCTCGTCGAGCGCGCAGACCTCCCCGTCGAGCACGCAGTCCGGCGTCTTCAGCGCCTTGACGAGCTCCTTGGCGACGTTCTCGAAGCGCGCCGTGTAGTTCTGGTCCTTGCGCGTGCGCAGCTCGGCCGCTCCACCGGCGAGCCGCGCGACGATGCGGTACCCGTCCCACTTGATCTCGTATTCCCACCCCTCGCCTTGTGGCATGCGCTTTTCGTCCTCGAGCGTCGCGAACATCGGCTTGTACGTGCGCCGTGAGCCGGCGGAGGTCGCGCCGTCGTCCCGCTTGCGGAGCAGCAGCCAGTTCTTCGGGTCGCCGCTGAGCTTCGCGGGGACGAGCGCCCACGTGCCCTCGAGCCTCTTGCCATGGAGCCGGACGGTGAGCCCGCCGTCGCGCTTCTCCTCGACCAGCTCGTAGGTGCCCGAGTCCCAGATCTCGACGCTGCCCGCCCCGTACTGGCCCTCCGGGATCTCGCCCTCGAAGGTCGCGTAGTCGAGCGGGTGGTCTTCGACGTGGACGGCGAGGTGCTGCTGCCCCGGCTCGAGCGGCACGCCCTTCGGCACCGCCCAGCTCGCGAGCGCACCGTCGCGCTCGAGGCGGAAGTCGTAGTGGAGCCGCCGCGCGTCATGCCGCTGCACGACGAAGATCGGCTCGTTCGCCCGGCGCTTGCCGCTGAACGGCTCCGGCGTCTTCTTGCGGTCGCGTTTCCGCTCGTACTCGCGGAGGCTCACGAAGCCTTTTTAGCGCGCGCCCGCTTCCGGGGACGGGCCTTGCGCGTCTGCTTGGTCTTCTCGACCGACTCGCGCAGGGCCGCCATCAGGTCGACGACCTCGCCCTCCGGCTCCTCGTCGGGCTCCGGCAACGGCTTGCCCTTCGCCTTCGCGCGGAGCAGCTGGAGCAGCTCCTTCCGGTAGGTGTCGTCGTACTTCTTCGGGTCGAACTCGGCGCTCAGGTTCTCGACGAGCGACTTCGCCATCTCGACCTCGGGCTTGCGGACCTGCACCTTCCCGTCCGCCTTCTCCGGCTCTCGGATCTCGTCCGCGTAGTACATCGTCTCGAGCACGAGCGTCCCGTTCCAGGGACGCAGCGCCGCGAGATGCTGCTTGTTGCGGATCACGATCTTCGCGATCGCGACCTTGCCCGTCTCCTCCAGCGCGCGCACGAGCAGGCGGTACGGCTTCTCGGCGCCGTCCTGCGGCGCGAGGTAGTACGCCTTGCGGAAGTAGATCGGGTCGATCTGCTCGAGGTCGACGAAGTCGAGGATGTCGATCGTCTTCGTCAGCTCGACGTCCAGCCGGTCGAGATCCTCGTCCTCGAGTGGCACGAAGCTGCCCTTCTCGACCTCGAAGCCGCGGACGATGTCGTCGTTGTCGACGTGCTCGCCCGTGTCGCGGCGGACCTTCTCGTAGCCGATCGGCTGCAGGTCGTGCTTGTCGAGGAAGTGGAAGCGGAGCTCTTTCGACTCCGTCGCGCTGAACATACGCACTGGGACGCTGACGAGGCCGAACGAGATCGTCCCGGTCCAGATCGGGCGGGCCATGGACCCGGACTACCCGCTCCCAGGGGGCGCGAAAACGCGCGCGGGGGTTTGCGCCCGGCGGGTGGAGGAAATACACTTCCCAACTCGGGGTCGTACCGCTTAAAAGGATTCTCCACCTAACGGGGGGTTAGGGTCGAGGCCGGCTACAAGCCGGCTTCGACATGTGTACGGTCGGGGGATAAGCCTGTGGAAGATGTGGAAAAGGGCCGCTAAGCCCGCGATTTCTAGCGGGTTGCGGAGAGCTCGCCGATTGTGCGGAATCGCACACGTCGCTGGCGGCGAAGCTCCTCTCCGGTCTGTCCGTCGAGCAGTTCCAGCGATTCGGCCAACGCATCCCCGAGCAGGCGCGCGGCCTCGTCGCTCTCCGTCTGCGCCCCACCCTCCGGCTCCGGCACGATCGCGTCGATCACGCCGAGCTCGAGGCAATGCAGCGCGTCGGGCTTGAACGCCGCCGCAGCCTTACGCGCCTCGCCGGCGTCGCGCCAGAGGATCGCGGCACAGCCCTCCGGCGAGATCACGGTGTAGATCGCGTTCTCCTGCATCAGCACGCGGTCGGCCAGCGCCGTCGCGATCGCGCCGCCGGACCCGCCCTCGCCGATCACACAGGTCACGATCGGGACATGCAGCCGCGCCATCAGCGCCTGCGAGCGGGCGATCGCCCCACCCTGGCCGTGCTCCTCCGCCGTGATGCCTGGATAGGCGCCCGGGATGTCGACAAGGCTCAGCACCGGGAAGCCGTGACGGTTGGCGAGCTCCATCGCCCGCATCGCCTTGCCGTAGCCCTCGGGATGCGCCATGCCGAAGTTGCGCCGTGTGCGCTCCTTCACGTCGCGGCCCTTCTGGTTGCCGACGAGCACAACCGTGCGGCCGCGAAAGCGACCGAGACCTGCCACGAGCGCGGGGTCGTCGCCGTGCTGGTGATCTCCGTGGAGCTCGAACCAGTCGTCGAGCAGCCGCTCCACGTAGTCGAGCGTGTACGGCCGGTCGGGGTGCCGCGCAAGCTCTACGGAGCGCCAGACCTCCTCGTCGCTCGGCTCGGAGACGATCCGGTCGAGCTGCCGCTGAAGCCGCTCGAGCTCGCCGGAAAGCTTGGCCCCGCGCAACAGCGGCAGGCTCCGGAGACGGCTCAGCTGCTCGCGGAGCCTCAGCTCGGCCTCACCTGCCATCGGCGAAGAGGCGCAGCAGGCGGGCCACGGTCGGGCGCAGCTCGGGTCGGGGGACGATCGCGTCGACGTGCCCGTGGCGGAAGTTCGACTCGGCCAGGCCGAAGTCGTCCGGAAGCTTCTCGCGGGTCGTCTGCTGCACGACGCGCGGCCCGGTGAACGAGAGAAGTGCGCCCGGCTCGGCGATGAGCACGTCTCCGAGGCTGGCGAAGCTCGCGAGCACGCCCGCCGTCGTCGGGTGGGCCATCACGCTGATCACCGTGCCGCCTGCATCGTGCAGATCCTCGACCGCGCACACGGTCTTCGGAAGCTGCATCAGCGAGAGGATCCCTTCCTGCATCCGCGCGCCGCCGGTCGTCGTCACCGAGACGAGCGGCACTCTCCGCTCGGCCGCGCTCTCGCAGGCGCGCGCGAACTTCTCGCCGACGACCCGGCCCATCGAGCCGCCCATGAACCCGAACTCCATCAGCGCAAGCTGGCACGGTTGCTCCTCGATCGCGGCGCGGCCGATCACCATTGCCTCGCCGAGGCCGGTCGAGAGCTCAGCTTCGGCCAGGCGCTCGGTGTAGGGCCGCAGGTCGAAGAAGTCGAGCGGGTCGTCCGAACGGAGCTCCGCCGCCTCCTCTACGAAGCTGTCCTCGTCGGTCAGCTGCCGGATCCGCTCGTGGGCGTGAACCGGGAAATGGTGGCCACAGTGCGGGCAGACGTTCAGGTGCGCCGCGAGCTCGTCGTCGCGGTAATGGGAGCCGCAGCGTGGGCAGGTGTTCGGATGCGGGCGGGCGCCGTCCTGCGGCGGCACATGCCGGTGCTCGATGGAGACGTCAATCCGCTCGGACACGACTTCGCGAGTTTAGACCTGCGGCCGCGGCTCGGAGTTACAGGCCCAGCGCCAGGGCCAGCCGCGTGAGCGGCTCGACGTTGGCGGGCTCCGCGGCAAGGCCGCTGAAGCCGGCGCCCAGCACCGAGGTCCGCTCGCGAATCCGTTGCAGCAGCTCCTCAACCTCGTCGAGCAGTAGCCCGCCGGGCTCGGGCATGAACGGATGGATCTTTCCCGGCTCGAGCGCATCGACGTCGAGCGCGACGTAGGCGCCCTCCGTTCCATCGAGCGCCTGCTCGAGCTCGGCCCCCTCGGTCCGCAAGGCGATCGAGGCGACGAACTCGCGCTCCGGGGGGTCGAGGCTGCGCGCCCCGAGCAGGATCGCGTCCTGCGGGTCGACCGCGCCCGAGTCGAGGATCATCCGCAACGGCATTCCCCAGAGGTTCCCCGAGGGTGAGGTCTCCGGGGTGTTCAGGTCGCCGTGGGCGTCGAACCAGACGAGCGCGATCCGGCCGTTCCGCGCCGCGAGCGCTTCGACCGCGCCGATGTGGGCGCAGCAGCAGCCGCCCAGCACGAGCGGGCGCTCCGGGAGGTCGATCGCGACGGCAAGGGTCTGCTCGTCCAGCGTCTCCTCCTCGACGACGGCGGCCTCGGGATACGGCAGCGGCAGGCGGCCCGCCTCGGCCATCGACTCGCCGCCCTCGCCCCAGGCCTGCGGCACGCGCACGAGCCCGGCACCGAACTCGCGACCGCAGGCATGGCATTCGTAGCCCGGGCCGATCGCGACCGCGGTGTAGGTGCGGCAGTCGGGGCAGCGGGCGCGCAGGCGGCTCACAACGTCTTCTCGTAGGTGTCGTTGCGCCGGACGGCGTGCATGCCGGCCCGCTCGTAGAGCCGGACGGCGCCGGTCGTGTTCTCGGCGTCCACACCGAGCCCGACCCGCGTCGCGCCGCGGTTGCGAAAGTCGCGGAACGAGTGCCGGAGCAGCGCCGTGCCGAGGCCCCGCTTGCGCCACGGCGGCCGCACGCCGAGGACTCCGATCCAGCCGAACTCCGGATCGCCGGAGAAGTGCCACGCGTTCAGCGAGATCGCCGCGAGCTCGGCGCCGTCGTCGACGAGCCACCAGAGCGACGCGTCGAAACCGTGGTGGTCGACGGTGAACCGGCGCCAGTCCTCCAGCGGCTGCCGCCGGAAGTCCCAGTGGTCGGCGAAGGCGTCCATGTTGGCCTCGTAGACGCGTTCCTCCTCGCCCGCCCGGAAGTTCCTCGGCATGAGATCGTCGGGCCACTCCGGCTCCGGAAGGTCATCCGTCAGCTCGATTCGCATCTGGAACGAGTGCCGGACCGGCCGCCAGCCCGTGCTTGCGTAGACGTTGCGCAGCACGGGCTCGTCGCCCTGGGTGTAGCCGCGGAGAACCGCCCCAGGGCCGGCCGCGGCCCGTGCGCGCTCCTCCGCCGTGGCGACGAGCGCCTCCGCGACCTCCCCGTCCAGTGTCCGGATGTCGACGTTGAAGCGGCCACCCTCCTCCTCGGCCACGTCCAGGTAGCCGGCGAGACGGCCGTCGCGCTCCGCCACCCGGATCCAGACCTTCGGGTTCGAGAACCAGCTGCGGATCTCGTGCTCGCTCAGCTCGACCTCGCCGAACGAGGCCTGCGCATGCTCGTCGATCAGCGCCCGGAGCGCCGGCGCCTCGTCCTCCTGCGGGGCCCGAAGCTCGACGGTCATGCGGGCACGACCTCCTCGAGCGCGTCGGCCAGGGGTGCAAGATCACGGAGCTCGCGCGTCGGCTCCGGGCCCGTCCGCTCGTCCAGGCGGTTGATCCAGACGGACGGCAGCCCGAGCTCGTTCGCGGGTGCGATGTCGTGGAAGAGGCTCGCGGCGACGTGCACGTCGGGAGGGCGGCCGACACGCTCCTCGAAGGCCCGCCAGTGCCCGAGCGCCGGCTTGTACGAGCCGATCTCGGACGCCACGATCGCGACCTCGAACGGCACGCCGAGCTGCTCCATCGACGCCTCGATGAAGTCGCGGTCGGTGTTGGAGAGGATCGCCAGCTTCCAGCCGCGCTCGCGGACCTCCTCGAGCGCCTGCCGGACCTCCGGGAAGGGCTGCCAGCCCGGCAGCGATCGGGCGAGGGCGTCCTCCTCGTCAGGCGGCGCGGCGAGCCCACGCATCGCCTCGGTCAGAACCTCGCGATAGGTGCGCGTCCCGTCGGCCTCGAGCTCGCGTTCGAGCACGTGGTAGCGCACGAGCAGCGCATCGGCGCGCTCCTCTCCGAACACACGCGCCAACTCGCCGCGGATTCCGCCGTTCCAGTCGATCAGCGTGCCGTAGCAGTCGAATGTCGCCCAGCGCTCGCCCGCCACGCCGCGATCGTACCCGGTGACTAGCATCCCACCGCATGCGTTTCGGGGTCGCCGTGCTGCTAGCTGCCGTCTGCCTGAGCGGATGCGGCTCCTCCAAGCAGAGCTCGGAGGCGGGCCCGCCGCACATGACCGGATTACCGGTCCACAGCAAGCTCCTCGGCCGAACCCTCACCGGGCTGCTCGTGACGCCCTCAGGCGGCGGGCAGGACCGACCGCTGCTCGTCTTCCTGCACGGCTACGGCGCAGCTCCGAGCGACACGCTCGATCACGCGTTCCTCTCTGCGCTGCCCCGGCTCGGCGACCGCGCGCCGGTGGTGTTCCTGCCCGAAGGCGACGTGGGCTGGTGGCACGATCGCGCCGAGGGCGCCTGGGGCTCCTACGTCCTGCGGGAGGCGATTCCGGCGGCCCTCGCGCGCAGCGGCGCCGACCGGAGCCGCATCGCGATCGGCGGGATCTCGATGGGCGGCTTCGGCGCGCTCGACCTTGGCCGGAAGCCGGATCGGTTCTGCGCCGTCGGCGGGCACTCGCCGGCCGTCTACACCCGCGGCTCGGACGACATCTCCTTCGGGTTCGACAACGCCGCAGACTTCGCACGACACGACCTGATCGGAATCGCCGCCAGGAAGTCGCCCTACGACGCGCCCGTCTGGATCGACGTCGGCAGGCAGGATCCACTCCACACGACCGACTGGCTGCTCGCCCGCGAGCTACGGGAGCACGGCGCCGACGTCACGTTCCACGCCTGGCCGGGCGGCCACGAGGGCCGCTACTGGGACGCGCACTTCCCGCAGTACCTCGAGTTCTACGCTGACGCCTGCGGATAGTCCTCGAACCGGCGCGCGCGCTCACCCCGAGAGAGATCATGGGCAGGTGCTTCGCAAGACGGTCACCGTCCTGTTCTGCGACGTCACCGGCTCGACCGCGCTCGGTGAGTCGATCGATCCTGAGGCGCTTCGTGCGCTGCTCGTTCGCTACTTCGAGCGGATGAGGGCAATCGTCGAGCGACACGGCGGAACGGTCGAGAAGTTCATCGGCGATGCGGTCATGGCGGTCTTCGGCGTGCCGACCGCGCACGAGGACGACGCGCTGCGCGCGGTCAGGGCAGCGGCGGAAATGCGCGATGCGCTTCCCGAGCTCGGACTCCAAGCCCGCATCGGGCTCAACACCGGCGTGGTCGTCACCGGCACCGAGGAACGCCTGGACCGGGGACGCGGTCAACGTCGCTGCGCGCCTCGAGCAGGCGGCGAAGCCGCGGGAGGTGCTGCTCGGCGAGCCAACGCTCGCGCTGGTTCGCGAGGCGATCGAGGTCGAGCCGGTCGCGCCGCTCGAGTTGAAAGGAAAGGCGGAGCCGGTCGCCGCCCACCGGCTCGTACACGTCGGCGAGGCACCCGAGCGCCGGCACGAGACGCCCTTCGTCGGGCGCGACCGAGAGCTCACGCTGATCCGCGAGACGTGGGAGCGGGCGCTGACGGAGGAACGTTGCGAGACGGTCACGATCGTCGCCGCCGCGGGCGTCGGGAAGTCGCGGCTGGTGGCCGAGGCTCTGGCTCCGATCGACGCAGCGGTCGCGCGCGGCCGGTGCCTCCCCTATGGCGAAGGCATCACCTACTGGCGGGTGATCGAGGTTCTGAAGCAGCTCGACCCAGTGCCTCCCGACGAAGAGGCAGCGGCCGCGATCCGCTCGCTGCTCGACGCGGGCGAGACACCCGCCTCAGCCGAGGACATCGCCTGGGCCTTCCGGAAGACGCTCGAGCACGCCGCCTCGCGGCAGCCGCTCGCGGTCGTGCTCGACGACATCCACGCCGGCGAGGACACCTTCCTCGACCTGGTCGAGCACGTGGCGCTCCTTTCGTCCGGCTCGCCGATCCTGCTCCTCTGCATGGCGCGGCCTGAGCTGATCGAGCGCCGCCCTGCCTGGCCGGTGCTCGTCCAGCTGGAGCCGTTGCACCCGGAGGACGTCGAGCGGCTGATCCCGGCTCGGCTCGAAGGCTCCCTGCGCGACCGGATCTCACGGGCCGCGGGCGGAAACCCGCTCTTCGTCGGCGAGATGCTCGCCATGGCCCACGCCGAGGACGGCGGCGGTCGTCCCGCCGTCGCTCCAGGCGTTGCTGGCCGCGCGGCTCGACCAGCTCGAGGCCCCCGAGCGGGCCGTGCTCGAGTGCGGTGCGGTCGAGGGCGAGCTGTGACGCCGCGCCTGGCCGCGCTCGTTCGCAAGGAGCTGATCGCGCCCGACAAGGCCCTGGTTCAAGGCGAGGACGGCTTCCGTTTCCGCCATCTCCTGATGCGCGACGCTGCGTACGACGCGCTGCCGAAGGCCGCACGCGCGGACCTCCACGCACGCTTCGCAGGTTGGCTCGAAGGCACGGGACCGCCGTCGTCGAGCTGGACGAGCTCCTCGGCTACCACCTGGAACAGGCCGTCCACTACCGCAGAGAGCTGGGGCGGGAGGACGAGGAGCTCGCAGCGGCAGCGCGAGAGCGTCTGACCGCCGCCGGCCGGCGGGCGCTCGGCCGACTGGACTTCGGCAGCTCCGTCAGACTCCTCGACCGCGCCGCGGCCCTCGTGCCGCCGTCCGAGCTCGACCTCGCCCTGGAGACCGACCTCATCGACGCGCTCTCCTGGGACACCAAGACCGAAGAGGCCCTGGGCCGCGCGCGGTCCCTGGCCGAGCGCTCGGGTGCTGTGGGCGACCGTGTCGGCGAGCTGTGCGCGAGGATCCACGAGGCGGCCCTGCGCATCTCCGTCGAGCCGACGGGCGCCGCCGACGCACTGGAGGCGCTCGTCGCCGAGGCACTGCCGGTGTTCGAAGTGGCCGGCGACGAGCTCGCGCTCCGGATCGCCTACCGGGCGCTCGGCACCGTCGCCAACATGCGGGCGCAGATGGACCGGATGGCCGCCGCATACGCAGAGGCAAGGGCCCACGCTGCGACGGCAGGCGGGACGACTCTCGTCGGCTACCAGGGCCATGGGCACTTCCACGGGTCGACCCCGCTCGGCGAACTGCTCGCCTGGCAGAGCGAGCAGGATCCACGGGAGCAGCGGTCCTACTGGCTGCGGACGTTCCGCATGGCGGCGCTCGCGATGCTCGGTCGGCTCGACGAGGCGCGGGCACTGCTCGACGGGCTCCGCGAGGAGCTGATCGAGCGTGGCGCAAGGAGCGTGCTCGCAGCCGTCGAGGGCTACTCCATCGACATCGAGCTTCTTGCCGGCGATCCCGCGGCCGCGGCCGCGGCGGGACAGAACAGCTGCCGCATCCACGAGGAGCTCGGTCACTCGTCGGAGCTCTCCACGGTTGCAGCCGGCTTGGCGCGCACGTACTGCGACCTGGGACGTTTTGACGAAGCCGAGCGCTGGGCCGCCCACGCCGTGCAGGTCGGCGCAAGCGACGACGCGTCGACGCAGATGCTCAGTCGCGACGCTCTAGCGATCGTCCACGCGCGTCGCGGGCAGCATGCGGAGGCCGAGCGCCTCGCGCGGGAGGCGGTCGAGATCGGCGAACAGACCGAGGCGCTCAACGCTCAGGCGGATACGTACGCCGACCTCGGGGAGGTCCTGATGCTCGCCGGCCGACGTGAGGAAGCCGTCGAGGCTCTCGAGAACGCGTTGGCCCGCTACGAGGCCAAGGAGAACGTCGTCAGGGCCGGCCGCATGCGCGAGCGCCTCGCGACGCTACGGACAGAAGTCGGCTAATCCTCGAAGCGGCGGAAGACGACGGTCGCGTTGTGGCCGCCGAAGCCGAACGAGTTCGAGACCGCCGTGCGGACGTCCGCCTCCCGGGACTCGTTCGGGATGTAGTCGAGGTCGCACTCCGGATCGGGGTCCTCGTAGTTGATCGTCGGCGGCAGCACGCCGCGCTCGATGGCAAGGATCGAGAACATCGCCTCGACCGCGCCCGAGGCGCCGAGGCAGTGGCCGGTTGCGCCCTTCGTGGACGAGACCGGCGTCTTGCGGGCGTTCTCCTCGCCGAGCGCGAGCTTGATCACGCGCGTCTCGGCCGCGTCGCCCAGCGGAGTCGAGGTGCCGTGCGCGTTGATGTAGTCGACCTCGCCCGGGTCGATTCCCGCGTCGCCGAAGGCCATCGTCATCGCGCGCGCCGGGTTCTCGCCCGACGGATCCGGCTCGGTGATGTGCTGCGCGTCGGAGGAGACGCCGTAGCCGAGCAGCTCCGCGTAGATCTTGGCGCCGCGGGCCCGGGCGCGCTCGAGCTCCTCCAGCACGACAACCGCCCCCGCCTCGCCCATCACGAAGCCGTCGCGACCGGTGTCGAAGGGCCTGCTCGCCTTCTCCGGAGCGTCGTTCCGGCGCGAGAGCGCGCGCATCGCGCTGAAGCCGGCGATGCCGACCTCGGTGATCGGCGCCTCGGTGCCCCCGCAGAGCATGACGTCGGCACGGCCCAGCCTGATCGCGTCGAGCCCGTCGCCGATCGCCATGTTCGAGGCCGCGCACGCGGTGCACTGCGAGCTCAGTGGGCCCTTTGTCCCGAGCTGCATCGAGACCCAGGCCGCGCCCATGTTCGGAATGATCTCCGGGATCGAAAACGGGTTCACGCGGTCGGGCCCGCGCTCGAGCAGCTCGTCGTAGCAGTCCTGGAACGCCCGCAGGCCGCCGATCCCGGTCGCTATTGCGGCGCCGATCCGGTCGGACTCGGCCTCGATCGCCAGACCTGAGTCGGCCTCTGCCTGCCGCGCCGCAGCGACGATCAGGTGCGCGAACCGGTCCATGCGACGCGCTTGCTTGCGGTCGATGAACTCGGTCGGGTCGAAATCCGTCACCTCGCAGGCAAAGTGAACGGCGTAGTCGCTCGAGTCGAACTGCGTGATCTCGGCGGCGCCCGAGCGCCCGTCGACCAGGGTCTTCCAGCTCGTCTCGACGTCGTTGCCGAGCGGGGTCACCGCGCCGAGGCCGGTGATCACGACCCTGCGCCGTCCGTTGAGGCCGAATCCGCTCTCCATCACATTCCGAGTCCGCCGTCGACGAGAAGCACCTCGCCCGTGATGAACGCGGCCTCGTCGGAGCAGAGGAAGCGTACCGCCCCTGCGACATCCTCAGGATCGCCCAGCCGGCCGAGCGGCGTGTTCGAGAGCATCGCCTGCTGCGCCTCCTCCGGAAGCACGTCGGTCAGCCGCGTGTTCACGTAGCCGGGCGCGACGACGTTGGCGCGCACGTTTCGGCTGCCGAGCTCCCGGGCGAGGGACTTGGTGAAGCCGATGATCCCGGCCTTGGAGGCGCCGTAGTTCGTCTGGCCCCAGTTGCCGTGGAGGCCGACGATGCTGGAGACGTTTACGATCGAGCCGGCGCGCTTCTTCATCATCCCGCGGACGGCGGCGCGGCAGGTGTAGAAGACCGACGAGAGGTTGGTCTCGACCACGTCCCGCCAGTCCGCGTCGGGCATCCGCGCCAGGAGGCCGTCGCGCGTCAGGCCGGCGTTGTTGACGAGGATGTCGAGCTCGCCGGCCTCCTCGACGAGCCGCTTCGCCTGCTCGGGGTCGGAGACGTCGGCCTGCACCGCCCGGCCACCGGCCTCCTTCGCAACCGCGTCCGCCTCCTCGGCGCCGGAGTGGTAGCCCACGACGACCTGCGCGCCGCCGCGCGCGAGCTCGAGCGCGATAGCGCGGCCGATGCCCCGCGAGCCGCCCGTCACCAGAGCCGTCTTTCCCTGCAGCAAACAGAACTCAGACACGCGGGTCGGTGCTTTGTGGCGTGCCGCGGAGGGGCGAAGCCCCGGAGTCTGCGCGGGTTCTGTTACGCAGAGCTCAATCTCTCCCGGAGCTTCTCGAGCGAGGCCAGGTCGCCGACCGGGATCGCCTTCACGCTTCTGTCGATCCTCTTCAGTAAACCGGTCAGGACGTTGCCCGGCCCGACCTCGACGAAGACCTTCACGCCCTGGCGCATCAGCTCGCGCGCCGCCTGGGTGAAGCGCACTGGGGCGGTCAGCTGCTCGACGAGGAGCGCGGCCATCCTCTGCGCGGGCTCGATCTTCGCGGTCACCGTCGAGACGAACGGCGCGATCGGGTCGTTGATCTTCGCGCGCTCGATCGCCGGCCGCAGCCGCTCGGCCGCCCGCTCGATCAGTGGGCTGTGGAAGGCTCCGGAGACGCGCAGCTTGACCGTCCGGCGCGCCCCCTCACGCTCCGCCTCGCTGCAGCACTCGTCCACCGACGGGTTCTGGCCCGAGATCACGATCTGGCCGGGGCAGTTGTAGTTCGCCGGCCACACGTTCGCGATCCGCGCGCAGAGCTGCTCGACGACCTCGTCGTCGAGACCGAGGATCGCCGCCATCGAGCCGGGGTTCTCGCGCGCCGCCTCGGCCATCGCGAGCCCACGCTCCCGGACGAGCATGATCGCGTCGTCGGTCGAGAGCGCCTGCGCGGCCGCGAGGGCCGCGAACTCGCCGACCGAGTGGCCGACGACGAAGTCAGGCTCGAAGCCGTCCGCGCGCAGGGCCGCGAGCACGGCGAGGCTCGTGGCGACGAGGGCGGGCTGCTGCACCTCCGTCTGGACGAGCTCTTCCTCCGGAGCCTCGAAGCAGAGTCGTACGAGATCGAGCCCGGAGGCCTCGCTCGCCCGGGTGTACACCTCCATCGCCGCCGGCACCGCGAGGGCGATCTCCCGGCCCATGCCCGCTTCGAGCGAGCCCTGGCCGGGGAAGCAGAATGCGATCTTCTGGCCGTTCATCCCGTTCCTCCGTCAGTCCATTCGATCAAACCGGAGCCCCATGTGAGCCCGGCACCCATCCCCGTCATCAGCACGAGCTGCCCCGCGCGTAGCCGTCCGTCCGCCTTCGCATCGGCAAGCGCCAGCGGAATCGACCCCGACGATGTGTTCCCGTAGCGGTCGACGTCAATCACGGTCTTCTCTTCCGGGATCCCGAGCCTCTGCCGCGCGTGCTCGATGATCCGCACGTTTGCCTGGTGCGGCACGTAGACGTCCACGTCGTCGATCGTGCGACCGCATTCGGCCAGCACCGCCTCGGCCGAGCTGACGAGGACGCGCGTCGCGAACTTGAAGACCTCCCTGCCGTTCATCTTCACGAAGTGCAGGTGCTCGGCCACGGACTCCGCGGTGGCCGGCGCGCGTGAGCCGCCGGCCGGGAGGTAGAGCTGC
>Ga0307319_10000244_pt1 | contig 16983 bp, 11 predicted proteins | sample ER_DNA_368_FD_194491 | JGI IMG/M metagenome (GOLD analysis project Ga0307319, IMG submission 194491) | Bulk soil microbial communities from the East River watershed near Crested Butte, Colorado, United States - ER_DNA_368 | ecosystem: Environmental > Terrestrial > Soil > Floodplain | place...
GCCGGCCGCGCGATCGGATGGCGTGGTGGTGCGTACGGAGTTTTCGCTCATCTCGACGGGCACCGAGATGATGAAGATCAACGAGAGCAAGCTGTCGCTTATCGGCAAGGCGCGCGCCCGGCCCGATCAAGTCAAAAAGGTTATGCAGTCGGTGTCCCAGCAGGGCCTGCGCGCCACCTATCGGAAAGTCAGCGACCGGCTCGACTCCTACACCCCGCTCGGCTACTCGCTGTGCGGCGCGGTCATTGAGGTGGGCGCCGGCGTAGAGCATCTGGCTGTCGGTCAGCGGGTGGCCTGCGCCGGCAACAACTACGCCCTCCATGCCGAGTACAACTGGGTCCCACACAACCTGTGTGTCCCCGTGCCGGAAAGCGTCACCTCTGAGCACGCCGCATTTACCGCCGTCGGCGCCATCGCCATGCATGGCTACCGACAGTCGGAGGCGCGGCTGGGAGAGACCGCCTGCGTTATCGGGCTCGGCCTGGTTGGCCAACTGCTCTCGCAGATCCTGCGGGCTGCAGGGGTCAATGTGGTCGGCCTGGACCCGTCGCCTGAGCGGTGCCAGCTAGCCGAGCGGATGGGCGCGGCCACCTGTCGCTCACCCGACCCGACCGGTCGTGGCGCGGTGCTGGCAACGCTGGCCGCCCTCACTGACAGCGCCGGGGCCGACCACGTCTTCCTGACGGCCGGCGGCGACACCAACCAGCCTGTGGAGGTCGCCGTCGAGCTGGCGCGTGACCGGGCGCAGGTCGTCGACATCGGTAAAGTCCGCCTCGATCTGCCCTGGACCGAGTACTACGCCAAGGAGCTGGACGTCCGCTTCTCTCGCTCCTACGGCCCCGGACGCTACGACCCGACCTACGAAGAGGGTGGGGTCGACTATCCGATCGGGTATGTCCGCTGGACCGAGCGGCGGAACATGGCCTGCTTCCTGGATCTGGTGGCCGAGGGACGGCTGGACCTCGAGCCGCTCGTCTCGGCGGTGCTGCCGTTCGACGATGCGGTCGGCGCGTACGAGCGGATCCAGCGCGGCGAACAAGGCGGTGTCGGCCTGCTGTTCCGCTATTCGCCCAATGGGTCGCTGCAACGCCGGCTGTCCACCTCGGCCCCGTCCAGCCGCCCCGTCCCTCGACCGGTCGTTCATCTCGGCGTCATCGGGGCCGGCAACTACGCAACCAGCATGCTCCTTCCGCACCTGCAGAACCGCAGCGACGTCCGACTGATCGAGGTGGCGACTGCCACCGGCCTATCGGCCACTAACGCCCAGCGCAGGTTCGGCTTTGAGCGCTGCTCGACCGACTACCGGGGCCTGCTGGACGACGAGGCAGTCGACGCGGTGGTGATCGCCACACGCCATCACGCGCATGCGGCCATGGTCTGCGAGGCTCTGCGAGCCGGCAAGGCGGTGTTCGTCGAGAAGCCCCTGGCCGTCGACTCGGACCAGATGCAGGCGATCCTGGCGGCTGTCGGCGACAGCGGAAACGACAGGCTGATGGTCGGCTTCAACCGCCGCTTCGCGCCGCTGCTGGTCGACCTCAAGGGCGACTTCGGCGCCCGCCGGGGTCCGATGCAAGTCCGTTACGACGTCAATGCCGGGCGGCTGGAAGCGGGTAGCTGGTACGCCCAGCCTGAAGAGGGCTCACGCCTGGTCGGCGAGGGGTGTCACTTCATCGACACCGTCTCCTGGTGGCTCGACCAGGACCCGGTCGCGGTGTTCGCCGCGGCCACTGGCGATCCCGACGACACCGCGAGCACACTGCTGTATCCCGACGGGTCCGTAGCCACCATCGCCTACCAGACGGGCGGCGACTCCCGCGCGCCCAAAGAGTTGCTCCAGGTGACCGGGGACCGGCAGCTAGCCCGGCTGCATAACTTCCAACGTTCCGAGCTGTGGCGGAGTGGCCACCGCCAAGTTCGCCGGTCCCGCAGCGGCATCGATAAGGGCCAGAAGCAGGAGCTCGAGGCCTTCGTAATGGCCGTCGCCGAGGCCCGCGCCATGCCCATCCCCTTGGAGTCGCTGGTGGCCACCACGCTGGCTACCTTCGCCGCCCGCCGCAGCTTGGCCAGCCGCCGCCTGGAGTCCGTGGCCAGCGACGTGCAGGACGGGGCGGACGCCGGCCGGGTGGATGAGGAAGGCTCCCGGACATGAAGTTTGGGTGGTACGCGCACCGGCTGGCCAGTATGTCGGCAGCTGAGATCGCCCGCCGTACCCGCGACGAGCTAACCAGGCGCGGCTGGCGTGGGCGTCAGGTCACTGACGCCGCCGCCGACCCGACCGGCACGCCGGTCCCCAATCCAGCCTTCGCGGCCCGGTTGCCCCCGGACGGGGACGTCCCCGAGGAGGGCCGGATCCGGCTCAAGGAGGCCGCCGACGGGCTGCTCGGGGGACACTGGCCGGTGCTCGCCCGCGAGCGCGACGACATGGTCCCAGCACCGGACTGGTTCCTGGACCCGACCACCGGCCGGCGCGCGCCTGATCGGACCTACTGCTTCGACATCGACTACCGCGATCTGGCCACGGTCGGGGACGTCAAGCAGGTGTGGGAACCGTCCCGCCACCAGCACCTGACGGTGCTGGCGGCCGCCTACTATCTCGACGGCGATGAACGCTACGCCCAGGCCGTTGCCACCCAGCTCCTCTCTTGGTGGGCCGCAAACCCGTTCCTGTCCGGCATTCACTGGACCAGCGGCATCGAGCTCGGCCTCCGGTTGCTGTCCTGGGTTTGGATCCGCCGGCTCCTGGACGGTTGGCGCGGGGCCGAACCGCTGTTTGAGGGCAACCACAGCTTCCTGCAGCAGCTCCGCCACCACCAGGAGTGGCTGGCCCGGCTCCCCAGCCACGGGTCGTCCGCCAACAACCACCTTCTAGCCGAGATGGCCGGGCAGTTCGTCGCAAGCTGCGCGTTCCCCTGGTTCCCGGAGAGCACCGCTTGGCGCGAGACGGCTGCCGCCACGCTCCAGCGTGAGCTGCCACGCCAGACCTTCGCCTGCGGCCTGAACCGCGAGCTGGCCACCGAGTACCACGGCTTCGCACTTGAGCTGGGTCTGGCAGCCGCCTTGGAGGGCGAGCTGGCCGGTCACCGGCTGGGCGGCCCCACTTGGGACACCCTGCGGCGCATGACCGACGCTCTGGCCGCCGTCGTGGACGTGTGTCTACGCCCGCCCCGCCAGGGCGATGGTGACGATGGCCACGGTCTGCTGCTGGATGGCCCCGACTATGATCGCTGGGCCTCCCTGCTCGCCACCGGGGCGGCGCTCTTCGGGCCGGTCGCCTGGTGGCCGATCGAGGCAGGAGGCGACGTGCGCACCGCGCTGTGGACCCGGCTCGCGAGTCGGCCGCTCGCTGGCGAGGCGCGGCCCAACCACCGGCCGTCGCTATTCCCTGACGCCGGCATGGCAATTCTTCGTGACCACGATGGCAGGCAAGACGAGCTGTGGTGTCGGGCCGACCACGGCCCCCACGGGTACCTGTCTATCGCTGCCCATGCACATGCCGATGCACTGGCGATCGAATTCCGGGTGGGTGGAATCGACCTGCTTGCCGACCCGGGCACGTACTGCTACGGGGCCGAACCGACCTGGCGCTCCTATTTCCGCTCCACTGTGGCCCACAACACTATGCAGGTCGACGGAGTCGACCAGTCTGTGGCTGCCGGCCCCCACCTGTGGACTCGCCACGCCCGAGCCCTTCTGGAGCGTACAGCTGGGCTGGACGGCGGCCCGGTGGCCGAATGGCGCGCCGCTCACTACGGTTACCGCCGCCTGCGTCCGCCGGCTGTTCACCGCCGGAGCATCTGGCTGGACCGGCGAGCGCGCCAGCTTGTCATCGAGGACCGCCTCGAAACGGCCGGCGCCCATAAATGCCGCCTGGCCTTCCACCTCGGCCCTGCGGTCGCCTGCACGCTGGAGGATGGTCAGGCCAATCTGGAGTGGCCCGCCGATTGCGGCCATCGAACCGTCACCATGGCCCTGCCCGATGAGTTGGTCTGGCAGCGCCTTGAAGGCCAGACGGACCCGCCGGCGGGCTGGTACTCGCCATCCTTCGGCGTGCGTATGCCTACGGTCACCCTGCTCGGGACCGGCCGGATCGGCCGCAACCAGGCATTGACCACCGTCCTTCAGCTGCACCCTGGGAGCACATCATGAGGATCAGCGTGTTTGGCCTCGGCTACGTCGGCGCCGTTTCGGCCGCCTGCCTGGCCGCCGACGGCCACACCGTACTCGGCGTCGACACAAACCCAGTCAAGGTCGATCTACTGAACCAGGGCCACGCGCCGGTTATCGAGGCGGGGCTCGGCGAACTCATTGAGGAAGGCGTGCGCACCGGCCGCCTATGCGCCACGACCGATTGCGATGCGGCGGTCAGCGCGACCGATCTCGCGTTTGTCTGCGTCGGGACGCCCAGCAACGGCAACGGCAGCCTCAATCTCACCTACCTGCGCCGGGTGGCCGGTGACATCGGGCAGGCAATCCAGCGCCGGCGGTCGCCCATCGTCGTAGTGATCCGCAGCACGGTGCTGCCGGGCACGACCCGCCAGGTGCTGCTGCCCGAGCTCGAGCGCGCCGCTGGCCTGCCGGTAGCGGTCGCGGTGTACCCAGAGTTCCTGCGCGAGGGCACCGCCATCCGCGACTACCATGAGCCGCCCAAAGTGGTCGTTGGCGCCGTCGATGAGGCGGTCCTCGACCTGGTCACTCCTATCGCAGCGCGCCCCGGGGCACCACTGGTCCAGACCGACCTGGAGTTGGCCGAGATGGTCAAATATGCCGACAACGCGTGGCACGCTCTTAAGGTCACGTTCGCCAACGAGATCGGCAGCTTGGCCAAGGCCCAAGGGCTGGACGGCCAGCGGGTCATGGACATCTTCTGCGCCGATACCAAGCTGAACCTGTCCCCGGTCTACCTGCGCCCCGGCTTCGCCTTCGGCGGGTCCTGCCTGCCCAAGGACGTTCGGGCCCTGCGCTACCAGGGTCGCGCCCTGGATCTGGACCTGCCGGTACTCAATGCAATCCTGCCAAGCAACTCCCAGCAGCTCGACCGGGCGTTCCGGCTGGTGGCCGACGGCGGAGCCCGCCAGGTTGGCATCCTGGGGCTTGCGTTCAAGGCGGGCACCGACGATCTGCGTGAGAGCCCGATGGTCGAGGTGGTGGAGCGGCTGATCGGCAAGGGCTACGACGTCAGCATCTACGACGCAAACGTCAACCTGGCCAAGCTGGTCGGCGCGAACAAGAGCTACATTCTCGAGCAGATCCCCCACATCTCCGACCTGATGGTTTCCAGCATCGACGAAGTGCTCGACCGCGCCCGCACTCTGGTGATTGGCAACAACGACCCCGCCTTCCGGGATGTCGCTGAGAGCCCCCGGCCCGGGCAGCGGGTCGTCGATCTCGTCCGCGTTGTCGACCGGCGCAGCGATGGGGATGGTTACGATGGCATCTGCTGGTAGGCTCCGCCGGGTTCTGATCGTCGTCCAGAACCTGCCCGTCCCCTTCGACCGGCGGGTATGGCTGGAGGCCACCACCTTGGCGAGAGCCGGTTACCAGGTGAGCGTTATCTGCCCCAAGGCCAAGGGCTTCACCCGATCATTCGAGGTACTCGAGGGCGTGCACATCTACCGGTACCGGCTGCCGGTAGACGCCAAGGGTGCGATGGGCTTCGTGGCCGAGTTCCTCTGGTGCTTTATGCGCACGGCCATGAAATCGCTGCGAGTGGCCGTGGCCGGGCGTGGCTTCGACGTGCTCCACGTCTGCAACCCACCAGAGACTTACTGGCTCCTCGGCCGCTTCTGGCAGCTGTTCGGCAAGCGGTTCCTATTCGACCACCACGATCTCTCGCCCGAGATGTACCAGGCCAAGTTCGGCTCCTCCGGCGGGCTGGCCCTGGCCGGCCTCCGGTTTCTGGAGCGCAAGACCTTCCAAACGGCCGACCTGGTGATCACGACCAACGAAAGCCATCGGCGGATCGCCATCGAGCGAGGCGGGATGGCACCGTCCGACGTCTACGTGGTGCGGTCCGGGCCCGATCTGGAGCGCCTGACCCGGTACCCACCCGACGTGACCTGGCGCAACGGCAGGCGCTACCTGGTCGTCTACCTGGGTGAGATCTGCAAGCAGGATGGGGTGGAACATCTGGTGCGGGCGATGCGGCTGCTCCAGGACGAGCTGGGCCGCAATGACGTCCACTGCGTGCTGGTCGGGGGCGGCCCCCACCAGCCAAGCATCAAAGCCTATGCCGAGGAGCTCGGGGTGGCCGAGCTGTGCACGTTCACCGGCCGGGTGAGTGACGACGACCTCTGCCGCATCCTGTCCTCGGCCGACCTCGGCGTCGACCCGGACCCCAAGAACGACTGGTCAGACAAGAGCACGATGAACAAGATCATGGAGTACATGTTCTTCGGGCTGCCCATTGTTGCCTACGACCTCACCGAGCACCGTGTATCGGCCGGGCCAGCGGCCCTCTTCGCAGAGCCCAATCGCGAGCGGGCACTGGCGGAGAGAATCAGCGAGCTGCTGGACGACACGACCCGCCGACAACAGATGGGGCGGGCTGGCCGTGAGCGTGTGCGGGCGCTCCTGGCCTGGGAGCACTCGGCCCCGGTTCTGATGGCCGCCTACGACCGGTTGTGGCCGACTCCCGGTGGCGACCATGTCATCCATCCGGATCGGAGCTCACCCGATCAGGCCGCCAGCCAAATAACGCCGTGAGGGCAAGCGCCACGCCCAGGGTCACCACTAGACCAGTGGCGACTCCCCCGAGCACATCGGTCAGCGGGTGCACCGTCTCGACAAGCCGCGCTACGGCGATGACAAGCGCGTAGCCGATCGTTAGGCAGGCGACTGCCATTCGGGCGCGCCGGGCGACGTGCGTAACCCGGACGGCCAGTATGGCAGTCAGGGCCACGGCCGTCGCCATCGCGGCGTGACCCGAAGGGAATATGAGTGCCGGATCGCCCTCCCACTGCCGGTGCACTAGCCGCTTGAGCAAGACCTCCACAGCGTAGGTGGCAGGAAGCGCGGCCAGGGCGAACAGTGTCAAGTCCCACCGCTGAACCCGCCACCCGAGCACGGCACCGGTCACCATGGTCAGGACCACCACCGGTGTCAGCGTCGCAGAGACGATCGATGCCACCCCGCCGGCGCGGATGAGGGCCATCTCCTGCCAGCGCAGCGTCCACGCGTCAACCGGCTGGAGCCTCGTCGCGTGCCAGACCAGCGCCGCCAGGAGGATTCCCACCACAAGGGCCGCCACGGCGACGAAGATCGCCCGCGGCGGTGCGAGCGGTGGCGAGGCGACCGGGCTAGGCCTAAGACGACCGATGAGCATGACGTTTCGAACCATAGCTGGCCCGTCGACAGGTATCCAACGCTGTTGACTACGGTGTAGGTGCTCAGCGGGCGCACTCACGACACCGCCCCGCACGCGAGGGGGATACACATGCCAGAGCCACAGCCTCTGCTGGCTGTCACGATGCCGACCCGCAATCGCCCGGAGCTGTTGGAGCGCGCGCTCCGCTCCATAATAGGAGCGCTCGAGCCAGTGGCGACGCAGGTCGAGGTTGCGGTATCCGACGGCTCCGACGACGACGCCAGCGGCGCGATTGTCCACCGGCTCATGACAGGCTGGCCCGGCGGGCTCAGGTATGTGCGGAACCGGCCGCCGCTGCCCTTGGTGGAGAACATGAATCGCGCCGTCGAGATCTCTAACGGCCAGTGGGTGATGCAGCTGGACGACGACGACTACCTGCTGCCGGGCGCGGGCCAGGCGATGCTCCAATCCATCGGGCGGGCGGGACCCGGCGAGGCAGTACTGCTGTTCGGGGTACAGATCGTCGACGGAGATGGCGTACGTCGGCGGGAGCAGCGGTTCCGCCGCGAGCAGTATCTGGAGCCAAAAGAAGCCCTGCGCCGGCTACTGCGCAACTCCTCCTTCGTGCGCGAGCCTACGGCCGTGGTACGCCGTACCGCCATTGAGAAGGAGGGCCTCTTCGATACCTCGATCGGCGGCCCCGCTGATACCGACATGTGGGTGCGGCTGTTCTCCCGCTACGGCGTACGCTGCCTGCCCCAGGCGACTTGCGCCTACACCATTCACGAGGCCGCGGCGACGACCGGCATGTGGAACTCCGGCACTATCAAGGCCAACGCAGAGATCTTCGATCGGGCGGTAGCCAGCGGCGTCGTGCCCGAGCCCACCATCCGACGCTGGCAGGCCGACTGGTACCACCAGTTCATCCTGGCCGGCGCTTACCGCCGGCTGCGGCAAGGGCGCCGCGCCGAAGCGCGCGAGGTACTGCGTCTGTTCGACCAGCCCGACGTCCGCGACGTAGGTGTGTCGCCGAAGTGGCTGCCAGTACGAGTCGCCTTTGCGGCCGCGACGGCCGGGGCGCGGCGAAAGGCGAGTTGAGACGACGACGGCTCACTCCACCCGCTCCAGCCAGATCTCCCGCCAGTACGGGTAGATCCCGCGCGGGCACTGCCGGTGGTAGGCGCCGGTGCAGGTCACGTCCTCCAAGACGATGCAGGGGGTCCTGAACCGCAGCATCCTCCCGGTCTTCTCGTCGATGATCTGCTCAACCCGCCGCAACACCCGTGCCTCCCGGCCGCAGTACATCAACATCTCGCCGTCGAACTTCATGCCGCGGTTGGCGTTGTCCGTGTCGAGCGTCTTGACGATCTCCTCCTTGCTCTTGACCCGGACCAGCTCGCCGGGCTGCAGGCCGAGCGTCTCAGCCGGGGTTTTGTGGAGGGTGCCTTCGATGAACGGGTACCTCCTGCCGTCCCTGATCCGCAACGGCCGGGGGAGGAGCCGCCGGCTGAGATCCTGGTACTCGTTGAACAGGCCGACCCAGACGGTGCGGGTGGTGGCGAGCGCACCGGCGTTGCCAGAGCGGACGTCCTGCAGGTACTGCCTGGCGTCCCAGGACGGGATGCGCTCCGGTGCTGCTCGCCGCAGCTCCGTGGCCTGACAGGCGTACCGCTCCTCCCCCGATGCTGCGGGGTCCTGGGAGCGGCGGGTCGCCGCTGTGAGCATGGCAAGCGTGCAGCGTGGCGCCATCGGACTCGACTCGGGGTTCAATGGTGATTCTCCGGCTTCGACCCGCTTGAGCCATGCCTCCTTCCAGTAGACGTTGCATCCCGCCTGGCAGCCACCGTGCGCCTGCCCGTCACAGCGAGACATCTCCAGGTGCACGGCATCCCTGATGCGGTACATGCCCGTCCATTCGATGGTGTCGCAAAGCTTCAGTGCGAGCTTGTCGACCCTGAGTCGCCGGCCGCACCAGGCCAGCATCTCAGGCATAAACGGCAGCCCATCCAGCTCACCGTTCTCGTCGAGCGTGGCCAGAATCTCAGCCTCGCTGCGCACCTCGATGAGCTCGCCGACGCGCAGGTGGAGCGGTTGGCCCACTGGCATCTTCTCGATCTGCACTGCGACTCCCTGTCTAGTCGGCCATGGTGGACCTCGGCCGGTCGTCTACCTCACATCCTGTGCGGCGTGGCCGCCTTGCGCCCGCGCGACCGCGCTCAGCAGCACGTCAGTCACTGCCTCCGGGCTAAGGGCGACACTAGTTTGCCGCACGCCATCGCGGAGAGCGCGCGACGTGTCCGGGTCTGCGGCGCGGTGCATCGCCTCGGCCAGCGCCGACGCGTCCCTTGGGTCTACGACAATCCCATTCACACCGTCGTGCACGATCGTGCCGACCGCCCCCGTCATCGGCGACACCACCACCGGCGCGCCCGCGCTCAACGCCTCCACGACGACGCGGCCGACGAAGTCCTGCAGGGTCGGAAACACGAACGCCTGGCAGGCCTGGAAGGCACCCTTGAGGACCTGATGGTCGACCGCGCCGAGGAACGTCACCATGGCCTCGACGCCCAGCCGGCGGCTGAGCTGGACCAGGGACTCCCGCTCCGGACCTTCTCCGATGACCCACAGAGTGCACGGGCCGAACTGCCGCCGGTAGATGGGCAGGGCACGGATCACCAGGTCAATGCCCTTCTGAGGGATGAGCCGGCCGGCGCAGACAAATAGCGGCGACCCCTCGGGAACCGCCGCTATGGCCAGCGGGCGCGCCGGGAGGTCGGCTGGCATGCCCGCCAGCCACCAGCCGACGATGATCTTGTCCTCCGGAACGTCCAGCGTGCGGATCAGGTACTCCCTGGCCGGCGGATTGTTGGCCACGAACACATCGATGAACCGCGCCGTGAAGCGGCGGGCCATGACCTTCAGGGGGGCTGTGCCGGCGCGGCCGAGGTGGCGGTAATCCCCCTCGACGAGTGAGACCACCTTGTGCGGCCGAAACAACTTGGACAGGCCGGCGTACAGCCCGATCAGCCCGAGCTCATAGCTGATCAAGACATCCTCGGGAGCGCGGGCGAGCTCGAGGAACATGCGCGGGCTGACCAGCTTGACGCTCATCGGATGCTCTTGGCCGGCCCGGTCGCCGAATTCCACGTAGCGGCCGAAGGATCGCTTGCCGTTCTCGGACATGGCCCAGTGGAGGTCGCGGACGGCCATACCCGCTTTGCGCAGCGATGCGACGAGGTACGGGTGCGGTGCCGTATCGTCCATCGCCAGCCAAAGGACGCGTGGTTCCCGACGCTGAACGCCGCGTCGCCTCAGCCGCATACGGCGGTCCTACCGGCCCCCGTATGAAGCCATTTCCACCGTGGTCGTCTATAGGTCCGAGTGATCATCCTCTCGCCCCCTCGCCTCGCTCTGCCGAGCCTGGGTGCCGGTAGCCTACCCGATCGGCGTGTACATATTTGAGGCGGCAACCCGTCCACGATCGGGCGCGCCTCCGGTCCAGCAGACGATAGCGGACGGCTCCGTTGAGCCTTCCCAGGTATTCGGCGGCGACCGAGATCCACTGTCCACGGTGACGACGTGAGGCGGCGAGGTATGGGAGCCGGGTCGCCAGCCAGGCGGCCCGTCCGATCGCGCGAACCAACGCGCTTCCATCGCCGTCGTCAGCCTGATCGACGGCCGTGCGGCGATCGCCGTGGTGGGTGCCGTCCCGGAGGACGGCGAAATCGCGAAGGATTTGCTCGCAGTGGACGCCGATACCGTACGACTGGCGTGCCGTTTCCCAGAGCCCGGATCGATACCGGTAATAGACGACGGCGTCGGGCGCGAAGCCCAACCGATACCCGGCCAGTTGTGCGCGCCATGAGAGCTCGGTGTCCTCTCCACCCGCCTCATACTCGCTCGACCAGCCGCCGAGGTCGCGAAGCACATCGGCCCAGACGGCGAGGTTGGCGCTCACCGCGTAGGGCAACAGCCACGACCGCAGGCGGTCTCTCGGCCAGGGCTGGTGCCAGCCACGCGTCGCGTCGTCGTTCAGGGGTCGCACGTCCAGCCACCCGCCGATCAGGTCGTAGTAACGGGCGGCGTCGGCCATCGCCTGCAGCCAGCCGGGGGCGACGACGTCGTCCGCGTCGCAGTAGGCCAGGAGCTCGCCTCGAGCCGCGATCGCCCCGGCACTGCGCGGGGCGGAGTGCCCACGCCGCGACCCACCGTCGACCAGTGTGAACTCCTTGAAGCGCTGGCGGTAGCGCCGGGCGAGATCCGCGGTACCGTCGCTGGATCCGTTGTCGACAATCACCAGCTCCCAGTCGCCGTCGAATCGCTGGGCGGCGAGCGCCTGGAGCTGCTCGGCGAGCGTCGCGGCGGCGTTGTAGGCGGGTACGATCACGCTGACTGAGCTCGGTCGGGGTCGCTCGCGAGAGTTTCGTTCTGGTCGCATGCCAAACTTCACCTCCTGCCCCTTTCTGGTCGGCATCAGCTCGTGGGGCGCGGTCAGTACCCTGTCCACGAAGTATGCCTGCACGATCACCAGAGCCGTGCAGCGCGGCGGCCGTGACGACGTCGGCCCGCCCAATTATCGGACCACCGGGCAGGTGCTGCTGCGGCCTGGACTCGGCGCAGCTCGAGGGCGCGGTGCAGCGGGCCGAGGCCGCGCTCAGCCAGGCGGAGGGGCAGGAGACCAACCAGCACACCAACGAGCTGCGCCCAGCGTGACTACGACCGCCTCGTAGCGCTACGCGCGACTCTGTGCTGGTGAGCCGCCAGTAGATCGACGACGCGCTCACCACGCTCGAGATCGCCAAGTCGAACCTGGAGTCGGCGGGGTTCGGGTGCCGTAGGCGCGCGCTTCGCTTGCGGAGGCGCGCGACCGGCTCTCCCCTCGCGACGGTGCTGGGCAGGTGGCTCTACCGGGAGCGCGAGGACGCGGAGGTGACGGGGCGGGCGCGCTCCGCGGACGCGCACGCCCTGAGGTCACCAGGGCCCTGCGGTTGTCCATGAGCAAGAGCCCCTGGTACGATGCGTCCGCTCATCGCTGGCGCCGAGACACCGAAGCGCCGGTCGTCCACGAGCGGGGTCGTCCAACACACAGCCGAGGGTTTGTCCATGCCAGCGTCGGGACTTCTGTAGGTGGTTCGGGCAGTTACTGGTGGCGAACGGGCCAAGCCCACGCCGCTGAGCCGACCGCTTCGCGTGGTCTGGATTGCGCCGCGAGACCCCGTCCCGCAGGCGGACACTTTCCGGATCGAACGCGTACCCTCGAGCGTCTACGACCTCGTGTTGTGGGAGGTCGATTTCATAAGGGAGGTGCTGGCCCCGTTCGACGTCGCCTATTCGCACGTCGAGCACCCCTCCCAGCTGGAGCCTTGTCACATCGTCGTGTGCAGCCGGAACCACTACAGGAGGAAAGACATTTCCCGAGGCCTCCGCCGCGCAAGGCCAACGATCGTCTTCCATCTCTCGGACGAATACGGGCGGGACGCCGCTTGGATCAAGTTCCTCAAGGATTATCCGCTGGTGTTGAGGCAGTACAACTTCGATTCCTACCCGTACCACCGCAGCATCAAGCCGATTCCCCTCGGTTACATGGTCGGAATGATCGAAGGTCCGAGCACCACGCCGGAGATCATGGAGGCGCTCGGTGACAGAGAGCGTCAATACGCCTGGTCTTTCGTCGGGGGCGTCAAAAAAGGCAAGAGGGGGGCCGTGCTGAAGACGTTCGACGAGATCGGCCCCCACTTCATCGGAGGTTTGTATCCGGCCGAGATGGCGGAGGTCTACCGGAACTCAAGCTTCGTTCTCTGCCCAGCTGGTAACTCCAACATCCTTTGCTTCCGGAACTTCGAGGCGTCGGTCTGCGGGGCGATTCCGGTTGTCGGAGGCACGACCAGAGAGCGCTACCTCGAGGCTACGGAACCCCTCGGCGACCCGCCGTGGATCTTTCATGAATCCTGGAAAGACGGGCTCGAGGAGGTACGAGCGCTCCTCGCCGACGAGCGCGCTCTGCGCGCCCGGAGGATGAAGGTTCTCGCTTGGTGGGCGGCTGAGCTCGACCGAACGCGAAATCGGATCGGCTCGATGCTGGGGCCTCTCGTGCCTCGATAGGAAGATCGCGCTGGCGCGAAGTCCTCGCAGAGAGGCTCAGCCGGTTGCTCCGAGAATCTGAGCGCTCGCACGATCCGCCCGCCGCCGAGCACCCGCTCTCCCTGGAAGACACCGCGGACTGGCCGGGCGTGACGGCGCGCTGCGCGCCGTGGAGAGCCAGCCGGTGTTGTCCGGAACGGGTGACTCCACCACGGATCCAGCGACCGCCGGGGCGCGATGGCTGAGCTGCACCGACACCGCCTGGCCGGGCGTCGGCGGGTCCGACAGCTCACCGAGCAGGAGGATGCTAGTCACGGTCCCGCCCCGGCGCAGCAGCTGGGTTTGGGTCCCCGAGGGCAAGCGACGCCAGCCGCCACCTCGCGCCGGCGGCATCGCCGAGCACGCCAGCCGCGGTGAGGCGCATCCATAGCTCCTCGCGGACTGCCGGCAGTGGGCTGAACCGGATGAAGAGCGCCAGCGCAAGCCCTCCGGCGGCCACCTCGGCCACGAGGACGACGATTGCCGGGCCGTGGCCGCTAACGGCCCACCTAGTGGCCGCGATCGCCAGGGCCACACCGACGCTGGCCAGCGCCGCCGGGGTGTGCGCCCGCCACACCCACCTCCACGGCAGCCTCAGCACCCGCCGGGCGAGGGCCTGGTAGCCGAGGTAGCGGAACGTCTCCGCAGCGGCGAACGCCGCGGCAAACACCCATACTCCATGGGACCGGAACGGCAGTGCGAGCAGGATGAGCAGGGCCAGCCCTAGGATGTAGGCCGTCTGTACAGCCAGCGACCGGTTTAGTTCCGCGCGCGCGTCCGCCAGCATCTGGGTGAACTGGGAGGCGACGTTGCAGCCACCAGCGAGGGCGAACCAGGGAACCAGCCCCACGGCCAGCCCCCATTGGGGGCCGAGTACGACCTGGACCAGCTCCTGCGCCGCAACGGCTATTCCGGCACAGACCGGGAACAGCATCAGGTTGCCAAGCGACAGGACACTGAGGTAGGCGCTTCGCAGGCGGGCGAGGTCCTGCTGGATGCGACTGAGGGTTGAGAACAGCACGCTAGTGAGCGCCTGGGCCAGGTAGTTGCCGAGAGGCTGGAAGATCAGGGCGTACGCGCGGGTGTACTGGCCGAGGACTGCGGCGCTGGCCGTGCGGCTCACCGTGAAGGTGTCCAGGTTGCCGCCGATGTAGTTCATCAGGTAGGCGCCCTCGAGGCGCACCCCGTAGCTGCAGACCGCGCGGTACGGCTCCCAGCGGAGCACTGGTCGGAGAGGATGCCGCACGACGATGTATTGCCACACCGCCTGGACCGCTGTGGAGGACAAGGAGGCCGCCACCAAGCTCCACACGCCGGCCCCGAGCAGGGCCAGGCCAACGCCCACGACGAGGTAGGCGAAGACGTAGGCACCCATCGAGATGACCGAGAGAATGCGGAAGCGGAGCTGGCGGCGCAGCAGGCCCAGGCTGGTCATGGACCAGCCCATGAACACGAATGACACGCCCAGCGCGCGGAGGACGGGCGGGAGCGTGGGCGTCCGGAACAGGACGGCGATGGCGGGCGCCAGGAGCCAGACCACCGCCAGGCAGGCCAGGCCCATAACGATGCCGGCCGTGGAGGAGGCCCGGATCTCCTCCTCGGACAGTTCCGGCTTCTGCACCAGCGCCGACCCCAGCCCCATACGTGCGAAGAACTGGGCAAACAACACGACCAGGTTGGCCATGGCCATGACGCCGAATGTGGCCGGCTCCAGCAGCCGCGAGATGGTCGCGGTATAGGCGAGGTTCGCCGCCATGATGGTGACAGTGGATAGGTAGAACCACCGCAGGCCGAACGCGGTCTGCGCGGTCAGGTTCGGGTGCTGCCCGTCCGCTCCTTCGGAGGCGGTGTCCCCAGCTTCGCTCACGTCCGCTGCTCCGACTCGCTAGTGGCATGCTCGATGCCGCCCCCGCTCCCTGCACCCCGCGCAATCCGTCCCCAGAGCCGCAGTCCGTCCGCGCGCGGTGGGAACTTGCACTGCAGAAAATTGTCCCCCGGCGCCGGGATGGGCATCATGGTCGCATCGTAAGCTTGCGCGAGGATCATCGAAAATAGAGGGTGAGTGGGGGTGCTGTCGGATGCGAGGAAGCTCGCCAGCGACATGTCGGCCCGCACCGGATACATCATCCCGGCAACGCCGGACCTGATCGGCGGCACCGGCTTCTACCCAATTCGTGAGGCCGCGCCAGGAGTCCACGTGCAAGGGCCCACGGGTGCGATGCGGTGCAGCGAAGTATCAGCTCCCTAACCGCGCGTTCTTCCTTCCAACCCGCGACCTGTCCTTCACCGCCGAGGCCGTCCGCTCGCTGGCCACGTTGATCAAAGCGGGCGGCGCCGACCGCTGCCGGCCAAGGTGCTCGGGCACGTGGGCAACAACGTCGGCATCGGTGACCTGAGCGCCGCAGGCCGCGCTCGCCTCCGCCCGATCCGGCCCGCAGCGTCCTTGCCATGCACGCTCAGGCCGAACAGGCGCCGAACCCGAACCGCCGGGTGACACTGGGCACCAGGCGGGACCGGTTCGGCCTCCCAGTTGCACGGGTGGACTGGCGGCCCACGGCCTCGGCGAGGACCAGCGCCTTTCTTGTTTGTTACCGCAAGGCCACCCGATGGCTTCGCTATTCGGTTATGGACGGCGTAGCGATGTCGACCGCTCTCGAAATCCAGAAATCCATAAGGCGGAAATCAGTGACGCTGGTCTGGGTCTCGAAACCGATTAGAAATACAGAACGACATGGACTGTGAATTAGGATTAGCTATCGCTGGAAAAGCCCTTTGGGCCGCATTCGACAAGCCTTGCGAAGCAGCACGCAGGATAGTGTTGCGATGACACCGGTTGATCGGACCGGTAAGCCTGACGGGGCTATGGCAGATCAGCTGACCTTGAGTGGGATGAGGCGATCTCGACCTGCGCTACATCGAGAACTGGTCACTGGCACTCGACACGCTGATAATTGGGAAGACGCTGTTTGTAGTAGCGAAGCGGAGTGGCGCTTATTGAACGCGAGTACCTTTGAAGTCGTGTTCCGCACGCTGTGGTCCAGCGTGTCGGCACCATGGATCCGGATCGACGCCCAGCAGCGCAAGCCCGGAGCCGATATTCGCTTGCATGCGTTCCCCGCCATTCGCCATGAGCTTGGATGCGTCTCGCGGTGGGCCGTGTGGTAGGCGACGCGAGTGGGCTGCAATACGGGCTGTTGTTCGTCCTCGGACCGCCGGGCGATGCAATGACAGCGGAGGTCCGACCATGACCAGTCTGTTTCTGCTGGGACTGGTCCTTCTGCTGGCCGGCGGGTTGGGCGTCATCCTGGTCGATTGGCTGATCAAACGGCCCGACGTCGTCGCTGGGCTTGTGCTCGGGTCGGTGGTACTTACGGCCGTCTATGAGGACGCCGTGCCGTCGTTGGTGCTTCCCGGGCAAATCCGGGTCGGCGTCCCTGACGTAGTATCCGCACTCGTTCTTGCTGCTGCTGTGGCCCGGCTCCTGCGGCTGCGGCGCCTTGACCGGATCCACCGCTGGCTGGTGCTCCTCTTAGTCATGTTGTCCATATCGGTGATCCGAG